>Ga0233415_10000627_pt1 | contig 16291 bp, 23 predicted proteins | sample Na_anoxic_12_MG_FD_188631 | JGI IMG/M metagenome (GOLD analysis project Ga0233415, IMG submission 188631) | Seawater microbial communities from Saanich Inlet, British Columbia, Canada - Na_anoxic_12_MG | ecosystem: Environmental > Aquatic > Marine > Inlet | place: Canada: British Columbia... | reverse complement strand
GACAATTACAAAAACAAATTCACATGATGCTCACAGGAACTTATAAAGAAGAGTATGGTGATGGATCTAAAGGATGGCACGTTGAAAGAGGTGCTCCAGTAAAACCTATTGGAGGTAGAATTTTAACTATTGATTATAAGAGAGTTAGAAAAGATGGTAAAGATTTTCATGATAGACAAATAGATTCAATGAAATTTCCCTTGTAATTACTACGTACTTACACTTATTTTTAGTATATTATAGTATATATTTATAAGAGTACAATGGAAATTACAAGCATGCAAGTAGGGTTTGATGCCTTAGTAGCTTTATTAGGATCATTATCGGGGGCGTTGGCAGTATGGTATACTTTAAAAGGTAAAGTAGCTATTCAAGAAGTAGTCTTAGGAAATCTTACTAAAGATATGGATGAGTTCAAAACAAATAAAAAAGAAGGTCATACATTACTACATAAAAGAATTGATGATCTAAAGAAACAAGTAGAAGATAACCGTTCTAAACATGAAGAATCTATATCAGATCTTAAGACAGAAATGGGCCAAATGGAACTGCGTATTATTAATGCAATACATTCTGGTAAGTAAGATATTACTTATACTATTACTTATATCATCTTGTACACCTCAAAGAAGGTTTATTAGATTAATAGAAAAACATCCATATTTACTCACTACCGATACTCTTATTATACATGATACAGTTAAGGTTACTGTACCTAAAATAGTTCATGATACAATTATTAATGAGCATTTTTTCCATGAGATTACCAGAGACACATTAATATTACAGAAAGAAAGACTTACTGTAAAAATATTTCACGACACTATTAGCAAAAATGTATTTATTCAAGGAGAGTGTGACACAATTACTGTAGAGAAAATAGTTGAGAGAAAGATCCCAATTAGATATTATGAAAAAACTCCACTTTGGAAAAAGATATTCAATTGGTTAATCATAGCAGTAATGGCCTATGGGTTATACAGACTGTTTTTATTTTTAAAAAAAAGATTACTATGAAAAAGTTTTTTAAAGAATTATTAAGTGATGAGACAGGTACTTACTCATCAAAAAGATTAGGTGGTTTACTTTGCGTTATAGCACTTGTAGTATCATTAATAGCTAATACCTTTACTCACGGTGATATAAAGCCTGCAGAGTATCTTGTAGATGCTGTAGCTTTATTTGCATTTGGTGCACTAGGATTAACATCTATAGATAAACTATCAAGAATATTTAAAAAGAAATAACAATGGGGTAAGTGCAGTTTTAGTATATTTGACTTTCTTTTTAATATATGCTACACCCGCAATAATAAGATATCTATGGAAAAAATTATAACATGCCCACATTGTCATACTCAGTTTGACTTATCAATAAATCCTACTTCACCAGAAGAAGGATCAAATTATCTTTGGATATTTGACAATGGTCATGGTGGTATGATAGATGGTTTATATCAAACACAAGGAAAAAGATCTCCAGTTTGGCCAGATGGAACTCAGTTATTTGAAGGCGAATTTAACAGAGCTATAGTAGATAGGTTAATGAAAAAATGTAAGGCTAATGGTATAGATGCTGTTAACCTTGTAGCTACTCCAAAAGATATTAGCTTATCAGAAAGAGTAGAGACGGCTAATAGATTAGCTAAATCATCAGACAAACCTTGTATATATATAAGCATACATGCGGATGCTTTTAGTGACGAGTCTGCAAATGGTTGGAGTGTATATACTTCTCCAGGTACAACTAAATCTGATGGTATAGCAACTATACTCTTTGAAAAAGCAGCTAGAGAGTTTGTAGGAGAGTATATGAGATCAGATAAATACTCAGATGGTGATGTAGATAAAGAAGCCAATTTCTATGTTCTTAAAAACACTTCAATGCCTGCTATACTATCTGAAAACTTTTTTATGACTAATTCAAGTAATTGTCATAAGTATCTTTTATCTGAAGAAGGTAGAGATAGAGTAGCAAAAATTCATTTTGAAATGATTCAGCAAGTAGAAGCTGAGAATAAGATTTAATTAAAAGTTCATAGGTTTAATTAATGTTTGACAGGTTAACCTGGGTTTAATAACTCAGGTTTTCTTATTTAAACTTCTATGGTTTAAACTTTATTTGTATATTTGATTAAATAAAAATTTAAACCAATGGAAAACCCAGAAAATTTATCACCTGAAGAATTAGCAACTAAAAAAGAAGAAATGCTTCAGTTCTACAAAGAATCAATGCCTTATTTAGAAGCTCAACTTGAATATGAGAAAATGCTATCTGAGATTGATGAGATGAGACTTAAAAGAACTCAAATTCAAATGGCCTATGCTCAAATGATGGCTCCACCTGAAGATGACACAGTACCAATGGATCCAGAGACAGCTCCTAAGAAAAAAAGAACTCTTAAAAAAGAGAGTGTATAATGGCAATTGTTAAAAGAGTTCAGAAGAAAGCTGTAATATCTACAAAAGATATTATTAAATTTCAATTAATTACTCACTGTTATTTAAATAGAATAACGGTGAGTAATTCTGATCTTGAATGTTTAGCATTACTTAGTTCTACAGGATCTATAGAAATTGCTCATTTTTGTTATGATGCAGCTGATGAACAAAAAATATTTAAATCTCAACAAACCGTTAGAAACTGTATTAATAAATGCATTAAGTTTAAACTTGTAGTGAAAGATGCTGAGAATAAAAAACTTGTTCATATTAATCCTAAATTAAATATTGAAACATTAGGTCCTATATTATTAGACTATAACTTTCTTGCTAAATGAAGTCTAAAAAAACTAAAGACTTATATCAAGAATATTCCGAAGAAAATGATATTTCTAAGGATTTAGTAGAAGACTTAGTAGACTTTTACTATAAAAATGTTAGAACATTATTAAGTGAGTTACATCATCCAAGAATAAATATAACGGGTCTTGGACTATTTACAGCTAGAGAATCTGCTATTAAAAAAGCTATTCCTAGATTTGAAAAGTATTTAAAGAATCATGATACTTCTACATACTCAGCATATTATAATAAAAAAATGCTGGAAGAAAAAGTAGAGTTTCTCTACTGTATAAGTGAGCAAATTGATTCTGAGAAAAAGAGAAAAGAAGAATTTAAAAAAAATAAAAATGGATCTAAGAAAGATTTGGAAAAATAGAAAAGAGATTTACGAAGGAATAAAAAATTCTGTAATAAGAGATAAGTTTGTAGAAGATGTTGCTGCTAAAAGAATGGCTATTTGTCAAGAATGTACTGAAATAGATTTAAAAGGAAGCAAATGTGAAATGCCTGGTACGCAACCTTGTTGTGGTAATTGCGGATGTTCTTTAAGTTTTAAAACACGAGCTTTATCTACAGAGTGTCCATTAGGAGAATGGAAGGCTATAATGACTGAAGATGAAGAAGATAAACTTGGTGAACTATGAGTATAATATTTACAGAAGAAGATCATAGTTATAAATCGTCAAATCAAGATGATGCAATAGATTGGATAAGTGTAACAACTCTTACATCTTTTTTTAAAGAACCTTTTGATGCTAAGAAGGTTGCACAAAAAGTTTCTAAAAGAAAAAATTCTAAGTGGTATGGTATGAAACCAAAAGATATACAAGCGGTTTGGAAAAAGGAATCTGAAAGAGCAATGTCTTTAGGAACGTTTTATCACAATCAGAGAGAAGATGACTTATGTTCCTTAGCTTCAATAGAACGAGATGGAACTACTGTACCTATATTTACACCAATAACAAAAGATAAAGGTGTTAAAATTTCTCCAAAGCAGAAATTAGATCCAGGTGTATACCCAGAGCATATGGTATATCTTAAATCTGCAGGTATATGTGGACAGTCTGATTTAGTAGAAGTAGTAAATGGAAAAGTTACCATTATAGATTATAAGACTAATAAAGAGATTAAGATGCAGTCTTATGTAGATTGGGAAGGTATGTCACAAAAAATGCAGTATCCTGTTAATCATTTGGATGATTGTAATTTTAATCACTATGCTTTACAACTTAGTATTTATATGTATATTATACTAAAGCATAATCCTAAACTTAGGCCAGGTGGAATGTTTATACACCATGTTCAGTTTGAGGAAGAAGGTAAAGATGAACATGGATATCCTATAACTAAATTTACAAAACAAGGAGATCCTCTATTAAAAGATTTAAGTACAATACCAGTTCCGTATTTAAAAGATGAAGTTATATCTTTAATACATTACTTATATGATAATAGAAAAAAACTAAAAAAGAAATGATTGCAAAACTTTTTGATATACAAAACGGCAAGGTAGTTCCAACAGAACACTGTTATACACTTAAGTCATTAAAAGATATAATGGATAACTATCCAGATGATCATTTAAAGATCTACCAATATTTATTTTATATGACATGCCCTAACCCAGATATGAATCCTTTCTTTCATACTCCTGAGCATGAAAAAGAAGAAGTTATAATGAAAGAAGTAGATGGGGAGTTTTCTACAGAAGATGATGATGTATGGGCAGCACTTAAGTTTTGTGAGAAGATGTATCAAACACCAACCTCACGGGCATACAAGGGTATTGCAGCTATGTTAGATAGATTAGGTAGATATATGCAGACTACACCTATTGAACACGGTAGAGATGGTAACATTAACTCTTTAGTAAATGCAGCTGCCAAATATCAGCAAATTAGAGAATCATTTAAAGGAGCTTATAAAGATCTTCAAGAAGAACAACAAAGTAATGTAAGAGGTGGAATAGGATTAGGATATGACCAATGATACCGAAATATATCAAGATGTTCCTACATGGGATAATGGTACATGGACTAGTACAGACTTTGATACTAGAGAAGATTTTGCAAGTTATATAAAAAATCTATTTAAAGAACCTGGTCAGTATGCATTTGATAAGGTGTCGGAAGAATTTAATACCGAAGCTGTTAAATTTAATACACAAGGATTTTATTGTGCAGCTCCTTTTAAATCAAGAGATTTTATTAATTATTGGGAAGGGGAAAAGAAGAAATGTAGAAAAGGTGTAATATATAAATCGGGAGATAAGGTTTGGTATATAGCAAGAGATTACTACATGTGGTTAAACTTCTTACCCATCTTTAACAAAGAGATTCAAAAGTTTGGATTTGCTGATATTAGAGATGCTCAGTATCATATGGCGTTATATGAAGTGCTAGCAGAATTAAACTATAAACATGTTGCCATACTAAAGAAACGTCAGATAGCATCTTCTTATTATCATATGGCAAAGCTTATTAATCAGCAATGGTTTGAGCCAGGGGTAACACTTAAGATAGGAGCTAGTCTCAAAGATTACATAAATGAAAAAGGATCTTGGAAGTTCTTAGATGAGTATGCAGCATTCTTAAATGAACACACTGCATGGTATAGACCTATGAATCCTAGCAAGGTAATGATGTGGCAGCAGAAGATTGAGGTCAGAAAAGGTAATAGAAAAACTGAAGTAGGTCTAAAAGGAACTATACAAGGTATGTCATTTGAAAAAGATCCTACAAATGGAGTAGGGGGTCCCGTTAAATATTTCTTTCATGAGGAGGCTGGAATTGCACCTAAGATGGATAAGACATATGAGTACATGAGACCAGCAATGAGATCAGGGCTTACTACTACAGGATTATTTATAGCTGCAGGATCCGTGGGTGATTTATCACAATGCAATCCTCTTAAGGATATGATTCTTAATCCAACTTCTAAAGATGTTTATGCTGTAGAAACCAATTTAATAGATCATAAAGGTACTGAAGGCATGTCAGGTTTATTTATTCCTGAACAGTGGTCTATGCCACCGCATATAGACAAGTATGGTAATTCTAATGTAGAAGAAGCCACAATAGCTTTACAACAACAGTTTGATGATTGGAAAAGAGAGTTAGCTCCAGAAGATTATCAATTAAGAATATCTCAGCATCCAAGAAATATAAAAGAGGCATTTGATAATAGATCTGTTTCTATATTTCCCACACATCTTCTTTCTGCACAAGCTAGAAGAATAGAAGAAAAAGAGTATGCATACGAATTTTTAGATATATCTACAGATGCTAATGGAAAACCAATTGTTAAAAAAAGCAATAAGCAACCTATAAAGCAATTTCCTATAAATAAAAAAACTGAAGATAAAACAGGATGTCTTGTAGTATGGGAAAGACCGAATAAAGAAAAGCCAGACTTTGGAAGTTATTATGCTTCTATTGACCCTGTAGCAGAAGGTAAGACTACAACATCTGATTCATTATGCTCTATTTATGTAATTAAGAATTCTGTAGAAGTTACAAAAGTAACAGGAATAGAAACAGAAACCTATATTGAGCAAAGTAAAATTGTAGCTGCATGGTGTGGAAGATTTGATGATATTAAAAAGACACATCAAAAGTTAGAACTTATAATAGAATGGTATAATGCATGGACTGTAATTGAAAATAATATTTCTTTATTTATTAACTATATGATAAGTAGAAAGAAACAAAAGTATCTTGTACCTAAAAGTCAAATAATGTTTTTAAAAGATTTAGGTGCAAATAAAAATGTATTTCAGGAATATGGTTGGAAAAATACGGGTACTTTATTTAAATCACACTTACTTAGTTATGGAATTGAGTTTGTTAGAGAAGAACTTGATCAAGAAACAAAGCCAGATGGAACTGTGGTTAGAACTACTTATGGAATAGAAAGAATTCCTGATCCAATGTTAATTAAAGAAATGCAGGAATATGCAGATGGAGTTAACGTAGATAGATTAGTATCATTTGTAGCACTTGTATCTTTTATGAGAATACAAGAATCTAACAGAGGTTATGCAAAACATGTGATAAGGGATGATGCTGCTAAAAAGTTGCAAAAGTCAGAAAATTTGTTTAAATTAAATAGTAGTCCGTTTAGGCATATAGGTAGAAAAAACAAAACATCAAGAGGTAGAGGATTTAAAAAATCTGCATTTAAAAATATTAAATAATAACTATGCAAGTATATAATGCACTTCAGTTAAAAAAAGGAGCAAAAGTTGAACAAAATAGAATTGGCTCTGTAACACAACCTCTACAATTTTTATCAAGAAAGAAAAAAGATGATGAATGGGCTGCTTGGAATATTGATTGGTTAGAATGGAATGGTATAAAACAGCTTCAAAGAAATGCAAGAAGATTATCTAAAAATTATAAACTTGCAAAAGGTCATATAGACAGAACTGATTACATAGTAGAAGAAGATAATGAGTCTAGAGATATTGTCAGCATGTTAACTGAAAATCAAGATGATGGCTCTGCATTAGAATTAAAGTTTTATCCTATTATACCTAATGTAGTAAATGTGCTTGTGGCAGAATTTGCTAAAAGATCTACTAAACTTACATATAGAGCAGTTGATGAGTTTTCATATAATGAAATGCTTGAGCAAAAAAGAGAGATGGTTGAGGAGACACTATTAGGTCAAGCTCAAACTAAGATAACAGCTGCACTATTAGAACAAGGTTTGGATCCTGATTCAGAAGAAGCTCAACAACAATTAGCACCAGATAATTTAAAGTCTTTACCCGAAATAGAAATGTTCTTTAAAAAGAGTTACAGATCTATGATTGAAGAATGGGCGAGTCATCAACATAAAGTAGATGAACAAAGGTTTCATTTAGATGAATTAGAAGAAAGAGCTTTTAGAGACATGCTTATCACAGATAGAGAATTCTGGCATATGCGTATGATGGAAGATGATTATGAGGTAGAATTGTGGAACCCACTTCTTACGTTTTATCATAAGTCTCCAGATTCAAGATATATTTCTGATTCTAATTGGATAGGAAAAACTGATATGATAACTGTATCTGATGCAATTGATAAGTATGGTTATCTAATGAGTGAAGAACAATTAAAAGCTCTTGAGGCAATATATCCTATTAGAGCTGCAGGATATTCTATTGGTGGATATCAAAATGATGGAAGCTTTTATGATGCAACTCAATCTCATGATTGGAATACACAAAGACCTTCTTTAGCTATGCGGCAGTATACAAGCTTTATGGGAGGAGAAGGTGTTACAGAAGGTAGTGATGTAGTAAATCAGCTCTTAGCGCAAAGTGAAGATTATAAAACAGAAGGAAATGCATACTTAGTTAGAGTAACTACTTCTTATTGGAAATCACAAAGAAAATTAGGTCATCTTACAAAAATCTCAGAACAAGGTGGTGTAACAAATGAAATAATAACTGAGGATTATAAAGTTACAGATAAACCTATATATGATACTAGATTATTTAAAAGTAAGTCAAAAGATAATTTAGTATACGGAGAGCATATAGATTGGATTTGGATTAATGAAGTTTGGGGTGGTATTAAGATTGGGCCAAATATTCCTAGTTATTGGGGTATGAATAATTCTTCAGGAATGACTCCTATTTATATAGGTATAGATAAGAAAAAGCCAGGTCCTATAAAATTTCAATTTAAAGGTGATAATAACCTTTATGGTTGTAAACTACCTGTAGAAGGAGCTGTTTTCTCAGATAGAAACACAAAGTCTACAGCACTTGTAGATTTAATGAAACCGTTTCAAATAGGTTACAATATTGTAAATAATCAAATGGCAGACATCTTAGTAGATGAATTAGGTACTGTAATAATGTTAGATCAAAATACTTTACCTAAACATTCTTTAGGAGAAGATTGGGGTAAAGGTAATTTAGCTAAAGCTTATGTAGCTATGAAAGATTTTCAGATGCTACCTTTAGATACATCTATTACAAATACTGAAAATGCATTAAACTTTCAACATTTTCAGAAACTTGATTTAGATCAAACTAATAGATTAATGTCAAGGATTCAATTATCTAATTATTTTAAGCAGCAAGCATATGATGTGATAGGTGTTAATCCACAAAGAATGGGTCAGCAATTATCTCAAATGACAGCTACTGGTGTAGAGCAAGCTGCTAGTGCATCTTATGCTCAGACTGAAACTTATTTTATTCAACACTGTGATTACCTAATGCCAAGAGTTCATCAAATGAGAACTGATTTAGCACAATATTACCATAGTACAAAACCATCTGCAAGACTAACTTATATTACTTCCGCTGATGAAAAGGTAAACTTTGAAATTAATGGTACAGATATGTTAATGAGAGATCTTAATATATATGCATCTACTACAGCAAATCACAGAGCAGTTTTAGAACAATTAAAACAACTGGCTACAAATAATAATACTACAGGTGCTAGTATATATGATTTAGGTAAAATAGTTCAATCAGATTCTATTGCGGAATTAAATGCGGCTATGAAAGATTCTGAGCAAAAACAGCAACAACAGAAACAACAAGAGTCACAACAACAACAGCAAATGCAAGAACAACAAATTAAAGCTCAACAGCAAGATCAACAAGCTGAAAGAGACTTTAAAACTATGGAAGCTGAAAAAAGAGATCGTAAAGATATTCTTATTGCTGAGATTAGAGCTGCTGGTTATGGAGCTATGGCAGATGTTGATAAAAATATGCAGTCAGATTATCAAGATGCAATGCAAGATATTAGAAAAACAGATCAATATCAACAGCAAACACAGATACAAAGACAAAAACAAAGCAATGATATGCTAAAGCATCAGCAAAAAATGGATGTTGAAAAGCAGAAGATAAATGCTCAAACTCAAATAGCTGATAAACAGTTGCAAATTGCAAAAGAAAATAAGAATAAATATGATGTAAAATCAAAAGATAGTAAAGACAAAAAGTAGTTTAGCTATATAATGCAAAATTTTACATGATAAATTTAAAATAATTTTAAATTTTTAAGATTTATTTTAGTATATTAAAGTAATAACCAACAAAAACTGACAAATGGCAGAAGAATTAAATGAGGAAACTCAAGTACAAGATTCTACAACGGTAGAAGAAGTAGATGTAAATTTAGATGAAATGTTTGGCCAACCTGGAGCTGAGAGTGTAATGCTACCAGCAGAAGAGGTTGAACCAGAAGAAAAAAAGTCTAATCTCTTTTCTAAATCAAAAGATATAGACACAACGTTCCTTGACAAGACTGAAACTACAACTGACACTAAAACTCTTAGTGCTCAAGAAAAAATTGATTCAACACCTGATTCTGTAGTTGAAGAAGCATTAGCTGAATTAGATGATGCAATCACTGAAGAGGAAACAGGAGATATTAAAACAGGTAGACGTAAAACAGATAAAAATGGTTTACACGAGTTAGCTGCTAAGATGATAGAGGAAGGTACTCTATTTGGATTTGATGATGATAAGGCTTTAGAGGATTATTCTACTAAAGATTTTAGAGAATTGTTTGAAGCTAATTTTCAAGAAAGAGAAGCTAAAGTAAGACAAGATACTCCAAAAGAGTTTTTTAATTCACTTCCACAAGAACTTCAGGTTGCTGCAAAATATGTAGCTGATGGTGGTACAGATATGAAAGGGTTGTTTAGAACACTTTCTCATGTTGAAGAAATTATTCAACTAGATCCTGATAATGAAAATCATCAAGCAGAAATTGCAAGACAATATTTAACAGCTACTAATTTTGGTTCTCCAGAAGAAATTCAAGAGGAAATAGAAACTTGGGCAGATATTGAAAAGCTTGGTAAAAAAGCTCATCAATTTAAACCTAAGTTAGATAAAATGCAAGAAAGAATTGTTCAGCAACAACTTGCAGAACAAGAGCATAAAAAAGTTCAACAAGAACAAGCTGCATCACAATATATGGATAATGTATATAATACACTTTCTACTGGTACACTTGGAGATCTTAAATTAGATAGAAAAACACAAAATCATTTATATGGTGGTTTAGTACAACCTAATTATCCATCTATATCAGGTAAGCCTACAAATTTACTAGGACACTTACTTGAAAAATATCAGTTTGTAGAACCAAGACATGATCTTATTGCAGAAGCATTATGGTTGCTTTCTGATCCTAGTGGATATAAAGAAAAAATTAAAGGTCTTGGCAGTCAAGCTGCTGTTGCAGATACAGTAAGAAAACTTAAAACTGCACAGTCAAAGAAAAACACTAGTTCATCTAGAGTATCTAATGAAAATGTTACTACAAGAAGAACAAGTAAAAAACCAACAGTACAACGTAAGAACAATATGTTCAAACGTTTTTAATTAGTAAACAAATAAATAAATAAATAAATAATGGCAACTCCAGTATTAAACAATGGTATCTTTCTACGGGATACAGCTTACAACGCAAGTTCACACGTAGATTCTTATCACTTGGTTAACATGCTTAAAGATGCAGAACCTATGGACCTTGGTCCTGTGGACCTATGGGCTATGTCCCAGAAGGTAGAAATGCCCCTTTATCAAATGTCTAGCTTTGGTGGAAAGAATGTAATTGAAGTAGATAATGCTCGTGGAGAGTATAAATGGCAAACACCTGTATCTAGGGATCTTCCTTATATTATTGAGGATTTACAACCTGGTGATGATACACGAGGGGCAGATGGTCAAACTTTCCAAATTAAAATGAGCTGCAGAGAATTTGGACATGGTGATATCATTACCTATGACAAATACAATGGAGCTGAACTTTATATCACTGATGAAGATATTCTTCCAATGGGTGATGGATGGGTCTACACAGTGCAGATGGTTAACAATAATAACTCTGCAACTTTTGATTCTCGTTTCTTGGCTAATGGAACTAAGTTCTTTAGAAAAGGTTCTGCAAGAGGTGAGTATGGAGAAAGATTCTCTGACATTACTACAGGAACAGGTTTCCGTGAATTCTACAACTATGTAGGTGGAGCAGAAGCACATGTTCACTATTCAGTTTCTTCTAGAGCTGATCTTATGATCAAAGGTGGAATGAATGCTGATGGTACTGTACCAGTAACTGAGATTTGGAGATCTTCAGGAGATAATATGGATCCTTCTATAGCATCATTAGATGATATGGTTAAAGTAATGGGTAAAGATAAAGTAAAGACAGCATTTGATAATGGTGATCTTTCTCGTTCTTTCCTTACTCAAATGGAAGCTGCTCATTTAACAAAAGTAGCAAATGACATTGAGTCTTACCTAATGTGGGGACAAGGTGGTAGAGTTAGACAAGACGGACCAGATGATTTAAGATTATCTGTAGGTCTTTGGCAACAACTTGATAACTCTTTCAAAAGAGTATATAACAAGAATAACTTTAACCTTGACCTATTCCGTTCTGAGATTTATAACTTCTTTAACGGTAAAGTTGAATTCCAAGGTCCAGATCCAAGCAGACAATTGATTGTCCAAACTGGTATGGGTGGAATGAGAATGGTAAACGAAGCTATCAAGAGAGAAGCCGTTGCTTCAGGTCTTGTAATTCAAGCTGCTGATATCGGTGCTATCACTGGTCAAGGTATGGACTTGAACTTTGGATTTGCTTACACTTCTTATGTAATTCCTTTCCTTGCTAATGTTAAGTTTGTACTTAACCCAGCATTCGATAATGTAAATACTAATGATATTGAAAACCCAATCATTGATGGTTTCCCATTATCTTCTTATTCATTCATTATCTTTGACATCACTGATAATACTAATGACAATATCTTCTTATTGAAGTTGTCTTGGGATAATCAATTAAAGTGGTGGTATCAAAATGGTACAATGGACTACATGGGACGTAGCCAAGGATTCCAGTCTTCTGGACAATTCAATGGTTACCGTGTCATGATGTCACAAACAATGCCTGCAATTTGGGTTAAAGATCCAACTAAGGTATTGAAGATTGTTATGAGAAACCCAGTTACTGGCGGATCATTCTAATCTAAATAATAGATTCTTAAAAAGGGGGAGGGCTAATCCTCTCCCTTTTTTTTTAATAACCAACAAACAATAACCAATAACAAAAACAAAACCAATGGCAAAAGAACAATTTACAATGGTGGAAACACCATCAGCAAGTAGAGAATCAAAAGTCTCTATTAAACCTTATTTTGATGCACGAGCAGAAAATATGGGATTAGAAAATTATGGATTAAGTTTATTTGATGGAATAACACATCAAGAACAGTTAGCATGTTTAGAGATTAATGGAATTAATAGATATCTAACAGGTCTTAATGAGTTTGCTCCAGAAGTCAAAAAACTTCCAAAAGAAAAAAGAGAAGCTAAAGTAAAGCAGATAAGAGCTACTATAGCTGATTTAGAAGCAGAATTAGCTTCTAACATACTTGACCCAGAAGATAAAGATTTTTGGAATAAAGTAAAATTATTAAAACCAGATAATAATGAATTCTGGAATAAGATAGATCTAAGTATAGGTAATGAGACTAAGTTTCTTAATATGAATGATCCTTATGACAGAATTAAATTATGTGCTATTGAAGCGGGAGGGTTTTCTTTGATTGCAAAAAGTTATGAAGATGCAAAGGCAAAGCCGAAACCACCTAAGTTTTATTTAGATAAAGACGCAGAGACAGTATCTAGTAGAACTGAGTATAAGAAGCTTAGGAATAAAGCGCTATCTGAACTACAGAAGTTGTTTGATAAGAATAGTACTAAATTATTCTATGTAGCAAAAGTTGTAGATGCAAGTAGCACACAGTACAAAAAGTCTACTCCAGGAGATATCCTATATGAAAATATGGATACACATATTCATGGAGAAGGAGCTGAAAGTAATATGGAAAGAGCCGTGAATCAATTCTTAGATGCTACTAATTGTGATATGGAAACATTGAAAATTAGAAGTATTGTTAAAGATTCCAGCTTTTTTAAGTATATTATTACTAAGAGTGATGGACATATTTATCATAATAAGAAGAATGCTATGCTAGGTAGAAATGTTTCTGATGTAGTTGAGTTCTTAAAGAATCCTCTTAATGAAGATATCTTAGATGATTTAACTATGTCTTGTGAAACATATTGGAAAAGTTAAAAATAAATATAATGAAAAAAAAGAAAAAAAAGTTAGATAAATATCAAGGTATTGACAAAAGTATAGTTGGTAAAGCAAAAAAGATGGCTACATCTATTCTAAGTAATATTCCTAGTCCTAAAATACAAGGTATTACGGGTACTACAAAAGTTAATTTCCCAACTTCCTCTAGACCTAAGTCTACATCTGATTCTACATCTAAGTCATTGAGTATTCCTTATAGTCCTACTAATTGGAATCCTAATATTAAAACTAATCCTCTTGATACGAGTAGAAAAAAAATGGAAAAAGGTGGATTTGTTGCTACACAATGGACAAGAAACACTTCTAATGGTAGTAGAAGATCTAAATAAAATTATAAATTTCTAAAAAATTAATATATGCCTAATCCAAAAAGAGCTGCAAAAAAAGCTAGCAGACAAGCTAAAATAAAAAAAATTAGAGCTAATCAACAAAAATATGAGAATGCTTATAATGGAACTACTCCTTATAATACAGCAATTGATTTAATTGCAAATGACTCTTATAATGAGGGCTTTAATAATACTGGTATGTATACAGATGATGCTGGTCAAACAATACTCTATCGACCTACAAACAATTTGGTTAATAAAGCAGCAAACGTGCTTGGTTTACGAAAGCCTTTTGTAACAGAAAGTAAAGTTGTAGACAGTCTGCAGAATACGGGTACAAGATATATTAAAGATGGTTTAACTCCTAGTGATATGAATTACAAACGCGGAGGTTCTGTAATAAAAGGTAAAGCGCTAAGAAGTTTAAATAAAGGTAGTAGAAGATCTAGATAAACTATAATACTATGAAAAAATGTATGAAATGTGGCGGAAGTCATAAAAAAATGAAAAAGGGTGGATCAAAATTTCCAGATTTAACTGGTGATGGTAAGACAACTTATGCTGATGTTTTAAAAGGTAGAGGTGTTTTTGAATCTGGTGGTATGGTTGGAATGCCTAAGTACCCTAATAACTCTCGTACTATTCAAGGAAGAATGCTTAGAAATGGTGGAGCAACTGTTAATATGAAACAATATCCTTTTAAATGATTAAACTTACTAACATGACAAAGAAAGACATGAGAGAGTTTGAAGTACAATCAGCAATGAGTACTTTACAAAGAGCTCAAGAAATTCAAAAGGATGCTAAGTTAATGAAAGAAGTAAGAAGCATGGCTACTAAAGAAGCTCAAAAGTTTCAAGCACTAGCTGGTGGATCATCAGCAGCACCTAAGAAAACTTTACCTAGAAAGAAAACTTTAAAAAGAAAGTAAGATGCCTACGAAGAAGGCAAAGGCAAAAAGTAAAACTAAAAAAGACTCTTGCTATTATGCAGCTAAGAAGGCTCATAAGGTTTTTCCTTCTGCTTATGCTAGTGGCATGATTGCTAAGTGTAGAAAGAAAAAAGCTAGTAAGAGTAAGAAGAGTAAGCCTAAAGCAAAAAAGAAAAAGTAGTGGCAGTTAGAAAGACAAAGAAAGGTGCAGCTCTTAAACGTTGGTTCAAAGAAAAATGGACTGATGAAAAGGGTAATGTTTGTGGGTCTTCTAAGAATAAAAAAACTAAGAAGTGTAGACCTAGTAAAAAAGTTTCTAAAAAGACCCCTAGAACCTGGGGTTCTATGTCTAAGTCACAAAAGACTAAAGCTGTTGCAGAAAAGAAAAGAGTTGGTATGGGTAAAAGAACCAGTGCTCTTAGAAAAAGAAAAACTACTAAAAAGAAGAAATAATGGCAGCAACTAAAAAGTTTAAAGTACATAAGATGTATAAAGGTACTAAAGTTGAAACAGCTAAAACTATGGCAGATCATAATCGTTTAAAGAAACTTGGTTACGGTCACACTAAACTTAAAACTAAAACAAAGAAATAATGGCAAATAAAAAAACAGATGATGCACAAGTATTAAAATACTTTGCAGATATAAATAAACTTAGGAAAGATGCAATGATGAAAAGTTATCAAAAAGGGGGCCTTATTAAATGTCAAAGTGGTTGCGGTACAACAACAAAATATAAATCAAAAGGAAAAAGTACAATCTTTGATAAAAGATCTGGTGACGGCTTAAATATTGGCGGTGATGGTGAGCTTGGAAAGAAATTGGGAAACTTTGTACATAACATTGGGGATGGCTTTAATAGATTAAAACCAAAAGTAAAAGCTGCAGTTGTAGCTGTACCTACTGTAGTAGGATATGGAATTGCCCAAGCTGTTAAAAGAGCAAAACGAAAAAATGGCTAAAAAAAGTAGTAAAAAGAAAGGAGCAATGAAAGGCTGCAGCATTAAAAGTGGTTGTAAGTCTAAGAAAGGTGGTCTTACTGCTAAGGGTCGTAAAAGCATTAACCGTAAAACTGGTTCTAATCTTAAAGCACCTCAACCAGGTGGTGGAG
>Ga0233415_10000626_pt1 | contig 16314 bp, 26 predicted proteins | sample Na_anoxic_12_MG_FD_188631 | JGI IMG/M metagenome (GOLD analysis project Ga0233415, IMG submission 188631) | Seawater microbial communities from Saanich Inlet, British Columbia, Canada - Na_anoxic_12_MG | ecosystem: Environmental > Aquatic > Marine > Inlet | place: Canada: British Columbia... | reverse complement strand
CAGCCAGCCGAGGCCGTCGCCCCCGGCCAGGGCGCTCACCACGGCGGCAGCGCAGCGCACCTCCGGCTGGACGGTCGCGGGCTCGGTCAGGAGACCGTGAAGCAGCCAGTCCGCGTGGTCGCAGCCGGGAGCGACGAGCTTCCCGTGCCACGCCAGGACGATCGAGACCTGACTATGGGATCTTCCGAGGAACCACCGCGTAGACGCGGGCTCGACCGCGTCGGGCGTGTCGCAGGGCCAGGGCTGCCCGCAGATGGTGCAGAGGGACACCGGGCAGGACGTGTCCTCCCAGGTCTCGGCGTGGGGCCGGTCGGGATAGGTCAGGTTCCAGGCCGTCGGGGCCTCCCAGCCGCCCACCCCGAACAGGTCCCCGGGACCGATCTTGCCCTCGTGGGGCACGAGGAGGATGGAGAGCAGGGGGGTGTCGGGGTCGGTCATCGGAAGCTCCAGGGGGCGGCGGGGTTGGTGGGGACGAGGCGACCGGACAGCCCCAGCGTGCGGACCGTCCACGAGTCGTCCCCGGTCAGGACGGCCAGAGCTTCGGCGCTCGTGGGGCGGCGGTAGAGGGCGCGGAACTCCTCCGCGTCCAGGGTGAGGGTCGTTTTCAGTGAATCCAGCCGGACCATGTAGGAGGCCCCCAGGAAGCCGACCCCGTAGCGGATCAGGCCCAGGAACCGGACCACCGCCGGCCGGTTGAGGTACACGGGCCCTCCGCGCAGGACGAACAGGTCGCCCTTCTGCGCGTCCAGGGCGCCCCGCTTGTCGCGGAAGCGACGCACGAGCACGCCGATGACCGCGATCCAGATCAGGAGGGCGTTGGTCGCGGCGAGGACCAACTGGACCCAACGACAGATAGAGACGCCGTCCTCCATCAGTCGCTCCCCAGGAAGCTCTCGACGTAGTCGCCCACAGTGAGTCCCCCCACGACAGAGCAAAGCAGGTCCGCGACCGCGTCATAGTCCCGGGGCCAGTCCGCGGGACAGTCGGGGTTGGTGTCGAGGTCGTCCGCGGAGTCGTCGTCCGGCCAAGGCCAGCACCCATCGAACAAGTCCGCTCCCCCGGCCAGGGAGAAGAACCACACACCCATGCCGGAGTGGAAGTGGAGCCCATACCTCCGGCAGAGGGGCTTGATCACGTCCTCTCGGACGCGCCCGCAGAGGCCGATCATGCGCCCCTCCAGCGCATCCTGCTCTCTGCGGACGATGCCCATGTACTCCTTGGTAGCGTCCTCCATCAGTCGCTCCCGTCGTTCAGGGCGGCGGCGCGGCGCAGGGCGCCGTCGAGGTCGGTGCCGCGGTCGTCGTCCGGCGCGCGGCCGTCCGCCGCGTGGCAGACGTGCCAGCCCTCGTCGTCGTCGCACCGGGTCACGCCCCACACCTCGTCCACGGGGTAGGAGACGATCCAGCCGGTCAGGAGATCGAGGAGCACGGGGGCAGCGAACCCCTCGCGATGGAGCGTGGCAAGCTCCTCGGTGCCGACGCCGGACTGCTCGTCCTCCCCCAGCAGGTAGACGAGCGCGGGGTCCTCCCCCGCGACGGCCGTGGCCTCCTCGACGGTCACGCCGGGCTCGCCCTCCCCGACGGGGGAGGAGTAGGTGCAGAGGTCGAACCCGCACTCGTCGGCGTGGGCGATGGCGTCCCGCAAGTCGAGGTTGAGAAGGCCGGCGTAGTCGGTCAGGGGGATCACGGGAATCTCCGGGGGGTCGGGTCGGGGTCAGGGGGTTCGTCCCCCCCGGCATGAATCCATCCTATGGGGGGCGTCATAGGGTGTCCACATTAAATCGACACCGCCCCAACGGAGACCGCCGGGAAGACGCTGCTGTAGCGCGTTCCCGGCGGTGATCTTTTCTTGTGTCCGGTTCCCGGTGGTGCTCTACTCCATCCCCTCGCTGCGCGGGTGCGCCGCGAGCTTGGCGGGCGCGTCGGGGTCGGAGGTGCGAACGCGGTAGCGGACGATGTCGTCGCCGTCGTCGTCGTGCGCCCAAACCCAATCGCCAGCCCGGCCAAGCGCGTCGCTGCCCCCGTCGCGAAACTCCGCCCACGCCCTCACTCCGGGCGCAACGGGGCGCGGTCCGCCCGTCCAGTCGATCCACGGCCCCCAGCCGTCGCCGCTGGTGTCCTCCGGCGGCTCGACCTGCGGCACCGTCTCACGGAACCGCTCCGGCACAACCACGGGGGGAAGCTCCGGGTGCGCGGCGTTCCAGGCGGCGGAGGCGGCGCGGACGTTGGCGGCGAGGGTGTCGGCGCTGCCGTTGTCCTGCCGGTTGGCGTCCCCGCCATCCGACCAGCGGCTCCATCTGCCCGGGGAGGCGAACAGAACATCAGCCCCCTCCACGGGGGCGCCGATGTAGGCACACCAGTACCCACCCTCCTCGCGCCACACCGGAGTCCCCACCTCCGCCCCCTCGTCGTCGGCGGGGACGGTCTCGGCCTCCTGCTCGGCGGTGAGGCAGTCGAGGGCGTAGTCCAGCACGCGGCTGTACCGCGTCACCAACTCCGCAGAGGCGAGAATGTCGGCGACGGTCGAGCGCCGCCCGGACATCACCGCCGTGTTCAGCATCGCTCGGGTGGCCTCGATGTCCTCGCGCGTCGGGGGCGTGGGTCGTGTGGGTGTGGTCATGGGCTCAGACATCGGCGCCTCCCAGGGCGGTGCGGAGGGCCTGGATCAGATCCAGCACCTCCGGTTTCTCGACCGCCGGCACGCCGAGGCGGCGGTAGCGGGCGATCTCAGCGGTGAACAGGACGACGGGCACGCGAGCTTCGCGGCAAGCTGCCACGACTTCCCCGGCGTGCCCGTCGAGGCCGTCGAGGACGACGATGTCCGGGGGGTGGACCCGGATGATCCTGATGGCGGCACGGGCGACCTCCGATCCCTCGAAACTTGGTGAGGCGATGAAGACCTGCCCGGTGCCGCGGAGGATCGTCCGCAGCCCGTGGCACACGCTGGGCACGTCGTCCACGACGAGGATGCGGGGCGCGGTCATGGGGTCGGCTCCGGCTCGGAGTGGAGTAGGTCGCAGACGTGACACCGCCCCACCCGCGCCGGGTTGGCCAGCCAGTTTCGATACTGGCTGCACTCCTCGTGGTCCTCAGCGATTGCGTCGCGCATGTGCCGCAGCCGCTCGACCTCGCCAGCCAGGGCGTCGCGCTCCCTCTCGGCCGCCCGCAGCGCATCGGTCCGCCGGGTCAACAGTCGCTCGCGCGCGGCGGCGTTCTTCCGCTCCCGGGCGCGCTCCGCTCTGGCCAGATCAATGTGCCCCAGGGCGGAGTCCATATTGCTGTGCAGGAACTCGATATTCTCGTGCAGCGCGATGACTGTGCGGGCGAGGGCGGGGGCGGCGGCGAACAACGCCCCCGCCGCGCGCAAGGCGGCGGCCTCCTCGGGCGAGGTCGTCCACCGCTTCGTCGTGAACAGTGCCGGGCCAGATAGCCCCTCGACGGCGTCCAGCAGCGCCCGCGCCTCGGCGGCGGTCACGGCGTCGGCGGCGCTCACGAGGTCACCTCACCCTCGGCACGCAGGTGCGCCACGAGGCGGGCGTCGCACTCGGCGCGGCCCCCGGGGGTAGTGGTGTCTCCCTCCTCCAGACTGAAGGCGTAGCCCTCGGGCGAGAAGATCGAGGAGAAGGGGGCCGCCAAGCTCCGCCAGCAGACACCGTCGTCCGCGATGGCTTCGTCGGTCCCGGGACCCCAATACCGGACCATCCCGGGCCCGCCCGGGGACTCCTGCCAGGGCAAGACGCCGCGGCGAGTCAGGAACTCCTCGTCCGTCTCCGGCTTCCGGGGCTCCTCGCCGGCCTCCCGCCAGATGCGGTAGGCGACGATGTCGGTGCGCGTCCCGAGGTGATCCCACAGGAAGTCACGGGCGGACTGGCACTCGTGCTTGCGGCTCCCCCGCACCCTGATCTCGACCAGTGCGTCGATCGCCACGGGGCACGGGCCCCCCTCCCACTCGACCCAGGCTCCCCAGCTTCCGGCCTCCGGCGCCTCGATGGGCGCAGGGCCGCCCGACGCGTTGACGATCCGGTAGCTCACGATGGAATACGGGTCCTCCCCCGAGCAGTGGGCCCACCCGAAAGCCCCGGCCTGCCGAGCTTCCGCGAGCGTGCCGTCGCGAAGCTGCGCCTCCACGATCGTGCCCGGCGCCACGGGGCAGTCCCCGCCGTTGTGGCCGATCCAGGCCGTCGGGGTCGCGTCCGGCGGGGCCGGCGCGTCCGGGGGAGTCGCCGCCTGCAACGCCAGGAGCATTGCCAAGCGCGTGATCTCCTCCTGGGCCACGGCGAGGGCGTCGTCGCGCTCCCGCAGAGCGCCGCGGAGCCCCTTCACGACCCGATCCAGCGCCCACACGCGGCTGGCGGACCAGCGCGCCCAATCGCACACCTCGGTCACCATGTCCACCGTGTCCGCGACCGCGCGGTAGTCCGCCGCCGTCGCCTTCGGGTTCTCCACGACGGAGGCGTGAGCCCCCGCCTTGACGATGTCCCGCAGGAACTCAATCCTGCTCGGCGCCGGCATCGGGGGCGCCCCCCCCTCGGTGTCGGTGCTGGTGTCGGCGTCGGGGCTCGTGTCGGTGTCCATGGTCGTCCTCCCTGGTTGGAACTTCACCCTAAGTCAGCGGGTCAGAGGGCGTCAAGGTTAAATCGACACCAATCGACCTCTCTCGGCTCCGCCCTCGCGGAGGACGGCCTACTGGTCCTTCTTCCGGTGATTGCGGATCAGCCGGCGGATCCTCGTCACCGGCATGGCGTCCACGCTCCCGGGCTCGACCGGCACGACCGGCGCCCCCTTCTCCGGCACGCCCGCGTGGGCCCACACGATGATCGCCTGGATGGCGGTGCGGGGTGCGAGCGTGATCCCCGAAGCTCCCCGGAGGGCGCGAAGCTCCCCGGAGCGCAGCCGGGGGCTGCTCGTCACGAGCGCCGTGTAGAGGGGGTCCCCCTCCTCCACGGGATCCCACCGCATCCCCTGGATCTCCGGCACCGAGATCCCCGCGTCCGCCAGGGCGACCAGCGCCGCAACCACCGTCGTCGGTGTCCCGGCACTCCGCGGCTGCCGGCGGGGGAAGTCGGGCAGCCCGCTCACCCCCTTCGACTCCCACCAATCCCGGTAGCGCCGCCACGCGCTCACCACGGGAGTCCGCTGGTGGTCGGGCTTGCTCGCGTGCCACCGCAACAGGCTCTCCCGCGTCACCCGCGGCTCCCCGCCGTCCGCGCTCTCCGACGCATCCCGCAGGACGCGCCGCACCTGGGAGGCCACCGTCGAAGCCGTCCGCCGGCCCACGCCGCGGACCTCCAGCAGCCAGTCGCGGAAGGCGGGCCAGTCCACGCCGTCGGTGTCGGCATCAGAGGAAGCTCCGGGGGGCGGCGCCTGGGAAGGGGGGAGGGAGAGGGCGACGGCGAAGGGGCGTGCGTCGGGTGGAGTCGGAATCGTCGGGGGCATCGGGGATCCTCGGAGGCCAGTAGCCTCGCCCCTTCGGGGCTCGGCGCAGCCGTTGGTAGTGGGCAGCCGTTGGTAGTGGGGCTGGTAGTGGGGCCGGAGCGACGAGCGCCGGAGAAAAGGGTGCCTCCGAACCCTACCCGCTGACACCGAGGCCGTCAACGGTCATAGTCAAAGGGTTAGAAGGGGCGTCATGTGCGTTGCACCCGTAAAACGAAAGCCCTACATAGTCAGAGAAAACCAAAGGTAAACACTCCTAACTACCCTCTGACTCTCTAACTATTCTGACTATAACTACCCCTACATACATTACACTACATATACCCTACCTTCTAACCTCTGACTCTGACTCCCCCGTCCCGTCCCGATCCCCCAATCCCCGAGAACGCCGTGGGGATCGACTTCCGGGCCTATCTGTAGATGGGCCCCGGCTGTGAACCTCCGAGAGCGTCCCCCGCCTCGCCGTGGTAGGCTGCGCGCGAGAGGATCCATGACTGCACAGCTTCCCCGTGGTGTCACCGGCAACGCCGGGCTCGTCCTGAACACGGGTCAGGTCCAGTTCGCCGCATCCCTCCGCCGGGCGGCCCCCGGCGTGCCTCAGCACATCACCTCCGGCACCCGGACGCCGGAGAAGCAGGCCAGCGCCCTGACGGTGAAGCGCAGCCGGGGCGAAGACCTCCGGCGGCTGTACCGGGCGAATGCGGACATCGCCTCCGCTCTCATGGCGGCGCCGAACACGGTGTCGGCCATGGCCGCCATCATCCGGCACTACATGGCCCAGGGGCGCTACCTGTCCCGGCACATGCGCGGCGACGCCCTGGACTACCGGACCCGCAACCTGACCTCGGGGCAGGTCCAGCAGCTTGTGGACGCGGCTCGGCGGCTCGGGGCGAAGCCCCACGTCGAGAGCGACCACCTTCACATCGAGCGGGTGGGCGGCGTCGTGTCCGACACAGCCCTCGCGGTGCAGGACGCAGCCGGCCGTGCCGGGGGCCACGCGCGGCGGGGCGGCCGGGCGCTCTACCGGCGGCGCCGGCAGGTCGCAGTCGCCTACTCCCTCTACGCCGTGGTAGGGTTGCTCGTCGTGGCCGCCCTGGTCCGGCGCAGGAGCAGTCCGTGAGAGCGCAGTTCATCCCATCCGGGTACGGGGCCGCCCCCGCCCCCATCGGAGACAGCGCCCTCGACAGCGTGAAGCCCTACCTCCCGTGGCTGTTCGCAGCCGCCGGCCTCGCCTGGATGGCGTGGACGGTCGGCACCGAAGCCTCGGCCCCCCGCCGCCCTGCGCGGCACCCCAAGAAGCGGCGGAAGCGCCGCGCACCCACCAAGCGCCGCTGAGCGGCACAGGAGCGTCCCATGCGCGGAAACCGCCAGGGCATGATGATCAGCGGAATGCACGACTACGGGCAGTCCGTCCCGATGTTCGACTACAGCGGGATCGGCCTCGATCTCGGCGGGATCGGCCTCGATCTCGGCAACCCCCTCATGGGCGTCATGGACAAGGCCGCCGACATCGTGGACGGCGTCCCGGCGTGGGCGAAGGCGCTGGGCCTCGTCGCGGCCGTCGCGGGCGTCTACGCCCTCGGCACCGGCAAGGTCAAGGTCCCGGGCATGAAGAAGAAGCGGAGCAACCCGCGCCGCCGGAAGAACACGCGGTCGCGCCGCCGGAACACCGGCAGCCGCAGCCGTACCCGCCGGAACACGCGCCGCAGCCGTCGCTGATCTTCCCCCGCCGACCCCAGCCTTCGCAGGAGTGAGCCGCCATGCGCTTCCAACCGTCATTCCCCGATCTCGGCGTAGCCGCCACCAAGGCTGCGCAGAGCGCGACGAAGAAGCGGACGACGCGCAGGCGGCTCGCCACGAAGGCTGGGCAGGCGCACGCAAAGGCCCGGGGCCGGGGCTTCTCCGTGGTGGAGAGCCGGCAGATCGCGAACCGGGCCAAAGCCTTCCAGGCGTCCACCAAGGGCATGAGCCGGGAGCAGCGCCGGGAGGCGCACATCGCTCGGCGGAAAGCTCCCGTGAACACCCCGGGTGCGGGGGGGAACACCCCGGGTGCGGGGGGGTTCAAGTTCGATGCGGACACGGCTCGCGCCTTCCTCCAGTCCACGGGCTCCCAAGTCCGTGAGACGGCGGGCGGCTACTCCTACCCGGAGATCCCCGGCGGCATCGAAGACGGGATCCCCGACTACTACAGCGCGAGCCGCCGCAAGCGGGGCCTCCCCGACCTCCCCGCGGAGGCCGGGCAGCTTGCCCGCAAGATCGGTCGCTACGTCGCGAACCTCCCCTCCGACCCCGACAACCGGGGGACCATCGAGGGGACCATCGCCCAGGTGCTCGTCGCCGCCGCGCAGGAGGCCGACGCCCAGGGCGACGCCGAGAACGCCACGCGCCTGTCCAAGATCGCCGGGGAGTGGGCGAAGCTCGTGCGCTCCCGGGGCATGAGCGCCCCGGACCCGGACGCGCCGCTGCCCCTGGCGGGCTTCGACTACGGGGCGATGGGCGGCGAAGGGTCGCCCTCCCGCGCCCACATGGCCGCCATGGTCGGCGGCGGTGCGATGTTGGCGGTCCTCCTCATGCGCAACAAGCGCAAGGGCGTGGCCGCCGAGACGGCGAAGATCGGGGCGGCCACGGGCTTCGCGGCCTACGTCCTGCTCGGGGCGCTCGGCTACGGCGGCTGACCCCGTGACCTCCGCCGCCGCCATCACCCGGGCCTACCCCCAGGCCGCCCCGGTCGCGCACGCGCTGGTCGCCCTCTCCCACCAGCTTGGCGCGGACCCGGCGTGGCTGGCGAACGTCATCCAGTACGAGAGCCGGTGGAACCCGCAGGCGATCAACGGCGGGACGGGGGCCTCCGGGCTGATCCAGTTCATGCCCTCGACGGCCCGCGGCCTGGGCACGACGGTCGAGGCGATCCGCCGCATGACGGCCGGACAGCAGATGCAGTACGTCGCCGCCTACTTCCGCCGGTTCCGGGGGAAGCTCCGGTCCCAGGAGGACGTGTTCATGGCGGTCTTCTACCCGGCGGCGGTCGGGAAGGGGGCCAGCTACAGCTTCCCGGCCCGGGTCGCGCGGGCGAACAACGGGATCTCCACGGCGGGCGAATATGCCCGGCGTGCTCTGGCGGTCGCCTGTCTCTCCCCTACGCCGCGCCCCCGCGGTCCGCTCCTTTACTCACCCTCGGCGGGCCGCGGGGCGCGCGGCGTCTCCCGCCGCAATCAGCGCCTCGTCCTGGGGATCGGGGCGGCGGTCTTCGCCGTGATCGCGGTGGGTGCTGCCGTCGCGGTCCGATCGTAGTAGACTGCCAGCCACGAGGTCTGCGTGTCCTATTCCAGCCGTTCAGGTACGGGCTACTCCTTCGACGGCGGTGGCAGTGGCGGCGCCAGCACCGTCGCAGTCGAAGACGAGGGCGTCGCCGTCAACACGGCGGACACGCTCAACTTCGTCGGGGCGGGCGTCACCGCGACGGACGCGGGTGGCGGGACGGCCACGATCACCATCCCCGGCGGGGCCACGGAGTCCACCGCCCTGATCTCGACGGCTACGGCCGGCGAGGACGTGGTCGCCGGAAACATCGTCCGCTTCGACACCACCGGGACGCCCGGCGAGGTGTTGAAGGCGCAGGCGACCACCCTCCCCGCCGCGGACGCCATGGGCGTCGTCAAGACCGGCGTGCTCAGCGGCGCCACCGTCACCTACTACGAGCGCGGCACCGTCGCGGTCCTGTTTGGCAGCGCCCCGGCGGCGTCCGCCAACGGCTCCCGCGTCTACCTCGACCCCGCGAACGCGGGTGAAGCGACCCTGACCATCCCCTCGACCAGCGGCACCGCCGTGGTCCTCCTGGGCTGGCTCACAGGCGGCGACGGCGCGTCCACGACGCCTACCGTCCAGCTTCGCCCCCGATTCATGTACCTCACCCCCTGATCTCCCACCTCCACTTCCCTTCTCGGAGCACCCTACCATGGCAGCCTACGACAACATCCTCGTCAAGAACACCGACGGAATCCTGACCGTCGCGACCTCGGCCGACTCGATCGCGGGCGGTCCGTCCTTCTCGGCTGAGCAGATCGCGGACGGTACGGGCGACGGCACCCTCGGCTTCGACGGCTCCGACAACCTCGCCACGGGCGGCACGGTCGCCTCGATCACGATGGCGGCGACGGGCGCCCTCGACATCGACGCGGGCGCAGCGTCCGCCCTCTCTGTGGCGAGCGCGAACCTCACGCTGGAGACGACCACCAGCGGCACGGTCGCGGTCACGTCCGCGGGTCTTATGGACCTCAACGCGGCGGCGAACCTCGACATCGACGTGACCGGCACCTGGGACGTGCTCGCCACGGGCGCCATGAGCCTCGACGCCACGGGCGCATCGAACGTCTCGGTGGCGAGCGGCAGCCTCACCCTCTCGACCACGACCAGCGGCGTCCTGGCCCTCGACGGCGTGGACGGCGTGACCATCGCCGGCAACGCGGCCGAGATCGACCTCACCACCACGGGCGCACTCGACTTGAACAGCGGTGCCGGCACCTGGGACGCGAGTACGCTCAGCATCGACTCGACCGACAACAGCAACCTGACCATGACGGCGAACGACGGGAGCGACAAGACGCTCACGATCGCCGCGAGCAACAGCGGCGGCGGTAACGGTCTTCTCGACATGGATGCCGACGTGGCCACGCTCGACACGACGGGCACGTTCGACGCGACCTTCGGGGACTCGGCCACCTTCACCGCGCCCGCGGGGGATGCTGCCGCGCTGGTGTTCGATGCCGGCGGCGCCGACTACCTGACGATCGACTCGCAGAAGGGGATGGTCGCCTTCGACAAGCCGATCGGCCTGGAGGCGGCGGACGGCTCCACGGCGATCGTCCAGGGAGGTCTGCTCGCGGGCGAGACGGTCGCCGCGGGCGATCTTGTCTCGCTGGACTTCTCGACCGACACGCGGGTCTACAAGTGCGACGCCAACCACGCCACGGCGGTGCTCCGAAACCCCGTCGGCGTCTGCGTCGCGGGCAACACCGTGGGTCTCGGCGTCGCCTGGGCCTTCGGGGGCATCGTGTCGGTGAAATGCACCCAGGCGGTCGCGGCCGGCAGCGCGCGGATCGGGGACTTCGTCTATGCCGACGACGCGACCGCGGGGCAGGTCACCACGACCGCGCCGACGAGCGGGCGCGTCTACAAGGTCGGCGTCTTGGTCGGAGACAATGGCAACGTCGCGAACGCGGCAGCCACGGTCCTCCTCCAGCCGCAGTTCCTCTACGACAACTGAGACTGACAGCGCCCCAGCTACGACGGCATCCCCGCCGTAGCTGGGGCCGCTTGGCCTCGTTCCTGACCCCGCCCCCCGCCTGGACGACCCATGGCAGACACCCTCCAGATCGACGCCAACACGGGGCTCCCTACGGCTGTGACCGAGCCGGAGCTTGGTGGGAGCGTGGTGCTGCCGAAGGCCAGCGGCAACGCCGTCAAGGTGGACCTGAACACGCCCACCTACACATGGCGGGACCTGCGGAGCCCGATCGGCGTGGACGCGAACAGCGGCGGTCCGTCGTTCACCACGTTCAAGGGTGGCATCAAGCAGTGGCAGTTTCAGCAGACCGGCGGCGCAGACGAGGTTTTCACCGAATACCACCTCGACCACGACTACGTGGAGGGGACCGACGTGTTCATCCACTGCCATTGGGCGCAGGACACAGTGGACACCGGGGGCACTGCCTCGGCCCCTGGCGACGTGAAGTGGTATTTCGAGGTGACCTACGCGAAGGGTCACCAGCAGCAGGCTTTCGTCGCGAACGTGACCACCAGCGTCGTGCAGACCGCGAGTGGCACGCAGTACATGCACAACATCGCAGAGGTCCAGCTTTCGGCAGCGAGCCCCACCGCCGCGCAGATTGACACCGATGATCTGGAACCTGACGGCTTGTTCCTCTGCCGGGTGTACCGGGACGCAGCGGACGCCGCCGACACCCTGGATCAGCCCCCCTTCCTCCTGTTCGTGGACATGCACTACCAGAGCAGCAACATCGGCACGAAGAACAAAGCACCCGGGTTCTACACATGAGCCTCGGCGTACTTGCGACGCTCGCGGAAAAGTCCCCTGTCGCCGACCTGTTCACGTTCATGCTCTGGCGCGAGGCGGGCAGTGACACGTTCACGGGCTCGGCCATCGTGCTGAGCCTGGAGTTCACCGGCTTTTTTTGGGCATGACGTGTGACTGCTCCTTCTCCCATGCTCTCCGCCGTCTCTGACTATCCGACCGCTGTGGTGGGGCGGGACCACGCCTACGTGGCCGTCTCGGGGGGGTGGGCGGAGGTCTACTCGCCCGGCGTGCCCGCGGCTGCTGCTGTTCGGCGCTCCCTGGGGAGGGTGTGATGGACGGCGCGATCACGCTCAACCAGCTTGTCATCGGCCTGTCCATCGTGGGCGGGCTTGTGGGCATCGTGGGCGCCATCGTCAAGATCCGGGCGACGATGCGCAAGGAAGCCGAGGAGCGGGACGCGCGCATCACGGAGCCGATCCAGGCGCTCACGGCAGCCGTGACGGCGCTGGAGGTGCGCGTGCAGGCGGAACTGTACCCGTTGCACGGCAAGCCTCTTGCGGTACAGGTGCAGGAGATTCAAGTGAGCGTGGCGACTTGCCAGTCTGATCTCCGGGCCCTGCAAGCTGCGGCGGCGAGCAACCCGGGCCGCATCCAGGCGATCGGGGACGAAATGGCCAAGCGCCTCACGAGCATCGAGGCGGGATTGAAGCTCGCGGTGATCTCCGCTCCCACCCCCCGCGAGGGAGGTTGACGTGCCGAAGACCCTCGCGAGCGTTGCACTGGTGCAGGTCTTGTCCGAGGTGCATCAGCTTCGGCTCCTGACGGAAATGATCGCCATGACCGCGGGCGTCTGCGTCGTCTCGGCGCCCTCTGCCGCGCCGCTGCCGTCAGGCCCCCCGCCGTCAGGCCCGCCGCTGGCCTCAACCCCGCCCGCAGCCCCCTCCCGGGTCGTGGTCCCTCCCCTGGCCCTGCCCCCAGGGACTCCCGTTCGGCCCCGATCGCGTGTGGTATCGTCCGTCCGCGCCACCCCTGAGCGGGTGCGTGCGTTGGCCCCGGGGACCCCCCTGATTCGACGCACGGACCTGTGGGGCGACGTGTACGAGCCCGACGAGCAGGACTCCATTGAGCCTGTGCCCGCGTGGCAGAGCGAGGATTCGATCCCATGACGAACGAGAACAAGTCGAAGCTGATCAGCGCCCTGGCGGGGCTGTTGGGCGCCTTCGGAGGCTCCGCGGGCACCTACAAGCTCATGGAGTACCGGCTGGAGCAGGCTGAAGCGCGCCTGGAGACGCTGGACGCCACCGTCAAGAAGACCGGCGACGAGGTGAAATGCATGATCTGCGACGCCCACGACATGGCGTGCCCCGGATGCTGACGCGCAACATGCGATACCGGGTCTTCGACGCAGCCCTTTTCACCGGGTGCAGTGTGGGGGCCCTCTACGCCGCGCAGCGGGCGGTGGCTGCGGCTCCCGTCGAGGAGGCGGGCTGGGAGGGCGCCAAGGAAGCTCTCCGGCAGGTCGCCCAGGAGGACGCCCCCGCGAAGGATCCCCCGGCCCCCCTGCGCGCCTGCTACCGCCCCACGACCGTCCACGCGGTGACGGGCCCCGTGGGGGCGCTGGCGCTCTACATCGGGCAGGAGGGGGACACCTTCCTGTGGCCCGTCGAGGGTGCGATCGGCGTGACGGTGTCCGATGCGATCCTCGCGCTGGGGGAGGCGTCCGTGCTCGCGGATCTCGACCCCGCCAACGTGCCGGCCTGCGACCCCGTCGAGAAGATCGCGCTGCCCGCCCCTCCCCAGGAGAACACGCCGTGATCGTCATCTTCGACCGCCAGCACTACGGCAAGCCCGGTAAGAACGACCAGGGGGCCGGCTTCGACCTCGACGGCGACGGCCGCATCGAGACGCAGGAGCGGGAGACGCAGTTGACGCCGCTCTACTACCGCCCCGCGAAGGAGCGGCTGGAAGCGATGGGCCACAAGGTCGTCATCCTCGACTCCGGCTGGTACAGCGACCGCCACAAGCGGGCCAACCAGATCGCGCTGTCCAACCCCGGGGAGCGCGTGGTCTACCTCGCCTGCCACGTCAACGCGGGCGGCGGGGACTACGCGGCGGCGATCTACGACGCCCGGTCGGCGGGCGGCAAGCGGCTGGCCGAGGCCGTCACCGCGCAGCTTGCGGGCCTCCCCGGCATCCGGCGCGTGCGGGCGGCCCGGGGGACGCCCACGAACGGCTGGAAGCGGGGCTACGCCACGGTCAAGGGCATCTACGCCGGCCCGGCCAACATCAGCGGCATGTGCCTGGAACCGTACTTCATCGACCGGCCCGAGCACCGCTTCCTTGCCTCGGTGCAGGGCGGGAAGCTGATCGCAGACAAGCTCGTGGCCGCCCTCCTGGCGTGGTAGGATGCCGGCGACCTCCCCGGAGTCCTCTTGGCACGCGCATCCAACCCGATCCCGCGCATCGCGGCCTACCGCGTCCGCTCCCCGAAGGGCATGGCCGACTTCATCGGGCACGCCTTCCGCGCCATCGAGCAGGAGCGTCGCAAGCCGCTGGGCCCGGGGACCAAGAGTGAACTCACGGCGATGCAGAAGCAGGCGAAGAACGCCGACTTCGGCAAGCTCGCTGACGTGAAGGTCGTCGCCGGTATGTTCGCCCGCCTGCGGGACATCGCGTTGGCGCGCAACGGCGCTCCGCAGACGGCCAACGCGGTCGTCCAGGCCGCCGGGTGGTTCTGGAGCAACGTCGAGCAGCCGTTGGAGGGCGGCGGTGGCGGCGGGGGCGGCGGCTTCCAGCCCTCGGCGCAGTCGGAGGGCGGCGGTGGCCAGCGGCGCGGTCGGCGCGGTCGCAAGGGCGGTCGCAAGGGCGGCGGGCTCCAGGCGGGCGGCGGGCTCCAGGCGGGTGGCAAGCTCCCGCTGACCAAGCGGGTCTGGTTCTGGCCGGCGGTCGTCGGCGGCGTCGGCATCCTGGCGGCCACGGGCATCCTGTTCATCGGGAGAGGGTGATGGCGGGCAAGATCGTGGAGAACGGCGGGATCTCCGGCTACTACGCCCTGGCCGCCATCGCGGCCACGCTCCTCGTCACGGCGGGCGTGATGTCCGCCGAGGCGGAGTCCGAGAAGCGCCCGAAGCGCCCGAAGAAGGCGAAGAAGCGGCGGTCCAAGGCTGTCCGCGCGATCACGTCTCGGCGTCGCTCGCGGGGCAACCGGAGCCCCGACAAGGCGCTCCTCCGCGAGCGATACGACGACATCGAGAAGCGCCTGAAGGCTCTGCGGAGCAAGCCCTACAAGGCCGGCGACAACCCGCACGGGGAAGCTCTCGACGCGCATCTGGCGTCGGCGTTCCCCGAGGAGCAGTGACCGTGCCGAAGATCCCCTACGAGTCCTGGCGGTCCGCGTCTTGACGGCGTTGGCTGTAACCAATGGCCAATAACGAAGGAAGAACCATGCTGATCACGAACAAGAGCGGCGGAGTCATCGCGGAAGTGCGGAGTGCGGGTGTGCGCCCACGCCGGGGCGTTTCCGGTCAGTGGGTCTTTGAGGCGCAGACCGACGAGCATCGCTACATGGACGCGGACGAGGCGAAGACGGCGTTGACCGCGCTGACGCGGCGAGCCAAGTCGATCGCCAACGCGCTCGCCAAGCACCCCGGTGCGGCGCTCTTTCCGTCTCAGAGTAGGGGGATTGAAGTCGGGATGCACGGGTCCGCAGACAAGACGTTCTACCTCTACTACACCGTCCTGTTCCGCTGGTCGGGATCCAAGGCCGAGGTGAAGCGGCTCGGGGACAAGCTCGCAGCACGAGCCTACAAGGATTGACCCCCGGCCTCCCCGGAGGCGAAGGAAGAACCATGGCGTTCTGGAAGCGCGCAGAAGACGCGATCAACGATTGGGAAGGGACGCCCGGCTCCCGCGTCGGCGTGATCCGGCAGGGCGACCTGACCCGGCGGTTCCTGGCCGAGCCCAACTACGACGGGGATCCCCGCAAGCCCGGCGACGGTGAGATCACCTACTACAACCTCTACGAGCGAGATCCCCGCAACGGGCAGTGGGGGCTTTGGGAGGGCGTGGGCTACCCGGAGACTCTGCGCGAGGCAGAGAAGATCATCCGGTACTACGCGAAGACGACCGAGACGGGCTACCGAGACGAAGTCCGTCGTCATCGTGCCCACGGACGGCGCAACCCCGCCGGCCGCCCCAAGGGCACCGTCGAGTGGGAAGACCGCATGGGTCGCAACGACTTCCGCACGCGGCGGTCCGGCACGTTCTACCTCGGCAAGAAGCGTCTCCACTGGCTCGACCGGAAGAACGACTACTGGCTCTCGGTGCCCTGGGGGTTCGTCTCCGGTACGACCAACGCGAAGGCGGGTCGGGACGACTACTTCATCGACGGCGAGGAGGCGCAGCCCTCGCTGGAACTGACCGATGTGCGCGACGCTGACGACTTCTACCACTACGCCGACCTCGGCCGGATGGAGTGATCCGGTGACCCTCCGCTCGCCATCCCCGCTCACCCGGGCGCTGCTCAACGCCTGGGCGGCGCTCCACGGTGAATACTGGCTGCTCTGGACGCTGCACTGGCGGTCCAGGGGAGCCTCGCACTACGGGGACCACCTCCTCTACCAGCGGCTCTACGAGGCGCGGCAGGGCGAGCTTGACCGGCTCGCGGAGGTCGCGGCGGCGGTGGGCGGGGCGGCCGTGCTCGACCCGGTGCGGGGCATGGATGCGGCGCGGCCCCTGGTCGAGCAGGTCGAAGCTCTGGACCGGCCGGACGCGGCGAAGGCCGTCGTCGCGGCGCAGACGGTCATGGGCACGCTCGACGCGGTGAGCCGGGCTGCGCGGGGCACGCCC
>Ga0233415_10000625_pt1 | contig 16333 bp, 23 predicted proteins | sample Na_anoxic_12_MG_FD_188631 | JGI IMG/M metagenome (GOLD analysis project Ga0233415, IMG submission 188631) | Seawater microbial communities from Saanich Inlet, British Columbia, Canada - Na_anoxic_12_MG | ecosystem: Environmental > Aquatic > Marine > Inlet | place: Canada: British Columbia... | reverse complement strand
TGAGAAAAATAAACAATACATGAAACATGAAGAGACACATGTACTGCAGAATTATATCTTTGGTGTCTTCTTCTACCCTGTATACATAGCACATACATTATTTATCAAACTTTTCCAGTGGGAATACCATGCATATCATGATAACTTCTTTGAAATATGGGCTAGGAAAGCTGCAGGTCAGCAGGTATTTATACCTGTAGGTCAATGGATGCATGGTCCTAATGATAGATTCCCATGGTTGTAAAACTATTTAAAATAGTTCTTGACGAAGATATATATTGTCTATAATATGATCTGTGAACGATGATGTTCCACAGTGAGAGAGACAATGAATAGACCTTCATATAAAACAGTAGATACACAAGACAGAGACGCACAAATAGGTAGCAGGAATAATGTACTTAGTAAAAGTTTCGTAACTGACTTATGGATGAAAGTTATTACAAGAGCTATAGATGACTTGGCTCTCTATGAGATAATGAGAAGCAAGGGTAAGACACTGAAAGAAGAAGATGTAGAAAACGAACAGTCAGCATTAGGTTTCCTATTTGACGACGATTATAAAGTCCCATTGGATGATTATAAAGTAGACGTTAAATGCCCCAAGTGTAATGGTATATCCACAGGATTACTCAGTAGTATTGTAGGACAGGATTCATTCTGTCAGCAATGCAATAGTATAATCAATAGAAAATACATAGAGTATACCATTACCGAAGAGCAGATGATCAAAGACATATCTTTAGAAGAACTCATATCACTTTGGGGAGTAGAGGATATTATTGGGTTCCGTTCTGGTGTGAAAAGAAGAATAAAAGAAATAGTAAAGAATAAGCTAAAACGATAGCAATAAACAAAATGAGGTGGTTTAATGAGTCCTGATTTCAACAAGGCTCTGGAGGCAGTTATATCTGCTGCAGAGAAGAATTTCGGCAAGGGTGCAATCATGCATCTTAACACTAAAGTAAATGCAGAACCAGATGCAGTAGTATCAACAGGTTCAATCGCATTAGATTCAGCACTAGGTATTGGTGGTTATAGGAAGGGAAGGATCATAGAAGTATATGGTCCTGAGTCTTCTGGGAAGACAACACTGATGCTACACGCTGTAGCTGAAGCGCAAAAAGTAGGTGGAGTATGTGCTTTCATTGATGCGGAACATGCATTAGATCCTATCTATGCACAAAAGATAGGTGTTAACCTAGAGACACTCCTGGTTTCTCAACCTGATAGTGGAGAACAAGCACTACAAATAGCAGCTATGCTAGCCAGGTCTGGAGAAGTAAAACTTATTGTAATTGATTCTGTAGCTGCACTAGTACCACAAAAAGAACTAGAAGGTGACGTTGGTGACCATCATGTAGGTGCTCAAGCACGTATGATGTCACAAGCAATGAGGATGTTAGCAGGAGCTGTTAGTAACTCTGGATCGATTATTATGTTTACCAATCAAATTAGGATGAAGATTGGTGTTATGTTCGGCTCGCCAGAGACCACAACAGGTGGTAATGCACTTAAGTTCTATGCTTCACAACGTCTAGATATTAGACGTATTGGGCAAATCAAAGACAAGTCTACCGATGAGTATCCTACTGGCATCAGAGCTAAAGTTAAAGTAGTGAAGAACAAAGTAGCTCCTCCTTTCAAACTCGCTGAGTTCGATGTGAGGTTTGGTGTTGGTATAGATAAATTTGCTGAAGCAGTTGACCTTGGAGTTGAAGATGGTTTAATTGAAAAAGCAGGTTCGTGGTACTCATACAACGGTACAAGAATTGGACAAGGCAGATCAAATGCAATCCAATTCCTGAAAGAGGACCCTAAGGTATTTGAAAAAGTAAAGAAAGAATTATTAGAACTAAGAGGCTTGGTACACGAGCCAGTTAAAGAAACTAAAGAAAAGAAAAAGTAGAGGTAAATTATGTGTGAAAAATTTGTAACAGCAGTAGAAAAGTCACAGAACAGTAAAACAGGAGAGGTATCAGTAACGTATGCACCCATCCAATCATGTCCTGAAACATGTCCGTTTCTAGACAAAGGATGTTATGCACAGTCTGGTCACACTTCTTTCACATTGAATAGACTGAATAAAAATGCACGTCTAAAAAAGAAAACACGTCCGATTGATATCGCTCGTGAAGAAGCAAAACAGATTAGAACTCTCAGTGGTGATAGGAACTTACGTCTTCATATTGTTGGTGATGCTAAGACTCCTAAGGCTGCTGAGATTCTATCTCGTGCTGCCAAAGATCACAGTAGTAAGGCCGACAAAAAAGTATGGACTTACACACATGCATGGAAGGAAATCCCTAGAAAGAAATGGGGAAAGATCTCTGTGCTTGCCAGCTGTGAGACTATAGACGAATGTAAAGATGCGATGAAGAGAGGATACGCTGCAAGTATCGTACGACTTAAACCATTCAATCATTCATTTGAATGGGATGGAGTACAAATGACAGCATGTCCTGCTCTCGTCAACGACAACACAAAATGCGATAGCTGTGGACTATGCCTGAAGGATCAATCATTACTTAAAAAGAAAAAAGTAATCTGCTTCTTCCCTCATGGTTCAAGACAGAACGCAGCTAAGGATGCCATTAGACAAAAGGATCTTTAGCAGATAGGAGAAAGAAGATGAAAAATGAAGACATTGCTGCACACTATGAAGCTAAGTATAAAGTCTGTCTTAATTGGATTGCAGAGAAGATCATGGAAGATTCATCACTCTATACTGGTATACAAATCTCATACGAAAAAGCATTAGACAATGCTAATAGTATCGTTGAGGACGAGATGAAATGGAGAGAAGTAAATGAAAACATGGCATCTACTCGTTCTATTAATAGGTTTGATAGGATTGATTAAACTGATAGAAGTCGCTATATTCGCAGTTCTTATTATTATCTGCATACTCATGTGGAGAACATATAAATTTTTTAACAGAGGAAAGAAATAACCATGGTTAAACCACAAACATCCTCCATCATACAGAGTACACCTTTGGTATTAGATACCGAGGAACTACCTGTTATATGGGTACAAGAAATAAATTTAGATAGAACACAAGAATTTATTAAAGAGTTAATCAAATTAGATTCTGATCCTGAAGTAGAAGCTATCTTTATATACATATCATCCTATGGTGGAGATGTGTTTGCTATATTAGCAATGGTTGAAGCCATGCTAAATTGCAACAAACCTATTCATACAGTAGGCTTAGGTCTCTGTGCATCAGGTGGTGGTATATTATTAGCTGCAGCTCCAGGCATGAGATATATTACAGAGAATTCTTTCATGCATATCCATCACATACAAACAGGTATGAATGGTGACTTGCCTGGTATAGAAAACGATGTAGTACAAACAAAAAAGATAGAAGACAAAATCTTTTCTATCATCACAAAGAGAGCCAACATTTCAGTTAAAGAACTGAAGGCTAGGCTCGTAGATAATAGAAGAGAGTGGCAATTATCTGCTACACAGGCAAAGAAATTTGGTTTTGTAGACGTTATTGGTATGCCGAACTTGAAGAAAACGTTAGTAACTGAGGTTGAGTGGTAACATGAGCTTTATACATTTACATCTACATAGCTGTTATTCCCCACAAGATGGAGCACAAAGCTGTGATCAAATTGCTGCTAAAGCAGCCAAGCTAGGAATGAATTCTGTTGCACTGACAGATCATGGTAGAGCTGGTGGTATGCTGCAGTTTAAAAAAGCATGTGATAAACATAAAGTGAAACCCATATATGGAACTGAAGCTTACGTTTCTCCTAAGGAGAGATTCCTTAAGGAGAAGGTAAGTGGATTCAAACCATCATACCACCTAGTACTATTAGCAAAGAACGAAGAAGGATTGAAAAACATCTTCAGACTTTCATCCATTGGATGGAGAGATGGCTTCTACTATAAGCCCCGTATAGATATGGAGATCGTAAAGGAATATTCAGAAGGCATTGTGTGTCTCTCCGCATGTGGTAGCGGTAGAGTCGCACAGATGCTGTTAGAAGATAGGATAGATGAAGCCAGAGAACATGCAAAAGAACTACATGAAATCTTTGGAGAAGACTTCTACATGGAAGTCCAAAACCATGGACTCGACTGGCAGCAGGAATTAAAGAAGCAACTATTCAGTTTGGCTGAAGAGTTGAATATTCCTATAGTAGCAACACAAGACTCTCACTACCAAGAGAGAAAAGATTCCGTAATGCATTCAGCTATTTGCAAGCTTGCAGCAGGTGACCTGCAGTTTGATTCTGATCAATCATATTTCAAATCTGAAGAAGAAATGAAAAACATGTTTGAAGAAGATGAGTGGCATGCTATAATGAGGACCCAAGAAGTAGCTGACAAGTGTCAATGCAATTGGGAATTTGGAGATACAATTTGGCCTATCTTTGATTTGCCAGAGAACAAAACTCCAGATGAATCATTAAGAGACAATGCATTAGTAGGATTCGAGAAATTATTTCCTGAAGCTACAGATGAATACAAAGAGAGATTTGATTATGAACTTAAAATCATCAAGCAAATGGGATTTGCAACCTACTTCCTGGTTGTCGCAGACTTTATTAACTGGGCAAAGAACAACGACATACCTGTTGGCCCAGGGCGTGGTTCCGGAGCAGGTTCTCTTGTATGTTACTGTATTTCTATCACTAATGTAGATCCAATTAAATATGGTCTCTACTTTGAAAGATTTCTAAATCCAGCAAGGATTTCACTACCAGATATTGATGTTGACTTCTGTCCAAAGGGCAGGAAGAAGGTAATGCAATACGTATACGAAAAATATGGGCCAGAGAAATGTGCACAGATTGGTACGTATGCTGTATTCAAACCTAGAGGGTCACTAAGAGACTTCGCAAGAGTCCTTGGCTATCCTATTAGTGCAGGAGAGCAACTGGCAAAATTAGTACCACCAGATGTTACTGGTAAGACTATGAGCTTCAAAGATATCCTAGAGGATAGCAATGCTTTATTAAGTACTCCTTATGATGATGTAGTGCAGCTAGCAAGAAACGCTGAGGGACTAGTCAGTCAAGCAGGTGTTCATGCTGCAGGTGTAGTAATATCTAGCAGTGAACTAGCAGCACAAGTACCTCTATTCAAAGGGAAACACGATGAAGTAGCAACTCAGTTTGACATGCATGAGGTAGAAGAAGTTGGTCTAGTGAAGTATGACTTCCTTGGATTAAAGAACCTCACTGTAGTCCATGATGCTGTTAAGATGATTAAACAGAACTGTGACATCGATGTAGATATTGATTTGATTGATCAGGAAGATCAAGATGTATTCAAGAATGTATTCCAGCAAGGAAGACTAGATGGTATCTTTCAATTTGAAACATCATCAGGTTTCCGTGACCTATGCATTAAGATTAAACCAAAGTCGATTGAAGATTTGTCAGCAATCACTGCTCTCTTCAGACCAGGTCCATTAACTGCTAAAGAAGATCCTAACGATCCAAGTAGCAGAACACTAGTAGATAAATACGTTGACGGCAGAAATGGTGGAGACGTAACATATCTATTCGAAGAACTAGGTGCAGTGTTAAATGACACCTATGGAGTTATGGTATACCAAGAGCAGATCATGAAGATCTGTACAGATTGTGCTGGTTATACATTAGCTGAAGCTGATAACATGCGTAAGATTATCGGTAAGAAATTACCAGAGAAGATGGCTCTTGAAAAAGAGAAGTTAGTTGGTGGTTGTGTCGCCGTGGAATCAAAAGCAGAAGAACTCTTTCATCAGATTGAAGGCTTCGCTTCTTATTCATTCAACAAGGCTCACTCAGTTGCTTACTCAATCATCTCATATCAAACAGCATGGTTAAAGCATCACTATCCAGAAGAATTCTATTGTGCGTTATTGAATAACTCATTCAAGAATCAAGATGATATGTCTAAGTATGTACATGCATTAAAGGAAGATGAAATTCCTATCATGTCTCCAGACATTAATATATCTGATGTGAACTTCACAATCTCTGAGGGTACGGTTGTGTTTGGCCTCGCTGGAGTAAAAGGAATGGGTGAGAAGGCATGTCTAGATCTAGTAGAAAAGAGACCACAAGAAGGCTTCTCTTCTATAGCAGAGCTAGTAGATAATAAGATCAACAAGGGATCTATATCAGCCTTAGCAATGTGCGGTGCACTGGAAGAAATTTCAGAAGTATCAAGAGAGCAGGTTGTAGCTAACATAGAACCACTTGTCTTGTACTATAAAAAGGCTAACAAAATAAAAGAACGTGAGCTGAAGATAAAGAACAGGACAAAAGAGATAGAACTTTGGAATGCAAATCCAGAGGGACCAAAGCCCAGGAGACTACCAAGTATCAATGACAAACAGAGGCCAGTGTTCCCTGATCTCGAAGAAAATTCATTGAGTAAAAAAGATAAGTTGCATTTTGAAAGAAAGACATTAGGTTTTTACTTGACAGGACACCCTATGGATAGTTATCCTGGGTTGGCTAAGATGTCAGAATACAATGTTCGAGACATAATGGATGCCAAGGTAAGCAACAGAGAGAAGTTTAGTGTGCCTGTGGTTGTCTCTTCTATTATAGAAAAGAGAACTAAGGCTGGCCAGAACATGGCTATACTAAAGGTAGAAGATAAATCAGGTAGGATTGAAACAACAATCTTTCCTAGGCAATGGGCAAAATTAAAAGACGGATTAGTAGAAGACTCTGTATATATTTTGAAATGTTCTGCTAAGGTAGAACAGTCAGAAGAAGAAGAGGCACCACCAATTGTCAGTCTGATAGTTAACTTTGCTAATAAAGTTGACGAAGACTCAGATGCAATGGATATGCATCCAATAGAGTTTAAGTTAAATGATAAAACAATAATTACGTTCACCCCAAAGGACGAACAAAATTATTCAAAATGGCAACAAGCAATTGCTTTTGTCAGTAATATTAAAAGGATGGGATAAAATGAGAGTAGACAAGAAAGAAATCCTTAGTAACCTAAGGAAACCAGATGCAATAGCTAGAACTCGTACAGGAGATGATCCAGTCATGTCCTCACATGTAGCGTCAGTAGTAAAGCAGGTCAAAGATCTGAAGAAAAAACTAATGACTCTGACAGAGAAGAAGTACACAAGAGTTGGTAAGCCATTAGGAGAAGAAAGGATTAAGATTTTATCTTTATCTGACCTGCACGTACCATTTGAAAACACTGAGACAATCATTCATGCATTAGAAAATCATGGAGATGCAGATATCTTAGTTATCAATGGTGACTTTCTTGAGCAGTATGCAATCTCAAGATGGGGCAAGTCACAGACTTTGCTTCTTGAATGGGAATACAAAATTGCTATTGAATGGATGAAACTATTCACAGAAATGTTTGAAGAAGTACACCTAGTACGTGGTAACCACGACGACAGATTAAAGAAGTACCTCAACGATTCTGTAGATCCAATGGTTAACTTCATGATCGAAGATGACATTTTAGTTAAGATAGCTGAGGGTTATGACTTCAATGATGAAGGAAGACTTGAACAGAAGTATGACTTCAGTAACGTATACTACAAGCCAGGCTTACTAGGTTGGATTACAAAGATTGGTAAATGTATCTTTGCTCACCCAACAGGTAGCAGTGGTGTACCAATGAGAACAGTAATCCAAGCTGCAACTTCTTTCATGACAAATGAAAACTTTCAAGCACTTGTGATTGGTCACACACACAAGATGGGTAAATTAGTCTGGAGAGACAAACTCTTAATTGAACAGGGTTGTTGTTGTGTACCTCTAGATTATCAATCAGATGGCAAAATGAAATACTTACCACAAGCATTCGGTTATGCAGTAGTGTACATGGATGAACTTGGTAATGTAGATTTCGATAAGACGAATGCAGTATACCGTGGCACAGGGTATCCTACTAAGTCAGACTTAGGATAGATTATGAGCGATAGAGAAGATTTAAAAAACCCTGAACATGTACAAAAGGTTATCGATGAAATGCTTAAGCAAGCATCTCCAATGGGTGACATTCTAACTCCAGGTGGAGCTAATGATCCTATGAAAGTAATGGGTGAAGTTGCTGCACAACTAGAGCAGAGTATGATGGAAATGTATAAGGGTATACATAAGTTAAGCCAAGGTCTAGACATTTCTAGACTACAGAACCACATGGTATTAAATATACTTGTGGACAAAGGTATTGTGACAAAAGAAGAAGTAGAAACACGATACAAAAAAGATGTTGAAGATGAAATGCAGAAAATGAGAAAGAAGATTGAAGAGAAAATGAATGAACAGATACAAGCTGCAGTTGATCAACAAACAGATAAGAAGGAGTAAGAGATATGCATCAGGAATTCGAAGTAGATGGACAAAAGATATTCTCACTGGTAGCAGAAGAAGATGATTACACAGAGACTAAGAGGGGCTATACTATTAGACGCCCTGGTCTCTATCCGTCATCAGCATCTGTAACATACATGGATGGAACGAGAAGAATGACAGTCGGCAAATGTCTCAGAGGAGCATGGTATAGTGCCATGCAATACAGAAGAGACAGAGGTATTGACGTCAGTCTAATGATGAAAGCCAGCCTAGGTAAGTGGGATGAAATTGGTAACGTCGAGAAGTGGAAAGAGATGGGCATATGGGTAGCCAATAATATCAAGTTCTTCAACAAAGAATTAGCTCTTTCTGGAGAGCTGGATGCTATCCTTAAGAATCCTATTACTGGTAAGATAATGGGCGTGGAAATGAAAACTTTCTATGGCTATCCTGCTAACAGAAGCATCTGTGGTGTCAAACGTGAGAAGGGTACAGGTAACAGATACAATGGTAGACCAAAGGATGAGCACTTCCTTCAGGCTATCCTCTATTACTGGGAATACCAAGATAGATTAGATGAATACAGACTCTACTATCTAGAACGTGGAGACGGACACAGAATTGAATTCAGAGTAGGCTTTGACAAACAACCTGATGGTAAACATAAAGTCTGGTGGCAACAAGTACCAGGTGATTACTGGACTGCTTACTCTGACGAGAAAGTATATCAACCATACACAATCGAAGACATTCATGATAGATACAGAGAACTATTGAAAATGTTAAGAGAGAAGAAATTACCTGAAAGAGATTACAATATCATCTGGGACACAGAAGAGATTGAATTAAGACGTTCTCTCGGAGAGATTGCTAACACTAAGTACGAAAAGTGGCAGAAGAATCCTGCACTAAAGAGCAATCAAATGGGTGACTGGCATTGTAGTTATTGTGACTACCAAGACCAGTGTGAAAAAGATAGTATCTAATTAGATCCACAACACTTGGAGGTAGAGCATGGCTGTTATAGCAATAGACATGGACGGCACAATTGCGGACTTTACTACGCATTCATTCAAAAGAGTCAAAGAAGTATTCGACATTGATATGTCAATGGAAGATGCCAAGATACCACATACAGCTAAGCTTGTATGGGATAGAATGACAGATTCACAGAAGACATACTATGCTGATGAGAGAGAAATCTATAATGATATCTTATACCCTGGATTCTTCTACGACCTAGAGCCATTTAAAGGTGCAGTAGATGCAGTAAAAGAAATTGTCAAAGAAGGACATGAAGTTTATTTCCTCACCAAGATACTGGAGTGGGAGAGAACTCCTACAGAAAAGGCAGCTTGGTTGAAGAAGTATTTTCATGACATAGAATACAAAATAATTATGGTTGATAGTGTTAAAGCTAAACACATTGTAGATGCAGACATCATTATAGACGATGATCCTCGTGTACTTGATGGTGCTATGGCTTTACCTATCTGTATAGCTCAGCCTTGGAACGAAGAGAAGAGAGATAAATTTCAAATAGTAGTATCTAGTTTTGTAGATGTACTACCTGAAATTAAAGAAATCTCTAATGAAATCGAAGACTGGAAAAGGAAAATGGACGTATGAAATCAAGACTGATAGATCTAGACGCAGCAAAAGAAGCATTGAAGCCATACCTGGGAGAGTACCTGCAAGAGCATGGAATCAATACAGATAAAAACTTTCAATGTTTAAACCCAAAACATAATGACAGCTCGCCATCTATGACCTGTAAGCAGATACCAGACAATGCATTTTGTATGGGCTGTGGAGCAACAGTAGATATATTCCAGGCTGCTCATCACTTAGAAGGCAAACCAATCAAAGGTAAGGAATACGTTGAAGAAAACGTTATGTTCCTCGCTGAAAAGTATGGAGTACAAGTACAACTTCAGGATCTAACTCCAGAAGAAGTCTACGAGTACAGAACTTACAGTGCCTACAAGCTAGCTGCACAGTTGATTTCTGACCCAGACTTTGGTGATTACACACAAGCTGACAAACAAATAGCTGAACGTAAGTGGGACAAGAACAAATGTTCTAAGTGGGGAATAGGTACAGTAGACTACTCTGAATTCAAAGCTACTATGAAATCTTCCGGGTATGAACCGGGCTTCTTAAGTGGCATTGACTTAGACAGATCCAATCTATTCAATAACAATAACTTATTGTTCACAGTTTATGATGACTTCGGAAGACCAGTAGGGTTCTCTGCTAAGAACTTGAAGTTCAATAAGGACGACCCTAAGTCGGGACCTAAGTATATGAATACAAAAGGTACAGGCTTAGAATGTGCTATTTTTAAAAAGGGTTCTAGACTCTATGGATTTGACATAGCTAAAGATGCAGCCAGTCCACTCTATATATTTGAAGGCCAAGCTGATGTAATTACAGCTAGACATAATGGTCTTATGAACTGTTGCTGTACTCTAGGTACTGCAATGACTGACCATCATTTAATGTTACTCAAGAAGCATGGACTATTTAATATAGTCTTAGTCTTTGACGGAGATCAGGCTGGTGAACTTGCAGTTCAGAAAGCTGTAGATGAGAAGTTTGCTAAGGAGAAAGATTTTAGAATCAAACTCTGTGAGATGCCTGATGGTGAAGACCCTGACTCTCTAATAAGAACAAAGGGTATCGCTGAATTCGGTAGACTCAAAAGATGGACAGCCTTCGAATGGAGAATGCAACGATTCATGGAAGAAGAGTCTGAGAATGAGGACTTAGAAGAAGAGAAGAAGACAGAGATAGCCGAGAAGATGGCTCAAATTATTGTCTCTGAGAAGAGTCATATCCGCCAGGAAGAAATGGCAAAACAAGTAGCAAAGACTACAGGTTATGACCATGGATGTATCATCTCAGAAGTAAAAAGATTAAGGAACGAGAAGGAAGCTGAAGTACAGGATAGAAAAAGAAATGCTATTGAAGCATTGATGAAAGATGTACGTCACAATCCAGATGAAGCAGAGCTAGCACTTGCACAAGCAATGAGTAGTATCCAGGATATTAATCGTTCAGTACAGGGAGAGAATACAGGCTCCGCTATACTTAATAAGATGATGTCTCAGAAGGAAGCTGATGAAGCTAAGACAGGAGAGTTCGCTGGATTCTTTATGAAACCTGAAGGACTAGGTGGTATAGCTGCACGTCTAGATGATGACTGGAGATCAGATAACTTAATATATATTGGTGGCGGTGAACAAGCAGGTAAAACTACTTTCTGTAGTCAGATGGCATATGAAATTGCTTCTGATGAACGTAACGATGCAATGTGTATTTATCATTCAATTGATGATGCTTCTAAATTCCCAACATACAAATGGGTATGCAATGGAACAGGTAACACCAGACTTAAATTAAATCATGTGTCTAGTCCAAAATACTGGATGGGACAAGAAGGACATAAGTGGGTTGCTGCAGAAAGAGAAGTAGGATACAAAGACATAACTAAATTGATGCAGGAAGAGAGACTTATAGTAGTTGACTCTTCTGATGGACAATCAATCACATATGCTGAAGGCTTAGTCAAATACTACAGAGAAAAATATCCACAAAGAAACATTGTATTGTTTGTAGATAACTTCCATAAGTTACCTGACTATGCAGAGATACAAGGACATGAGAGAGTGAAACGATTAAGTAATCACTTGAAGAACATGGCAGTAGCAAATCACATCACAATTGTGTCTACAGTTGAATACAAGAAACTACCTGCAGGTGAGAAACCAGACAACCAGGCTATCGCAGAATCAAGAGCATTAGCATATGATGCTACAGTTATCCTTCACTTGTATAATAATTTACATCATTCAAATGAAGACGAAGCAATTCTTATTCATAAAGATGATTATGGAAATACGCTGCCTCGTATCTGGGTTAAGTTCGGTAAGAACAAAGTCTCTGGATATGAAGGCAGAGAGTTCGTAGACTTGTTCGGTTATGCAGGACAGGTAAGAGCAGTCGATCTTGAAATGGCCGTTAAAGATCAGCAGGAACGTATGGCATTCCTTAAGGAAAACAAACCAAACTCTTTCTAGGAGGTTAGAATGAAACAAGTTCTAAAAGCAGGAGCAGTATTCACAGCTGCAGAGGTACTAAACCATGGAGATATGATCGGTAATGTAATCGATCATGCGTCAGCTAGAGCTGAAAATATAGCTGACTATCTCGAGGAGATAGATAAATCTATTCCAGATGAGGAGGAAACAAATGATTAAATATCTATGTAACGAATGTGGTCATGATTTCAAATCAGACAAAGGTGTGGAGGACAGAGAATGTCCTACCTGTCATACAAATGCAGACCAACACATCATGATGTCTTTTAGTGAACCAGAAGACCAGAAAACATTAAGAGGTCAGCTATCTTCATGGGACGCATAACCCCATACCAAGTTGGCCTTTACTCTGCTTGTCCTAAGTTGTATCAACTCAAAGGACAGGCAGGTGTTGCCCCTCTCACTTTCTTTGAGGCTCAGATGAGAGACGCTTTCATAGATGGTGAGAGGAATGCAGTGCTGAAAGATAGCATTGTAGATACAAGAAAATTTTCTAGAGCATGGGATAAGATTTGGTTTCCGGCGGCAGCAAAAAGAAACATATCCATGAAGAATGCTAATAAGAAAACACTACATGCCACAGTTAAATTTGCTGACTATTGCAAGTATGACATATCAGACTATATCTACCCAACTGCTGGAGTAGATTTACAAGCCCGTCTTATAATAGGACAGACTGAATTGGTAGCCCAAGCTGACCTCCTGAAGCTAGACATGACTACTAAATACAAGACTACTGTAATAGTTAACTTTACAAATAATAATATAACATTAACTGAATCAGCTTTTGATCAAAGCATTAGAGCAACTGCATACGCCTTCTATAGAAACAAAGGAGACTATGTGATGCATGTAAACGTAAGTCTAGATGAGAAGCGAGAGAAATTAAATATAGTTACTTCTACTTTTAGTCCAAAAGATATGGACGAGATTAGAAAAATGCTTTATCATGTAGAACTGGGTTTAAGAAACAATGTATTCTATAGAAACTCACTAATGTGTAAAGGATGTAATGCATGCCCGAATTTCAATTAATAAATGAAAAGAGATTCCCTCTAAAAATAAAAGACATGTCAGATAATGTAGATATGTTAGATTATTACAGATGGGAACACAGAGTAACTGTAGCTTGGCAGATGAGAAGATTCATGGTCTTCCTAGATAACCTCAAGCAATCCGTATACATAGAAGAGATAACTGATGGTAATGTCCTGCAGTTAAATGATGATTCCTTATGGGAATCTATCTTCAAATGGGTAACCGAGAAAGGTTACCTGAGTGTAATACCTCCTCTACCTAAACCACCTGGTTATAATAAATCAAAGATACAAGTTGTAGGGGAGAAGATCAGAGTCTAATGAATACAAAAGACTATGAAACAATAATGAACATACAAGAGATTGTAAATGAATATATTGGTGAGAGAGTAACAAAACAACTTGAAGAAAAAATCAAAAGAGAAATTTATTTGTATGTATACAGAGCAAAGACAGAAGAACGTCTATCAAAAGATATCAAAATTGATATATATTTCATAGAAAGCTCTGTCAATATAAACGTAGGAAGAATAAGTGAAAAGAGCCAAGACAATACATCAGACAGCTAAGAATGCAAGTAAACTTCATAAAATTATAGGGATTCATCTATCAAAACTATTCCCTAACTATGAAGTAAGGCAGGAATATGCTGTCAATAAAGTCAATGAGAGTTTTCATTCTGGTAGGGAGAAATTTGATTGGGTTGTGCTCGGGTTGAAGATTGTCTGTGAGATTCATGGCGAACAACATTATAAACATGTATGTTTCGGCGGGATATCCATGGCCAAAGCTAGGAAGAACTTCGAGAAGAGAGTTGAAGTCGATAAGCTAAAAGAAGATGCAGCTAGAGATGCCGGCTGGGCATACCTAGTAGTCAAATATACAGAGAAGAAAATAACAGAAGACGAACTGTTTGATAGAGTCAATGATGCTATTAAGACTAGTAAGCCAAGTAAAGATATTAAACCTGCTAAGCCTAAACAAAAGATTGCAGGTAGAGGCTTCTCTGAAGACAGACCTAAACAGAAAATCCAATCAAGAGAATTCCAAAAAGCACCTGGAGGTAATAAATGGCCGAAGAGAAAGATAAACAATTGAATGTTATGTGTGTTAGTGAAAAATACTGTCTGCCTGAAGCTTTACCTTTAGTAAAATTCATTGATGAGGAAGTAAAATATAATTGTTACTCTACACACAGTGATGCTATTATATTCGGTTATCCCTGTAGACCTAACTGGTGGTATAGAATGTGGCAAAGAATATTAGTCGGCATCAAATGGGAGAGACAAGATGACTAAGAAATTTCAATACATGAGAGAAGAATGTCATAATGGATTTGAAGAATACATCAATGTAGCTACGAAAGTCCCTCTAATGGCAACAGTCATAAGACATGAAGATGGTAACAGAACTCAAACCGGAAGACCATGGACTCTTGAATATACTATAGAAAAGAAAGATGGATATGAAGGTTCTGGTACTATGTCCTTCTTAAATCATAACATTGAGAAAGCTGATGTTCCTATAGATTTAGTAATCATGATAGAAATAGAAGATGACTGTATTACAAAGATGAAAGAATTTGTGATTAAATTTAGAGAAGATTATATTTGTACATCTCATCCTGACAGATGGGTCTTTGATATATTAGAAATAGGTGACGAGACAGGTGAAGAAGATGACTGAAGGAAAACTATATGGCTTCAATGGATTCTCTGGAGTAGACATAAAAGCTGGTGGTTATGGATGGATCAGAGGACTACATGTTGATGATGCTACTCTAACTGGTAAGTTAGTTTTTATTAAAACTGACATAGATGATAGTCATAAAATATTTGATATTATTATTTCTGCTGCTAATGAATACGGTGACTTGTATCAAATGAAACTACTTCATGTTAAGTTACTTGGCACTGGACCAGCAGAAGAACCAATTGAATTCAAATGTTCAAGGATCATTCCATGGGAATTAATAACCAGTGCTGGAGAAGTAAAATGACTGAAGAAGAAAAGAAACCATTCAGTTGGTGGTGGACTGATGAAGCACCGGGCACACAATTTTCATTCCCATGGGGAAAGACTGTAGTACCTATACCTCCCATTGAAATACAAGTAGCTCAGTGGCGTAGTATCTTTTCTCAAATGCCAAAACCCGGAATAACTATAGATGAGATTATGTCTGAACCAAGTTATGCATGGATAGCTCACAATCTTCATCCTTGGAATACAGAATACATAGAATCAGATCAACTCTTATTGCCCGGAGTAGAATGATGACAGTGCTTGGTGGAGTGGATTTCTTGGGCAATCATTTAGCTGGACAATTAGAATTTCCATTCTATAAAGATCTGCCTTACGTTGGAAGGTTCACATATGAGATATCTTTCCAGAAACCGGAAGGTATATATTGGGTGATGGATCCCAAACCATTAGGAAAACAATTAAGTATTGACTTTTATCCGAATCAGAAGTAACTTGGTAGTTCTATAACGACTCAGAATGAGATCAAAAGAAGGAGAATATAATGGCTATTAATAGAGGATACACAGCATGTCATAAACTCTCAGGCAGAGAGACAACGAAAACAGTTACATCAGTATACATTACTAAATGTCCTAGCTGTGATAATGAATTTCAACTCAACGGAGATTACTCAGAAAATCAACAAGATCCAGTACAATGCCCCAAGTGTAAGTTTCAGGCAAGTGGATATAACTTTGATTTCGTAAGCTCCTCAATAGAAGGAGAAGGGATATAATATGGTAGGAAGCAAAGTTGTCCATTGTGACAAATGCAAGAAGGAGTTATTCTACATAGCTGATAGCTATAAGATGGCTGTAAAGATAACCTGTGTAGAATGCGGAGACAAACCAAAGAGAAAGAAGAAAGCAAA
>Ga0233415_10000623_pt1 | contig 16423 bp, 9 predicted proteins | sample Na_anoxic_12_MG_FD_188631 | JGI IMG/M metagenome (GOLD analysis project Ga0233415, IMG submission 188631) | Seawater microbial communities from Saanich Inlet, British Columbia, Canada - Na_anoxic_12_MG | ecosystem: Environmental > Aquatic > Marine > Inlet | place: Canada: British Columbia... | reverse complement strand
CGGGGGGGGGGGGCGGGGGGGGGGGGGGGGGCTACCGGGTCCGGCCCGACCTTTCCCTCCACATCGAGCTGGTGCCGGAAACCGAGGGGTACTGGCGGACCGGGACCCCCGCCTCGCAGTACGCCACGATGTTCCACAACCCCGGGGGGAAGGCGACAGACCAGTGCTACGGGATGTCCTCCGACCAGGCGGCGACCGTCGGCTGCCTGTCCAACACCACCTCCCCCAAGAGCATCGGGGTCTGCTTCAACGGGACCCTCCACTTCGCGGGCTGGACCCCCGCCCCGGCGCCCTACGCCCTCTGGCGCGCGCGCCAGGCGGACACGGGGACCCCCCTGTCAGCGGGCTCCTACCTCACCAGCGACGGGCTGGGCGGAACGAACCCCTGGGGGGCCGCGCAAGAAGGGGTGCCCGCCCAGCTCGCCTACAAGCCCCTCTCGGCGTACCCGGTGACGTTCACGGAGATCGTGGAGTTCCCGGGGAAGGACATGACCAGCCTGCGGACGCGGGCGCCGGTCAACTGGCTCCCGGGGATGCAGGTGTCGGTCAGCAGCCCCAGCCCCGCCTGGGACTACGCCCATAGCGGCATCAACGCGAAGTCGAAGGCCTGCGTGCCCGTCCCGGGCGGCCTGTACTGTCTGCGGAACGTGGCGTTCTACGTCCACGGGGAAGGGGCGCCGGTGCCGGCCAGCGCGCCGGGCGGGGGGGTGGAAGTGGCGGAGATCGCCAGCGTGGAACGGGCGGGGGGCGGCTCCCTCATCCGTTTCCGCGCGGCCCTCGTCTTCCCCCACCGCGCCGGGACGTCCCGCTTCACCTCGGCGCGCAGCCAGCAGGTGGCGGTGGACACCTACGGCCACGTGGGCCTCGTGACGCGGAGCATCCGAATCGAAGGGGTGGTGACGGGCTCGGCGGCCCAGAAGACCCTCCCCGCGAACTACTTCGCCCCGAAGGGGGGGGGGATGCCGCTGGGAAAGATGAACACCTTCAACCGCGCGCTGACCGGCACAATCACCTGCGGGGGCGGCGTCGCCCCGGAGGCCCAGTGGCTGGGCCCGGGGGGGGGGGTGATGTGCGAGCAGGTCTGCGTCGGGCAGCCCGACTGCAACTCCGCGTCGCCCCCCCTCCAGGGGCCGGGGGGGACGATGGGGACGGTCTACATGGGAAAGGCCACGGCGCCCCCCTACGACATCTACAAGAGCGCGCTGGAGCCGGTCCCCGGCTGCAGCGGCCCGCCCGCGACCCCCGCGGCCTCGGCCTGGTACGGCCAGGACGCGGCGAAGTGCAGCGGCCTCGACTGCATCCTGGGGGGGACGATCAAAATCATGTACGCGGGCTCGTTCCGCCTGGACGGCGTGGAGCTGCTGCGGATGGGCCTCCCGGGCAACGCGGGGACGCTGGGGCAGTACAGCATCCACTTCCACCTCGCGGGGTGGGGCCGCGCCTTCCGGCTCTACGCGAAGGCGCCCCGGGAGCTGGTGGTGGAGAACTGCACGAACTGGCGCTCGTTCTCGCGGTGGGTGACCCTCCACGGGACCTGCCTGGCCACCGTGCGGAACAACGTCTTCCTCCTCGCGACGGCGAACGGGATCTACACCGAGGACGGGGTCGAGTGCCTCAACGACATCGAGCACAACCTCTGCCTCCTCGCGATGTCCGCCGGCCGCAGCAAGGTGCTCCCCGACGCGTTCCCGCTGGGGGGCGTCTTCGGGAGCGGGGGCTTCGACGTCCAGAGCGTCGCCTCCATCTGGGCGACGAACAACAACAACCACATCTGCCGCAACGTCCTCGCCTGCAACCCCGGGACGGGGATGGGGATCTGGGTGACGGGCGAGTCGCCCAACTTCAAGCAGGGGCCGGCGAACCTCGCGACGGGGGACGCGACCCACCGCCTCCCCGGCCTCATTGGCCACTCGATGGTCAACGTGCGGGGGGGGCAGCAGAGCTTCCGCGAAGCCTACGTCCCCGACGAGTCGGTGCTGGTGGGGGCCTCCAGCTTCTTCGTGAAGTCCGGCGGCTTCGACCAGGTGCGGCTGAACTACAAGGCCCCCAACGCCGAGACGTACCTCACGGCCTACCGCCTCCTCGCCGAGAACGTCTGCTACAACATCCTGGGGTTCCTCATGGAGATCGACCCCGACCGCGCCTCGATCGCGTGGCACCAGATGGCGCTCCCCGCCATCCAGCCCATCTACGACACGAGCACCTTCTACATGCCCGCCAACGGCGACTCGGGGGGCTCCCTCATGATCCACGCCATCGGGGGGGCCTACCCCTACTGCGGGACGCTCACCCGCAAGGGGGACTGGGTGCCGACGCCCCGGGTCTTCTGCCAGAACCTCATCTTCGACATGGGGGGGCCCTTCGACGACACGATGGGGGGGGTCTCCTGGTCCCAGTCGGGGGGGCTCGTCGTCGTCGGCGACTGCTTCTTGGGCGCCGACTACAAGAGCGCCCCCTCCGCGGCGAAAATCGCGAGCCCCAACGAGCACCCCCTCGGGCCGTTCACCGCCGTGGTCTGCGACGCGGTGATCGCCGGCCCGATCCCCGGGTCGGACACCCAGCCGGCGACCGACTGCCGGGGCATCCTCCTCTTCGGCGACCCGATCATCTCCCGCGAGGCGTGCACGGGGTCCGAGTACACGCTGTACGCCCTGCCGAAGGCGCTCGGGGCCGACGTGGGCCTGACCGACCCGGTCGGGTGCAACGCGCTCGCCGACGGCCTTTCGCCCTCGTTCCTGGTGACCGCCGGGAGCGCCCGGAACCCGCTGGGCCGGACCGACGCGGAGATCGCCGCCATCCTGGGCCCGCTGGCCGTCGACCTGCGGGCCACGAAGGCGGGGGCGACGGGCGACGCGTACCAGAAGCGGGGGCTGAGGGGCCTGTCCAGGGGCGACGCGCGCAGCTGCGCCCCGGACGGGGGCCAGCGCGCGGTCCTTTACGAGTGGGAGGGCGGGAAGCAGTGGGCGACGTCCGCCGACGGGAAGCGGGTCGCGTCCGAGCCGATGGTGGCCCCCCCCCCCGCCGACTACACGGCCCTGGGCTGCGACGGGGGGCAGCTCAGCCCCGAGGTCGCCGGGGCCTCGCTCATCCTCACCCTCACCGCCCGGGGCCGGGCCGTTTACGGGTGGCTGTGCGCGAACGCGGGGAAGCTGCCGGGGTACACGTGGAAGCCGCCGTAGGCGGCCCCGGCCGGGCGCGCTTTTCTCCGCGCCGCGGCCCGCGCCCGAGGGCGGGCGCAGAATTTGAAGGGGAGGGGGGGCAGAAAACAGGCCAAGGCTGGCCGTTTCGCGCCCGGATGGCGAACCCCCGGCCGTACCGCGTCGACGCCCCCCCCCGCGCCCCCGAGCGGCCCGAGGAGCGGGCGGCCCAGTACCGCATCTACACCCTGGCCGACCATGCCCGCTCGAAAGGGATGTGGGCGGGGACCCAGCAGCGGGCGTCCCTCCCCGACCTCCAGGGGCTCTACCCCAGGCCGGAGGGGGGGGCGGAGCTGCGGAAGATCGGGCGGGACCACACCCCGGCCCTCCTGAAGATCATCGACGAGGCCCTGGTCAACGCGACCGACCACAAGAAGGAGCACGAAGGGGCCCCCCGGCCCGCGGAGCGGGTCCGCCGGATCGACCTGGAATTCGACCCCGCCTCGGGGCGGCTGCGGGTGCGGAACGACGGCCCCGGCCTCCCCATCGTCCCCCACGCCGAGGCGTCGGCGAGCGCGGGCCACCCCGTCTGGGTCCCCGAAGTCGCTTTCGCGATGTTCCTGAGCGGCCGCAACATGGAGAAGCCCCCTCACTGCGTGAAGGGCGGGATCAACGGGATCGGCGCCAAGCTCGTCAACATCAACTCCCGGGTCTTCACCGTGGAGACCGCGAACGGGGGCCGCGTGTACCGCCAGACCTTCCGGGACCGCATGCGGGCCCGGGAGCCCCCCCAGGTCGCCGACGGGGGGGGGGAGTTCACCCAGGTGACCTTCACCCCCGCGTACGAGGAGCTGGGCTACCCCCTGGGCGCCGCCGGGGAGCTGGCCCCCGCCGACGCCGAAGACCTGGCGGCCTGGTGCCGCTGGCGGATGGCCCTCGTCGCCGCCTACGTGGGGCCCCGGGTCGCCGTCAGCTTCAACGGCGAGCCCTGCGCGACGACCTCGGCGCTGCTGATCGCGCGCCTGGCGACGGCCCAGGACCCCGAGGCGGCGGCGGTGCAGTTCTCGGTGGGGGCGGCCGAGCCCCCCTACCGGGCCCACCCGTGGGACGTCGCCGCGGTGGTGCTCCCCGGGGCCCGGAGCTTCGGGCACGTCTCCGTGATCAACGGCGTCTGCTGCGCGAAGGGGGCCCACCTCGCCTGGCTCAAGAAGGAAATCAGCGCGGCGGTGGGGGCCAAGGTCGCCCGGGCGACCCGCGCCAAAGACAAGGTGGCCACGGTCGCCGAGGCCTGCCGGCACGTCTTCCTGGTGGTCATCGGCGCGCTCCCGGGCGCCGACTGGAACGGCCAAAGGAAAGACGAGCTGCAGTTCGCCGAGAAGAAGCTGCACGCCTACACCCTCCCGGCCGCCCCCCTCGCGCGCCTCGCGGGGGCCGTGGCCGACCGCCTCCTGCGCGGCGCCGAGCAGGGGGGGGGGCGCCGGAAGCCCGTCGCCGTCGAAAAGTACGCCGGCGCCCGCCAGGCGGGGACCCGCGAGGCGGGCGCCTGCCGGCTCCTCCTCGCCGAGGGGGACAGCGCCCTCTCCCTCCTCCGGGGGATCCTCAGCCGGGGGCGCCGGGGCGGGGGGCCCTCCTCCGAGCGGTACGGCACCTTCTCGCTGGGGGGGGTGATCATGAACGTCCTGAAGCAGACGCGGGACCACCACTCCGCGGGGGGGGAGGAGCTCCTCGTCCGCACCGAGGCGCTCCGGAACAACAAGGTCCTCCGGGACCTCGAGGCGGTCCTCGGCCTCGAGCACGGGCGCTCCTACGCGTCGGTGGAGGAAAGGGGGCGCCTCCGCTACGGGGGGGCCGTCGTCTGCACCGACCAGGACCTCGACGGCACGGGGAAGATCCTCCCCCTCGTCCTCGTCTACTTCCACCGCTTCTGGCCGGCCCTCGTCAGCGCCGGCTACGTGCACCGGCTCGCCACCCCGGTCATCCGGGCCTACCCCCGCGGCGCCGCCCGCGCCCCCCCCCTCGAGTTCTTCTACGAGAACGAGTTCGCCCAGTGGGCCGGGCCCGAAGGGGAGGGCGCGCGGGGCTTCGCGGTGAAATACTACAAGGGGCTGGGGTCCCACGACGACGACGAGGTGGCGCGGATGGTGGGGGGGTTCGAGGCGAACCTCCTCGCCTTCGCCCTCGACGCCGAGGCCCCCAGCCTCTTCGAGGCCTTCTACGGGCGCGACCCCGCCCCCCGGAAGGCGGTGCTGGCCACCCCCGTCGTCTACCCCTCGGCCGAGGAGACCCGGGCCCTCCACGCCGCGCGGGAGGTCCCTTGCTCCCTCCAGCTGATGGTCGACGCCAAGGCCTACAAGCTCGACGACCTCCAGCGCAAGCTCCCGGGCGTCGACGGGGTCCCCGTCGCCCGGCGGAAGGTCCTCGCGGCGGCCCTCCAGCGCTTCGCCGCCTCCGGCCGGGAGATCAAGGTCTTCCAGCTGGGGGGCTACGTCGCCGAGCACATGTTCTACCACCACGGCGACGCCTCCCTCAACGGGACGATCGTCGGGATGGCCCAGCGGTTCCCCGGCGCCCTCCGCTACCCCTACCTCACGGGGATCGGCCAGTTCGGCACCCGCCAGTTCGGGGGAAAGGACGCGGCCTCCCCCCGGTACATCAGCGTGCGCCTCGCGGCCCCCTACGCCCGCGCGGTCTTCCCCCCGGAGGACCTGTGCCTCCTCCCCCACGTCTTCGAGGACGGGGAGCGGGCCCAGCCCGCGTACTTCCTCCCGGTCCTCCCCGCGGCCCTCCTCGAGTCTTTCGAGATCCCTTCGGAGGGGTGGAAGCACAAGTGCGTCGCCCGCGACCTCGCCCAGGTCGCCGCGCTCCTCCGGGCCTTCCTTGGGGGCGACCCCCTCCTCCTCCGGCTCGCGGCGGCGGCGGGGGAAGGCCCCCTGGGGGCCCAGCCCGCCCTGCGGACGGAGGCCGGCGCCGCCGACGTCGCCGAGCTGAGGGCCCGCTTCCCCCTCGAGCCCTCCCTCGAGGGGTACGGCGCCGGCCTCGGGGGCCCCGAACGCTCCTCGCTGATCCGCCCCTACCGGGGGCAGCCCCACAGCTTCGGCTACTACACCCCCGAGAGCCTCCCGGGGGGGCGGAAGGTCCTGCGCGTCTCCGAGCTGCCCTTCGGCCTCTCGACGGAGGCCTTCCTCCGGAACCTCCGGAAGCCCCCCCGGGCCCAGCACATCCGCGAGGTGCTCGACGAGAGCAGCGGCGCCGAGATCGACATCTCGGTCTTCCTCGAGGCGGGGGCCTGGGAACGGATCGCCGACGGCTACGGCGACGCGGGCGTCGACCCCGTGGAGCAGTTCTGCCTCCTCTACTCCTCCCTGCGCCCCTTCCTCAACTTCTTCGGGGCCCGGGGCCAGGTCCTGGAGTTCGACGACGACTACCACGCCCTCTTCTTCCACTGGCTGCCCCTGCGGCGCGACCTCTACGGGGAGCGCCTGCGGCGCGAAGCCACCCTCCTCGCCCTCCGGATCCGCCTCGAGCGCGAGGTCCTCCGGTACATCGGCGCCGGCCTCGACCTCGCGCGCGAGGCCGACGAGGCGAAAGCCGGGGCGCTCCTCGCGCAGCACGGGTTCCCCCTCTTCGACGCCGGCTTCCTCGCCTCGCCCGGCCACGCCCCCACCGCCGAGCTCGAGAGCCGGGCGACCGCGGGCCCCGGCATCTCCCACGACTACATCTTGTCGCTCCGCGAGCGGGAGCTGGTCCTCGCGGCGAAGCGGCGCCGCGAAGAAAAGCTCGAAGAGAAGGCGGCCCGCCTCGAGGAAGTCGAGCGCCTCCTAGAGGAAACGCCCTTCGCCGGCGTCTCTGTCTGGCGCGCCGAAGTCGAGAAGGCCCTCGCCGCGGTGGAAAAAGGGCAGAAGACCGCGTGGCGCTTCTAGCGGGGCGCCCTTTTTGCCCGCCCCGGCCCGACCCGCCGCGCGTATTGGAAAGAAGCCCTCGCCTGCTTAACAAGCCCCTTCGGGTTCAGCCGCGGTTGCCGGCGCGATGCAGCTGGCGGGGAACGCGTGCTCCCTCCTCGTCCGCGTGGGGCCCGCCCCGGAACGGACGGAGAACCCCGAGGACGAGCCCGACGCCGAGTTCACTGACTCCTTCCTCGTCCCCCTCACCGAGGAGACCGCCGCCGAGCTCCTCGACCAGGGGCCGGAGCCCCTGTACGCCCTCGCCGCGGAGCTTTGGCGGAGGGTCGCCACCGACGGTTTCGGCCACATGCTGATAGGGCTGAGCCGCGGCCTCGAGGCCGTGGGGGGGGGGGGGGGGGGTTCCCCGCGGCTGCGGCGCCACCCTCGCTTCCGAGGAGGCGCCCGAGATCCGGTACCGGCCCAGGGGGTACGCCCCCGTCTTTGCCGTCGCGCGCGCGCGGCGCCCGGCCGCCCTCCCCCCCGACGAGGCCGACGCCCCCGAATTCCTCGATTTGTCCGTCGACTACCGGAACAGTGAAGGCCCCGGCGACACGTCGGTCCGGCCGGTCGTGTTCGACGTGGGGGCCCCGGGCGGGCCCCCGGTCCGGGACCCTCGCCTGACCACCGACGACGAGGCCCCGGCGGAGCCCGAGGAGAAAAAAGGCCCCCCCCCTGAGGGGGGGGGCGAGCCCCCATTCAGCCGCGGACCCCCCGTTTGATTTGATCGAAGACGGCGTAAGCGTGCAGCACGGCGCGGAGGAGGACCCCCTTCACGAGCTCGTGGGGCGAGTTGACCGCGTGGACGACCGTCAACTGCATCTGCTTTTCGTGGGGGATGCAGGTGTAGCCCGCGTAGCCGACCCCCGGGACCAGCTCGTAAACGGTCCGCGTCAGGAGGTTGCCGATGGTGTCGGTCTCGTTCTTCACGACCAAGAGCCCGGTGACTTTTTCTGCCCCGGGGGTCACCAGGAGGTACCCGTCGCGGCCTTTGAGGGAAAGGCCGCCCGTGGGGAGCGCCGGCCGCAGCATCGCCGCGTCCAGGATCCCCTGGACGTTGCGCAGGCGGTCCATCACCGCCGTGCAGGCGGCGGCGGCGACGTCGACCCCCACCTGGCGGCCGGCGGGGGCCGCGGGGATGTAGCAGGACACGCGGTGGACGCGGGGGTCGGCCGTCAGCGAGCTCTCTGTGTAGCCGCTCTGGTCTTCGGCCGAACCCCCCGCCGCGTGGGTGGCGGCGCGCGGGACTTCCTCCAGATCGAGGGGGCGCGAGACCGTCCGGACCGCGACGGCGTACGCCGCGTCCTGGGCCGCGGAGCCCTCGGAGATGCGGATGTCGCGGAGACTGAGGGTCCCGCCGGGCTGGAGGAAGGCGAGCTCGTGGGTGGGGTTGAAGAGGGGGGCCTCGAGTTCCCCGCCGCGAGGACGAGGTCGCCCGCGTAGAGGGTCATGACTTCCTCGGTGGTGTTCGTCGCGTGGAGGGTGTAGCGGAGGTCGCGGGCGACGTTCGGAGGGATGTGCGGGGCGAGGGGGACCATCCGCAGGCGCCCCCGGACGAACTCGTCGTCGGCCATGAAGGGGTCCGTTGTCGCTTCGCGGTCGAAGCCCGCCCGGTCGAAGGTGAGGCAGGCGCCGGTGAGCTCCTGGGCGAGCACCCGCCGGAGGGCGTTGGCCACCGCCGTGGGGACCCCGCGCAGCTCGAGGGACAGCCGCGCCGGGGCGAGGGGGAGGCGCGCGGACTTCCCCCGCCCCCCGGGGGGGTACAGGAGCTCCAGGGCTTCCGCCACATCCGCGTGCGCGTAGTCGATCTCTTCGCGGACGACCTCCAGCCGGAGCACCTCGACCCGCGCCGAGGCCATGTCGCCGCCAGCGGCCAACTCCCCGGGCCTGCCCGGCTTCCCTGCGGGGCCAGCGGGCGGGGCGCGGCGGCGGGCGCCCCTCGGGAAGGTGCATTGGCCCGCCCCCGGACGTTCAAATGTGGTGGCCGCGCCTCTTGCCCGTTTCGCGGGGCCGCCGCCGTTTGTCCGGCCGGCCGCGGGATAGGGCCTTGCTGTCCACCCCGGCCGGGCTCTTCCGCGCAGCTGGGCCGGGGCTCTATCGGGCCGGAACGACCCGGCCCCGGCGGACCCGGGTCGGCCGCGGCCGATTTCAAGGAGCCCCACGGGGCGCATACCAGACGGCGCCGGCTCTCGCTCGCGTGCCAGCTCCGATGGCGGCGGGTAGGGGGGCTGTGACCCACGACCTCTACGTGCACCTCGCTGGCGACCCCTCGGGGGGCTCGGAACAGGGCTGGCAGGCCCGGCAGCGGACCCTCGAGATCCTGCACTACATCGACTCCCGCCTCGGCGTCTTCCACGAGATGCGCCTCTTCGTCCGGGTGCACAAAGTGCGGGGGGGGGACCTGCGCCAGTCCCGCCTCAAGGCCGCGATGGAGCGGCGCGGGATTTCCTCCCTCCCCGCCCTCGTGACCCCCAACAACACCTACCTCGGCGTCTCCGCGATCGGCGGGGTGTACGAAAAGAACTGCCGCGACTTCGCCGAGTGGAAGCAGAAACAGCCGGGCGGGGGGCCGGGGCGCCCCCCGCTCCCCCTCCGCCCCGAAGAAGACCTCGCCTCCTTCTACCGGCGCGAAATGGGGGGGGGCGACGGCGAAGACGGGGACGGGGACGGGGACGACGACGACGCCATGGGCGAAGGGGGGGACATCATGGACTCCTACCGCGCGATGATGACCCAGCGCGAGACGGGCCGGGGGGCCCCGCTGAGCGGGGGCGGGCGGGCCGTCCGCGGCGCCGCCGTCCCCAGCCGCGGCGCCCCCCGGGGGGCCGACCCCTCGGGCCGCGCGAACAACGTGGGGAGGGCGGAGGGGGAGGGGCGCGAAGAGTTCTCGAACCTCGTTTCGCGGATGGGCGGCGACATCGACTCCCGCACCCGGACGGCCGCCTTCGCGGGGGGGGGGGGGGCGACGAAGACGGCGACGACGGGGCGATGGGGGGGAACCCCGCCCAGGATGACCTGATGGAGCAGGCCTACTGGGGGAACATGGAGGAATCGCTCCCCTGACCCCCGGGGGGGGCGGCGGTTTCCGCCGTTTTGCTAGCGCGCATTTGAAAACGGACCGGGACGAGGGCACACGGCAGCCGTCCACGGGCGCCATGCGGCCTGCGTCCTCAAGCCCCCCGCCCTCCTCCCCGCCGGGGGAGGCCGCGCCCGCCGCCGGGCCCCCGCCCGCGGGCCCCCTCCCCCTCCCGCCCGGGGAGGGGGGAGGGTCCCTGGTCGCCTACGTGGAAGCCTTCGTCTCCACGGTGAAGACCCTCATGGCCGACCTTTCGGCCCGCTACCCCCACGACCCCCTCGTGGACCGGATGAAGAAGCGGATCGCCCTCGCCGCCGACATCTGCCCCATCACCCTCGTGGAGTTCGTGGGGTCCCACCTCTACCCCTACCGCGAGCGCATCTACGGCGAAGACGATTCCTTCTTCCTCGACAACGCCTACGAGGAGGAGTTCGAGCGGGCCACCGACGCCGAAAAGGTGGCCATCGCGTCCCACCTCGTCCCCAAAGTGAAGCAGGCCTGGCGGGACGCCACCCTCGACGAACGGGAAATCTACGCGGAGCTGGTCCAGAGCCTCCTCGACGACTACATCGAGTACCTCTCGATCCAGGTGGAGGGGCCCGCCCCCTGAAAAAGACAAGAGGAAGTTTTCGCGCCCTGGGCCCACTTTTGGGGGGAAGTATAGCCGCCGCCCGCCGAGGCCATGGCCGCCTCTCGCCGCTGGCTCCTTCCCCTCGCCGCGGGGCTGGCCGTTCTCGCCCTCCTCGTCGTCGTCATCGTCGCCGTCCTTCACCACCCCGGCCCCCCCCCGCCCGGGAGTGGGCCGGGGCATGGGGTCGCGCCGCCTTCGCCCCCCCCCACCCCCCCTCCCCCCGACTGGGCCTCTCCCCGCGGGGGGAAGAACCCCGGAGGGAACCAGCGCGAATGCATCCTCGACGTCTCGATGATGCCCGCGGCGACGTCCTGCCCTTGTTCTCCGCCCCCTTCCGGCCCGACGGCGGTCCGCGTCCTCAACATGAACGTCCAGCAGGAGGGGAACCCGTCTGGGAAGAAGTTTGGGTGCATCGGCGACGTCTTTGTCGCCGACTGCGTCGACCTCCTCTCGATCGCGGAGATCGACAACGCCACCACCTTGGGCCTCATCCTCGCCTATGCCGACGGCGGGGCCTCGAACTGGGCGGGGGCGGCCTGCTCCGCGGCCAATAAGGCGTGTTCCGGGGGGACGGCGGGCGCGGGCGTGGGGATCGCCTGGAGGACCGACCGCTTCGCGGCGGTAACCTCCGCGAACCCCCCCGACGGGGCTTTCGGCCCGGCGGTGGCCCTCCCCAACGGGGCCTGGGGGGTCCAGGTCTCGGCCGAGAGCGAGGTGGGCCACTCGTGGATGCAGTACCGCAAGCTGATTTACGTCGTGCTCAAGCGGATCGGCGGGGGGGGCGCCGCGCCCATCATCTTCGGGTCCGTCCACCTCGGGCGGGACAACGGCGACAACCCCCCTTCCGCCGAACAGGGCGGGAACGCCGGGGCGGCGGTGGGCGCCGCGATGAAACAGAACGGGGCGACGATGGCGGTCATCGGCGGCGACTGGAACCCCGGGGCTCCCGGGGCCATCGCCAAGTTCGGCGTGGCGGCCTCGTCGGCGGGAAAAACGACGGGATGCGCCACGAGCGCGGGCTGCGACGTCGACCTTCAGATCGTGGCGGTGAATGGGAGCTTCTCTACCTCCTGTCCTCAGCGGGCAAGTTGGGTGGCCGACGACCATGGCGGGCTGGCGGGGACAGAGGTCGTGGTGACGCCCACCGCCTGATTGCGCCGAGCGGTTTTTCGCGAGAATTGAACCCAGGGGCGGCCTGCGCCGTAGCCATTTTGGCTCAAGCCCGGCCTTGCCCGCGCCTTCGGCCGGCGGCCACCCGCGCCTCCTCCAAGGAAAGCGCCGAAGGGCTCGAGGGATGTTGCCCGTCCGCCTCAGAGGCTCTTTCGGAAATTCGGTCCCCGTGGCCGACGCCGGCCCGTGGCTGGGCGGGGTCCCCCGGGCTCCGCCTTCCCGCAGTTCATGGGGGGCCCGCGGCAGGACCTCCGCCAGGTCGGCCGGAGGTTCCAGATCTTGTCGGCCAAGCGCGCCAGCCTGCCTCGGGGCGTCCCCCGCAAGAAGGTCTTCACTTTCGAGAAGTTTGGCAGCGGCGCGTGGGCCGCCGCGGGAGCCTACCGGTTCCAAGTGGCCGAGGATCACGGGCTCCTGCTCCAGCGCCAGTACCGCAATCGCGTCGACCCTACCGACGGCCTCCCCTACATCGAGTTCCGCATCAGGGACATGGAGGGGAAGGACCACTACCCATTGTGCGACGTCGAGGATCTCTCTCTGCTCAGATCGCGCCCATGGCACATCGACGTGCGCGAGGGGGGCGCCTACGTGGGAACTCGCGCCTTCTTCGAGGAGAAAGTCGTCTGGGGCATCGTGCGCTTCTACAGCTACAAGGGCCACTTGGAACCGGCCGACATGTCGGCCGGCCGGCTGGACAACCGCGACAAGAGCCTTCCACCCCGGGCTCCGCTGCGAGCGCCCGCTGCGGCGCCCGACTTCGAAGAACCCGAAAAGGAGCCCGCCATCCGCACCCCCAACAAGATCTCCCCCGCTGGCGCACCGCCTGGGATGCCGCCGAACCTGCGGACGAGCGCGGAGCGATCCTCAGGCTCCGGAACTTGAACCTGCCGGCCAAGCGCCTCAGGCGGCAGGAGGCTCAGCGCAGGATCCGGCTCGGCCTCCTCGCTGACTAGCCGTTGCTGTACCCGCTTTTTCCCAGGCCTTCCTCTGCGCCACCGCGGCGTGGAAAGACTCGTGGTTCTTGTCGTGGGGCCGAGGTGGGTTTCGCGGCCGAAGCCATGTTTGGACCCCTTCCTACCAATGGTAGCGACCCAGCACTTATCGCGAATGGCGTAGCACACCCCTGTGACCTCGGTAGTGTTGTCCGAGCGTTTGGACTTGTTTTTCCCATTCACTCCTTCCGAACCGTCGCGGAGGTTTACACTTCGGCTGTCAAGACCATCCCTGTTAGGGTAATGATCAACCATTTCCACTCAGGGCACTTGAGCCCGTGGAAGTACTTTCTATTCCTTCCTTTGTCGACTTTAACCTGTGTCACTGCGTAGGTGGCGTTGACTCGCCCATCGGTGCTCCATGTATGTGCGATTAGTGGGAGGTCTTCAGGAGCACAGAACATGTAGAAGTCCCTCCCTTTCCGGTCCTGGATGTGGACCTCGAGGTAGGAATGTCCCTCCAGGGCGAAACGCCAGCGCCATTGATTTTTCAATCGACCACCCCAGACACGCCCTCCTTCCCAGTCGAGGGCGGTAACAGTCCAGCAAGCCATGATCAAAGGGCTATTTTGCCAAAAAGCCCTGCGGTAGATCAAGGCTCGTTGGTTCAAATTCCCCAGAGCTAGGGCGGTGTATCTCTTTTGTCGTTCTCTTTACCCGCCTTGTATGTGGGGTTTACTCCTTTTTAGACGCCAGGGACATCCCGGGGATATCCCTGACGGGCGCCTCGGAGTCTCTGTCGTGCCCGGCCAACCCTACGCAGCCATGAGTCGAGGGAAGATCAAATGCAAGGTGGTCGAGTCGACCATCCAAAACAAGGATGTGCTGGACATGTTCCATTCGGTCCTCGGCACGGGGGAAGGGACGAACCTCAACCCCATGGTCGTCTACCCCAAGTACCTGGCGATCCGGGGCCACTGCGACCGCTTCCTGCGCCTCCTGGAAGCGTTCCGGGCGACCCCGGTGCTGCGCGACTCCTTTGACGACACCGGGATGCGCCTGGCGGGCTACATCGCCCAGCTCCGCCGCGAGTTCGCCGCGACGTTCTGCGCCGCCGACCTCGTGGAGCTCCACCCCCCTTCCCCCCTGGAGGCGGCCACCGGGATGCTGCTGCGCTACGAACAGCTCTCCAAGGAGGAGTACGAGGCCTTCGTGCAGGTCTACGGCGAGGTGAAGAGCTGCAACATCGTCAACACCATCGTGGTCACCTGCAAGAACCTCCTTCCGCACCGCCACTCCCTGAAGGACCGCACGAAGCTCCGCGACCGCTTCCTCCGGACCCCGGGCCTCTCGTTCGCCCCCCTCCCCGACCTCCCTTCGCTGAACTTCAAGCAGCTCTACATCTCGGACCGTCTCGAGGCGCAGGACCGCAGCTTCGTCCTGATGGTCCTCCACAAGATGTACACGATCGGCCACGACGTCTACGAGGCCGTCCTCGCCCCCGATGTCGACGTCCGGCAGTTCGTCGAGGTGATCATCGCCAGCCTCGACGACGTGAAGAAAGCGATCCCCCGCTGCAACGAAGCCTTCGACAAGATCCGCGAATCGGTGGGCCTCCTCGAGGGGAACTTCGGGGACTACTACAAGGACTACGTCGCCTCCAACAACCCCACGATCATCATGGAGAACTTCGTCCTCGACGTGAGCAAGAACACCAAGGCCTCCCCGAAGATCACCGCCCAGTTCCGCCGGATCATCAACTACTACCGGGAACAGGCGAAGCTGAAAGCCGACAACCCCAAACTGCAGAGCCTCTTCCAGCAGGTCGACAAGAACTTCCAAGAGCTGGAGCGGCGGTCCCGGGACCATCCCGGGGGCGAGGAAGACACCGAGTCGTCCTCCGAAGAAGACCCCCCGGCGGACGCCCCCGCCGCGCCCTCCGCCTCCGGGGCCTGCCCCGCCGGCGCCCCGCCGCCCCTCTCGAAGAAGGCGGCCAAGCGGGCCGCCAAGAAGAAGAAGCGCCGGCAAGAGAAGAAAGACGCGGCCGGCCGTCAAGGCGCCGAAGAGGCCGCCGCCCGGGGGCACAGCCGCGTCCTCCTCGCCGACGACTCGGAGGAGGAAGAGGACGAAGGCACCGCCCCGAGCGGCGCCGCGGCCTCCACCGCGCCCCCCGAGGGGGCCGAGGAAGACGCGGACGACGGCGCGGAGGACGGCGCGGAGGAGCGCGCCGAGGAGGCGATGACGGGCCTCGGCGAGATATTCGCCCGGCTCCAGGGCCTCGGCGGCGCCGGGCCGGAGGCGGCCGCGGAAGACGAGGAGAGCGAAGGGGAAGACGAAGGGCGGGCCGAAGGCGAGGCCGCGGGGGACGCGGCGGCCGAGGAGGCCCTCGCGGCGCTGTTGGGCGAGACGCCGGAGGCGCCGGGGCCGGAGGAGCCGCAGGCGGAGGAGACGGAGGCGCCGGGGGGGCCGGCCGAGCCGGAGAAGCGGGACGGCCCCGGGAACTCGGAAGAAGAGGAGGAGGCGGCGGCCGCCGCGCTCCTCCTGGGCCTCCCCCTCTCGGGGGTAACGCTCCCGGCGCCTGAGGGCCCGGGGGCGCCGGCGGGCGAGCCGGCGACCGAGCGGGAAAAAATCGCCCCCCCTTCTCGCTCCTAGGTATACTTCTCTTCCGGCCTCCGCCCCCGGTGGCCATCCGGCCGATGTCCCTGGTGCTCTGGGCGATCCTCGTGGTCGTCGTGGTCGTCGTAATCTACATGATATGGAACCACTCCAAGGGGAAGTCGTGCACCTCCCAGGATGACTGCGGGGAGGGCGACGACCAGGTCTGCCGGATCCCGAGCGGCGCCACGAAGGGCCGCTGCGTCCACACCGGCTCCCCGGTCGTCTAGGCGCGGTCTCGATTCCTTCGGGGATCGGCCCGGGCAGCGCCCGGGGAACGGGGCCGGGCGCCCTTTTTCCGCCCCGGTATAGACCCGCCGCGCCGCGCGGCTGCCTCGGACGCCATGGCGGGCTCTCCGCCGGGTCCCCGGATCGAGCGGGGGCCGTTCGGCTACCAGGGGTTTTTCCTCCTGCTGACCCTCATCGTGATGGTGGTCATCGTCCTCATGTCGAAGAACCTCACCAACTCGATCCTTATTATCGGCCTCATTGCCAACTTCCTTATCATAAGCTCCCAGCTCACGCTCATGGGGGACCGCCACGTCGACGACATGACGGGGCGGCCCGCCAAGGGGCAACAGGCCGACCGCTTGTCGTCGGCCCTCGGGGACTCGGTGATGGTCAACCCGGGCCCTTGGGCGGTGATGGCCGCCGCGGGCCCCGGCACGGGGTTCACCCCCCACCCCGGGCGGACGCGGTTCGCTCCCCGGCCGGAGTGCTTCTTTGACCCCCTCCGCCGCGCCGAAGGTTTCACCGGGGGGCGGAAGGAAGGGTTCCTCCCCGTGGCGACGACGGCCCCCCCCGGGGCGGCCGCCCCCGTCTTCCCTTCGGTGCCCCCCCCCGCCTACGGCCTCGTGTACCCCGGGTCGATCGAATTCGACGACCTC
>Ga0233415_10000622_pt1 | contig 16425 bp, 18 predicted proteins | sample Na_anoxic_12_MG_FD_188631 | JGI IMG/M metagenome (GOLD analysis project Ga0233415, IMG submission 188631) | Seawater microbial communities from Saanich Inlet, British Columbia, Canada - Na_anoxic_12_MG | ecosystem: Environmental > Aquatic > Marine > Inlet | place: Canada: British Columbia... | reverse complement strand
TTTGCTAGATTGTGTATTTTAATAGGTGCGTTACTAAATATAGCTGTGTTAGCCGTATAATTTGACTGAGAAGCAGATGCAGGGTAGTTAGTTATATCAGGAGGTGCTTGGTTATTACCAAAGTAAGTGTAGGCCTGAAATTCGTAATAACTACCTGGATTGCCCGCAAAATCAAAATTAAGATTGATTTTTAGTTGATCCGGAAAGAACGTCCCCACAGGGTTCCAACTATAACTACTTATACCCTCTCCATCCGGAAGATTACCACAATCCCAACACGTACTAGTCTGCGTTGGACAACAACCACAGTAGTTAACGCCAGTAGAACTATCAGTAGCTCCTGCAAAAATAAAACCAAATTCATATTGATGACCAGCTGGATTGAATGTAACCCAACCCCAATTTCCACCTCCATCAGCACACCTGTCGCAATAGTCATATTTATAGTGACTGTAACCCGGTTGACTAGTGTTACCCCAACCCATAGCCAGCCAATCAGGATCATTACAGTTTTCACCCTCTGCGTAAGTACAGCTTCCGTCCTCAGAATTGGCAATTGGATCGTAATTAGTTGCATTTGAATCCGTGCAACCATATATTTTACCTTCTTCTCCGCAACCATTCGGTGATATTTTAGTACACTCTGTTGGATTTATGTCATTAACTACTAATTTAGTGTGTTGATCAAAACTCTTGTATTGATAATTACTTAATTCATGAGTCATTAGACTTCCAGCTAAACCTCTTTCTATATTTACTTTCTTTGGTTCTGAATAATTATCAGTCCAAAATATCATTCCATCTAAAATATTAACACCGGTTATAAACCTATCAGAGCTAAAGTTTAAAACTCTATCCGCTTCTAATGTTATACTACCGGTTGTTATAGTTGGGTTATTACCAGTGTTATCTGCTGACAACAACAAATTAGCTGTTGAAGTACTTGTTATTGTTACACCAAGAACGGTTACTCCATCAAGCGCTGTAAGTCCTCCACCCACCACAAGCATACCCCATCTTAATTGAAAAACGTTACCACTCACAGAGATAGTAACGGGACCGTCAGCACATTCAGATTGAACGCTGTCTACTGTTGTTTGAACCTTATATATGTCAACCATAACCGCTTTCTCTTTTTCCTCACAGCTAGCGTTTAGTGACTTGTTAACATCGAACTCTATTATTCTATCCATCCAAACACCAGGAAATGATGTTTTCTCAGTGTTGACAAATCTATATATTTTATCGTTTTGGTTATCGGCAACAGCGGTTATATGTTTTGACATCTCATGATACAAACCAGGATTACCAGGTCCCTGGATCGCGCATGACACTCGTGTGTTACCTAATATGTTTTGAGCGGCTCCAACATCAGAATCCTCTGAAGTTGCTACACCGATATTTAGAGCATCCCTATAGTCTGTACTAGGTATTATTCTCTCGTCAAGATCTTTGTTCATCTTGCCGCCAGTAAAACTGTTCTTTAATTCTGGCATGGTTTAGTGTTTAATCCATTTAGATTTGTTTCTCATTATCTGAGAAATTTCTTCAATCTTTATATTTGATATTCTTATTTTTGCTTTTCTAGTCTCAGCAAATCTCTCTTGTTTTAATCTCGCAATAGTATTTGGATCAACATCAGTTCTAGCTTGAGCGCATCCATAAGCTATCCACTTGTACATTGCTTCTTCTGCTAGCTTAGGTACCATTAATTGATTGGGTTTTCCATGACCATCGCTTAAATAATGTATTATAATTTTTTGACCAGCTAAGTTAGAGCTAAAGTAAATCATTCCAGTTTTGCAATCTATAAAGAAAGAACCATTAGCTTGAGCATGTTCTGGTTGCAGACCATATCTCTCACCGCTGTTTGTAAAAAGATTATTATCGTCAGTTGCCGCGCTAGAACTACCCGAAGCACCTGTTGAACCACTACCGCCAGAACCAGAAAAAGAAGTCCAAGTTGTTGAGCCCGGAGCATCAGCGTTACAATCGTCAGGTTCACCAAATGTATAACTATCACTACCATCTCCACAATCAGTACACTCGTCCATATCTTGCTCTATAGTCATAGGATTACTCGTGTGTCTCATCGGGTATAAAACATGTTCAATTCCATTTGAGTCTACAGTTGTGACCTTAGTATAGTTGATATAATCATGAGGTAGTGGAACTCTTAGATTAGCACAAACCTCTACTTCTAAAGCTTTACAGGACTTTAAAGTATCGTAGTGTAGTTCTTGCAAGGCTCTATGAGCGTGAAAATGTACATCACCACGCATTACAGCTTGTAATATTTTACCCGGACCTATATAAGTGGCTATAAAATTATTTATAATCTCAGCGAGACTTACAAATTGATATTCTCCAAATTGTGCGGTTGTGTTGTAATATGTTGATTGTGGAGTGGCTCCACCACCCCCTGGTACTGGTAATGTTATTGGCATAATTAGTATTTATTTTCTTGTTGTGTATTCTCCGAATCTTCGTTTTGAGCTAACGAGTAGAGTCCTTCATCTTCTGTTGATATACCTGCTAACTTAAGTATTTTATGTACTAAATCTGGTTGATCATTTGAATGTATCTCGAAGTTAGAACTAGCACCTGGATTATACATTGGTACTTCGTTAACTATAACGTATCCCCAGAATACTAATCCTGGAGCACCAGTTATACTCTCGCAGGTAACACCACCTGTTAATCGTCCAGTTCCTGACCATACTTGGATTCTATTGTGACCATCTTCAAAATATACAGCTTCATCAAAACCTGCTCTATGCCAATTAGATCCTCTAAGATTTCTTATTTCATCTTTAGGCATTTTCCTTAATGTTCTTCTAATACCGTTTATATTAGCGAATATTTTCCCGTTTCTAGAATCAGGTGGTAAATTAGTACCATTAACTACAGTAGCATTTAGAGTTAACCAAGGTTCAAGTTTTCCATACAATATATTTATTGCATCTCCCATCGTATGCATATCTTCACCTTGAGAAGTGTGAGCGCCAAGATCATATATGTATTGTTCAAACATATCTTGTTGAGCTTGGTTGGCAAACAAGTTAAACTCTTGAGGCGTTATGTATCCTCTTTGTTCTTTGTTAGCTAAAGCTTGAACCGTTTGATATACTGAATCTACGTTAATTCCAAACATAAGTTATTTATTTATTGTTATAAGGAAATAGTTTATTTAGTTGATTTTTCCTTTTGTTACAGCCACAATCTTTACCTGTCACTTTACTGACAGCATCTACAACTTTTTTGATCCCAGTGGCTTTTGTTATTTTTTCAATTGAATCACCTAATCCTTTAGATTTATTATCACTCATATTGTGTTTTTTTTAATAAATGATCGCCCCGAAAGGCGACCATATTATTGTTGTTATTGATTCAATCTTTTCTCTATGTTAGAGTAGATTTCCATACCTTCATCGGTTTTAAACCAATGTGCTAAAGCAGTATAAGGATGTTCGTCAAATGGTATAACCATTAACTTTCTTCCGTTAGAACCCCATAAGAAGTTTCTTTGATCAGAAGACAACCTTAGTATACCTTCTTCAACAGCTCTAATACCAAAGTTTCTTAGCATTACATTTTCATCATCCGCTAACTCTAAGAAGAGTTTAGGGTTGTTTCGAGCAAATATAAGTAAATCTCTTCTAAGCTCCTTAGAACTCAGCTTAGATACCTCAGATCCTTTCTCTACACGCATGATAGCTTCAGCCATATCAATATCTACATTCTTAGCGGCTACTAAAGCATCAACTTGTTGTTCTAGCACGTCTATCTCTTCAGCTGCTACCGCGGCTGGTTTATATTCATAAAACAAGTTGTCTTTATGTGGGTGATATAAACTTAACAGTTTTTGTAATACTGTTTTTTCTTTAGGCACAAATAGATTTCCATTTCTAAAAATTATATGTTCTAATCTTTGGTCACCTTTCATTTCATCTACAAATGGAGTTTTTTGATTTTTAGTATACTTCAGTTCTCTTTCATAACCTTTTTTCTCGTCAAAATAGTAAACGTCAGCAGATTTAATCATACGAGACAAAGGTTTACTTCTTCCTTTCAATAAGTATAGTCTATCCTTGATCTCCCACTCGTTAGATGGTTTTAATCTTTCTCTTGCTTTTGGTTCTTCAATTACAGGATCTTCAATTGTTTCTTCAAAAAATTCTGTAACTACTTCTTCCATTGTTTCAATTTGAGGTTCTACCTCAACTTTCTTTGTTTTTTTTGCCATAATATAATATATAATAAAATTAATAAAAATAAAGGGTCGAGGCCGAAGCCTCGATCCTTAATATAATAAATGCTTATTTCAATAACATGAAATTGTTAGCACCTTGTGTAATTAAACATCTTTCAGATAACATGTGTATTTGCATCGAATCTAAAGCAGACGTAGCAGCTCCAACAGAACCAGTAACCCAAGTTTTCATTCTTCTGTCGTCAGTTTGCGAAGCTCTGTAACGAACGTGTAAGAATGGTCTCTTTAAGTTTTTACCTAACTGTTGGTCATAGACAGTTGAAGTTCCAGCAGGAACCATAACCCCTCTAAGTGCACCAGCAGCATAAGCAGAGTTGATACCACCTCTAGTTGCCAAATCATTTAAGTATCTCATATCTGATTTATAGAAGTCATAAGAACCTCTTCTGAAACCAGAGAAACCTAAGTTAAGTGCCATGTCTTCAGAGTTATTGAATACTCCGTAAGAAGTACCACCAGCCCCGTAAGAATTCATAGAAGCTAACATATCATCCATTGCTAACGAAGTAGCTCTGTTTACGAACATCATGTTTTCTTCAATAGCACCTTGCTTGTCAAACTCAGCTAAGATAGCGTCGAATTCAGCTAAATCAGTCGCGGCGTTAACACCCGTGATACCAGAAGTAACATTACCTCTCTCTTCGATAGCGTTAAATAATCCTTGAGTACCAGTAACCTCACCACCACCAGCATATAAATGAGAGTCCGTTAAATCAGCAACACCACCAGTATAACCATCAGCAGCACCCCCTTTAACACCCTCTAACATCGCCATTTCTAAGTAATCAGTGAAACGAGCTCTTGTGTCAGCTTCAGCTTTTAGGTACCATAAGTATCCAGCTCCTCCAGCTTCACCTGTAACTTCAACCCAACCAATTCTAGATGTATCAGAACCTGATACTTCGTAGTAATCTTTCATGATGATTGGTTTGTTACTGAAAGATTTGAAGATAGGTTCGTTAGCCCCTCTTGTAGAACTTCCATCGTAGTTGTCTCCTTTTTTGTATTCAGAACCATAAACTAATACGTTAACCGAATTAGCACCTTGGTTATCTGTAAATACGTCATTTAAATCAACAACTCCATAAGGAGCTACCTCAATAACAGCTGTAGCATCAGTTAATGTAACTAAAGCTTTAACTGTACCCTCAGAACTCGCGATAATAACAGTATCATTTTTTCTAATACCGTGACTAGTACCAGCCGCTTGACCATCGATATCGTTACCGATAGTAATTTGACCACCCGCGATTGTACCAGCATCACCATTAGTGATTTGTCCAGTGTAATGTAAGTGTAGTCTTCCTTGTTCAGACCATACAACCTGATCAGATTGCATTGCCTCTTCAGCTCCTACTTGTGAAAGAAACCCTGAAATAGTTCTCGGTCCGAAAACTTCAGCTTCTTTTTCCATAAGATCTGGTAAATATTGTTGTGCCCAGTCGTTTGTACCAGACGTAAAATCTAGATAGTTTGTTGATAGTGTTTGCTTTTGTGGAAGCGCAACGCTATTTAAACTACCTCCTGCAGTAATTGCCATAATTTTTAAATTTTAATTATTTTTTGTTTTTAATTTTAAATTTGAAGTCATTAGAAGTTTCTCCTAACACTCTAACTTTAATCCCATCTTGGTTTTGGTTTTGAACCAACTCCTGTCTTGGATCCATACTTATGTTCTTGGAGTTTGCGACGCTTTGTTTTAGAGCATCTGCTTTTCCTTGTTCATAAAAATGTTTAGCTACAGCATCAGAATTCATTGCTGTAAATAAAGATTTGTGATAACCCGCTTCGTCTGCCATCGAACCTTTTTCATCAAGAAACTTTCCTATGAAATTGTTAATGTCACTCTGCGTATCTTTTACTTTACTTACATCATTAACGTTAAACCTATAATTCTTATCTCCGACGTTGTATTCAAAACCTTTGAATTTGTCTCCAAAAAACCTATTGGTTTTATTTAAGAAGTTTGTTTTAGCGTTCTCATGTTGTTCTATCTCCTTCTGTGAATTGTTGTAGAAATTAATAGCTTCTTGTTGCTCGCTTGTGAGCTTCGATCCACTTTTAAGATCTGCATAGTATTTGGATTTGGTCTCTTCCAAGTGAGTTTTAGCGCTGGCAACTTGCTCTTTAAGCGCTAATTTTTTTCTTCTTATTTCTCTATCGTCGTCTACATCTTCGTCGAATGAGAATTGATCTTCCATTAGGAAGTTAATTTCTTCGTTGTTTAAATGAGGTTTTGTCTTTTTATAATACTCGTGAAGTAAATCTTGATTATCTAACTCAGCATAATCTTGATTTAACTTAACATAATCATTTAAATCTCCACCAGTGTCCTCCATAAAGTTAACTAACTTTTGAATGTTCTCTGGTAAGGGTTGACCAGCTTCCATAGATTCTTTAATAGCTTCAGCAGCTACATTAGCCACTTCTTCTACGGTTTCGTTAGTAATTTCTTCCAACGCTGGTGTGTCTTGTTTTTCCACCTCCTGTACTTCAGTTTCGGGTTTAACTTCTTCAACTGGTTTTTCCTCTGGTGGATTGCCTAAATCAACCTTAGTTACTGTCTCTTCAATAACTTCAGGTTTCATTTTCATTTTTTCTTTAACCTTAGTAACGTCACCTGTTGTTTCGTTACCATCTGGTTGTTTCTCTACTTTTTCTTTTACTTTTAATGAACCAGTTTCGTTGTCTACAACTGGCTCTTCTTTTTTCTTTTTTGCCATAATATAATATAATAATAGTTAATAATTTTACATACCTAAATCAAACCCTCCTAAACCACCACTTGGGTTTTGAAAGTCTTGAGATGGTTTTTGGTTTTCCTTCTGATCAATCATTGCTGATTGTTGTGTTGCTTGCATTTTTGTTCTATCGTCCTTACGGTTCTCAGCCAACAACTGTGTTTCCGTTTTAGTTTTTGCTTCTAATTGCTTTAACTGCATTGCATACTGAAACTCTAATTTCATTAGCTTTTCTTTAATAGCAGCTTCTTGGTCTAGTATCTGAGCTTTACCAGTAGTCTTGATTTCCTCAACCCTCAATTGCGTTTGCATGATAGACTTTTGTTTATCCGCTTCAGCTTTAGCTTGAGCAGCTGCTACACCTTCCTGGGCTTTCCCTTGCTCTCTAGTTTGTTCTTTTTGATTCTTCTGATCTTCCTCTCCCTTTTTCTTTCTTCTTAGTTTTAACAACTGATTAGCTAGCTTAACATTTTTAATAGCTCTTAAATCAATAGCATCTTCTAGTTGTATACTCTGCTGGGATAACGCCGTTTGTATATTATTTTCTAACAAAGCTTTTTCCTCTTCGTCCGGTTCTAATTCTAAGAATATACCAAAGTCATATAAATGTAACTCTGACATCTCTGTTAATGTCGCCACGTTGTGAGCTCCAATAGATTCTATAAAAGCATTTTTTGTTGGAGAATATTCTATAATATCTGAAATTCTAAGTGATAACTGTTCAGCTACATCTGCTGTTAAAAATAACCCAGCATTTAATATATGTCTAGTTGCTGTGTTTGAATTTGCCGCCGCCATCTTCTGAACACCTACTAGAGATCTTTCCGCTGGAGTCGATCCGTCACTAGCTTCATTAAGACCGGTTACGTCTCTTATCATCTGTAGATAATAATTGTATGTTTGTATCAAACCTTGCATCTTACCAGCGGCGCCTTGTCCGTTGTTTAATTCTTGAATAGGTATTTTACCTGGATTACCATCGCCATCTTGAGTAAACGACCTACCAACAATACTACCTGTCTGGAAGAACATGTTTAAAGCTTCTTGTGGGTTGTAGTTCGTTCCATTACCTAAATCAACCTCAGCTAAACCATCTACGTCTAAATACACACCATCAGGAACCATCCTTGACATTACTTGTTGTATCTTTAAATGAGTTAGTTGTATCATATCAGCAAACCCAGTTATACGGTTAACCAAAGAGTCAATTCTACCCTCATACATTCTAGGAGCCACTATACTATAATTCATCTTAACTTTAGTATAATCACTCTTAGATCTCATCATGTTCTTAGCTCTCTCCCATTTAACGAGCTTATTAGCACCAAGAATATAAGCTCCTTCGTACAAACACTCTAATGACCTAGCAACCTTTTCGTATCTATCATCTTCTGGTGGGTTAAATGAATCGTCCTTCTCAATAGCCTTCTCACCACCAGCTCCTGATTTTTTCATCTTATAAACCTCGTTCATGTAGGTTTTATAGTTGAAGTACAGAATGTCCACTTTATTGTTATCTGAGTCTATACTTCTAGAGTTAGTGGTTTGATGGATACCAGAACTACTGTTTGACACCTCTTCTAAGTCCTCGTGTTTTAAGTAAGGAAATTGTTTTACCAATTCATTTATTGGGATAGACTTAACCTCTCCGCAGTAATATATATCATCAAAGGTAGGCGATTCAGTGTAAGAGTAAACTAAGTTTGCTGGATCAACGTAATCTATAACAACACCTTCTGATGTGTTAAATGACGTTTTAACCGCACCTATACCAAGCACTGTTAAATCATGGTAAAATCTCTTTTTTGTGTCGTTGTATTGGTTTCCCCTTAGAAGCATGTTGATCGCCTGTTCTTCGGCGAGTTCAATAGCTTGTTTATAATTCAACTGCATGTGAAGTGATAACTCTTCTTCTGTAGCTGGTAACTCTTCAATATCACTTTCCTTAGTTGTTATACCAAACTCTGTTTTGGCGAACTCATTAAATTCCTTCAACTGCATGTCCTTTTGTATATTTTTCATATACTCAGTTCTTTTAACAACTCCAAAAGGATCTTGTGAATAAGCCTTTACATCATATAATCTTTCAGCAATACCATTTACAACTATATCAACAAATTTAGATATAATTGGAACAGGTGTCCAGTCTAAATTTAAATAGGACAAATCACCGTTTATAGATAACTCATCCTTATATTTTTGTATAGACTGCTCGCCTCTAGCGTACAATCTTAATTGATGAAACTTATTAGTGTTATAATTATGCCTACCACTACTACCGTGTGACTCTGAAAACCACTCATGCTCAATTGCTTTAGCGATTTTTAAACCGTAATCAAAGCTCATTTTTTCTAAGTCACTAACGACTTGACTCGGGAAATGTCTATTTATAGTTGATTCAGCCATTTTTATTTTTTAATTATTTTACTCATATTACCACCTTGACTATACTTAGCAAAGTTAAGGTTTACCTGTTGTTTTTCTATCTTAGCATTAGGAACATATAAATGTCTATTACAAGCCATAATAGCTAACCCAGAACTTATCGTAGCATCATACTTTGTTCTTTTGTTTATATCGAATCTACTCCAATCGTTTAACAACTCGTTAAAGTACAGATCCCCGTGCGAACCATCTTGTTGTATACCAACGTGAGCTTGTATGTACATCTCAATAGCAGCAGCATGGGCTTGTTTAATGTCCTCACTAGAGTTAGGAATTCCTCCAACTTCTTTTTCTGCAACGGATAATTTGTTCCAAACTTTGTCAGGTCTATTCATACTAAAACCTCTATATCCTCTTCTTCTTAAATAATATAACAGTCTAGGTTTATTGTTCTCTGCTAGTATTGGCATACCATAAAACACTATAGCCATTAACATATCTTCAAAGAACATCTCAGCTGTTGGCGGTCTTGATAAGTATTCTAAAAAGAAACTGTTTGCTGGAGCGTCTTCCATACTAAACTTGGTTAAACCGTGTAAAGCTCCCTTAGATCCCTTACCATCTACTGTACCTGATATGTCGTAACTATCACAACCAAAAGCCCCCATGTGCTCGTTGCCAGGGTGTTTAACTCCGTTTTTTAAGTACATTTTATTTTGCAAGTTCACTGGTGGAACCCAACTAACTTTAAACCTTCCTTTTGGATCTGGATAGAATATAACTTGAGAATCTTTGATTCCATTAACCCATTGAAAATTACCTTGAGTAACACCTAGCGTTCTAACCATCTCCTCGTTGTAGTCTATCTGCTCGTATATTTTTGTAAGGTTAAATATACTGTTTTTACTCTCATCCCTAAACGCATGCTCTGTAGTTCTTGGAAACTGACGGTAAAACTCATTTAAAGCGTCATGATCATCTTTTAAACCATCTACTTCGTTTTGCCAGTTATCTATTACGCCTACATCTATTAATTCACCGTCTGGTGCGAATCTGTCGATATCAGGAGCAGTAAATACTGGAACTCCATGCTCGTCAATAAAGCCTTCATAGTTCCATTCCATTGGGATAAAAAGAGAGTATAAACCAGACTTTGTCTGACCATTTCTATTTCTTCTTGTGACATCTGAGGCATTGTATAATCTTTTAAAGTTTTCTCCACCCTTATCTAAAGCATTTGAAGTTGAGCCCATCATGCATTTACCAATAATCCTACTACCTAATCGTAAACATGTTTTTGTAACCCTCCAGTTATTTAAAATATTATCAGGTCTTTCCCACTTACCAGATTCATCATGAACTAGTAAAGCTAGTTTTTCACCATCATAGCTATTGTCTCCAGTGTTTTTCCAGTCAATCGTTGTGTCCAAACCCTCGATGTCTTCCATACCATCTGTAGCTGACATTTTTTTCCTTGTAAATTTACTAGCAGGTACTCTATAAGCAAGTTCAGATTTAGGACGATCCATACCATCTTGGATAGGTTTAAAAAAGAAAGGATAATTAATTGATATAGGAACCACTTTGTCCGTGAACATCTTCTTTGCATCTGATCCAGTTTTAGATAATATACCAAATCTACTATCACCTGCAAGAGTGGCTAAATTAACCGTTTCCGCTGACGACATGAAAGAAAATCCAGAACGTCTATTTTTAAGGTAGCACATTCCATAACATCTTTTATCTGCTTTACAAGCTTCCCAGAATATATAAAACAATCTGTTCGCTTCTCTAAAATCTGGAGCACCCACATCAATCTTGCTCCATTGTAAGTACATATAATGCGTACCGGTTATCCAGGTTGGTTTACCATTATTCGTGAACCAGAACCCCTCTTCCCTTCTTTTGAATTCTTCGTCTATATAATCGTACCATTTTTCTTTACTGCTTTCCGGATAGTTTCTCCAATCGAATATATTCTTAATTCTCTGCAACTCCTTGGGATACTCGAATTTCACCCATTTGTTCTTCGGATCTTTGTATACTTCTTTAGGAGCTTTTGGTAGCGCAATAACTAGTCCTTGTATTTCTATTATCTCACCTATTTGACCGTTTTGAGATAACACTATAATATCGTGTTCTTTATCGTAACCGTATTTCCACTTCTTACCCTTGTTAAGTCTACTGATAGTAGTTCTCTTAACAGGTTCAACTGTTTTAACTAAACTTTGCTCGTACATTATTTAGATCTACTTTCTGCGAATCCTTTAAAAGCTTTTTCCTTTGCCTCTTCAGGTGTTTTACCCTCAAGCAAGTTTTCTTCTTCTTCAATTCTGTTAAGTATCTCAAATGCGTCAAATATAGCTAGTTTTTTAGAAGCTGCGGCGTTCTTTAATTTGTCAGCCGTTAGATCGTCTTCAGAGTCAGTGACAATAGCTTCTTCACCTACCTTAATAAGTTCTTCAACTGCTTTGTGCCCAGCTTGGATTATACGTTTCTTCGTTTCCTTGATGTTCATATTTGATTGTAATAAAATTAGATAAAACTCGAAATAGTCTCTCGCCATCAACGATAAACTCATATTCACTACTTGGTCTAAAACCAACTAGATCTCCAACCTCAACTGTACCGTCAGAATATTTGACAATACCTTGTAAAGGTTTTTCAGATTCAGTATTAAACTGATCTGTAGCTTTTAAAGGTATTACAAAGCAATATCCTTTTGGAGCTATCCACTTACCTTCCTGTTTATACAAAAAGATTTGCTCGTGGTTTATAAGGTAAGTATCTTCATTGAAGTACGCTTTACTGTTTCTCTCTACACCTTTAACATCGTTCCATCTTCTAAAGACATTATGGTGTACTATAACTGTGTCTCCTGGTTTTATATCTGTATCACCAATGATAGGTGTTGATATAACAATAGCTTCTCTATTAATATATTGGTGTTGAAATATATCCGTGTTGAGGATTAACTCTCCACCATCAAATTTTTTAGTATTGTTATATCTTTCTCCTTTTGGCTTTACAACAAAGTTGTAAACGCTCTTCATTAGTATTGTAGATTATATTCTACAGATACGGCCATGTTTTTATTAAAGTCTTTCCAAGGTAAAACATCTTTACCTTTTTTAATATAAACAGAGAACTTATCGTCTTCTTCTATAATATCGCAAATAGTATGACCACCATACACTTCTTGCCCCACGGCATAGTGCATAGCGTCATTCTTATAATCTTTGCCGACACTAATCTTTCTTATCAGCTTCGCCATTCTCTGGATAGTTTATTACACCTGTTTGGATATTAACATCGTCAGTTTTATACTCTTTCTTTAATTCCTCTTGTAATAGAGTTAACTCATCGTTGACCCCAGCTAAGAAGTGAAGCGCTTGATGTTTACGTGTTTCTAACTGACCAATATCCATTTGAGTTTGGTTAACCTTGTTTACAAGATTTTGGATTTTAGTTAATTGTTCGTCTGTAACTTTCTCAGGTTTTATACCTTTAAGTTCTTTGATCTTTGCATTAGTGCCCTTTGTTTTTGTTGCCATTTTTTATTTAATTTAAGTTAATTTAATTTATTTATAACCCAGATAGTCTATCGTTTATGTTAGCTACTAGATCGTGAAAATCTTCGTCTTCTACATTTTTAAAGATGACTATTTCTTTTATCGTACCGTTAAACGGATTTAGATCTGTTCTTCTCACCCCTATCGCATCAATATCAAACGTTCCAGGAACACTTATAGCACTACTAGGGTTAGCTACTCCATCTTTATGTAACGTCGTGTCACCTCCACTATCTCTTGCTATCACCCAATAAGAATCATCTGTAGTAGCACCGCTATCTAGTGTAAAATCTTTGTTTCCACTGCTGTCATTTTTAAGCCTTATAGTGCTGCTGGTTTGTATTTTTATCATTTCACTAGGGTCAGCGTTAGATCCTAATGGAACTGTACTAACAGCAGCGGGATTCATTTTTATACCTATAACAAACGTTCCACCTAATTCTATGGACGTTGGGTCGTATGTGGCTCCAGGACCATCAAGCAACGCTAAGTTTTGAGTGTCCGAAGTAGGATCAAAAGTTAAAGCACCAGTTGTTATGTTATAAGCAGGTTGTTCACCCGTATCAGCCTGCAACATATGGTGGCCATTTCCGGATTGATCCGCCCATTGACTAACATTTTCAGTCCCAGATTTTAGTGTAATCCCTACTTTATTTCGCCACCAAGCCTCTAAAGATGATTCGTCAGACGGAAACCATTCGCCACCAAAATACGTTTCACCACCGACTCCGTAAAATCCAGTTCCTAATCCTAACACTATATACCGTAATAGAATATTACTCCACCCGTTGTTGAATCAGGGGGAGTGACGCTAGTCCATCTACCATAAACAGTTATTCCTTTTGGAAAAATAGTTGCAGCATCCGTTTCCGCGGCACCACCACCATTACCAGCAACTGCTGCGGTATGACTGAAATAAGCAGCGTCATTACCTTGTGACGTGTCTGCTACCATAGCGCTTAAAACAGTATCCTCTAAGAATGTCATAGCTATTATAACTTTTCCAGTTGGAGGAGTTACAGCTACAGCTTCGTCACTAAAACCACTGCCTAATTGTCCGAAGCCATAAGCTACTTCTGTTGAGTTTTGTCCCATAATTTTATTTTTTTACTTTTTCTAGTGATCGTCCGCCAAAATAAGCACCGATCACGGTTATTAATACTAATTGTAATAAGTCTGTCCATTTAGGTTCGACTATAAACTTTATTGTTCCAGCGTCAATGAATATCATTAAAACCGTGGATACTACTAGAAAAGCTAAAACTAGTGGTCTTATGTTTTTAGCCAACCATGAATCAGATTTCATATCAGCTTCCCATCGAGATGTAATTTGCTTTTCCATCTCTATCTCATAATTACTTATAAGTTCCTTTATTTTAAGCTCAGCGGCAAGTTTTTCTTCTTTAGATGTATGTAAATCATCTATGATACCACCAACACCTTTAACAAGCTCGGTTGCTCCAGAGGAGAATATGCTTGATAATATACTCATTATTGTCTAGGTTTATTTTCTGTCTTTTCGTATAACTTTTTTAACTCAGCAGGATCTTCAATGCCTAGTGGATGCTTTTTTTTAGTAACCTTACTTATACCTTTATTCATTTTCTTTTTATCTAAAGATATCTCAGTATCCTTGTGTAAATTAGATATATTAAAATCTCCTTTGTTCTCCATTTGATAATCTCCCTTTATTGGACCTCTACTATCAAGATGAGTCGATAAGGTTTTCGAGTGATCTACTCCCACGGCTTTTGTTGTTGGATTAGGTGTTTTAGTTTGCTTTGCTGGTGTTGATTTAAAAGGAAACCCTCCTTTTGTATATTTCATTCCGTATCCCATAATTGTTTTTTTAGTGTTGTTCCCAAGGAAAACTAGTGTCACCCTCTGGTAACCACTCTCCATTGTAATTTATTTTACCTTTTTTTCTTTCGTGTGTTTCGCCCATCCAGGTGATCGAATCGTCTGTGTACGATAGTTTACCGGTTTTCATGTCTACCATATGCCCCATTTCATGCATTAGGATTTTTCTTTCCTCTTCACTACCTGGTTCCACCTTATTACTAAGGAATATACTTCCATCATCATTAGCCTCACCCATAATACCTTTTGCTAGATCTTTCCTAATAACAGGTACTCCAGGTACAGATGCATCATCTCTATCGAATCTATTCTTTGTAGACCCGTAATTACTCTTTCTATTTTCTCCACCTAGTTTAAATGCCATGTTAATCGCCTGTTTTTTCCATGTTAGCGCTTCCATCTTTATTCACCGTGTTAGACTCATCTTTAAAAAGTTGATCTCCCTCAGCTTTCTTTTTTTTGTAAGCGTCTAAGCTACTCTCTATTCTTTTTGTTTCTGCTGCCTTGTACTCGTTGTTTATTCTCTCTGTTTCTTCTGCTTGCCCTCTACGTCTAACACCTTCATCAAATTCAGCTACTTGCGATGGGTCAAAATTAGGATGTAAAATCATCGCTGTTCTATTCATAGCGTCTTGAAACTTTTGTTTCTTATCAGCTTGATTAGCTTTGTATTCTTCAGGAGTCATATCAACCTCTTTTTTCAATCGCTCTTCTCTTCGTGTTGATTTGTCGGTATAACCTTTAGAACTCTTAAAATCTTCCATACTCGTAGCATTGCCTTTGTTTTGAGCTTTCCAATCTTTCTTACTTAGCGTACCCTCTCCTTCACCGACACTTTCCTTATACTCTTTATAACTACCACGTTGGTTTTTGTTAAACTTCTTAAGCGCTTTCTTATCTTGTCTAGCTTGTATTTTATCTAACTTACCTTGTTTTTTAACTTGACCTCTTTCAGTTCCTCTAGTTGCATCTACCTTTGCTTTTGCGTCTGCATCAGCTTTTGTTTTAGCAGTTTCTGCATCAGTTTTTTCTTGTTTAATTCTTTCTTGCTCTTTTTCATATGCCTTTGTTCCTGGAGTACTTGCAATATCTTTTTGAAGTTTATTGTATTCTTGTTTCTTTGTTAATTCTTCACGAGTCATCTCACTTTCAAGTTGCTTAACAGGTGTTGCCCCCATTTGTTTGAATTGTAACGGTCCGTTACCTGATCTCATTTTAAAAGCTGTTGGAGCTGGTTTTACAGCTTTGTTTGTATTTTTAGGAAATAGTGGCATAGTTATCTATCTTTATCTTTAATCATATCATCTATAGCTTTATTGTAAACCTTGTCAGTATATGATTTATTCTTATAAAATACACTTCTTTCTGAAGTGGGTAAATCTTCTTCACCTAATAGGATTCTATATATCCTACTTATCATTTGAGAGCATTTCCATGAAGTTTTAAATACTGAGTACTTAATTGTTGTTCTGTTCCTGTGTCTCCAGGTTTCGATCCAACCTTCTCGCTTTAATCTCTCCCATCTGTTTTTATCCCATGAGTATGTATAAACTCCGTTGATAAAATCGTTTCGTGTAAATCTTCCTTTACAATC
>Ga0233415_10000621_pt1 | contig 16434 bp, 26 predicted proteins | sample Na_anoxic_12_MG_FD_188631 | JGI IMG/M metagenome (GOLD analysis project Ga0233415, IMG submission 188631) | Seawater microbial communities from Saanich Inlet, British Columbia, Canada - Na_anoxic_12_MG | ecosystem: Environmental > Aquatic > Marine > Inlet | place: Canada: British Columbia... | reverse complement strand
AGGCGAGATAATACGCATAGGCCTGGCAGTCACCAGGGCCGCTAAGGCTATCGAGGAGTCTAAGGGTATCCACACAGACCACGAGATACTTAAGGAGCTTAAAGCCAGGCTAGAGAGCCTGCCGGATGAGGTACCCGCAAATGACTAAATGGGAACAAGTATCAGAACACGAGTGGCAGGCGGTAACCGCTGGTTTATCCGTCATCATAGCTAACGGCTACATAGGCGGCGGCGACGAGTACCGGGTTAGCTGCCAGCGGTTAGGCCTGCAGCATATGCCCACCAAGTGCACCAACCTGGCAGACGCCCAGGCAAAGGCCGAGGTGATATTAATTGAAACCATAGCCGACCGCGTACGCGCGGTGGCCAACCTTAAGGAGGGTAAGTAACTATGACCGACATACGTATGGTAGAGTACGGAGCGCCACAGGCTGATAGCTGCAATTTGTGCGGCTGCACTGCAGAAAAGCGCATAACGATGGACAACGGCACACGCAGGGTAACCGCTAATCTCTGCAGGAATTGCCTATTTATACACACCGTGCCACTGTGGCTACGACTTAACGAGGGGGGCCGTTAGGATATGGATAATAAAGAGTTTATATATGTTGAGAGTGTTGCCGGATCAGGTTATGAGGATGATGTGGCTAAACTAGCTATAGCTGATAAAATAGCATATAGGGCGGCTCGTAAAAATATGCAGATACACTCAGCCATTATACTTAAAATAGGCGGTGAGTTTGCCGGGTTTTTCACCTTTGAAGTTAACCATGACGCTATGGAGTACTGCTTATTACAGTCGGCAATGTACCCAAAATTTAAGAACGTTGAAATATATCAGACCATGGTAAACAAAATAATAGCGCGTAATACATACGGCTACCCCATGATAATGACTGTTTCAAAAAAACATGATCTTGAGAAACCTTCGGTATTTGAGGCTATAGGTTTTAAGGTAAATATAGATAAAAACGACTTTAAGTATATTTACTACGGCGAGCCTGAGCAAGTAAGAATGAAGCTGCTAGCCCATACAGCAATGACTAATATATGGAAGTCTACTTCAGGTTTATGGCTCAAAAATAAAAGGGCCTGGAATGAGAAAATAGAAGCCGCAGGCGAATATTATAACGTGCCTGATCCAAAATTTGCTACTCGTAGAGGGTGCTGGCAGGGGTCAAAAGGATTTTCAAACGTAGTGCTATCTAAAAATGAAATAAAGGGCGGCAAAGTAATACACAATAACAGTAAGTCACTAAACGGTAATGCGTCTGTTTTAGACCCTACAGCGTGCGAGATAATAGCTCGTATGTGCATGCCCAAAGGCGGAACACATGTGTATAACCCTTTCGGGGGTGGCGTTCAAATGGGATTTGTATCAGGCTCATGCGGATTTGATTATATAGCGTCCGAGATTAGGCAGAACCAATGCGACGCTAATAACGCTATCTGCCAGGGTTTTAATAATGTAAAATGGCATAAATCAGACACATCAAAATTTATACCCCATAAAAAAAGTGATTTAACTTTTTCCTGCCCACCCTATTATAGGGTAGAAAAATATATAGACTATGACGGCACACCACCAGAGGGCGAAATAAACCATCTAAATAGCTATGAAGAGTTTAGAAATACTTTATTTCAGGGTTATACTAACGCTATATTGGCCATGAAAGATAACACGTTTTTTGTGGTTATGGTGGGGGATAGCAGAGACAATAATGGTGCTTATTATGGATGTGAGGCTGAACATGAATTATTTTTTAAGGCCCAGGGGCTGCACATATATAATAAGATAATATACCTTGAAAGTGAATTTACTAGATTCGCCCAAGCTAAAAAGACATTGCATCATAGAAAATTCCCTAAGGCAGACCAAAAAATACTCATGTTTTATAAGGGGGATATGAAGAAAATAAAAGACTTATACCCTAATATAGGGCGCCTATAATGCGCCGGTATAGTAAGAAAATATCGCTAATTAAAAATAGTCGCGGGGTTTATGACTTAGACACCATAAAAGGCTGTAAGCAAGGCCTAAGCCATAGCCCTAAAGGGTGCTATAGCAATTGCTATGCTTATAACATCGCTAATAGATATGGCTATGATTTTAGTAAATCGGTGATACGTAGCTTTAAAAATAAATCCCATGAAGAAAATATAAAATCTAAGATACGCGATATAGATATGCCTTTCGTTAGAATAGGTGTAGCCGGTGACCCGTCTGAATGCTGGCGGCATACTGTAGATGTATGTGAAAAGATAAAAGAGGCTGGTAAAGATATAGTAATTATAACTAAGCATTGGGTGCCTATGCCCTGCAGCCTATATAGTCGTGTTAAAAAATTAGGACTTATTATAAACACATCTATATCAGCCCTTGACGGAGGTCTATTAGACTATAGACTTAAAGAATATGAAAAAATGAAACACATATCTAAGTCTGTTTTGCGCGTAGTGACTTGTGATTTTAACGACAATAATACTAACGGCCTGTATTTAAAGAATATACAGGATAAAATATTTAACAGTTATAATTTTTTGGATACTGCATTTAGATTACCCGATGACCATTACTTAGTTAAGAATAGGGTAGTGCATATAGAAAAAGTTAAATTTTTGAAGCACAGTGTATACGCAAGCGTCTATAATAAGGACGTCTATTTAGGTTACTGTAAAAGCTGCCCTGAAATGTGCGGCATAAATATGTAAAAGGAGTTAATAAACCATGAGACACCGTACAAACTTTGATACAGACGAACGCGGGGAGCAGTTTAAGGCAGCCGCCAGGCTATGCGGGCTGCCGATAGAGATAAGAGACAAGGCATACGACGAGGACGGTAAGCTTTTACCCACATATAAGGCCTTATGGACCGCCGGAGGACTAGGTATAAGCTACTTCTGGCGTAAGGTAGAGGAGGTGCGCAACAATGCTTAAGTTAAGAGAGCTAGAGCGGTATGAGATAACCCAGGTTATAGCGTCAGAAGGTAATAAGCGACTATGGATGCACGTAAAATGCGGCGAGGATGTAGTAACCTATCACGTAGAGAATATGGTGGATAGAAATACTAAGGCGGTTGAATTTATGAGGCTGGATAAAGCGGTTGGCTATTTTAATACCGGCGGGCTAAGAGTAGCAGGGGTACGCGGCAAGATACTAGCCTAACAGGAGGTAACGCCCCTCACGGGGCGCCCACCCTAACCACCTTACCACACCTTAAGCACGTAAAAGCCGTAACACAACTAAGGGCCTCCTCTAACTCCCTACATTTCTCACACCCATACTTGAAAGTCTCCTCATATCGCTTACGGTACTCATCGTTACTGTACTTATGACTGCCTACCATTAGATTATCTGCCATCACCCCACACCCCCTGCGGATCTAGGCTTAACTATATGTCTTACCTTATTCAATGATTCCTCAGCCGCTAGATACGCTTTCTTACACCGTTTAACATTAGCTGCCTCCCTATTAACCAGGTTGTCTTTTGCTTCGTCCCATGTATCAAAATAGCAATGGGTAGATGTTACCCGCATCTCCCGGTTACCGTTGGCGTCATATACAAAACACTCTGTTTCCCGGCTTATCTTTATTTGCTTTATCCTGATGCCCCAAATATCGACCCTATATTTTACCATTACCCTACACCCCCTGCGGTCTTGCTTGCATCCTCAGGGACTACATACCCCTGGGATTCGTTGTACTTACGCACAATGGCTACACCGTCCGTAAGATTGCACGATATGTGCCCCTCTTTAACATACAGCCTCGGCTTACCATGCTCGGCCATTATAATGCGGTTAGCCCTACCGCCCTTAAGACCTGGGTGCGGTATGTACCCTATGCTCTTAAGGAGGTCCCCGCGCTTATTGGGCGGCACCTTGCGGTGGTCGTGCCGGTCCTCCAGGAACTTATTAAGGGCCATAGATGATATCCAACCCCCACAAAATCCCGGCCTATCCTCCGCCACTGCCTCTAGTATCTCCTGCTCTATCCGGCCTGTGGATACCTGTATAGCCTCGTGCGTACTGGAGGTTACCGGCGCCCTGTGACACTGCGTAGCAGGGTTAAGCTCGTCAGGTATCTGGTAAGACCTAAGGTAATCGTTTACAATGGCGAATCCGTCGCCCCTGAGCCACTCGTATAGCCTCTGGAAATACCCAGTAGGCATCCCTGCGGGAGTCATCCACCCGGAGGTTACCATATCCTCCTCTGATTGCTGGGCGGTATAAAACACACAGTACCTACGGTCCGAACGGGTCTTTATGATAGCATCCTTATGGTTGGAGCACATGAAAAAATTAGCTCTATTATCCCCGGTTACCTGATCCGCGCCCTTACCCTGGATATCCACACGGCTATTAGTGATAAGTGTTTTAAGGGTGTCTACCACCTCGCGGCGGTCCTGTACGTATATCTCCTCTACACCTATGAATAGCTTATTCTGGATCCAGGCGTTAAACTTATTGCCCAGGTCCCCAGCGTTAGGTAGGTGGGTGTATTTATGGCCTATGGCCTCCGCCAGGCAGGTTATAAAAAAGGTCTTACCGTTGCCCTCGCACCCCTGCAGGAGTGGCCCCCACTGGAATTTTACGCCGGGATACTGCACGCACGCAGCCATATAGGCCAGGAGTATAGCCCGGTCATGCTCCACGGGCAGCACGGTAGCCAGGTGGTTAAGGAAGGGGCTAGCGTCGCCCTGCATCCTGCGGATATCCACCGGTATGTAGGTATTGACCAGTTTAACCCCCTCCTCCTCTATCATGACTCCTGGTGGCTGCTCTGGCCTAAAGCACATACCGTGGGCCTTAGGAAAATGCACCGCCATGGACTCGGTAAAAGCGTCCCACGCATTACGGGTGGTCTTACCATTGACAGTATCCAGGGCGAACGTATAACCACCGTAGGCCGCCTTAAACTGCTCCGGCTTAAGGAGGGCCCCGTCAGGAGTAAATACCCGGTGGATATCCCTTATGTACACACAACCGGCAAAGTGCTTTATCTGCTCGCCAGCTGCCAGGTACTGGAACCCCATACGCTCTGTGCAGGTCTGGTCGGTCATAACCGCCGCAGGCTCCACGGGCTCCTTAGGCGCCCCACCAGTATAGACCGCAGTACAGTGGCCCACGGCGTGCAGTATGGTGGCGTTCCGATAGTCCTCACGGTCAAGCCACTTGTCACGCACCAGGGCGGAGCTACGAAATAACCTATCTATTCGCTCGCAGTCCTTGCCGGTCCAGAATGCCAGGTGCTGGCATAGGGCGGCATCCGCGCTGCTCCGGTCGTACCCGTCCTCGTGTGGGTACACCCCGGATAGTATGTCCTCGTCGGCTGCCCACAGGTCCTCGAAACTAGCCCGGCCACCAAACATAGACCCGGCGGACTTGGAGCGTAGGGCCTTAGCCAGTAATTCCTTATCATCCTCCGGCCCGCTCCACCCCTCTACCGGCCCGTCGGTCCAGTCGGCGTCCTGAGCCACCGTACCGCTAAAATAGGTATCTACTATAGCCTGCAGGTCGGGCGGCGTATGCCGTGGGTCACCAGTCGCCCCGGTGCCCGTAAGCGCCACGTACCGCCCGGACGTGTAAAACTCTATGCCGAGCGGTATATTCTTGCACCTGGGGTGCTCCGGTGTGCCGGACCCTATTATATGGAGCCCGGTACCAGACATAGACACCTCTATCAGGCACCCGGCAAACTGAGCGCATAAGGTCTGCGCCAGGCTGGACCAGGCACCACCATCATAGGCGTGATCTATGTCGAGAAAAAAGAAAGGGTCCTTACTTGTAAACACAAACCCGACCCCCAGCCCGGTACGCTGGGCCGTGGTCGCGTCCATCCAGTTAGCCGGGTCGTGCGGGTCTATTGGTTGGCGGGTTACAGGGTTAATAGGCTGTTTCGCCTCGTTATGCGCTATAAACTGGGGGTACGCCGCTAGGGCCTCTGGTATCATATTACCCCCTTTTCATCAGGCACTTTGCGGCCTGTTCCCGTAGGTTATCGTCCAGGTCCTCTACCAGGGGCGACTTATACACCATGGCCTCCGCTAGTATCTCCGGTATCGGTGCGGATATGGCATACTCTACCACCGCCGCCTTAAGCTGCTCCAGGTTATCATAGTAGTGATTAACTAGGCTTATGGAGCATGCAGCCATAGCCGCTACGTCCTCCCTGGTAAGCTTTTCGTACCCCTCATATATCGCGAGCTCTACCGCCGCCTCTAATATAAGGTGCTTACGTTCCGCTGGTGTTAGCCTTGACATGTTACACCTCTCAATAGCTGTTTAAGTTGCTCTATTTCATCCTGTAGTTTGTCTCTCTCCTCTTCAAGAGCTGTAAACTTAGGGTTATCCTCTTCAAGGTTACGTATTTTGCGCTCTAGCTCGTAGACGGTATCACACTCCGTGCACTCGCCGCCAGTGTCCACCCCCTCCAGAGCCCCACACAGCGGGCACGGGTCGGAGTAACTAAGAGCCTCATATACTATCACATTGTGGTCATTATTGCAGGTTACTAGCATCCTACAGCCCTCCTGTACTAAACTTACCTATACCACCCATGGATACCACGAGGTCCAGCCACGCACGCTGCGCAACCTCGCGACCCTTGCCGGTGTACTTCCAGCCCGGCCGCTTCATTTCAATACTTGTAAATACCCCCAGGTGCCTACCCACGTCCTGATACGTAACGAGACGGGGGGTAATACCGATCAGGTCCGAGCTCTTAAGGCTGCTGTTCATTGCCTTTGAATCATTAGCCAGCCCGAACCTAACCGGCACCCCCCTATCATCTACCAGCACACCCACATTATTACGCCATAGCCTAGCGCCGGTACTGCAAGCCTCTAGCCTTACCTGCTGCTGTGCCCATGCCTCGCTTGCACCCTCTGGTACCTCTGCTGCCGGTGCCTCTGCATTCATGCGTAACCGTAGGTTAACCAGCGCCTCCTTCGATATCCCCCAGTCTCCCGCCCATTCTTCTAACAGCATATTAAATACCCCCCTATAAATCCTGCGGTTAGCCCTATAAGGCACCCGTTACGTAGGCCATTACGGTAACCGGCAGCATATGCCTTTTTACCCATGTCATTAAGCGCGCTTACAAACGTCGTGTGCATCTTCTGGCGTATATCGCTCATAATGTCTCACCCCACAGTAACAGCGGGTCAATCTTGGTAACCCTAAGGTGTACATGCGGTGTAACGTCATAGTACTTAAGGCCTATATCCTGGGCGATACCTATTACCTCGCCAGCACCCACATACACCCCCACCCTTACCGACGGATTAAAATACCATAGTTTTATGGTTATTCTGTCATTAGCTATAACTAGGCCGCCATACCTGGAGTCGTCGGCATAAGGACTACTGGGCCTAATTATGTCACCGCTAATGGGCGCGTATATTCGCTGGCCTGGCTCGCACATAAAGTCTATACCGTCGTGCAGCCTACTACCCCTAGGCGCTCCGTGGTGCCCGTCACCCCCTACGTCCATCCTAATACCCTTACCTGTAGGATTATATACTTCCATTGCTCAATACCTCCCGTATCTTAATTGTTAATTCTTCCGCCTTAGGCCTACCTAGGGCCTGGGCGCTCATTACGTCTATACCAAATCTCCAATAAAACCGGCGGTAGCTCTCATAGTCGGGCCGCCCCGCCATACGCTGTAGGCCGCCCCACTCTAGGATAGCCGCCCTAAGATCCGCCTGGGCCTCCTGCCTCCTCCGGTGTTGTTTAGCCGCTCCCGCAGCCGCCAGACCAGGGGCCCCGCCAAACTCCATACGCCGCCTTACCTCATCCGCTGGCTCGTCTACCCGCTCTACCTCACCACGCATAGCAGCCAGCACGTCAGAGGAGAGCTCCGTAAGGTCTCCGTCTACATACTCAGGGCCGGACCGGGCGGCGGGAGTGTGGACATAACCACAATATGGGCAGGCCTTATAGATAGCCTCGTACACTGCGGTGCACTGGTTACAGCTTTTGGTAGGTATAAGGTTGGGGTCCTTCTCTCCTCTACTCCTACGCTCCGCCCGGTCAAGTGTCCACTCCCTAGTAGCATCGGGCAGCCCATGGCGCAGGGCGTTACCTACGTGGTCAATTATTATAGCCTCTGGCTTACCGTCCAGGATCCTTAGGGACCTACCAAACTGCTGGCAAAACATGCTAAAACTCTCCGTAGGCCGGGCCATACTTACCACCTCAAGGGCGGGCAGGTCGAACCCCTCGCCGAATAGATCCACATTAACCATCTGTAGGAGCTCCCGGTTAGCAAACTTGCGGAGGGCTCCGAACCGGTCACGATCCGGGGTTTTAGCGTGCACCATAGCCGCAGGTACGCCAGCCTGGTTAAAATTATTAGCTATCTCCTGGGCGGTCTCCACATCAGTAGCAAAGGTAACCCCCAGCTTACCGGGGGTATGCTTAAGGTAATGCCCTACAACGTCCCCCATAATATGGCTTTTACGTATCTGCTTTTTAAGCTGTACAGGGTTATAGTCTCCAGTAGCGGCGCTTATGGCAACCTGGGATACGTCCAAGTCTGTAGGCGGCATGAATATACGGTAGTCCGTCAGGTATCCCAGGTCTATAAGCTGGCGCATGGTCGGCCCCTCTACCATGGTGTCTACCAGCCCGTCCGCATGACGCCCCAGCCCCTTACCGTCAGCCCTGCAGGGGGTGGCCGTAACTGATAACCCCTTAGCATTAGGGAACATAGCCGCCGCCTTGCCCCATTTATTAGACTTAAGTAGGTGGTGCCCCTCGTCCATAACCCACAGGGTAACAGTATCGCACCAGCGCTGCAGGCTGGCTTTACGCCGTATAAGTGTGTCCACACCTGCTACCGCGTGCTGGCTGCTGGGGTCGTAGTAGTTACGCCCGGTCTCCTGTACGTGCAGACCCACTATGTGCTTGATAAGCTTATCACTACCTATAATATGGTGAGGTACACTGTTACGGGCCATGGCTAGCGACATCTGGCTAACGAGCTCTTGACGGTGGGCTATGGAGCAGGAGGCGCCCCGGTGGTGGTTTGTAACCTCGGAAAATTCCACGGTCTTACCGCCACCCGTAGGGAGTACCCCCATAACGTTAAAGGCCCCCTGCTCCCACGCCTGGTGTATCTCTGTTACCTGTTTCTGCTGGTACGGTCTAAGCTTCATTATCTGATAGAAGCCGGAGATGTTCGGCTATACATTGCTTACAGGACCTGGTAACGTCGCATTCCCACGGGCACTCATTGCCCGCTAAGGCATTAAGCACCCCTACGTCTATGGTAACCTTAACAGGCTCCGGCAGTTTCTCACACTCCAAGCTACCTAAATTAACTGGACTACCATTACCCTTAATCCAGGCGCATGCGTCTATACGTACTACCTCTGTATGCCCGGTGCTTACTATCTGCTCCTCTATCTTGTATCTCGCCATGTTACTTAACCTCCTCTGTTAGTGACTCAAGGTAATCTACTATGCACCCCCTGCACTTATCGTTACAGTCCGTTACGTGGCTACAGCTCCCCTCCCTTATAGCGTCTAGAACCTCCGGCATTATACGTATATCTATAGGGTCCGGTAGTTTCTTATGATCTAAAAGAACCGTGGACATAAGAGTACCCTCTTTTGTTTCCCCTTCAAATACATTCAGTTCTAACCGGGTTTTCTCAGGTACCTCTACTATCTGCTCCTCTATCTTGTATCTCGCCATAATTTTTATTTCCTCCGTGTTTTTTTTGTTGACACCTCGTACAATAAGCCCTATTGTATCACATGTCAATAACAATTTAACCCAAGGAGAGAAAAACTTATGGCAAGGCTAACAAAGACGCAGATTGATTACTTGAAGCAGAGATTTGGGGCTATCGTACGGAGGGTAGAGGGAAGGTTTGATAAACTTAACCCGCCTAAAACTCTATTGACCAGAGCTGAAAAAGTAGGGCTGATCCATCTTAAAAAGGCTGATCTGGATATAGATCAGTTTGAAGGCGATGGATGCCACTACGGAGGGTATGTTACTGATTATTTCACCTATAAAGGCGAGTGCGAAAAAGAGGCGTATAACGCCACTATGCAGGACCACAAAGCCAAACTTTTGGCCCGCCTTATAGCCAAACGCGAGGCCTTTATAGATCGTTTTGTGCTTGGCGAGTACACAGACGCCAAGGCTATCGAGCTTTTTGAAAAGGAATGTATTAAGTCGGTAGAGAAAGTATCCAAGAAACCTATAACTAAGAGGGGTAAAAAATGACCAAAGTAACATTCACGACTGAAATGAACCCAGAAGCACTAGACACCCTGGCCACCAGCTGCAGGACTCTTGCAGCGGTGCTGCGTGGATCTGATGCAGTCACCACAGGAGCTATCGAGCCTCTACCTAACGGTAAGGGTATGATACAGAATGAGGGTTTTGAGGTGCCCACGCTGAAGGCCCCCGCGCCACCCGAACCGGATTTAGACCCTTCTACCGATACTCTGATAGTAGGCTCCGCTGATGCGCTGGCGCCACCTGCAGTACAGGAGACCCCTGCAGTACAGGAGACCCCAGCGCCACCTGCAGTACAGGAGACCCCAGCACCACCTGCAGTACAGGAGACCCCCGCAGTACAGGAGACCCCAGCGGTAGAGCTCGACACCAAAGGCCGCCCATGGGATAGCCGGATACACGCCAGCACCAAGACGAGACTAGCCAAAACAGGCGAGTGGAAGTTAAAACGCGGCGTAGATGCCGGCTTGGTAACTCAGGTGCTTAATGAGCTCGACGGCAATATAGCCCCGGTCAGACAAATAGCGTATAAACTACTGGCGCCAGCACCAACACCTGGACCCGCACCAGGTATGGCACTTATGCAGAAGGTTACCGGGTGGGTAGGCGCGGGCACCATTACCATGCTTGAGGTGCAGGACGTATGCGCCCGTCTTAACGTGCCTGATTTTATGGGTCTTTGCATGGGCCAGGACGCGGACCTTATCTCTACAATTGACTTTAAGGTAACTGAACTATGGAACCAGAGAAACACGCACGCATAAGCCCTAGCGGCATGGCCGTAACCGTAGGCTGCCATGGATCTGTGATTATGCAGGAGCGCTACCCTAATACCCCCAGCGCGGATAGTATAGAGGGTAACGCCTCCCACTGGGTGGCCGCACATATGCTGCTGGGTAAGCCCTACGGTAAGGTGGACCCTGCGGGTACGGTCCTGGATAGAGATATGGTGCGCCACGCTACTAAGTTTGCAGAGTACGTGCTTAGTATTATCAGGCACCGCGAGTTACTTAGGGTGGAGGAGTACATAGACCTGCCCGCGATACACGCGGAGTGCGGGGGTACTCCTGACGCCCATTACCTGGACCGTAAAGCTAACGCGCTACATATCTTTGATTATAAGTATGGGTATAGTTGGGTAGAGGCGTTTGAAAACTGGCAGGGCCTGGCGTATGCCGCCGGTATCATGGGTGTTATTACCCACCTGCCAGCGGACTTTACCATACATATCCACATTGTGCAGCCTAGAGCCTCGCATCCAGACGGACCTATACGTACCTGGTCGCTCAAGGTGTCCGAGCTTATCAGATACGTAGAGCGTATGGCCGCAGCTGCCCGGGCCGCCCTTGAGCCTAACCCAGTATGTACTACCGGTAAGTGGTGCAAAAACTGCAGGGCTAGGCATGAGTGCCCCACACTACAGGTATCCGGGTATGACATACTGGACCTAGCGGGGCCGTCGGTACCCAGGGAGTTAACCAACCAGCAGAGGGGCGCGGAGTTGTGTTTATTAACTCGCGGTATGGCCCTGCTCAAGGCCCGCATTACAGGACTCGAGGCGCAGGTAGAGGCCGACCTTAGGGCGGGTCAGATGTACACCACGCACCACCTGGGGGCCGGTAGGGGAGCTACTATCTGGGATAGACCAAACGACGAGGTATACGCACTAGGTGTAGCGTGCGGTAAAGACCTCAGGCAGGATAAACCTATAACCCCAACACAGGCAAAAGACGCCGGGATACACCCGGATATAATTAAGGTCTACTCTAAGAGGATACCCGGAAAACTAAAACTCAAAGAGTCAGACCCAAACCAAGGTAAAAAACTTTTCGGAGGAAAATAACGTATGTCAGATAACCAGTATTTCACCACACCCGTAGGCAGGCTCGTACAGGGCCACCCGATGGAAGAACAGACCACAGACCACAAAAACAGGCCCCTTACAAATCAGCAAGGCCAGCCACGTAGCCAGTACTTTTTTGCTATCGCTATCAGTAAGATGGACCCAGGAGTACAGGCGGTTATACAGGCGGCCCAGGCAGAGGCACAAAGAGGATTCCCCGGCGGGCAACATCAGTTACCTACTTTCGCCTGGAAGTATATAGACGGAGACGCCCCAGAGCATAAGGATAAGGCTGGTTTTGCTGGGTGTTTTATTTTTAAATGCACCTCCGGTTTTGCTATCAAATGCTTTACCAAGGACGGCGCATCATTTATTACAGATAAGGACCAGATAAAGCGCGGTTACTATTGCCGTGCGTCTATCTCCTGGAAAGCTAACGGGGAGACCGATAAGGCTGGCCTCTACCTTAACTGTAATGGATTTGAGCTCTTTGGGGCTGGAGAGGTTATAGAGACTGGCCCAAGTGGCTCTCAGATGTTCGGCACCGCACCCGCCGCAGTACCCACAGGTGTTACAGCCGCGCCAGTGGCCACCGGCCCGGGTATGGCGCCACCCGCAGCACAGGCATCACCTGCAGCACAGACACCGCCAGCTGCCCCTGGTAACTTCCTGAACCCCGCACCGCCAGCACCCGCCATGCCACATAAGGTAATGACGGAAAAAGCGCAGGGCGTCGAGTACGAGGCTATGATAGCCGCAGGCTGGACAGACGAGACCCTTGTAGCGCATGGGTATATGGTAATCGATGATATACCGTTCTAAAATACCCGCAGGTAACGGCTTTTCCACCGTTCTAGCTACCATGGACTTTGAGACTTTTTCTGAGGCCGGGTACTACTGGGACGGGGATAAGCCCCGCACCCTGCAGAAAAATAAAAAAGGTATAGCCATTGCGGGGGCGGCGGCCTATGCCGAGCACCCCACCACTGACGTAAGATGCCTGCAGTATGATCTTATGGACGGGGTGGGGTGTAGGCTATGGATACCCGGCACGCCCCCACCGGCTCCACTATTCGACCATATAGCCTCTGGCGGTATCGTGGAGGCCCATAACTCTATATTCGAGTACTTTATATGGCATTACGTCTGCCACTTACGGTACGGGTGGCCGGAGCTGCCATATACTCAGCTGGTGGACTCTATGACTAAGTGCTATAGCTTTAGTCTACCTGGGGCGTTAGAAAAAGCTGCACAGGCCATAGGTAGCCCTATAGATAAGGATAAGACGGGCCAGGCGCTTATACGTAAGCTATCTTGCCCTCGTAAGCCTACTAAAAAGCTACCTTATAAACGCCTGTTACCGCGCCATGATCCTAAGTCTTATCTGGACTTTTACGACTACTGCGCCACCGACGTTAAGGCCGAGCATGAGCTATCTAAGCTGGTACCGGACCTAACCCCATCAGAACATAAACTGTGGCTATGGGACCAGGGCGTTAATGTCCGTGGTGTCCACATAGACACCGAGGCCCTGGCTAACTGCGAGAGTATAGTTGAACAGGCAAAGGTACGCTATACCCACGAGCTCCAGGAGATAACCGGGGGTGCAGCTCAGACCAGCGACGAGCTGGATAAAATTAAGGACTGGTTAGCGGGTCGCGGCGTTAATATGCCGGATATGACTAAACCCACCGTAGCCGCCACTATACCCACACTGCCGGAGGGTAGCCCAGAGCGTAGGGTGCTGGAGATACGGGCCACTCTGGGGGCTAAGAGTGTCCAGAAACTATATAGCATCAAGTACCGTCTCAATACTGATAATCGTATAAGGGGTATCTTCCAGTTTGCGGGGGCAGACCGTACCGCCAGGTGGGCGGGTAGAGGCCCGCAGCCGCAGAACTTACCCAATAGTGGGCCGCCGGTGCGTAAGTGCCCAGTATGTGGTAAGCTGCACTGGACAGGCCTTAAGTATTGCGGATCAATGCCTATACCTCCTGCCACCAAAGAGGATTTAACCGACTGGGGCGCAGAGGCCGTAGAGCTCGCCCTGCAGGATATAGCCACACGGAATATAGAGCAGGTAGAGGCTATGTGGGGCGACGCTATAGCGGCGGTGGCTGGGTGTCTAAGGGGGCTATTTACTGCGGCCCCTGGGCATGACCTTATATGCAGTGATTATAGCGCCATAGAGGCGGTGGCCCTGGCTATGCTTGCCGGTGAGACCTGGCGCGAGGAGGTTTTTAGGTCCCACGGTAAAATATACGAGGCCTCCGCATCCATGGCCTACGGTGTGCCCCTTGAGGAGATTCTAGCCTATAAGAAGCGCACCGGCAACCACCACCCCTTACGTAAAAAGGGTAAGGTGAGGGAGCTCGCCGGAGGATACGGGGGGGCTAGTGGGGCCTGGGTAGCATTCGGCGCTGATAAGGTTATGGGCGAGGAGGAGATAGTAGCCGACGTAAGGGCCTGGCGTAAGGAGTCCCCCAACATAGTCAAGTATTGGTGGGCTATAGGCGACATAGCTGTAGCAGCCGTGCAGAATCCGGGTAAGGCTTATACCCACAGGGGTATTAAGTACTATATGGTGGGTGACGTCCTCTACTGTCAGCTCCATTCTGGCCGCTGCCTGACGTACCACGCACCCAGGCTAACCAGGGGCCGCACTAAATACGGTCGCGAGACCTGGGACCTATCGTACATGGGCCATAACAGTGACTATACTAAGGGTCCTATGGGGTGGGCACGTCTGGACACCTACGGCCCTAAACTGGTGGAGAATATCACGCAGGCCACCTGTAGGGATATACTAGGCTATGCTATGCCACGCCTGGAGGCTGCAGGGTACCCAGTAGTATTGCACGTACATGATGAGGCTGTTAGCGAGGTGCCTAAGGGGTCCGGCAGCGTTGAGGAATTTGAATATATAATGGGCACGTTACCCCCATGGTGTGCCGATTGGCCTATAAAGGCCGCTGGTGGCTGGCGGGGCTTACGGTACCGGAAGGACTAAACGAACTACGCCCCAGGCTTATGGCATGGCCCGGGGCGTATTATCAAGGAGAAAAACACAGTGAAGAGATTACCTAAACAATATATAACAGATTCCGGTATACTTATCAAGCCTTTTCGATTCTGGATCCGCTGGCGGTTCTGCTCCATGTGCGAGGAGGAGTTTAGGGGTATAGGCGGTTTTAGATGCCACATACCAAGACAGGCGACCCCTTTCGGGACCACCAGTCATGTATTACATGTGTGCTCTGATTGCTGCAAGACCTATAAGGAGGTTGTGGTATTTCTAAATAACCACACTATCCAGCCGCCGCCGCTACCGCCTAAGGGGCGTCAATCTTAGACTCGATACGGTCCGTGTCACCCTCTACCTGACTCACCCGGCGCTTGAGTAATTCATACTCTAGCTCTAGGCCGTAGGTGGTCTGGCTCATATCGTAACGCCAGCCTGTTATCTCCTTGCGTATCTCGGTTACGGACTCCGACGTAGTTTTAGCAGTGTCTGACATGGAGTTAGCTAACCACATGCAGCACATAGCTATTATACTGAGTATAGCTAGGAAAAGACGTAGATTGACTTTACCACCCATTTCGCCCTCAAGATTACGGAGCTTTTCAAATAGTACATTACGCTCCTTTTTCCCCTGCCCCTGCCGCTCCTGGAGTAGTTCCAGGCTTGCCACTTCATCACCCATTGGTATAATACCCTTTTCGTGTAATTTAGGCTAGTTAATCCGAGCCACCACCGTCTCCAACTTGTATGTCGGTGTTGGTCATGGCCTGCATTAAGAACCATTTAAAATCGCTATCGCCGCCGGTGTTATCTACTTCCACAGCCTCGCCATGCTGGGTAACCACAGAGTTTTTACCTGATACTATGGTGACCACCTCCATGTCCGGGTCGGTCATATCACGCGTTATGGTAGTAGTAACAGTGCCTGCGCACCCCATGAGGCCGCAGGCCATTATTAGTAATAGTAGTTTCATGTGGTCTTGGTCTTGGTAACTGTTTTAAGCGCCGCCTTACCACCGTCTATAAGTAGGTCGTTCCACGGGGCCTTGCTCATGTGGATACACTTTTCTACAGCGTAAAGCGCTGATAAGATATACTCCCAGTTTTCTTGTATGAGTACCGCTATCTGTATTATTTTTGCCATGTTATTACCCTCCTTAGTTATTATTCCGAACGAATCCACACCTGATAATCATTCGACCCATCTGGATGGGTAGAAAATTGAACTGTATTATATGTTGCACTTATGGCCACCGGTGTTGAATCAGCATAGTTCTTGGCTGTCTTATACAGATTATCCGTATAG
>Ga0233415_10000619_pt1 | contig 16478 bp, 22 predicted proteins | sample Na_anoxic_12_MG_FD_188631 | JGI IMG/M metagenome (GOLD analysis project Ga0233415, IMG submission 188631) | Seawater microbial communities from Saanich Inlet, British Columbia, Canada - Na_anoxic_12_MG | ecosystem: Environmental > Aquatic > Marine > Inlet | place: Canada: British Columbia... | reverse complement strand
CAGTCAGCCTCTCCATCGTGCATTTCGTCGATAGCTTCAAGAAGTTTATTAACGAGGTGCTCGTATGGCTCAGGTGCTTTTGGCAGTGGACACCACATCTCATCTTCGACGATGCATTGCCAGTACTGAAGCACTCCATTGAGCGTGTAGACATCACCTTGGTCATCTGCGTCATCAAATGTCGGAAGTCTGTCTGTTATCCACTTACTCATCACCCAACTCCTTTTCTATTCTGTCACACAGTTCCGTATCCACGGAGGACATCCCCGCCTCGACGTAGTCCTGACACTCCCTGAGCAACCCACGCAGTTGCTTGTTTTCCTCACGCAGTCGCTCGTTTTCTTTACGCAGTCCATTGATGATCTCATCTTGAGTATCAATCGTATGCCTGTCCAAGCTTTTACCCATCACCATCCCCTTTTTGAAATAAGAATCATCCCGAGCAGGATGAGCATAAAGCCGACTGTCACAAGCCAAAACTCAAGCATCTGAATTGCCCTCCGCGATGGTGATCTGGGCGTTGATGAAGTCAACAAGCTCGAATCTGTTTGCGGGGATGTTAGTAGACTCAATCACTCCACAGAGTCCATCTTTTTTTATTCTCGTAAGTCTCTTCAGCGATTCATGCTGATTGGTCTTGTACCGCGTTCTTTTTCTTCCTGACTTGTCCAGCCATGTGATCTTCCAGACGTTCATCTGTTTCTCAATTTGTGGTTGCGTGTTCTTGGTTTTTTCTTGCGGCCATCGAGATACGATGCTAACCGCGTCTGTTGATAGTATCTAGGGTGAAAACACAAGTCAAAGCGTGTGTTTTGATTTGGTTTGTGATCACTAACGCGAACGATAAGCTTTCGATTGCCTCTCGACGCATGAACATACCTCGATAGGCTCTTCGGGGATTTGGTCAGTTTGACCTTCCAGCCTCTTTTTCGGAATGTATCAGCAACGCTGCGAATGACTCTTGCAATTGCTTTTGCATCATCAATCATCGAGATCATCACGCAGTGGAGCAGTATTTACTAAGTAAATCGCGAATGCAGATGTGACTGCGTAAAAGACTGCTCCTATTAAAATCCATGTCATCGGGAATCCTATTTAGAAATCTGACGAAACTCGACATCACCTTTGTTTTGTCGAACAACATATTCTGTTGAATCTGTATCGCAAACCACAAAACTGCCTGAGTTGCCAAGTGGTTCCCACCAAAACAGTTTTTTTCCGGTTAACTGGACCCACAGTTCAATTGTTTCAGGTCGTCTTGCTGAGGCCTGCTGTTTGCTTTTGTTCATTGCAGCAATCCATTTTTCTCTGTAGTCGTTTGAATAAATCCGCCAATCGTGAATTTGCTCTGCTGTACGCAGGCAACCCGTGCATGCACCTAGATGGAGCACACACTTACCATTGCATGGTGATTTCACTCTGTTTGCTCCAGGTCACAGTCGATGACTTGCTGGACCAACAGCACTGGCTCTTCCGTCTTTTCGACTTCATCACAGATGATGTGCAAGAAAAGGATCTCGTCTAGGATAGGTTTCTCGATGCGTAGCTCACGTTGCTCGTCCTCATTGGCAGCGTGAAACATTTCCTCAGCATCGTTTTGCCAGTCATGCATTCGCTCAAGTGCTTCGCAGAGTGCCTTGACGTACACCTTGCTTGCGTAAACCTCTTTGCCTTGGAATTCGTTTGGTTCCATGTTGAACATGTCGATAAGAGCCTCGACTCCCATCGTACCTTCATCTTGATAGATGCGCGCAAACTTTTCTCTAGTAGCTGCACGATACGCAGTCGTTCTTAGTTTCTTGTTCATGTTTATTCTCCAGGATTATTGTGGTTGAAGTCATCAATGATGCTTGCTATCGACGCAATAGTACAAACAATTACAGGCAAAGATGCAACAGTAATAATTAGATAGTGTTCAAGAGTCATTGTCTGTTCCTGAGTTGGTAAAGCTTTTTCATTTGATCGGACAATTGCTCACGTTCTTGTTCTGTGAGTTCGATCACCATGATGATCTCCCAGAGTTGTTCAATTGCTTGATTGACTGTTCTCCAGTTTCTACTCGGCATCTTTGACTCCAAGTCTTTGAGCTAACAAAGAAATTTCTAAAAGACGAGCAGAGTTTTGCATCATTCGTCTTTTCTCATACTCGGATTTCAAAGGATCTGCCATGTTTGCGTAAGCATCAAGGCATCTGAGCAACTCTTTTTTTCTTTGGATCAGCAGTGTTTCAAATTTGGACTTCATAAATTCTTCCAGTGGTCAAAGTATTTTAGCAGACTAATTATCTTGCTCAATTTTATAGATCAGTCACAGCAAGCAAACACTTTTCAATGTCTCCTGAAATCAAAGTTTGCCGGAAGACGCCCCAGCGAATCTTGACATGCGGATGATCTTTTGACGACTTACATCTGACCTGCATGTTGCGAAGAATAGGCTCAAGTTCTTCAAACTTGGCCGTGCCGTCGATGAACTCACCTTCGTGAGATCCCCAAGATTCGCGGAAGTCGAAACTGATCGTGTACTTACTCATTCGACAAATCCCATCATAAGAAGGTTGTCTGCACCTTGAACTTTGCTCTCCCCGCAAGATTCGCAGGGGTAGCCGTCAGCGTCTGGTTCGCAGCATTCGCGAGTATCACCACACCCTAGGCAGACACCAACGTACTGAACTCGGTACTGCAGATACTCTTCGATGGTGATCGTGACAGAATTCTCTTGTGGCATTTTTGACTCCATTGGTGGTTGATCGGAAAACTGAATATAGAGGTTTCATCGACTTAAAAACAAGACCAGATAAGTCGTTTTTTTAATATTGCTCCTAAGCCACAGAACGCCCCATCCTGCCCACTTTGCCCAAATCGTGTGTGCTGAGACAGGATTTCTCTTTGAGGGCCACACAGAGGCTCTCAGATGCCTACGATTGACTGCGGGATCTGGATCGGCATCCCGATTCACTAGAAACCAAAAAAGCCAAAATCCATTTTCACGTTTTTCCGTTTTTTCAGAGGCCTAAACACAAACAAACAAACAAAAGAAAGAAGAGAGAGAGAGTAGTAATGAAAAGTATGAAAATATATATTATGTTATTATTATTACGTTATTTACGCTCTTTCTGCGTTCTTTTTTTTCATGAAAACGAGATGAAAAAGACCGTTTTTCATATTTGATCTTGTCTCGGATGACGATCCGAGTAAGATGCTCTACCCCCCGATTGGTGAGACACTTCGTCGAACCTCGTCCTCAACCACAGATTTTCAGGCCATGAAAGTTCAATATTCAGAAATTCCAGATTCGCTCAAAATCATCCCTCGATGGCATCTCTGGAAAGACGTTAAGGGAAGAAAGATCCCCATTCAGGCTACTTCGGGGATGAAGTCAGCAAGGTCAAATGACCCGTCCACTTGGACGACTTTTGACATTGCAGTTGAAGCTCACAAGCAACTCAGCGGGGAGCGTGACAACCTCGGTCTGGCTTTTGAGATCGGAACCGAGTCCTGCGATCATCCGGTTACCGGGTTTGATTTCGATGACTGCTTCACTCTTCTTGGCGAGATGCAACCTTGGGCCAAGGCAGTCTGGGATCTCATCAAACGCGATTGCTACGCGGAGGTATCCCCCAGCGGGAAAGGATTCAAGGCGATTGTCGTTGGAGAAAAGCCAAAAGGGTTTCGTTGCAGGAATATCATCGAAGGCACTCAGGCCATCGAGGTATACGGGAAAAGCAGATTTTGGACTATCACAGGTGATGTGATCCCCAATGAGGGCATCCTCGGCAAAGATGACCCTGACATGCTACGCAACGCGGTTAAAGTTGCACTCAACCAGACCAATGAGCAACCTGAACCACAACAACAGACTGTCATGCCTTCGGGCCAGTCGGGTGTTGAGCGTGCAACCCTTTATCTCTCCAAGATCGGACCTATCTCTGAAGGGAGCAGGAACTCTTCACTCTTCGGCCTCGCTGGTCACTTGTTTGCTTTCGGCCTCGACGAGTCGATGGTGATTGCACTGCTCCAGCAGTGGCAACTTGCGAATGTCTCACCACCTTTGACTCTCACTGAGGTCACAAGCTTGGTGAGGTCATCAAACAAGAATGGTACGCCAAGAGAGCCAAAGGGTGAGTCAGAGTTCAGGTATGAGCCTATTGAGCACACTGATGAGATGGTGCTCGATGTCAGAAAGCTTTGGGAGTCGGCTCAGTCACGCAAGAAGTATGAACTCAAGGATGTTGACTTCAACGCACCTGGTCTAATCTCAGAGATCCTTGCTCGTAATAAAGAACTTGCTGAGTCATGGCTACCAGAACTTGCGTTTGCAAGTGCTCTTGCAACAATGTCTGCTATCACCTGCGGAAAAGTCACTGCTGAAGGCACGCATCCAAATCTATTCATGGTCGGTCTTGCACCATCGGGTGCAGGTAAAGACTTCGGACGCAAGCTTACGCGAGACACTCTGTATCGTGCAGGGTTCTCGGAGGTGCTTGGTGCTGAAGTCCTTTCATCTGGTGAAGGCTTTGTGAAGTCACTGGAGACTCAGAACGTGCAACTGTTCCAGCTTGATGAGATAGCTGAGATGTTCGGAGAGATGGGTGATGCCAATCATTACATGGCAAAAACTGGTAAGCTTCTCAAGCAAGCCTACTCATCATCCGGTGATCCAGAATGGAAGCCGAACTGTCGCGCCGATGCCAAGAACAACATTGTCGTCCGTGAACCGTTTCCGATTATCTACGGAACGACAACTCCTGATCTCTTTTACTCTCGGTTCTCTCCTGACAGCGTCAATGATGGACTGCTAGGTAGACTTCTGATATTTAGCCAGGAGCACTACGACATTTCACTCGGCCGCATCTACCAACAGATGACTGCAACTGAGAGCATCGTTGACAAAGCAAAGTCTTGGAAAGATGCAAGTGCTCACGGCAACCTGCCTCCTGAGTCGTTCGCTGGAAACCGGCTGAGCTGGACGTTTAGCCAAGAATCGAAAAACGAATTGCTTGCTCTGTCCGATGAGATCAAACTCAACTCAACACGCGGAAAAGAAAACACAGGTCTTTGGAGGCGTACCGCTGACAAGATCCAGAAACTTGCACTGCTGTTTGCCTGCTCAAGACTTGGGCCAGTTCAGGATGGGGTCGTTGAGGTTGCTGATACCCTGCGTGCGATTCTAATCGTCAAGCGTCTGACCTATCGGAGTATTCACAAAGTTCAAACAGAACTGGTGAAGTCACAGGCTGATGCAGATCGTCAGAAAGTGCTCACTGCACTGAAGAATCGCGGTGGTCGGATACCTAAAGGCCGAATTAGCGTGTACGACAAGCTGTCAAAAAAGACTAGAAAAGATGTCATTGAGGATTTACTTGAGTCGGACCGTGTGCGACTTGAGCAGGGTAAAGACGGTGTTTTGTACTATGTGCTCAACACTTGAGGGCCACATGCTTGACACTTTGGGCCATCTGGCTAATATAGGGGCATCTCCTTGTGGTTGAGGATAGTTTGGCAAATGAGAGAGTGGTATGGGAAGGCGAGGGAAAGCCCCGGCACATCCGACCCTTGCGAAAATCGAGGGTCATTACAAAGAAAAAGCAAGAACAAGAATCTTGCCAATCGAAGCTATAGATGGTCGCCCCAAACCCTCTCTCGTTTGTCAGGCAGATGAGCTAACGCTCCAAATATTTAACGACACCTGCGATTCTATGCAGCAGATGGGATGCCTGAGCGAACAGGATGGTCCCATCATAGAAACCTACGCATGCAACTATCGAGAGTTGCTGCTGTGCATTCAAGCCATGCGTAAGGACGGGATCGAAATCGAAAGCCAGCGAGGTGGTGGTAAAAGTACCGTCCACGCGGTGAACTATCACCGCTTCCTGGCTAACCACATGAAACTGCTGCAAGAACTTGCACTCACACCATCCGCGCGGACTCGTTTAGCTACTCCACAGGGTCCAAATCAAAGTGACAAGGTAGGTCAGTTGCTTGAAAAACTAGGCGGCAAGTGATGTCGTTTGATTTTGAGCACTACCAACCAATGGAAGAGATGGATCAGTACATTGAGGATGTGCTCGCTGGTGAGATCCGAAGTTGCAAGACGGTCAGCAATGCAATTGAGCGTCACATCCGCGATCTTGAAAAGCAATGCACCGATGACTTCCCATATTACTTTGACCGTGAATATGCAGAAGCAGTAGTCTCGTTTTTTCCGGTGATGATCAAGCACTCCATCGGGCGTGACGTTGGTCAACCACTAGTCTTGCAACCGTGGCAAGTGTTTGCTGTTGCTTCCATCTTTGGCTGGAAAAAAACATCCGATGACTGTCGAAGATTTTCAAAGGCAATGGTTTCTCCTGCACGCAAGAACGGTAAGTCAACCCTTGCTGCAGCTATTGCATTGTTTGCTGGCTCGATGGACTACAACCCAGTCAGCAAAGGCTTTGAAAACGTAGCTCAGGTGCTCCTTGCAGCTACAAAGAAAGAACAAGCCAGTCGAGTTGTCTTTGCTGAAGCATGTCGCATGCGTGCTCAGTCAGAGGAATTGTCTTCGATGAGCACGCTGAAGAACAACCAGATATTCTTCAAGCATAACCAAGGCTCGATATTCTGCGTTGGTTCAGACAAACCACTTGATGGATTCTCTGCATCACTGACAGTCATTGATGAACTTGCAGCGTTCCGAAGCGATGGAGGACAGAAAGCATTCGTCGAAACGATGTTGACCCAAGGTGGTGCTAGATCACAACCACTGACTCTGTTCATTACCACAGCAGGTAACGATAATTCGTTTCTGTGGCTTGAACAATACAACTACGGCAAAGGTGTTGTCTCTGGAGATTTCGACGATGAGAGTTATTTCTTCCTCAACTACGAACTCGATGAAGATGACGATGTCTACGATCCCGAAAACTGGATTAAGGCAAACCCGTGCCTCGGCGTGACCATCATGCCTGAATACCTCGAAGACCAAGCCAAGCCTGCTAAGACAGATGTCATCGTTGAGCGTCGATTTAAGAAGTATCACTGCAACATCGTGACATCAAGTAACTCTGCTGCATTTGACCTGGAGCAATGGGATGCTTGTGCAGGCGATTTCTCCGATTGGGAGGATGCTGATGCAGTTGGTTGCGGTGTGGATCTCGGAGGCAGGGATGACCTAGCCGCGTTTTCCTTGGTAGCACGGTTTGAAACAGGTGAGTTCACGCAAGTTGATGAGCACGCACCTGAAGTCCCAATCTACAGGTACGAGGCCAGAACGTGGCAATACATCTCTACTGATACCACGCGAGACATCACGCAAAGACCGTTTGCTGACTTCATTGAGAAGGATCTCATCAGGACCACAAGGTTCCCAACCAATGAGCTAGAAAGAGATTTGCTGAGAGAATGTCAGAAGTATCGATGTTATGATGTTGCCTACGATCCTTACAACTCTCAGAGCACAGCAGAAAGGCTAGAAACAGAAGGTCTTGAGCCAGCATCGATGACGCAGTCATGCAGGTATCAAAACGAACCAATCCAAGAACTGCGTGCATGCATTGCTGACGGCCGATTCCTGCACGATGGCAACTCATGCCTGAAGTGGATGATCGGAAACGCAGTGCTCGTTCATGACCGTCAAGACAGAGTTATGTTCGACAAAAAAGCCTCGGCTGAGAAAATTGACGGTGTTGTGTCTATGACAATGGCTCTTGGTCGCGCGATGCATGCATCATCCAAATCAAATGGCTACTTTACATATTAGGATCGCAAAATGTTTATCAGCAAAGTAGGCGAGATGTTTGCCCAAGCAACGTCGAACCTCAAAAACCCTTCGGACTGGCTTGTCCAGATGCTTGGTGGTGGTGAGTCCTCCAGTGGCATCCCTATCACCATGCGTAGCGTCTTGGGAATCCCAGAGGTGTTCAACGCGGTCAGCAAGATCAGCGGTCACTTGGCTCAGATGCCTATCATCTGCAAAGAGATGAAAGACGGTAAAGAGACGCCGTTCCCTAGTGACTTTGGTGCTAAGGCAATACGCAACCCAAACGAGTATTTCACCAAGTTTACGCTGCTTGAAAAAGTCATGCTCGATGCTTTGCTGTATGGCAATGGCCGAGCCTACATCGAGCGTAACAGCCTCGGTCAACCAGTCGGCTTGGTTCCAATTCAAGCAGAGGATACGACAACCGTTGTTGCCGAAGGCGAGCGATGGCACTTGGTAAGCATCGACGATGGAACGGCAGCAGGCACATTGAAAGCAGAGTCAGGTCGGGATCGGACAATGTACCGACTGCCAGATCGTGATGTGCTCGTCGTCATGGGGCTTTCGCGAAATGGATGGTGGGGAGAAAGCCTGCTAGACATCATGCGTGATCAGTTTGGTCTTGCCATAGCTGGGGCTGAAGCATCTGGATCGACGTTCAGAAATGCGGGGCGACCGGGTTTGCTGCTGGAAGCACCACGCGGAGCCTTCAGGACTGCAAAGGAAGCTCAAGACTTCTTAGATCAATTCAATGAGGCTCATGAAGGACTTGACAATACTGGCAAGACCGGAATGATCAGGGAAGGCATGAAAGCACAAGTCTTGCCTCATGACAGCAACAGTACGGGGTACGTTTCTCAGCGTCAGTTCGGGCGTGAAAGCCAAGCTATCATCTTTCTGCTTGAGACAGTCCTCGGTGATAACTCAGGTGGATCTTACAAGTCTGTCACAGAGCGTCAGTCAGCATACTTGACCAACTGCCTTGGTCGATGGATTGCAAAGATTGAGAACGAATGCGACCTCAAGCTACTTAGCAAGCGACAGAAGTCAGCAGGTTCGTTCAGATACTGCATGGACGCAAGAAGCATCTATAACAACAACCTTGAGTTTCTTGCAAGCTACACATCAACCTTGCGTCAGCAAGGAGTGATCTCAGGTAACGAAGTGCGTGCTATCCACGGCATGAATCCTGTTGAAGGTCTGGACGAAGACTACTACGCAGGCAGCGGAAATATCCCACAAGACAACGACCTTGCAAAAGGTGGCGAAGAACCAGAAACTCAAATCGAGGAAGATCAAGATGAAACTTGAAACCAATCCAACAGCTAAAACCATCACCATGCGTGGTGGCATCGGAGACTTTGAGAACCATATTTCAGCAGACGACTTCCTAAGTGCTCTGTCTGAGCATGCTGGGGAAGATGTCACCATCTTGCTCGACAGCGAGGGTGGCAGCGTGACTGACGGGCTGTCGATCTACAACGCAATCATGCAGTACAGCGGCAACGTCACAGTTCACATTGACGCAATCTGTGCAAGTATTGCAACGGTCATTGCATGTGCTGCTGACCGCGTTGTTATGAACTCAAATGCAAAATTCATGATCCATCGTGCCTGGACAGTCGCGATGGGAAACAGCGTCGAATTCCGAAGCATGGCCGACATCCTTGAACTCATGGATGCTGACATTGCTTCTGCATACGGAGACAAAACGGACCTGCCGGAAGATGAACTGCTTGCAATGATGGAAGCAGAGACTTGGATGTCAGCAGAGCAGGCGTATGACCTTGGATTCATCGACGAGGTTAATGAAATCAGCAGAAAGATGAAAGAACCTGAAAAGAAAGCTGAAGTCATTAGCCCTTTCTATGCAGCGGTTGCAGAGGCATCTGCACGCCGAATCCGCATGAGACTCAAGTGTGATTCTTGACAAAAATGTCAAAATAGAGTAAATAGGCAAAAATGTGGACGGGCGTTTTACCGTCCGTTCGACAAATTGAAAACAAGGATCAGAAATGAATCTGCAAGATATCCAGAACAGGCTTGCTGAAATCTCAATCGATGTGGAAGCATTGATCGAGGTTGCAGGCGACAGTCCATCTGCGGAGCATCAAGACCAAATTCTTGCCCTCAACAAAGAGGCGCAGGAACTTGAAGCAAAGCACGATGAAGCGAAGAAATTTGAGAAGGCAAAAGCTGAGATCGTTGCAAGGCGAAAGCTTGCAGCGGAGGCAGCGGACGCACCAGCGGCTGGTGTTCAGCCAAGTGTTTCGGAAGACCTCCCCAAGGAAGAAAACAAGATGGCAATTCCAGCCAAAGCTCGATACGCAAAATCACGCCACTTCGCCAACAACGAAGATGCATACGAATCCGGCATGTTCTTGGCCGCTATCGGCGGAAGCAAGAAAGCTCAAGACTTCATGGCCGCACAGTCTCTGACAAATGCTGAGGGCGGTTTTTCCGTTCCTCAGCCCTTGTCGGATCAACTGATTAACCTGGTTGAAGAATACGGCCACGCGCGACAAAGTTGTCGTCGGGTTGTCATGAGTTCTACGACTTGGAGCGTTCCCAAGATTGCTGGACACAGTGTCATTTACTATCCAGCAGAAGCTGCTGCAATCACTGAGTCAGACCTGACTTTCAGTCAAGTCACTTTGACTGCCAAGAAGATGGCCGGGCTTGTCAAGATGTCATCTGAAATTTCTGAAGATAGCATTTTGTCAATGCTTGATACCGTAATCGAAGATTTGGCTTGGGGCTTCAGCAAGGCTGAAGACGACAATTTGTTCACTGGTGGTTCCATCTACACAGGTGGCATCGAAGGTGACGCAAATGTTGCAGACACCAACGTGGCATCGGTCGGAGCACTTGCTCTTACTGACCTGACTGCAATGGTGGTTGCCAGTGGTCAAGAGCGAGGACTGAATCCCAAGTTCTACATGAACCCCACTTTGTGGAACGGTCAGGTTCGCGATCTGCTCAACGCTGCTGGTGGAAACGCCAGTGCAGACGTTGCTTCGGGCGTTCAGCGAAGTCTCTTTGGTTACCCAGTAGAGCTTTGCAACGCTGTACCGGGTGCTTCTTCATCGACTTCCGGCGACCTGCTTGCAGTCTTCGGTGACCTGAGCGTCAGTCACTACTTCGGTGATCGTCGTCAGTTGAGCTTCAAAGTGCTCGACCAGCTTTTCGCGGTCAACGACCAAGTGGGCGTGGTTTGCACAAGTCGCATTGATATTGCTGCTGCTGCACCTGAAGTTCTCTCCAAGATCACGATTACTTGATCATGAGAGTTAAAATCTTAAAGCCCTGCCTTGGTCATCAAGTCGGGGCCGTGGTGGTCATTCGCAACATTGGTGTTGCGAAGACTTTAATATCATTTGGCAATTGTGTGGAAGTCAAAGATGACGACAGACTGGACTCTGATACGAACGTCAGCACCAAGCGTGCTGCCGGTAAGTCTAAGCGAAGTAAAGTCTCATCTAAGACTAAGCTCAAGTGATACCACTCATGACACTAATCTCACGCTGCTAATTGAGGCAGCGGTGGAGCGTCTTGAGCAAGACCTTGATCGTCAGGTTATTACAGCAAGCTTTCGCATTACTCGGTTTAATTGGGGAAGCGATACTGCTGAGGTCAAACTCCACAAAAAAGCAGTTTCATCAGTCACTTCCGTCGAATACGTTGACGTTGATGGTAATGATGTAACTCTCGCAACTGACAAATACATCTTGGACAAAGGAAGATGCAGCATCTTCCCTGCTGCCGGTACGACTTGGCCTGAAGTCTACGCAGACGACCCTAGTGGCGTTGCAATTGACTTCTGCGCAGGTTATGGGTCAGAGGCCAGTTGCGTACCAAGTCTATTTAAAACAGCAATCATGCTTGGTGTAGGCAAGTGGTTTTTCGATCCTGCCCAAGAGGGATCTGCACTTCACAGTCAAGAGGTTGCTTACGAGCGTATTGTTGCTCTTCTCGCGAGGTCGTCCTATCCATGAGTATCAGGAAAAGGATTGGATTCAGGCGGCACTCAGCAACATTTTATCGGCATGATGGCTCGGTTGATGCTTACGGTCAACCAACATACGCGGATGATAGCTCGTGGAGTATTGTTACCGCAGGATGGCCTTGTGAACTAGTCACAACGGTCGGTGGCGAAGTCCTGCGTGGAAGAATGGTGACTGAGAAAACAACTCACGTTGCATTCGGTGAGTTCTTCGGCATTGGTGAGATCACTGTCAAAGACAGATGTATCATCGATGGTGTTAAGTACGGAATTACAAACACATCAGATCCCGATGGGATCAGCATGGAGATCCGCGTGGAACTCAGAGGTGAAAACAACTAATGAGTTACGCAAAACGTGCTGCACAAGCAGCGGCAGAGATCATAAGCCAAAAGCCTGGACGCAAAGGGAAAAAAGGTGTTGTTGTAAACATCTTGTCTAACGACAAAGAAATTAGGAAAATGATTGATCATCTTCCAAAAGAACTCCACCGCAGGGTGATGAGTGCAGCGGTCAAAGCAGCGGCTGAGATCGTTGAGACAGAGGCGTCAGTCCAAATTGCAGTCGTTGGAAGACGCAACATCCCTTACACAGGCAAACTTGGAAACTCACGCAAGACAGGGACGCGAGATTTGTGGTCAAAAAAGACTGCTGCCAGCAGGATTGGACCTGCTGGAAACGACATGAGCAAAGCAGTCACACGCAAAACTCTCAAGTACAAAAAACGAGCACCTAGCACAGCAATCGTCGGAACTGACTATTACCAATACAACTTTGGTCACATCCATGAACCGCGAGTTGGAGAGGGTCCAGCAGAGCACATCATGTGGGGAGATTGGACCGGCAAGGACCACATGCAGCGTCCTTGGCTTGCTCCTGCTGCCAAGTCAACGATCATGATCCAGCGTCAGGCAATGATTCGGATTATTAAAGCACGCATGGGAAGGTTTTTCAAGTAATGAGTGTTGCTACCGCAGTTCGACAAATCATTTCTGACGATGCAACCGTGACATCTCTGGCAGGGAATCGAGTCACTGTTGACTTCATTCCCGAAGAGTCGATTATGCCTGCATTGCTACTTTATATTGTCTCAGAATCCGCAGAAGACTGCCTAAGTGGGTTTGTCGGATTTGAAACTGCAAAAATTAGAGTAGAATGCTACGGAGAAACACGCAGTCAAGCTGACGCACTCCACGCGGCAGCTAGGGCAGCGTTAAACGGTGAACGCGGCGTTTACGACAACACGTTCGTCAAGGGCATTGGTCAGGATACTGGCCGAGTGTACTTAGTCGATAAGCCAAATGACGGGACAGATCACTGGCTGTTCCGAACAATTCAAACTTTTAAAATTTCGTATAACTCCTTTTAAAAGGAAAGAAAAATATGCCATATCAAGGTATGACCGGACAAGGAGCAACCGCAGTTCTGACCGCTGCTGGTATTGTTGGATGTGTTCGTTCGATAACTCTTCCTGAGTTGTCCCAAGACAAAGTCGATGCGTCATGTTTGGCGACGATAGGATTCATGAAATTCATTCCTGGCGATCTCACTGATCCCGGCGAATGCCAATTGGAACTCGTTTTTGATGGGACTTATGACTTTACCCTCGGCGGAAATGTTGCCGATCCCGATGGAGTGGTTGGAAACATTGATACTCTAACGGTCACGTTTCCTGTTGGGCATGAATTAAACACTTCTGGCGCAATCCTTGCAGGCACTGGTTTTATTACCAACTACAGTCTTCCAGATTTGAGCACAGGTAATCTTGCAGTTGTTAATGTGACGTTTTCCTTCGATGGTGACATCGGTCCTGCGTTTACACCTGAGACATAACAATGAAAGTTGAACTTTTATCTTGCGAAGGCAAGAACATGGCAACTGGAGCAAACGAGGTATTTAGACAGTACCGCGTTGTTGTCGATGATGTTTTGGTTGGATACAAATCGTGGAATTTCGGAAGTACAGTATGCTTTGTCGGCAGAGTTTCTCCTGTAGATAAGTCATTGATTGAGAAAGAGGTCGATGCTATCCTTGGTGACAGTTCAGGCGGCGTTATGCCACCTGAGTTCGACCCAGATGACTTGCCTGAAGAGGATTACGAAGATGACTTCCCTGACGAAACAATTACTGCTTGATCACTGCAAGATCGAGGTCAAAGAAGTAAGCATCGAAGGTCTTGGCGTTTTGTACGTCAAGCCTTCGAGTGAACTTCAGAGATCAAAACGCATTGCAGACATGTTCGACAAGAATGGTAATTTGACCAATGAGTCAAAGCAAAGACGCAGGGTGAATTTGATCATTGACCACATCTGCGATAAAGATGGCAAAGCAATGTTCACAGAAGGTGACTCAAAAGACTTGCTGGCTCTTGATGGGAGCAAACTCGATCCGTTCATTGAGGCAGTCATGCTTATCAATGGAGAACTTGAGGGAAACGACGAGGCCGAGTAGATCGGCTTGTGAAGCACTTCGACAAAAACTTTAGGTTGCGTTGGGTGTTCAAGATTTGTCAAAAACTGGGCATAGACGACCCATGTCATTGGATGAATTCAGTCAGTCCTCTTCTCGTCGATCAGTGGATCGCGTTTGAAGTTGCCGAGCAACAAACAACGTCCTCATCAGACATGCTAGATCCCGACGAAGCACTCAAGAGGTTGACCAGTGGCAGGTAATAACGTCCGCATCGGTGCTCTGCGATATGACATCATCGCAGATAGTTCTTTGTTCACGCAGGGTGTTACTAAAGCTGCTCGGATGAGCCGGAAGCTTGCCAAGGACATTGCTGTCACTCGGACACCTCTGGAGAGATACAAGAAAGAAATAATGCAGGCGAACCGCGCTATGAAAGCGGGCCTGCTTGATCAAAAAGCTTACTTGCACTCAAAGAAAAGGTTAAAAAAGCAGTATTACGAAGAGACTGCTTTACTAAAAAAGAATTCACATGCGTTGCTTCTAAACACAAAAGCAAAGAATGCCAACGCTGTTGCATCCTCTCGGATGAACTTAGCAAACATTGGTGGTGCTGCTGCGTCAATGTTTGGAGGGAAAGGTGGTGCTGCTGTAGGTCGAGGCATCGGAATTGGTGCAATGGCCGGAGGTCCAGCAGGGATAGGCCTTGCTGCTGCATTTGGTGGTGCTTTTGCAACTGCAAGAATGATGGAAGAGTTCGGTGATCTGCAAGAAGCAGCAACCGACTTAAAAGTCTTTTTGGGAGAAGAGTTTGGAGAAGAGTCTGCAAATGCTTTTCGAAAGATTGCACGCGAATCATCCCTGACCACAAAAGGTCTTATCAAGAACGCAAGAGTCTGGGCCTCCTACGGCCTTGAGACTGATAACATCGTAGACATGGTCGAAAGACTAGGCATTGCAGCAGGAGGCGAACGAGAAGCGTTTGACAACCTCACGCGAGCAATGGCTCAGGTCAACGCTGCTGGCAAGTTGATGGGCCAGGAGAAGAACCAGTTAATAAATGCTGGATTTTCTCTGAAGATCATTGCTGACGAAGCTGGTGTTAGCATGACTAACTTTGCTAAGGCAATGGAAGAAGGTGCAATCAGTGCAGAGCATGTCAACAATGCTTTGATCAAAGCGACCAACGAGGGAGGATTGTACTTTGGTCGTCTTGAGAAGAAATCAAAGACACTAAATGGTCAATTGGACTTGCTAACAAACAACTTTAATGATTTGTTTGCTAATCTTGGAGAAAGTGGCGAGGGTGGGTTTTCAGTTTTATTAAAAAGCTTGAACGAAGTCCTTTCTGAAGCAAGCAGTGTTATCTCTCAAGCAAATGAGCTTGAGAAATCAAGACAAGAGACATTGAGACTAAGAAGACTGCTAAACCCGGGCGAGCAACAACAAGAAAGTGTTGGGCCAGGTATTTCGTCAGGCTTTTCTCCAGGCTCAGTCGGCACAAATGAATTTGCAAGAGCATTCAAGTCTGGTTTTGGGGCTTATTTTGATGAAGATGTTGAATGGTACAAAAAGCCAATAATTGGCATGCAGCGTTTCTGGAACGAGCTAGTAACTTCTGAGCAAGAAGTTTACTTGGAGCAGCAACAACGATTGCAGCAAGATAGAGAAGAGCAAGCAAGACTAAGAGCAGAAGCAGAAAAAAGAGGCATAAAAACTTCTACTGAAGGAACAGGTGGAGATCCAAACGTCACTGCAGAAACAACAGCAGAAAATTTAGCAGACGCAGCAAAGCAAGCAGCAGGTCTTCCCGGTAATCTTGGGCCGGGAACTATCGACGAATACAACTTTATTCGCGATAAGATGATGGAAGATCGAAACCTTGCATTCAAAAGTTTTCAGGAGCAAAAAGAGCAAACCAAGCAACTTAGAATTTTGAACGGTGAAAAGGCAGGTCACCGAACAAATAGAAGACATCATCCATCAAGACAAGCGTTAAGGACGCGATTGGGCATGGACCCTCAGTCAATGATGCCAATGCCTTTGTCTATCACAGGCTATGAGCCACTTGGGGAAGGTGGTGTTCCTGCTCCGCAAATGGGCATGTCTGCCGAAGCACAAGTTAAGGCCAAGAACAAGAGGGATAGAAGAGCACTCTACGACAAGTGGAAGATGACAGATGCTGTGCAGACTTCAGAAGGTTCTTACGGAACAACTATGAGCGAAGAAGAGCGTCGAGGATACGAAGAGGAAGGTGGGGAACTCAGAAGGCTCTTTAAAAGAGATTTGGCGAAGGCAAAAGAACAAGATGAAAGCACAAATGAGTGGG
>Ga0233415_10000615_pt1 | contig 16508 bp, 8 predicted proteins | sample Na_anoxic_12_MG_FD_188631 | JGI IMG/M metagenome (GOLD analysis project Ga0233415, IMG submission 188631) | Seawater microbial communities from Saanich Inlet, British Columbia, Canada - Na_anoxic_12_MG | ecosystem: Environmental > Aquatic > Marine > Inlet | place: Canada: British Columbia... | reverse complement strand
TAGAGCTTTCCCCAGAGCTTTCACAGGGTCAGGATTTAGTATTTGAAACCCTCAAGCACCATTTAGAAAGTGGAATGTCTACAGATATTCTTAAAAATTTGATTACTGGTGAAGATAACATTAGTAGGGAGTACAAGCCCGATCCTGAATTCTCTTGGGATAATCACCAAAAAGAGTTGGAAGAGCTTTCAAAAGTATTCCCAAGTGATGGTTTTTCTGAATCAATTCAAAATTCTAAATCTTTGAAAGAAGCCCAAGCTAGAGGCAGTGCTGCTGAGAGAACTTTAAACCTCTACAAGAAGCAGGGTGAGTATTTTGGTACTGATGGAGTTATTGATTCAGCACAGCAAATGGCATTTAATGTTGGTTTTGGGCTAGTAGATCCACTAATTATAGCTCCTGTAGGGGGAGTTATGGCTGCTGGTAAGCTCGCTGGTAAGTTTATCACAGGAGCTACCACAGGGGCTAGAGCAGCCCGTATAGCTGCTCAAGGTGGAGCAGGTGCTGCTGAAGGCATGTTGTGGGCAAAGGCTTACAGCGAACGCTCTGACCCTCTGAGAGCAGATCCTCATTATGGTATGGCGGCAGGGGTTGGAACCTTTTTAGGTGTAGGTTTTGGAGCTTTGGGTGAAAGAAGGGGACCTACGCAGAAAAGGCTACTGGAGGGGTTTGAAAGAAAGGTAAGAAAAGATGTGCGACCTCAAAATGCCGCTAGTATCTGGTATAATTATACTCTCAAAGAGAAAGCATTGTGGGCTAGAGAATTTCTTAGAAGGAGGGGTGATATAGATCCCAAAAATATTGACGGAGAAATTTCTGTCTTAGTAAAAAATTTGGATGATCTTTTTACTCCTCTTGCTCCTCTCCCTGATAAACCTATCGCCCGTAGAATTGATAAACCTACTACCCGTAGAATTGATGACACTCCTCGTCCGATTGATGCTCAAGAGACACCTACTATGGTGAAGGATGATTTAGAAGCCGTGGCTTTAGCTAGGGAAGCAGAATTTGATATTATACAGAGAGATGTAGATATTGATGCGGATAATATTGATCCAGCAGTATTTAATAATCTAAAAGACCTAGTAGAGGGGTCTGATTCTGGTAAATTAATTAGTAAGGAAGATATTAATAGGGCTATTGAGCCTGTAGTTTGGCCTGTTAGTACTGAACCTAGAATACCTAGTCTTGTAACTCCAGAAAGTAGAGCCCTTCAGGTAAGATCAAAAAAAGTAAATAAACAGAATTTTGATCTAAGAAGAAAACAGTCGGAATCTCTTAGACCTAAAGATGGTCTAATTTTCTTGAATGTAGAAAAAGGTCAGCTAAAGCCATATACTGAGCTTCAACCTTTTGGAGTACCTTTCGGAACATATAAATCAGTTAAAAAAGACTTTAATAGAGATAGGGAAAATGGTGGAATTATTAGTAGGAAACTTCCTGATGACTTTGTTTCCCTCTTTTTACGAGACGATTTAATTGATCTTGATGTAGGTCCTGTTAAGTGGATAGATTCCCTACTTAGAGAGAATAACAGTAAGAAGCTCAGGTTACCATTAGATACGCTTGCGGAGTTGCGAGCCATTAGAGAAGAGATGGCGACAGCACAAGGTAACAATTTAGATGTAAGAGTGGATCCATCTGAAGGTGGATTAGTTAGCGGCAGGAACCCAGATGTGGGTAGGTTGGAGGATACTCAAGCAATAGCTTTTGGTATAAGAATAACTAATTTACTTATTGAGCAAGGTTTTGATGGGATTACTTACTTAACTAAGAAAAATGAGGTTAGGGGTTGGAAAGTTTTTGAGGCCGAATCATTAGCTACTCCAGATGGAAAAATACCCACTTGGATTACTTCTACTGATGATACTTTACCTACTACGCTTAAACAAGATATGCTTGCTGCTATAGTTGATAAGTACAGGAAAGTTAGATCTAAGAATCCTCCCGCAGAGGAGGTAGATGTTTTAGAAGTTATTAGCAAGCAGCTTGATGAAAAACTTAAACAAGATAGGCTAGATAGAGAAGGTGGTGGTGAAGTTTTTGATGGCTTTGAATCTACTAGTAAAAATATTGATTCTATGGGAGAGGTTATTCCTTTTGTTAATCCAATAGATTCTTTGACTCTTAAAGAGTTCACTTATGCTAATGTTAAGAAATGGTTTAATGATTTGTTAATGGAGGATGATGGAAACAGAGTGATCAAATGGGTGGCAGGTGGTAAGGATGAATTACTTGAAGGTATTAGGAAAAAGATTAATGATACTTTATTTTCTGAAAAAAATTACTTACAAGATAATAAAATAACTCTTCTTAGGGAGTTAAACCAAATAAGGCAGGGTCTTAGGGACCGCTTCCCAGAAACAGGAAAAGCACACTTTGATGACTTTTATCATGAGACAATAAAGGATTGGGTTGTAAAAAGCTTTGTAAAAGATGGACAATTTACAGACACAAAAAAAGATCCTTTCTTAGGTGATATTGTAGCTTTACTAAAGGACCGTTATAAGGTACACGATGATAATCTTCGTAAGAGGAATGTTAGAAATAAAAGATCCCTCAGGAGGATGTCTGATGATGATATTGATGACGCTGACGCTGCTTTCGGTGGTGACACTGGAAAACAGATGCGAGATAGAAGGGACAAACTCAAGGACGAGATTGCTGAGGGAGATAAGACTCTTAAATTCCATGAGGACATACTTAAAAAGCTTGATGGAGAGGAGGGTGGTGTAGGCTTTATTGAGTTCAATCCCGAGCTTGTAGAAGACATAGTGGCAGCAATTAGGCTCGATATGAGTAAGGCTGAGGGGCTAAAGCAACCAGTAAACAAACGATACCCATTAAGATCAAAAGCAATAGAAGAGTACAATAAGTCTTTTGATGATATGGTAGGTGTTGATGATGAACTTGCTCAAATAAAGCAACTTGAGGCTGATATTATAACTTCTGATAAAAACCTTGCTAATACTGAGGCTAATATTAGCAAGCTACCTGATGCGGGTTTTACTTTTGATGAGCAGGGTCTTATTTTTACTTTTGATGAGCAGGGTCTTATGCGTGGGCTCATTAAGTATATAGAAGGAACCGATATTAGTAAACAAGGATTTAAGAACTTCGATGAGTTCTTTAATAATGAGGTATCCACATGGTTTAAAGATTCTTTTGTAGAAGATGGTAGGTTGATGGGAAGTGGTCGAAATAACTTTCTTGATACTTTTATGAGAGCATTTGAATTTGATCTAGCTGAGGAACTAGCGTTCACAACAAGACACCTAAATTTATTCAGGCAACAGTGGGCAGATGGTGATAAGTCAGCAAGAGTTAGGGCGATATAGCTACCTATACCCTTCACGAAAAGAACGCTAACGCTGCCCTCAGAACTGTACGGGACTGGCAGCAAAATGTAGGTCCATTGGGTCAAATTCCTAGTATTATAACTGATCAACCCTTCATTACTAATATGGTTAAAACCATTAGAGCCTTTATTTCAAGGGCAAATGATGACCCAAGAGAACTGGGTCTTAAAATTAGAGATGGGATGCTAGAGAATACGATGGATAAAGCGCAAGTGAAAGCTATGGCAGCAGATTCATTTTTTCCTAAAGAGGCTGAACTTAGAGCAAAATGGAATAAAGATCCTGTAAAGTTTGCTGGTGATTCAGCGGAAAGAGCTTTCCCTAATTTAGAGAAACTGGCGAATCAGTTTAATGAGATAAAAACTAAAAATATTAATCTAAAGGTTGATAAATTATTCGCTACTCCTGAGGGAAGACTTACGATAGCGCAACTGGAGACTCAACATAATCTTCCAGTTGGTGGACTTACTGATGATTTAGTTAAGCGTATTCTAAAACCTGATGAGGATATTAAGCTTATGTTTGCTGGTCTTGATCCTGCTGTTCTTAATGATATACTAAAACACTTTACTAAGGTTACTGGTAAAGGTATTAGGGCTCTAAAGAATGTATTCAAGAAGATTAGAGAATTCTTTATAGGACTACCCAGAGGTAACAATAAAGGTAGCTTTGACTTAGGTGGTATCTTAGGTGGTATCTTTGGTAAAAAGAAGAAAAGGGTAATCAAAAATGACTTCTTAGATCAGTGGGGCAAGGACGAAACAGGTTTAACACCTTCCCTACCTTTTAAAATCCCCCCTTCAGAAAAGCTTAAAAAACTAATTACTTGGTCAAGGTCTAGAAGGGCTAGAACTCAATCTAATGAGGTTGGTTTGATTCGTGTACTTGGTCAATGGGCTTATGGCTCTGAAAGGTTTAGAATTGATGGTAGTGATGAGGTAATCTACGCAGGAGCTAGGAGTGATCGAGTGAGCATCCAGCAAGGTATTGTAAGGAACAGGATGAAGAGGATTGGTGACTTCAAGACTAGGATGGCAGAAAGGCAAAGGGAGTCCAAAGATGTTGCTAAGAATTCAGGTTTTGAAAATGCTGAAGCACTGAACGAGGCACTAACCCCAATTATATTTGAAATAGCTAGTTTGGAAGAAAGGTTATCAATAACTACAAACCCCAAAATTCGTGACCTTATAACGAAGCGGATTGAGGCTGAAAGAGAGGCTTTTTTAGAGCAAAGCAATTTTAGCCCAGAACAAGAGGCTGCTCTTACTACGCACTTAGATAAGTTATTAGAGGATTTGCGTAGCTTAGGGAATGTAGGAACCTTACCTGATAAGACCCCATTCTTGAATGGAAGTCCTTTATTGAACTGGTCCTTATTCCGTGATCTCAATCAAGTAGCAATAGGGGATAGTTGGTTAAATAAGATTATTATGGAGGCTATCTCTGATGTGAACGGGACTGCTTCAAAGAATTTAGTAACTGTAGTTTTTAGAAATAAATTAAAAGATAACCAGAATCTGAAACCTTTTAACCTAACTAAAGATGAACTGAATAAGCTTGTAACTACAGAAGTTGTAGATGAAGTAAATAAATTAGGAAACACAACCCATACTACAAAATCTCTTATAGACCAAGTATTAGCTGATAATGGTCCTGATGCTACTGCTTACATTAATACTAAGAAAGTAATTAGTTCCGTAGCCCTTGATCCCGAAAAGGTTAAAAATAACCTAGAGGGTGGAAGACTACAAGAGGGAGCATTAAAAAATAAAATAAGTGATGATAAAACTAAACTAGAGGATTTTACTCTTACTGACTTAATGAGCCATGATCTGTTTGATACTTTGGATAATCTTGGTACAGCAGTTATTGATAGTAACCTTCAAAAAGATATCTTTGCTGAGTTTCAAGCTACTCTTAAAGGCTTTCAAGGTATTGAGGGAATCCCCAAAGATATTAAAACGGTTAGGGGTATGTTTGATTACTTAGAAAAGAGTGCTGATGAGCTTTCTAAGAGAGGGGCAATTTCGGATAGGAAGGAGTTTGATACTATGTTAGCTTTGCTTAAGGCTGATCTAACTGGTGACAGACCCTCTACAAAAATTAATAATTCTGTGGTTACTCTTCAGAAGGTTGCCTCAGCTACCTCAGTCTTAGGGTTTTCCTTACCTGCTTTGACTGAAGCTTTACTTCCTATTGTTAGAAACATTCCTAGGAGTGCTAAGAAACTTGTCAAAGCAGCTTCTAAACTGGACGAAGAGGGATCAATTGATTTTGTTAGGTCTGCTGGAGTTGGAACGGATTCAGCTTTGTTCGCAAACACTGGTTCAAACAGGAAGAGTATGATCTTTGATGATACTAACCCTATGAGCATTAGTAATAAGCCTGATCTTGAAGTAGGTCCAGATAGTGTAACTAAAAAGGTTCGTAGGGCGGGTGAAAATAAGCTAGATAAAGCTCAAAATGCTATGGCTACACCCCTAATGAAGATTACTGCTGTTAGTCAAAAGATGGCATTCAATTCTATTGTCTCCAGAATACTTGACAGGGTTGGTAAATTTAAAGGCGGGACAATAACTAAAGATAATATAAAAGATATTATTGATCCTAAGATTGCTGCTCAAATGGGTTGGAACCCTCAAGACAGTGTAGCTATCTTCAATGCTATTAGAGATAGTTTTGCTAGGAATCCAAATGCTACTACAAAGCATGGTCTTGGAGCTAAGGTATATAGCTTGGATATACTATTCGGTGATATGGATGTAGCAACAAAGGAGAGGTTCAGTGCTGGTTTATACTCTTGGGTTGGTCAAAACATTGTAAGACCAGATATGGGAGACTTGCCTCTATTCCTGAATAACTCCTTTGTTAAGCTTATGGGTCAATTTAGGTCTTTCGGGATTGCCCAGTATTCTAAATTTACTGGTCCTTTAATTCAAAGAGGTCTTAATCCGAGTACAGATGCTATGGGTCCTTTAGCTTTCCTAGCAACCACTATGGGTATTAGTGCTGCTTATAATATGCTTAACTACTCAATTTATAATGAAGATGAGGGTGAGGATGACTTCAAAAGGCTTAGGTCTGGTAGGGAGATGAAGAATAATCTTTCAAACGCAATGTTAGGAGGTTTGATTAGTCCTCTCGTTGGTCCTGCTGAATTTGCTTATGGGATGCCTATGGAAATGTTAGGTATTCATTATGGTACAGAATGGTATGATGATAAGTATAATGGAAAATATGGACCTGCTGAGGACCTAGCTAGGCAAACAGCAGCAGCTAGAGTAGCATTAGACTTAGCTGTTCCTATTAGAAGAGGAGAAGTTCCTGATGCTGAATGGTTCTCTAAGATGTCTGGATTTCATAAAATGATAAAACTTCTCCAGTTATTTGATGTCGTGCCAGATTTTGAGGATTAATAAGGGAAAACGAGCATAAAGTACGAACATAAATAAAGGAACAATACTATGACATTATTATCGAAAATTGACTACACCACCAATGGCACTGATGCCAGTTATAGCTTTACATTTGAAGTTATATCTCACGCAGATGTCAAAGTATCTCTTGATGAAATTGATATTCCTCAAGCAGACGCAACTTATCCTTGGAGTCTAAACTCTCTAACTGCCCCTACACAAGTAGTATTTGGTTCAGCCCCAGCCGCTGATAAAGCACTTAGGATCAGCAGGACAACCGATAAGACTAGTATTTACAAGACTTTTACTAATGGTCCCCTAAATGCTACTGATCTGACTAAATCTTTCAAGAAAGTTCTGTTTATAGAGCAGGAAGCTTATGACCTTTTGACAGAATCGACTACGCTATTCAACGATAGTGGTAATTTGCCACAACCTAGGGATGGTGAAGAGGACGATTGGTTACTTATTACTGAGGGAGGGAACTGGGTAATAAGGGGGGCTACGGTAGTAAAAGATGCTATGGGTCTAGGTCAAAATGATGATGTTGAATTTGCTAGTATTAGTGTAACCGATGTAACTTCTGTAAACTTTAGTGGTACTAATTTTGAAGCTGATCATTTAAAAGTTAAGGATTATGTAGAAGGACCTTTAGTAATTAAGGATGATACCTCTAATTACGCTCGTATTAGATCTGAAGGTAATAAACCCCTTATTATTGGTTCTGATAACTTGATAAAATTAAATGTGGCTGGTGAAGAGAGATGGAGATTTACTCAGCAAATGCTCCACAATTATAAGGATGATGCCCTTCCTGCTGGGACTGACCACACAAATACGGTAATTGCTCTTTCAGGTACTGACGCTATGGTACTAGCAGCAAATACTCCTAAAGCTTGGTCTGAGTGTACTGATGCTGGAGTACTCAGCAATGCTTATGGAGTCTCTAGTGTAGTTAAGGTAGGGGGTGGTGTTGGTGGTACTTACTTATATGATTTATCTGGTGGGCATTTAGCAGAAGACTTTATTGTATTTGTACGAGATGGTAAAACAAATGGGTTTGATGCTGCCAATTATTCCCATGTTACTAAATATCCTCTCCTTGATCCTCAACAGATTAAAGTAGAATTATATGTTCATGCTGGAGGATCTACTTATGCGCTTAATGATAGAGCCCACTCCATCATGGTATACTAAATCCCCTCAGAGGCAAGGAGAGGCTCATACAGAGCGTTTCAGCCTAAACTAATGATCTTACACCTATCTGACCCAAAAAGCCAACACAAAGCTAAAAACAGCCATTAAAGCAAACAAATAACATGCCTGACATTCCCATTACCCCACCACAAGTTATACCTAGTACTTATATCTCTAGGAAATATTATAATGTGTCTGGTGACAATACCCAAAACTTTGGTACTCCTGCTAATACCACAAGTATAGGTCAGATATCGGTTTATATGGATGGTAAAGATATCCCTAGTGATAGTGCTGATTATCCTTGGATTTTTAATGATGAGGAGAAAGAGGTACAATTTAGAACAGGTGGAGTTCCCCCAGAAGGTGCTGGGCTACAAGTAGATAGGAATATCTTCTTAGATTTTGGTAAGACGGGCTTTCCTTCTGGTTACACTTTGGATGCTAGGGTACTAAATAGAATTTTCAACCAAAGCTTATTCCAGTCACAAGAGCTTATTGAAGATGGAGATTATGCTTGGAATGCTTGGAGTAACTCTTCCTTACTTCCTGCTCCTACTCCTACTCAAACAGGTAATGCTATGATGGCAACTGCTGGCGGTTCTTGGGTTGTTAAAACTTCTGGTCCTATGAAGACTGTTCTTGGTCTTGGAACTACAGCCGATTTTGGTTCTTTAAGTGTATCCTCAACGGACCTTAGTAGTGTAAATAGTGTAATTTCTGGGTATACAACTGTGGATAATATTAGCGCAGTTGATGTAAGTTCTGGTGTACACGGTAAATTATATCATTCCCAAACTACCCCAAACGACTATGAGACTCAGCCTGAGAACTTCTCTCACGATTTAGTCCTTAAGTCTTTTGGAGTAGAGGCAGATAGTACCCTAAGTAGCCATTCTACTAATTTGGGTTTAGAACTTAGTTCAGCATCTTCCTTGAACTTTGCCGTGGCTAATCATTTCTGGTTTGGTAATAGCGTAGGTTCTATTACTGGTGGTAATAATTCCATTGGAACACAAGTTGGGGCAGCAAATAGAGTTGGGTTACACTCAGCCCTACATATTGATTCTAGTGGAAATTTCTTTCCTTTCTATGCCTCAACTAATATACATCAGATTGTAAACCCTACATCACAATCCCTAGATAAGATTTTACCTAAGATTGCCTCTAAAGGAAACCTTATAGCAGGTAAAGCAATTTCTGTTGCTGGTAATTCTGAATCAGGTTTATATGGTGGTGGTTATTTAGCTAAATATCTAGGTGGAGCTTATACTACCCCAGAAAGTAATATTAAAGCAGCAGCAAACTTACCTGATGTACTATTGAACTTATGGGGTAACGAGTCTCACCATCAAGCTTTTGGGGCAGGAGCAGGGAATGTATTACATAGTAGTAATAAGGTAGCTGCTGTGTATAGATTTATTGGAAATGATGGGTTTCCTTCTTTTACTTATAAGCACCCTTATTATCTGATTAAGTTCAATAGAAAGATTGGGCCAGATAACCCCGTTGCTGGGCAATCCTATTTTAACTATGACATTCAAACTGACTTTAAAGTAACAACTGGCACCATCAGAAGTGATATTAGATATACCTTAGTACTCAAAAATACAACTCAATGGGATACTTATATGTCACTACTTTTTGGGGTTTCACAGAACACTAGCTTCCCTAATCTTACTGGTGCTGCGGGAACGGGTAGCCCTATCCATAAAAATAGCATCATGACTGCCCCTACGGATATGATTATATTACAACCATATTACAGGAATGGGGCTAAATTTGAGGAAGAGCCGTACCCTCAGACTAATCCCATTCAGCCATTCTTCACACAGGCAGTATCTTTAGCCATGTGGTTACGAGATGAATCAGAATTTAATTAAAAACAACCTTCAAACCTTTTGGAGGATAACTTAGGAGAAATAAAAATATGTACGCAGAACAAGTAGCATGGACAAATACTAACATCGCGCAAGGTGATCAAATAAATACAGCAAGTAGAGACTATCAAAAAGGTATCGCTACTGTTGAGGTAGAAGGTACTGGAGGAAGTCCAGAGGTAACCCTTTATGGTAAACTTATCAAATCAGATGTAGCAGCTACTGATTCAGGATGGGTTGAATTAGCAGAATGGACTGCTACTACTGCTAATTATGTAGCAGGAGCAAATGTTGATATTTACCCATATCTAACCTGTAAAGTAACAGGTAACACTAGTTCGCGTAATATTTTAGTAGTAGTAGGGTATAACTCTAGAGCCTAATTATGTTTGCTTCAACCATCTATAACGGTACTGATGCTTCTATTAGTACCCCAGAGGCTGCTCTAACTACTAAGAATTCTGTAATTGGATTATGTACTGTAGAATGTTCTGGTGCTGGTACTAATCTACCTAAAGTTATAATTCAAGGTAAATTTAATAAGTCTACAGACTTAGAAATTGATTCAGGTTGGGTAGACATTGTAACTTTTACGGATGTTGATGTAGATTCAGTAGTAGGCAAAGGAATAGGAATTTTTACTTATATGAGGGCGGTCATAAGTAATAACATTGATAACAAAAGAATAACCGTGACCATAGGATATAATTAATATGAAAGTAAAGAAAATTTTAGAAACTACCTTGGAGAACTATGTTGCTCCTGTATCAGTAACAGATGTAGTGACTACTTCTGGGGTCATCAATATAAGGGTAGAAGGTGGAGGAGGGGCAGAGAAAGTTGATTTAGAGGTCTTTTCTAGATTGCCTCACAATAAGAGTGTAGTAGCAGGTAATTACTTAGATTCTAAGAATACGCTATTGTATACCCAGAATTGGCAAGAGGTATTACCTCCTTTTTCTCCTGAGGTATTACAACTAGGTCCAGATATGGGAACCATTGAAAAGACTGATGCTAGTGGTCCTTTGGACAGTAATTGGTCTTACTTGATGAATGTTAATAGTCCTCTTGCTGCTTATGTATCTACCAGAAGTCAAAATTTTAATACTGCTGACGCTACTGTACAATTCCATGCTGATAATACGATTGCTACTAGTATTTATGTAAAATCCCTATGGAACCATAACCAACTTCCTTATTCTGATGACCTAGAAAAAGATCCGGGAATTAGTTTTAACCCAGAAACAGCAGATTATTTTGGTACAGCTTGGAATGTAACTGCTGGGGCAGCAAATAGTACAGCAAAAACTATAAAAGATAAAATTACTCCTTGGGGAACACCTTATTTGGAAATTCTTACTAAGCCAAATGTCCCTCAATCAGCTTTGGGAAGTAGTGCCTTCATGATAATTAATTCTAGAAGCCACGATACTACAATTGGTCAACAACCTTTAGAACCTTGGGATGAGAATATGAGGACCACCATGTCATATTATATCAAGCAACCTGATCTTCAAAGTGAGAGGCTTATCACTTGGCAATCACAAACTTATGATGCTAGGATCCCACAAGCAGGTGGGCATACTGCGTTTTATTGGGGAGATAATGTTGCTCCTAGTATCCTCTACCAAGCGGCGAATGTTACTACCACTATTACTGATGCTGGTGATGGTTGGTATCGAATTACTGCTAGTAGAGATGGACTAATTAATTCTAATAATAAAAATGGAGATCCTATGGCTCTCTATTGGTATTTAGGAAATAGTAATCAACTAAACGGATATACCAACTTAGCCAATGACCCTCAACTCATCAACAAAAGAGTTCAAATTGGTGGATTCCAACTTGAAACTCATCCCATTACTACTGCTACTACTGCTACAACCTATGTGGGTAATGCTGGTTATCATGTAAACCACCATAGGAATAACCAAATAGGGTATACTAATGCGCTAAATGATGCCAGTGAGTGGTATATAGGAAATGGTGGAGTATGGGATACTTCAACTATTGGTACTAAGATGGGTAATGGACAAACTGGCTTTATCGTTAGTGGTCCACCAGCAGCAGCAGGTAGGGTTTATTTTAGAGATAATAATAGAACTACAAACTTTAGAGGAGAAGAAAAGCATATCCTCAGTATTTATACTAAACAGACTGAGGTTGAAGCTGATGCTGGTACTGTTGGAGCTTTGAACTTATATGACATGGATGCTGCGATTAGTCACCAATTACTTTGGACCTTTCCAACTTATGGCGGGGCTCCAACTCTAACTCAATTTGGTCTTGATGGGTCTGGATTTGAAGACGCTGGGGATGGTTGGTATAGAATGTGGGGCGAAATTGATGGGCTTCCAGCGGGTACAGTAGAGGGTAATCGTTTACAGCCTTGGTTTTATCTAGGAGAAACGGCTACTGCTAGTACTTATCAAGATAAAAATATGTTCGTCTACGGTCCTCAACTAGAAACTGTACTATCTGGTACACCTAGCTTAGATCCTCCAAGGTCTTATCAAGAAATTAGAACTGATGATTACTTTGGTTCTTCTGGTCTTCCTCACTTTAGATGTTCAGAATCAATGATGTCTTATGTAAATAATATCACTACTTCACTTGATGGTAGGAATTTCAACCTTTTTTGTGAGGCAAGTGGTTCACATTGGGAAACTGGTTCTATTTACGATGGGACATCAGAGGGTAGGATTGCTACAGTTAGTAGTGTAGGAGATGGATGGTATCATGTAAATTGTAGCGTGTCTGGGATTGATGGCGCAAATACTAATGAGGGAGATTGGGTAGGAACAGGTTATTATCCAGTTTATAGATTTAGAGATCCTCACGCAACTAAGTTATTATTTTACGGTCCTCAATTAGGTCTAACAGATTCTATTACTAACTTCTATCTTGGGGACTACAAACCTGTATTTACTACAGACACTAATAACTTTGATAAGCTTACCTCTGAATATACTGCGAACATGGGTAGAAGTAGTAATTCAAGTGGTCCAATTAGGCTTTCCCCAGAGATGTATATTAGAGTTGTTGATAATACTATTACTGGTACACCTACAATCAAAGCATGGATCGGACACAAATAGGAGAAAAAATATGATTACAAAAGAACTTATAGATTCTACACGCACAGCAGATAATAGCTCTGAAACAAGCCTAAATTTAGGTAAGATGAGTGCTATGGTAAACTGGGACATTGGTGCTGGAGGTGGGACTAGTACTAGAGATATCTATCTTTATGGTAGGATCAAGAGTAATAACAATGTAGTGGCTAGAGGCAATACTGGAGGAGGGACAATTAGCGCAAACCTCCTTAGTGATCCTAATAAGATTGCTGATTTTACATCAGCTTGGAATAGTAATGGTGGGGTTACAGGGGCTAATGATGGGTTTTGGGCTCCTGATAGTACTCTAACAGGAGATACCCTTATCGCTTTAGCTGCTAACGGAATTAGTCAAAACTCAACTCAGGTTGCTAATGTAGGTAGTGTCGTTAATAATAAAGTTACCTTCTCTGTGTATGTAAAACAAATCGCAGCAGCTACTAATAAAGAACTTGATTTTAATATTTATTTATATGATGCTCAATCTGTTACCCAAGAGCATGTTTCCATACGAGTAGGATTAGATGTGGTAAATATTAAGTCTTTTGCCTCGGTTACTACTAATGGACCTATCCCATACAGCATAAACGATTTTGAAATTTATGATACTGGTGTTTCAGATTGGTATAAAATATCTTTTTGTATGACTGACTACAAGGGAACCTCTCCTTACGCTAGACTTAGACTTTATCCAAGAATCAATGGTGGAAACCTAACTGATACAGATGCTGTTGTTTGGGGTGGCTCTGTCGTAACTGGTGATTCTACAGCAGTGTTTGATCCTAGTGAGTGGGTTCTAATTGATTCAGTAGAGAATAAAGACCAAGGAACTTCAGGATTTTTTACTTTAGATAATATTTATCCTCAGGTTGCTGTTAGGACTTCAGGGAATTCTGGTACACCTGCCTCCCGAATTAGGGTTTGGGCAACTTACAACGAATTGGTGAACTGAAATGGTTGATGTATCTGGACATGTTATTTTTGAAAATTTAGTAGGTGATTCTACTTCTACTGGTTCTGCCGATTCAGTGAGTAGTCTTACTGATACGGTAATTGGCGAGCCTCTACTTGATAACCAAGCATTAGCATATGATACTGCTACAAGTAAATGGATCAATCAGACTCTTGCTGGGGGAGGTGGAGCTACTAATCTAGCTGATTTAGGTGATGTAACTATTACTTCTGTATCAGATCATGAAATTATATCTTATGATACCGCAACAGGTAAATGGGTCAATGAAGCTTTGGATAAAGTTTATCTAAGAATTTATAATAATACTGGAGCCCAGCTAGATGCTGGATCTGTAGTGTACATTACAGGGTCGCATAATCAGAATATTTTTTATGTAGATTTGGCTATGGCCGATTCAGCTACCACTATGCCCAGTATGGGTATTTTGAAGCATGATGTTGCGAACGGCGCAGAAGATTTAGCAGTAATCATGGGTAAAGCTCAGGGATTAGATACGAGCCTAATGACAGCAGGGGATATTGTATATGTTAGCCCTACTGTTGCTGGGGGCATTACTACTACTAAGCCTTCAGGAGGAACTCATCTAATTCAAAACCTAGGTGTAGTATCTAAAGTCCATGCTTCTAACGGGGTTATTACCGTAACCTCCGTTGGTCGGGCAAACGATATCCCAAATGCTGTAATTAGTACAGATACAGCAGATGTAGATTATCTTTATATTGATGATGGTGGTACTTTTAAGAAGATTTCTAAAGCTGATTTAGATTTAGATCACGGTGGATTACAAGGTCTTAGCGATGACGATCATGCTCAGTATATTTATACAAATCCAACTACTGCCCTTAGAAACAGGATCCATTCTGCTGCTACGGGCGCAAATAATTTAGTCCTCAAAGCGGCTCAAAACCAATCAGGGAGGTTTATAAAGCTAGAGAATGATGTGGGAGTAGAAGTTGGTTACTTTGCTCCTGACGGGGCTCTCAGCAGCCTCTCCGTGGCTTCTCCTAACATTGATGCTCAGACAAATATGAGTACCCCTGCTATTCAAGGTGGAGTAGGTACTTTTGATAGTGTTGCTGTTACAGGAAATGTCACAGTAACTGGGACAGTAGATGGTAGAGATGTAGCAACTGATGGAACTACTCAGGATAGCCACATTGCTCAAGCTGATATTCACTTTACTGAGGTATCTATTGATCATGGAAATATTCAAAATCATGGAACAAAAACCCACACAGTAATTGATAATCATATTGATGATGGGAATATTCATTATCTTCAAACTGCCATTGATCATACGGTAATTTTGAATAAAGGGACCAATACTCACGCAGAGATTGATACTCATATTGACAGCAGCCCCGATATTCACTTTATAGTAGGATCTATTGATCATGGGTCTATCGCAGGTTTAGGAGATGATGATCATACCCAGTATACCTTAGCTAATGGTACTAGAGCCATGACTAAGCTGGATGTAACTGGTGTAGGTCAAGGTATTACTGTTGCTGATGGTAATGTAACTGTTACTGGTGGACTAAGTGCTACAGTAGATGTTTCCTCAGCCCTTATAAAGGGTGTTGCTGGTGATTTTGGTAACTTATCTGCTACAGGTACTCTAGATGTTACTGGAGCTACTAACCTTGCTTCTCTCGCTGTTGATTCTCTAACTGTAGCAGGAGATGTAAATGCTATTTATGGGGATCTAACTGTAAAGCAGGATATTCTAATTGATGGGGTAGTTGATGGAGTTGATATAGCTAACCTTAGTACCAATTACACTAACCATCATACAGGTGTAAGCCAGCAACATGCCCCTTTTACCTCTGTCAAGGATGGTTTTGTACCAAATCCCGCAACTGTAAGTACTGATCATCATTTTTTGACTGCTGCTGGTAACTGGAAGGCTAGACCTAACGAATATCTAGAACTTACTACTAGTGCTGACACGGTAAATGGTGGAACTGCTGTAGCTACAACTATAGATAACTGGGAAACTACTACCTATATCAAGGATTCAGCTACCACTTGGGTATTTGATGATACCGATATTACCCTACCTTATACGGGTATTTACGAAATCACCCTAAAGCTCTACTTCCAAAAAGATACTAATGGAGTACATGAGCATATGATTTGGATAGAGGAAGATGGAGGACGAGGAACTTGGGCGGCAATAGAAAAATCATATGCCGCTGGTCTAAACAGAGCAGGATCAACACTTAACCCTTCAGAGAGTTCTTCTACAAGTACAATTTTATGGTCTGGAACAGCAGGAGATCTAATTAGAGCTAGGTTTGAAGTAAACAATACTGCTCTAGATGAGGTTATTGCTGATAGAAGCACAATTCTTATAAAAAGAATAGATACCTAATAAACGAAACACCTATATAATTTAGGAAGATATTATGACAACGACAATTACAAAAGAAACTTTATTGCCATTATCACTTGTAGCTATTTTATGTAGTGGAGTGATCTGGATCAATTCTAGCTTGATGGAGATCAATTACAGGTTAGGAGCTATCGAGCAGTCACTAGATACTAAGTTCACCAAGTATGACGCA
>Ga0233415_10000613_pt1 | contig 16545 bp, 11 predicted proteins | sample Na_anoxic_12_MG_FD_188631 | JGI IMG/M metagenome (GOLD analysis project Ga0233415, IMG submission 188631) | Seawater microbial communities from Saanich Inlet, British Columbia, Canada - Na_anoxic_12_MG | ecosystem: Environmental > Aquatic > Marine > Inlet | place: Canada: British Columbia... | reverse complement strand
CACTATTTTTAAACTATAGACTTGAGGGGTTGAAATTTATGTGTGGTATTTGCGGGATCTATCATTGGGCTCATGATAGAAACGATTTGCCGGATGAAAAATCTGTCACACAAATGGTTTCTACCCTCAGACATCGTGGGCCTGATGAAATGGGAGTATATGTAAAAGGCCCGGTTGCTCTCGGTACTGCTCGCCTTTCGATTATCGATCTGTCGCCTTTGGCAAGTCAACCAATGGTAATTAATGAAGGCGATTATGTCATATGTTTTAACGGAGAAATATATAATTATATAGAATTACGAAAAGAACTTGAGAAAGAAGGCATAGTTTTTAACTCGGTTTCTGATACTGAAGTTCTTCTTCGACTATATATTCAAAGGGGCATTGCCTGTCTTGATGCACTTCGAGGCATGTTTGCCTTCGCTATCTGGAACCGGTCAACTCAGACACTGTTCCTTGCAAGAGACCGGGCAGGAGAAAAGCCGTTAGTCTATTATTATCGAAACGGCATCTTTGCTTTTGCTTCTGAAATCAAAGCCCTTTTATCTTTACCGGAAATTCCGCAGGAAATTGATCCTATAAGCCTTCATTACTGTCTTCATTATGTAAATGTTCCAGCACCCTATTCCGCTTTCAAGCATATCCGGAAATTGCCTCCCGCCCAATATATGATTGTTTCACGTAATGCTTTGGAAACCGGCCGTTACTGGCATCCACGTTTCAGCAAAGATAATTTAATAAAGGATCCTCGGGAAGCAGAATTTGAACTTGAACAATGCCTTTCTGAAACAGTAAGAATAATGTGCCGCAGTGACGTTCCAATAGGCGCTACTCTTTCGGGTGGTTTAGATTCAAGTGCTGTGGTTGCAATGATGAATCGGGAGATCGATACCATTGATACTTTTTGTGTCAGCAGCCAAATTCATGGAAACGACCCGGAGTTTGATGCCGCCCGCAGTGTTGCCGAAAAATACCATACCCGCCATCACGAATTAACCTTTAACCAGGATCACCTTGTAAATATCCGTGACGTAATTCACAGCTTCGACGAACCGATTAACAGTTTTGTACCTCTGCACGCCCACTCCCTTGCCGATTTTATCAGTCAGCACGTAACTGTGGCACTTACAGGCAACGGTGGCGACGAACTTTTCGGAGGTTATGCTGATCATCATCACTTATACCGGCTTGATAAAAAACTTCGCTTATGGAATCGATTAAACAAGTCAGGTATTGGACGACTTGCATCCTTGTCTCCTCTTCCCGGAATCCGCAGATCACACAAAAAATATACCGATCTGCAAAAGATTCCGATTAACCGAATTGCCGCAGAAATTCGACTGAATCACGCTCAAGCTTTTTGTGCTGAAGTGTACAGCAGTAAGATGAAATCAATTGTAGCCGATTGCGATCCTTCGTTATTGCTTATTGAATCGTTTGACGATTACGGTGCTTCAAATCTTCTTGACGGTTTTTTGTTTCAGCAACTCATGGTCGGCAGCCAGCACAGCATTGTCGACATTCCAGATATAACGGGTATGACAAATTCGCTGGAATTCCGCTCTCCTTTTTTAGATGTTAAAATGATTGAACTGGCAATGCGAATTCCCGGCAATATGAAAATACATCAGGGTCATAAAAACTCTGGTGGAAAATTAATTCTTCGAAAAGCAATGAGGGACTACTTGCCACGTGATATTCTCTGCATGAAAAAAGCCGGCTTTGGCTCATCAATTCCTTATAGAACATGGATTTTAAGGGATTGGTCGGAATATGTAGAAGATAAACTCAAAAGTCCCTTTTTGAATCAATGTGGTCTTTTTAATATTCAAAAATTGCAGAAATTGTACGATCTTGCATGGGCAGGCAAGCCGGCTCCTCTGGAAATGTTATGGGGTATAGTAATGATATCTCAATGGCTGGAAGAATATTTTTAGAATTAATCCATTCTTTTTTACAAAGCAAAATAATAGGGTATCATTTTGTCGTTTTAAAAAGACTTATCTTTTCCATATCTTTTTAATATTTCATAGAATATAAACCGTCGAAATCGGCTGTTTTGCCCTGGCGTTGCTATTAGATATTTCGGCGGAAATATTTTATCAGCGCTTTTTTCTAAAAAACTATTCGGTTTAAGCCTCTTTAAAACAACATCAGGAATATCAGCACCAACAAGTTCCCTGGCAAATCGAAACGCCTGTCCTGCCGCAAGTCTTTGAGAACTCTTGAGTGAATAATTGACAATCCAATCCCAGTCAATCTTATCATTGTCAATTTTAACGATTTGCCTGATATCAATAAGTCGAACCAGACGGTCAAGTTTATGTTCGCATGAGAAATGCAGACATGATGAAAGAAGTAAATGATTCACTGACAAACTTTGTATTGTAAAGCCATCTAAATCAATAGCTTCTGTTTCTTCCCAAAAATTTGTATTCTGGTACATTTTAAGACAATTGGCCGGATATGCGTCCCAGTGCAATTCGACTGTTACATGTCCATTAGTAAATGGCCACTCACCCCTTTTATTCCAGTAATCTTTCTCACCATCAAAAGAAAATCCGAGATCATAAAGTATTTTTTCAGCAGTTTTTAGATTTTCATGACTAACGATTATATCAATATCCCTGAAATAGCGTAAAAATGCTTCTGGATAATATTTTAATGCCAATCCAGAGCCACGTAGTATTATAGATTGTATTTTTGCCTTCTCTAAGTGTCGGAATATTTTCCGGGCTGTTGTTTGCATTTGAATAGAATGCGCAACAGCCTCGGTTATTTTTGATTTGTAATCAATCGGGATATCCTGCAATAAATTCCCATTTAAGCCGGAAAGCCACTTCATCAAAAGGATTTCAATTCGATGGTATTTAATCCAGGATAAAAAGGCTGTAGAAGTTGCTCGATCTAAAAGGCGTTCTGGTGTTCCCGGATGAACTCCGCCTTTATCAAGAGTCCGGCTTAAAATTGTCTGTAGCAAGAAATGATAATCATCAGCATAAAATCGAGAGGGGCTTTTTGAATTAAGATTTTCCTTTCTTTTTTTTGGTTTTGCACTGACATCCCTTTTTAATAGAGATGGAGATGCATTGCCGAAACTTCCGACTCCAGCTTTATCTGCCATCCACCTGCCTAAATAATCCGGATTGAATCCTGTTACCAGCTCGTATGAGATTGCTTGATCCAGAAGACGCCAAATACATTCAATTCTTTCTTCTGATATGGATTCACTGCGAGCAAATGTATTGCTCTTTAATAATGGGTTTAACATTGCGCTGCCGGCCACTGGTACTAGTTTCGGCCCGTTTTTTCCGATTTTAACTATCAAAATTGCCGAAGCATATACAGAAGTTATCAAGCGGTTTGGATCAAGCATTTCTCTTGGATCAATCGGAATCTTTGACTCCCCACTATCTTTTAATGCTTTTCTTAAAAAATATAATTCCGGAAAAAAATTGATTGTTTTCTTCGTGACATTCATTTTTTCACGAATCGGTTCAAAAATAATTCCACTTTTTCCAGGAGAAGCCACTACAAGGTCATCGGAAAGTAGGCTAAAACCTTCTCTTGCCATGGAAAAAGTGGTAGTAGTTTTTCCACCACCACCGTCTGCCATAAGTAAGATGCCATCTCCTTCAGGAGTTCCTACGCAACCAGCGTGCATAAGTAGCTTTCCCTGTTTTAATAACAACTCGCTAATTACAGGAATCAGTACTGACTGAAAGAGTAAAGGCGTCGATTTTTTTGTGAATTTTTGACAACATAGTTTAATACTGTCAAAGGGTGGGAAACAGATTGCATATGATGAACTCTCTTTTCCTTTTGCCAGTAATACAAATTCCCCCTTAGATCCGGTAAAAATGATCGGGTCACCACCGCCGTCTGTTTCCTCGTATTTTTTGCGAATAAGGGACGGCATTGCTTCAAAAAACAAATCATCTTCGAAAACGGTTCCACGCAATATAACATTGGCGTCCATGGCATCGCTGCGACATAAGCTAAAGGCTTTATCAATTGCCATTTCTAAGACTTCAGGTATATCCTGCATATGAATTTTCAACCCAGCCAGTTCATATATGCTGTTTTTTTTGTGCACAGGTATTCCTCAATAAAAATTAATGTGTCTCGAATTCGGCTTTTGCGTAATGGGGAGGGAGTCGGTTTAATGAATTCATTGCATGGGCCAAACATCCCCCGGAGCACTGTCCTCTCAGGAGATAATTGCACCTAAGGCATTCAGGCATGCATCCCAACGCTCGGTAAGGTTTAACCAAGTCATTATAGAATTTTACGGCATCATTTCGATTTGAAAAGTATTCTACTTTAGAGATTAACACCTCGGAAAGCGGAAAACAATGCCAGATATCCAACTCTTGTCCTATATCCAAAATTGGACTGCAACGAACAACAAATCCCTCACTGCACTTCATTAGAATACCAATCTCTTCCTCATTAAACATACACAAAGTAAGTCCACAATCAAATCCGACAAGTATATCTTCTTTTATACACGCTTTTACCATTTGAACAATCGCCTTACCAGCTTCCCTATATTCCGACGGTTTAAGAAATTCATTCTCCTTTCCAACAATAGGTTGTGCGATCCCAATCCGTATACGTTTTCTCAATTCATATTTTTTTATATAATCGATAAGATACCTGTAATCAAACTGAGGCGAAGTCAACGTCATTCCCACTTGAATGATTTTCCCCAGACGATGCAGAGCATAGTTTCTCATTTCTATCTTACGATCTGAATCAGTGGCCTGAGGGGAAACATTGCAGAGCATTGAAATGCTGTTATCTGGGATTTTTCTTAAAAAATCGGCAATTTCTTTTTTCATTATACCGTTTGTAAAAACATGAACAAAAAAGCCGTTAGCCAATGCCTCTTCAACAATTTCAATAAATTCAGGGTGCAAAGTTGGTTCACCCCCAAGGAGGCGTAGCTGGCGGTCTCCTGATAATGATAAAAATTTCATTACTTTACGGATATTCTCTCGCGGCATATTCGCATTCCTTTTATTGCGATTTTTCCGATTCACTCTGGACTGTGCAAAGCAAAATGAGCATCTCCGGTTACAACGGTCTGTGATTAGTAAATTTGCCATATTATACTCTCTTAATTAGTGTCTGAACGAAAATTCTTTGTTTGTTGCTTGTCCCCTCTGTCTTTCTCTTCTCTTCTGCCTTCTGCCTTATTTCTTGCACCTTCTCCCTGATAACATGGAGGCAGACACGATTCTTTACTGATAAGGTCCAGTTCGGTAAAATGCCTGATAATTTCATCCAAATCTTCCATTGCTTTAAGAGAACATCTTGCAATTTCTTCCGGCATTTTGAGCCAGGTTCTATGTGTTACGGCTCGTTTAAAAAGATCTGCCATTTCTTCAATCCAATCTTTACTTGAGTTCAAAGTAGTTGCTGGAACTGTAATTACTGTGACATTGTGAAATATCAGCTCATCGATTTGCTTTATCAATTCATCAAGATTCAGACCATTTGAAAAAACCACAACTTCAACAAATGGATGTACCGCAGCTTTGCCTTTTAGAGCAAAGGAACGGTTCAGATTCCTAAGTGCTTTCAATACATAAGGCATATTATCGATATTAATATCTGATGAAGCGAAGGGATGTGCTATTGAATTGCCGACAAAAGTTTTGAAATGCCAGATACCCCTATTTATTAAATGCTTAATGAAATCAAGTTCAAGCAGGGTTTGTGAAGGCGCTACAAGCTTCACACGCGCAGCCCCTGCAAGCTGTAATTGACCGGCTATTTGAAAGAGATAATCCTTTTCCACATTATCTCCTATTTGTATTTCAACATCGCAACCGCAAATCAAGTCAAGTTCCGATTTTTCTTCAAATGATGTAGAGTTACCTTCATAAACAAGACAACCTTTGCAATGGAGGGAGCATTTTCCTTTTAATCGGACTGAATGCTTCCTACCGTTTGGATAAATGTTTCCTAACCAGGGCAATTTATTATAAATCCCCGGAGTTGAAAGATTATATTGCTTTTCAATCATTTTTGATGCTGCTCTAGCTAATTTTAAATCATCACTGGACATCCATTTTGTTTCATAAACGGTATAAGGCGGATCAGAATCAAACCGATAACAATATTCATTTGCCTTTTCTCTAAGTTCGGTTCCATTTAAAAGGCATAGCTCATTAAAAAAAATGTGAGTCGGTTTTTCGTTTATTACAAACTGTATTCCCCTGAAATAAGTTATCATTGTCTCATATGGAAGACCACATATAAGATAAAGGTTAAAGGAGGCACTGGTTTGTCTGAGCCGATCGAGTCCCTTTCGAAATTTTTCAGTATCATACTTCCGATGGATCGCCTTTATTGTTACAGGGTTGATGGTTTGAAGGCCTACGTCGATAATCGAACATGCACTCAAACAATCAGCAACTTCATCAGTAATATTTTCCGCATAAGCTTCTACTGAAAAGATTATTTTTTTAACCTTGGTAAGCTCTTTAATGAAATCTGTCAAAACTTTCAAACGTTGTGGCTTTTGATAACAAAGGATTGGATCCATAATATGAAAATATGCAGCACCACGGTCTGCCATATATTCGATTTCCCTGATTAACCTTGCAACCGAGACAGTTCTAACTCTGCCCCTTTTGGCGCCTTCAAAACAAAAGCTACACCGGAAAGGGCAGCAACGACTACCTTCAAGCAAAACACCTAATTTCTGTTTACGATCAAATGGCACAAGCCCATAAGTAATTGTTGAAGGTATCTCATCGAGAGATTCAACAAGTTGTGCTGGACCTGTATGTTTTATTTTACCATTATCACGATAGCGGAGTCCTGAAACCAAATCAGGTTTTCGAAGCTTTTTTTTGTTTGTGTCCCAGTTTTCAAGAAATTGACGGAACGGAATCTCACCTTCTCCGTCAATGATGTAATCAAATTCCGGAATTATCTCAAGATAGTCAATTACAGAACGGGTGACCTCCTGCCCCCCAGCAATAATGACTGTTTTGGGAAGGCGAGCTTTAAGCAGCTTTGCCAGTTTAAAACATTTGTTCCTGTTCCATATATTGACTGTCAGTCCAATAATAGCCGGTCGCCAGCTGTAAACAGTTTTTGATAAATCATTTAGATTATCAACGACATCAAGTTCTATAAATCGTGTTTCGAATTTTTTGCTTATAGCCTCTGTATTACCAGCTAACAGTGAAAGAATTCTTACCGGCAGAGAATAATACCCGGGCAGGTTAAGTGCAATTAAAAGCACCCGTGTTTTATGACTGTTAAAGGTTTCTGGATCAGATTTTAAAGACAATTCAAGATGTGTCAGGCTCATTTTTTAATATTTTTATTTTTTAGCAATTCCTGGCTGATTTTTTTAAATTTATTATCCAGATTCTTCTTCCAGTTATCTTTTAGTTTTTTAGATTTTTCTTTAACTTCACAGGTCAGCTTTTTCAAATTAACCTGTTCTTGTATTTTTTTTACATATCCCTTACATAGGTTATGTGATGCATTGTCATCTACTACTGACATAAATGCCGCTATCTGGCTTAAGTTGGAAAGTATTCTTCTTTTTGAAATGGGTTTTATAAATGAAACACCTTCATAATCAATTAATAAAAAATGAAAGCATAAATTATCTGATATTCGTACAAGAAAATTCCCTGCATTAAGATCATTGCAGTAAATTCGATTTTTATGCAGGAAGGCAATAAAACCACCAAGAGAATTGCTTAGTTTTATTACCCCATCTCGGCTTAATAGATTACTTGAATCTTTATTTTTTTCCTCACATAATATTTCCTCTTTTTTTCTGCGAAGAATTTGATCGCCGGCATTTGATTTTCCTGAAACATGCCTCACCATCATATCCCGAACCGAAATAGCTTCTTTAATCCATTTTGATGCAAACAAAGACCTTCTGGGAAAACCACCAATCCCCAGATCATTATATGCTCCAACCGGGTCAGGAACAGGAACTCCATGTGATATAAGTTTCCGACAAACCCTGTAATCCCTAAACCCGCCTTTTTTTAATCCTGCAAAATTACAAAAGCGCTTCCAATTATTTGGAAAAAGATAGATTTTCACAAATAAGTCATTTCTACCACTGATTTCACGGGGAACTTTTAATATTACTTTTTCTTCATCCTTCCTAATAACAATGCACCCTCTATAATTATTAATTATTTTCGAAAATATCTGTTTCATTCTTTTCGCCTGCTTATGCGTAAATCCGGCATGTCTTAAAACTCAGGTTATCTGAATGCGACTCTTCAAAACGTTAAAATTTTACTTTCTCCAAATCTTCATTATATATTTTCTCAGGATCGCATTCTAAAGCCTCTCCATTTTTGAGTAAAATAGAGCGATCACTATGCCGAAGAACGCTTTTTCTGTGGGAAACATTGATAATAATAAGGTTTTCAGCTAATTGATCCACGTAAGTTAATATCTCTTCTTCTATCTGAGAATCCAATTCACTGGTTGCTTCATCAAGAATAAGCAGCGATATTGGCCTTATTAATGCCCGTGCTAATGCTATTCTTTTTCTTTCCCCCCCGGATAAAAGACTTCCTCTTTCGCCAACCATGGCATGGATTCCGCCGGGCAACCTTTCAAATATTTCTTCACAACCAGCCAACCTTGCAACCTCATAAATTCGGTTTGTATCTGCTTTTTGATAGCCGTATCGAATATTTTCTTCGATACTTGCATGGAAAAGAAAAGGTTCTTGTGTAACCACTCCAACCTGCTTTCTCCAGGAATACGGATCTAATGTTTCTAAACCTACACTATCGACAAGAATTTTTCCTGAAGAACATGGATAAAAGCCAAGGATTAACTCCACAAGTGTCGTTTTCCCAACACCACTTGGTCCAAATATTGCGATTCTCTCACCCCTTCTTGCTTTAAATGAAATATTACTAAAAATAGAATTTTTTCCGTTATATGAGAATGAGACATTCTCCAGCTCGATGGTTTGTGCTGCAACATTAATTTTTTTCAAGTCAGACTTTGTTTCTTTTAAATCACCACAGATCCACTTAATCCTTTGCATTGCTGCCACTGATCTTTGTATGGAAACCATAGAATTTGATAATGTCTTCACAGGAGACCTTAAACCAAATGCTGCTGTGAGGCATCCGACAATTGCTGCCGGAGTTGTTTGCCCAAGTTTTAACTGAAAGTACGCTATAATGGCCATTATTGTAATCGCCAGCACATTTAAAATTTCACTAGTAGGTCCAACAAATGATTTAAGGAGTACAGTGCGTTTTCTATATTTTATAAGTTTTCTTCCTAATTCGGCAATTTTTTCTTTTTGCTGCTTTTCAAGCCCAAATGATTTAACTTGTTTAACATTTGTTAGTGACTCAATCATTACACCCAGCATATTGCCCTCATGCTGGAGATAGCTCCATTCGGCTTTTCGTGCCCTGTTCCCGGAAAATGTGACAAAAAAACTCAAAAGCGGTATCGAACCAATGGCAAGCAGCGAAAGTATCGGATTAAAGTAAAGCATTGCACCTGCTAAACATAATATGCTTGCAGGAGCCTGCCAGAGAGCAGAAAAAAGCTCAACTACACCGCCTGCTGTAACCTGTGTGTCATTACTGATCATACTGCCCAACTTACCAGTATGTTTGTGCATATGAAATTCTAGTGGCCGTTTTTGAATGCGCTCATAAATTTCATTTCGCATGTCGTTTGTCAGCTTAACATGAAGCATTGTTAAGATATATTTATTAAACATTGCCAGTCCGCTTCTCACAGAAACAGAACCGAATCCTATTGCCATCCATATAATAATTTGAGAAATTGAAGCGTTCTCACCAAATAATTTTGTCACACGATTAAATGCCCAGGGAAGGACGGTAGCAAGAGCCGCAAGGGGAATGGAGGCTAAAAAAGCATAGATAAGATATTTAATATACGGTTTTGTGTATTGGTACAAAAATTTAAGATATTGACGATTTACCGCTGCAAATTTTCCGTTTTTATGGGAGGTACCTGAATCGGTTTCATTCATTGCCGAGCGAGAAATCTGTGGCATTATATATCCTCCGCTTATTAACGTTACAGTCTGTAGCTTAGACAAGCACCCAAACAGCGCCCACCTTTCCATAAAGGACAATCCCGGCATTCTTCAAGAATCGTTTTTTTCATCAGTGCTATAGTTTGCGTTTTATATGTTCCTGCCGCTTCTTTTATGTTTTTAAATTTAACAATATCCTGCTTTGAATTCTGACTGATGCCTAAACATGGAACAAAAGAACCATCAGGATAAACAATCATATTGTTTGAAAAATCATTCAGATGAACAGAGCAATTTATGCTCATTGATCCATTTGAAAGAAAAGTTTGAGCTGTTTCAACAGGAAGTTTACATGGGAAAAATGGTTTTGCCAGCAGCGTTGCAACTCCTCTTTTTTTCCCCTCGGCTACAAAGGATGCCAATAATTCACCAAATTTAGTCAGTGAATCAATCTCAACATATTGATTATATCTGCTTGCATTAGGGATTGGAACCGCAGCTCTAATTTCTCTAATCTTTACTTCATCAGCGACATTAAAATAAGGCAAAATATTGTCGGAAGGACTGGCAAAGTTGCAACGCATCGCTACATAAATTCCTTCCTTTATCAAAAAAAGAGCATTTTTAATATATGTTTGAATCCTTTCAGTTATAATAACTTGAGGCGTAAGATGCATGGTGACACAGAGCGGCCGCGAATTTACAATCGCTTCCATAGCTTTGTACGATCCTAAACCGTTGGTTGCAAGATAGATCTCAAAACCTTTTTCTGAAATATGTTTTAGAAGTTGGGGAAAATGGCTGTAAAGAGTTGGTTCTCCGCCTGTAAACCCAATTCTTTTTATCCCACTTTTTTCCGCCAAGTCGATTATTTTCATTGCTTTCCGGAATGTAAGCTCATTTTTCTGATTAGCTTCAATACCTGCAGAAATACAATAATTGCAACTTAACTGGCATGCCATAGTTGGTGAAAGTGACAATTGTTTTGGAAATTGTCTACTACGCAAAGACTTCACCTTATTTAAAAAGGATTTTTGTATGTCTATCATTTTATACTTTTTCAATCTTTTGATAAACAAGCGTTCAGCACCTTGAAAGGTTGCAACCTGATCAAGAAAGAAATTTGCCTTTACTTGATTTAATGACCTTGCTTTTTCTATACACAAATCGACAAAATCACCTTTTTCACCCCATCCGGAACATAACGCCCACAACCAATGTGAATTTTTCGTTTTCCCCGATGATGGGACAGAAGAATCATCAGCCCATCTTTCAGAAAGTGAAGCCATTGGCGCTGTCGCAAAAAGGGCTTCTCTTGCGGCATCAGCAATTCCGGGAGATGTGTTCCCCAAAAAATCGATTAATTCGGGAACAGCTCCTATCCCCCCCTTTTTTTTAATCTGTCGAATTATGAAAATCTTGGATAGATGGTCTATGTCGTGTATATAGGCATGCATATTAAACAACGGTGGGTAAGCATCAGATCAAATATTACTGGTTAAATTAAAAAAGTCCACCCCAGAGTTACAAGAAGAAACTTAAAACCCTGGGGTGGATCATACAGCTTCTCAAAATCTAAAATGACAATAACAATAAATCATTTGCTTAAGAAGAAACAAAAGCTGGATTTAGCATAATGAATTAAATTATTTCATTATGTATAACGTTAATACCAGTAGTAGTAGTAAGTTACGGCACTAACTGAATCAAGTGCGTCATGCCGAGTCAATACAGGAGTTTCATACGTCTTTTTTTTACTATTTGCTTCTTTTGTTTCAAGTACTTTCATTTCATGATCTTTCTCCATACATAATCCTCCTTCTTATTTAACTGTTATACAGATTTGTGAAGCAAACCTTCCTCAATCATACCGGTAATAAACTGTATAATATCACCAGTCGCTTTTTCTTTAGATACGTCATACTCATCAATTATTTTCATTTTTATTTCTTCAACATTTTTTTCATCTGCAATGGCAGTCCATATAACTTGACCAACGCCATTTAATGTAAAATATTCCCCGGATTTTAAATTTAAAATAACTATCTCATCGTTTACATTTCTCCATGCAATGTTTTCTGTAGTTTTGAATTTTGTATCGGTAGATATTTCCACTTCAAACAATCCTTTCTTTCAGCCTTCAACTTAAGTCCCGATGCATAAAGTATTTTTTTATTTTAAATCAATAGAAATGTCAACACCAATTTTCCATATGCGCAGGGTAATTAGCTGTGAAAGTCGATTAGCGTACATTCTAACATAAACCCGCTACGTTGTGATATCGGATAAATCCGAATACCGAATCCCTCAAATAAAGGGCAAATTCCTTGTTATTTCTTAAATAAATTTTTAATAGTCCTTATGGATCTTGTTCTTTTTCTTTCTTCATTATCTAAAACTTTCCTGTCGAAAACAGGGCCAATCCAGTAATTAACGTTCCTTTCCTTATTGAACCCCATATCGTAGGGGTAAAGCTGAATTGAGTTTGTCTTCTCATAAAATGGCTGTTTAAAAAGAGTTAACCAGGAGTGTGCCTTCATATTTTCAGGCGAGCTTAAGGAGTGACCTCCAACGTTCATTACGACTGGAACTCCCCTTTTCCTTAAAACCAATGCAAGTCCATAGGATCTGTAGAAACACAGGTAATCGGTTTTTAAAATAACTATCTTAAGAATGAAATCGAACCATTTTACGATTTTATTACTCATTTTATCGTTAATTTTTGTATGGGTAGATACAGGAGGAAGAGAAATAGCACCCTCAATCTTGGATCTCCTGGTTATTACAGCTTTTATCAGTATATAAATTATTTCTACTGTTATAGAAATTCGCCACATGTATACTAATCCTAATAAATCATGATATTCAACAATCAAGTTGATAACTTCAACAGCAAGACAACGTCAAAGTCGATTGTAAAATCTATAAATTTCAACTATTGATAAGTTCCGTTTTAGTTTTTATCCTAAAAATTTTTATTATACACCTGCTGATCGCCATCTGATATGATTTTGCATTTCATGAAATTCGGACAAAGTAAAAAAACGCAAGAATTGCTTAAATTTTACTATTGGTTCTTCGGCAATATAGAGCAGGTTCTTATTTCGGCGAAGATAAGTAAATATATTACTCATCTCAAATATATTTGCTGCATAAGCCTTATACATCAAGTTTATGTTGCTCGGAAACGTGTGTTTAAAAACCTTTAGACGTTCTTCCTGTCCAAGGTTAAATAGATAGTTTACATAGGCCAGGGAAAAGTGAAGCATTCGCGTGAGGTGACTATTACGTCCCCACGCAGCAAGCCAATCGAAATCAATATTAGTCTGAGTCATAAATAGACCCATATCGACGAGCGAAAGTATAACGTAAAGATCGTGATGAATGAAGGCGTGGAGTATTAGGCCGATGAATTCATTCTCATCAGAAAGGCTATACAAGTTCCCTTCAGGCGTTTTGATTTTCTTTCTCGATTCAAGCAATTTATCCGTACCAAACTTGAAGCGATAACGTTTTGCAGTTAGGAAGGACCAATGAATTTCGAACTTTATATCGTCAATGCGATACAAGTACTGTGTTCGACATCGTCTGTATGGCTCAATTCCGCTGGCTCGTAAAACTTTTAATGATCTTTCAACATCGACAGGTCGAATCAAAATGTCAACATCTCGCATGGGACGCATATCGATACTTTGGTAAATGGTGTTAGACAGTATGATTCCCCGCATGCTCAGAGCTTGAATTTTTGCATCTTCAAGAATCGAAAACAACTTACACGTCGCTCTTAAAGCCTTAATCTGCGTATAAAGTAAACGCATTTTGAGATTCCGCCAACTTTCCATGATTTCTGCAGGAACTGTTTCAGGATTAAGAATGTGAAGAAATATTGAAACAAGATTCTGATTTATGGCATAATTGTTTATCCATTTCCAGTTGACTTTTTCATCAGCTTTTATTTTTTCAGGATCACCCTTAATGAAAGATCCCAAAATATTACGAATAAACTGGATTTCAACATAATTTTCCTGGTCCTGGCGTTTCAAAAGTTGTCTCCTTTTTTATTGTCCATTATACATTTCAAAACTACCCTATATAAAAAGAGATTTAATTGGAATTCGAATAAACTTCATCATTATTTGAAGTAATAAAATTTTAATGATTATCTTAATACAGCTCATTTTAATTGAGCAATAGATTTTTCAGAATATTATATTTTCAATTGCCTTTGACAAACTGTCATGTTTTGAAATATGGTTTATCGAGACAACGGCCATGTCGTCATCATTTTTAATAACCCATTTGGAGCACATTCTGGATTGAAAAAATTACGAACCACTATCTCGGTGATACTATTTCTGGCTCTTTCCTCTTTCATATGTTTTTTTTTGGATCTTTCACAATATGCAAAAAAACCGGCAGATGCTTCCTCCGGAAAAATGGTTGTGATTATCCAGCCCGGCCAGGGATTGAATGCAACTATTGAACAATTGTTCAAAAAAGGTATTATTAAAAATCGATTAAAATTTAAGTTATATGCCATACTTAAAGGATATGATAAAAACCTACAGGCAGGCGAATATCATCTATCAGCCTCCATGCCTCCTGCTATAATTCTTGAATTCCTGGTCAATGGTAAAGTTAATCTTCACAAAATAACAGTTGTTGAAGGTTATAACCTGCAACAGATTGCCGATATTGTCGCCAGGGCAGGGTTTGCATCCCGGACCGATTTCTATGCTGTTGCAACAGATACCTCGTTTGTACATGAAAAAGGTATAGATGCAAAAACTTTCGAAGGTTATCTTTTCCCTGAAACCTACTATTTTCCAAAAGTTACTACACCCGAAAAAATTATATCTACAATGCTTGACCGGTTTAGGTCGGTATTTGCCACTAAATGGAAAAAGCGGGCCGAAGAACTAGGCTTTTCAATTTATCAGGTTGTAACACTTGCCTCTATTATTGAAAAAGAGACAGGAGCACCATTTGAAAGGCCAATAATATCTTCTGTTTTCCATAATCGTTTGAAAAAAGGGATGCGCCTTGAAGCCGATCCTACAGTAATTTACGGCATAAAGAATTTTAACGGCAACCTTACAAGAAAACACCTGACAACGTGGTCGCCTTATAATACATACAAAATAAAAGGGCTTCCCATAGGGCCTATTGCCTGCCCAGGAGCCAAGGCAATAGAAGCCGCCCTCTACCCTGCTGATACCAATTTTATCTTTTTCGTTTCCAAAAGAGATACAACCCACAAGTTTACAACAAACCTGAAAGATCACAACAAAGCCATAAGAAAATATCAATTACGAAGATAAACGGTAACCGTTCACAGTTGTCGGTTCACAGTTCACAGTTTTCTCAATGAACTATGCAACGATTGAAGCATTTTGGATATTGATCTCAATTCTTGAATTAATTCTTTTGCATCTAAATCTTAAAAAGAAGTTCCCATAATTTTCTCCTGCTTTTTGTCTTTTTCAACCGTGAACTGTATAGCCGGCAACTGTAAACGGTTATGATAATCGATTATCCTTGACTATTTACCTGATTTCATGGTATTTTTTAAAAATGATAAATGACTAACCAGGAGAATACCGCTATGGGAACAAATAACTTAATATTTTTAGAAAATATAGAATGGTTTGACGATACTGGTCAGGAGCTTGTTCACCGAATCCCTGAAAAAGGCTCCGGAGAAATTAAATACGGCGCTCAATTAACGGTAAGAGACAGCCAGGCCGGAATCTTTTTCTACAAAGGAAAAGCAGTGGAAGCTTTTGGGCCGGGCAGGCACACATTGAAAACCGCCAACATTCCCATCCTGACCAAAATTATCAGCATTCCCTGGGGAATGACCAGCCCCTTAAGGGCTGAAGTATATTTTGTGAATATGAAAGTATTTACAAACCTCAAATGGGGCACAAGAGATCCGGTTGCATTCAAGGATTCCGAGCTCGGGCTAATTAGGCTGAGAGCCTTTGGGGTGTTCAACCTTCAGGTTGTTCAACCTGTGCTGTTTATTAACCGGCTTGTCGGCACACAGGGTATTTACACAACCGAAGAAATTGAAGAATATTTAAATCGTGTTATTGTATCAAGATTCAATGATTTTATGGGAGAAAGCATTGACTCAATCCTTACTCTTCCCGATAAATATGACGAACTGTCTGAAGGACTTGCAAAACGATTGCAAAAGGATTTCAGTCATTTCGGCCTCGGATTGACGCATCTTTATATGAACGCCATTACACCACCGCCCGAAGTACAGCAGGCCATAGATGACCGCAGCCGTATGGGCGTCTTTAAGGACATGAATAAACTCATGCAGATGAAAGCAGCCATGGCCATGGAAAAAGCCTCGGAAGCTGAAGGCGGATCAGGCACCGGTATGGGTATGGGTATGGGATTGATGATGCCGGCCATGTTTGCCCAGTACTTTGCATCGGCAAAACCTGCCGACAGTCAAAACAGCGACCAGTTAAAATTTAAATGCCAGGAAT
>Ga0233415_10000612_pt1 | contig 16562 bp, 14 predicted proteins | sample Na_anoxic_12_MG_FD_188631 | JGI IMG/M metagenome (GOLD analysis project Ga0233415, IMG submission 188631) | Seawater microbial communities from Saanich Inlet, British Columbia, Canada - Na_anoxic_12_MG | ecosystem: Environmental > Aquatic > Marine > Inlet | place: Canada: British Columbia... | reverse complement strand
ACAACCATGTTAAACCTTCAATTACCCAAGTTCCTCACGAGCAACCTGGTATATACCGACATGATAACGCAGCAGTTTAAATTCGTGATAGCACCATTTCGTTTAAAACTAACCGGACACACTCGCGGAATTCATTCGAATGTCCAATATATGTCTTACGACGACCCAATACACAGCCAAAAATAAAAAATCTCAACAAATAAACAGTAAATAGTAAACACGTATTTTCTAAATAATTTCCAAGTCTTCAAGTCGCCAATACTCGGATCCACGATTAGGTAGTGGACGGCGAATAATAAAGGGTATTTTTTTTTCAGCAAGCTCTCTCTCCGCAATTAAATATCCATCAATAATATTTTCCTTCAATTCGATAAAAGGAACAGCTCCGTTGTTTAATTGTTTTGCCCTTACACCAAGAATACGAGCCTTTTCATACTTGGTTAGCATGGGCAAAGTGCGATGTGCGCTATCAACAATAATATTATTCTTATTTCTTACTATTTTGGAAAGTTTATAAATCTCATCATAATTTTGAGTAATTGATTCTGGATGATTCATAGTAATGTAATTTTTACGCATTTCATCATCGAGTTTTTGAAAATCCTCCGCTTCATATTCATCTTCGTCTGAATCATAATCTTCCGCAGTTGTTTCAATTGTTTCCGGGCCATTAATTGATGTGCCTAAAAATTCTTCAGGATCAACTACAATTACCTTCTTTTTATTTTTCTTGGCTTTTTTACCAGCTTTATCTTCGTCCTCATCATCTATCGCTGCGACATCGGTTTCTCCATCGTCATCATCGTCATCATCGTCATCATCGTCGTCATCTTCATCCTCGTCATCATCTTCAATATCATCGGCATCAATATCATCTTCTGATTCGTCAACATCAACTTCGGCATCAATTTCGGTGTCATCGGCATCAATTTCGGCGTCATCAACATCAATTTCTGCTTCAGCTGCATCAACAATTTCAGTTTCAATATTAGTACCTACATTGTTAGCACCTACACTATTAGCATCAACACTGTTAGCACCTACAACATTAGTACCAACAATGGAACTTGCCATACTTGGAATTTCATCAAGGTCACTCATCTTTTTATTATAAATAAGAAGATATAATTTAATATCATTTTTAATTTATAATCATTTAAAAAATTTATAATCATTTAAAAAATTTATAATATAAATTCATATTATAAATCATGTATTATTATATAGTTAATGGTTTGGAAATTACATTGTGCTTTCTCCCAGCTTACATAGAAAGTCCATATATCCGTGTATGCTACATGACTTGTGTCTATTTTTATTTTAATTCAGATCTTCCATTTTATTACGGAGAAATAAAAAATAATTTACTAAAATCTAAAAGGTATTAATATATAGGCTAATTGTCCTGTTCAGTTTTCCATACAGTATCACATTTTGCACATAAGTATACATATAACATCTTCGTATCGTCATATCGTAGGAAAATAACTTCCCGTGTATTCTCATCGCTGCTGGCATTACTTGAACAATCTCCATTCGGGCACTTGATTGTATTAATTCGGGGCAGGGTTGGATCCATTTTAGTATATTCGTTTATCAAATGATTATATTTTTGCTCACTTCGTTTAAAATTCGTTTTAGACACGCAAATGTTTTCACTTGAAACCTTGTCATCTTCGTGTCCACAATTGCGACAATAATAAATCAATTTTTTCCCATCGTCGGATGAGACCCGTATATAATACATGTTATCACATTCACTACAGAAATGCATATTCGTTAATTACTATTAACTGACATAATATTTCTAATTCATTTTTTTATTATTTAATATATATTCGGTTTTAAATAGGCTACATATTTTCTTCCAGTTTATTGTCTGATTCATTCGATAACAAGAGACTGAATAACTACATTCTTCTTCGTCTTCGTATTTTTCGATTTCTTGGTATATTTTATCCTTGTTTTTTTCGAATGTACCTTTTATTTCATCCGAAAATAGGGTAATCATATGCTCAGGGAAATATTTTTCAGCATTCACTGAAACCGTTCGTAAAATGCTAAATTCCACATTTTTATACAAAATTAACTTGTTATAGTTTTTGAAATCTGGCGATTTTTCACTGAATCCGGGTTCATGTAATAATGGTTTATCATCCAAAATAGTTAACAGTGTAAGTAGGATGGAGCGTATTGTTTGACACGCCGACCAAGACTCTCCTTTCCAGGTATTTAAAATACTCAGACATACCTTGCCGGTTTTATATAGATTTGGATGAAAACGCGTAACTCCATCATTCGTTGAATATGTCAACTTAGGTGGACTATATGGGTAATCTGCTGGGAAATCGAAATAAAAGAAATAATATCCCCCGAAATACAATGATCCCTGTGTTCCAACAATCATTGCATATCCTTTCAGGAAATTTGTGTCGTCATGTGAATAGAAAATGCCGTCATCTTCCATAGGATTTTTTCTAATATCTTTTATGTCTTTGACAAGACGCTTAATAGTGTCTTTACTTACCACGGTACATGGTTTATCCGACATTACTTCTTTTGTATTATATTCTTTGGACATCTACTGTTTTAGATAAATTATGTTTATATATCTTCATTAAATACTATACACGATTATAGATGCAATTATAGATGCAATTATAGATGCAATTATGAATGAAACTCCGTGATATGAAAAGTATTTGGATCTTCTGGTTGATTATAAAAAAAATTGAGATAAATATAAATCTACCTATATTACAAAACATGCCTTCCCAATTATCGACTATGTCGTTTGATTCATATATAAGTAAATTATTTTGCAGCAAAGGAGAGTCCTTTACTCATACCCGCATTGCAGACAAGAGTCTGTCGATAAAAGGTGGCGTTTATAATATTCCAGAAGACAAAGAAGTCGAGTTTATAGCAAAATATTGTAAACATGTCTTTGAGAAAGGAAATCCAGAATATATAACGGAGAAACAACTTGACAATGCTGGTCCAATGGCAGTTGATTTCGATTTCCGTTATGCAACAGATATTACTACTCGACAACATACAAAAGAGCACGTATATGATATGATTAACTTGTATTGTGAACAACTCTCGAAATATCTCATTATTAAATCGAAATGTCCTATTCCGGTATATATTTTTGAAAAAAACAATGTGAATTGTGAAAAAGAACGTACAAAGGATGGTATTCATATGATAGTCGGGGCGCATATTCAAAGAACATTGCAGATAATTATCAGAGACAATGTCGTTAATGAAATAGCCGCCGTATTGGATGATTTACCATTGACCAATAGCTGGTCCGATGTTTTGGATGAAGGAATCTGCAAGGGTGGAACGAACTGGCAATTATATGGTTCTAAAAAGCCCGGAAATGAAGCTTATAAATTAAAGTACTTTTTCGAGATTTCACTTGATGAAGACAATGAATGGACATTGGTAGAGAAGAATCTTTCTCAATTTGATCAGGTCAAGAATTTTAAGCAATTGAGCGTTCGATATAGTGGTCATCAACATTTTGAGATGAACGAATATGCAAAAGAAATGTGTGAAAGTCGTAAATCATCTTCTAAGAAGGGTGGTGCATCGCGCAGCATACGTATTATTCAAAAAACAATTGTTCCATATAACGAAATTCGCACTGAAGAAATGTTGGATGAAGTAATCAAGCTTACATTGGAAAGTCTTGAAGGAAAAGATTACGAGGTAAGTGAAACGCATAATTATACAATGTGTTTGGGCAAGGAATATTACGAACCATATAATAATTGGATTCGCACCATGTTCGCTCTTCGAAACACAGATGAACGATTATTTCTCACGTGGATTAAAATGAGCTCCAAGTCAGCCAACTTTTCATACGATAAAATCGACGAGTTTTATGACTTGTGGAATAAGCGAAATAATGACAACCTCGAAATACTTACCAAGCGGTCGATTATGTATTGGGCAAAGATGGATAATCCCGTTGCCTATGAAAAGGTCAGATGTGAGAGTATTGATTATTTCGTCGACCATGCAATTGAAACACCAACCGAGGTAGATTGTGCGAACATTTTATATCACATGCGAAAAGACAAGTATATCTGCAGTAATGTGAAGAGTAATACATGGTATGAGTTTCGAGACCATCGTTGGAGGGAATTAGATCAAGGTGTATCATTGCGTTTAACTATTTCAACCGACTTGCACGGAATATGTTTTCGCAAGGCAAATGTTGGAATGCAAAAGTTAAATACGATTGAACAAGGTACTGAAGAATATGCCAAGCAAAAGAAGAAGAATGCCCTGGTAATTGATTTATGTAAAAAACTCAAGAGTACTGCGTTTAAGAATAACATTATGAGAGAATCGCAAGAGTTATTTTACGATTGCAATTTTATCGAGAAAATTGATATGAATCCATATATTTTATGTTTTAAAAACGGAATCTATGATTTCGAACAAAAGAGTTTTCGTAATGGAAACCCAGATGATTATTGTATGAAGTGTACGAATCAGATGTATGTCGCGATTGATAATGGTAAACATGGTAAGCATATTGATGAAATTAAGACTTTTATGAAGTCCCTGTTTCCGATCAAAGAGCTTGAAGACTACATGTGGAGTCATCTTGCTTCCGCCCTTATGGGTATCAACAAGGATCATTCATTTCATATTTACACGGGATCAGGTTCTAATGGTAAATCCATGCTTACCGAATTTATGACCAAGTGTCTGGGGGATTATCAAGAACAGATTCCTATTTCGCTAATTACCCAGAAAAGAAATGGTATTGGTGGTACCTCTTCCGAGGTCGCTCGACTACACGGTGTTCGATATGCTGTTATGCAAGAGCCTTCCAAAGGGGATCATATTAATGAAGGAATTATGAAAGAGATTACTGGCGGTGATCCTATTACTGCGAGACATCTTTTCAAGGACGCGTTTACATTCAAGCCAATGTTTAAATTGGTGGTTGCAACCAATCATTTATTCGATATTAAGAGTAATGATGATGGTACATGGCGTCGTATTCGTGTATGTGATTTCAAGGCGAAATTTAAGGACAAGGTAGACACTGATGATAAAAACGAACCCTTTCAATTCAAGAAGGATTATAACTTGGACAAGAAACTTAAGGTGTGGGCGCCCTATTTCCTTTCAATGCTTGTTAGTAAATGTTGTGAAGAACAGGGTGTATTTCCGGTTGCTAATATTGTTGCAGCTCGTAGTGATAATTATAGAAATGATCAAGATTACTTGAGTGAGTTCGTATCAGAAAAGATTCAGGAAAACGACGGGGGTCGCATTAAGAAGACCGAATTATATGAGACATTTAAGCAATGGTATAATGAACAATATGGTAAAAATGTTCCAAAGGGCAAGGATTTATATACATTTATGGATAAGCGTTTTGGTAAGTACAGCAATTCATGGAGAAATGTGGAAATTAAATACGATGAGGAAGATGGTGGTCATATAGCAGGCATTTAAGTACAATATTTAGCAATGCATTTAATAAAAAATGCTTAAAAAATGTATAACACAGAATATTATACATTTTTATATTTTTTACTTACATAGCAATGGCTGGATTATGATCATCACAATCATCCCCACAATCATCCTCTTCGTCTAAATATACATTATTAAAATAGGCCTTCACTTTATCTTTTACAGATGTTCCCTTTTTAAGGGCATATGTTTTCAATATGGGATAAATCAATAAAAAAACAAATACTACCCATAATTTCATTTCTCTGTAGCGTTTTTTGGCGATTAAATACACTAAAAACACAAAGACGATGAAATAATATATAAACATGACAATATTGCGTGTTTTTTTAATTCGAATCGTTTCAGCATCTTCATAAGAAGATTGTCTATCAGAAATCGCTATATTATTTTCCATTTTCAATGTAGTTAATTTATACATTTTTTCTTCATTTTGGTATTTTACCCATAAGTCGCGAATATTTTGTTCGTATAATGTTCCACTTGCATAAGAGTGTAATTCTTCTCGCAATATTTTCATCTGTTCGCGATGTTTTTTAAACATTTTTTGAACCAATTGTCTCGCAGTAGCTTCATACCTTTCTTCCATCATATTATCATAATATGGAACACCTTTTGTAAAAACATAATAATCCTTCTCTCTTCGCTTATAAATAGACGGGATATCAATCTTTACTTTACCCGCCTTGTCCAATTTTCGTTTCAATTCTTCCGACTTTCGTTGAAATTGACATGCCGGATCACACATTAACTTGTCCTTGGCTAATTTCATCATACCATTTACTTGTGAAAACATTGAATCTCTAAATGCTGGATCGCTCATTTTTCCCATATCTAAATTAAATGGTGGATCGGACATTACTATTAATAATTAAACAGATTAAAATTTCACATAAGGCGAATCGTTGGCATTAAATGGAAGGATCTTCTTGTTTTTTTGCAATTTAATAGTGCTATTCCATGATGAAAATGCTTCTTTGGTCATTGCTGCCATATCATTTGATGTATCACTGGCCTTGGTCTTGTTATTTTGCAAAGCACACTTATTCGTCTCCTTATCATAAATCATATTGGTACCAGTACAACATGCGTCTCCTACACATTGAATGCCCATATCTAATGCTTGTGGAAGATAAACAATGTTGCTTGGATCGCCACTGTCTAAATCTACATTTTGCGGGTCGAATGGAAAATCATATTGGTCATAATCCATATTGTCTCTAAATAATATGTCTCTCATTCGATTCCACATAACAATAATAAATATAACAATTACTACGGCAGATAATATATTGGCAATATTTCGTGGTATAATACTCTTTTTACTCAATATAGTAATTAATAGGATTGGAACACATGCGATTATAATAATTTTCATCAAGTCTGTATGAGATTCGTATCTTTTACCATAATAAGTATTTATCTCCACCATACGCAACTTGTTGATTTTTTCTTGTTTAAGGGCATTCATCTGATTCTTAGAATTGTTTAATTCGCCTTCAATTACTTTTACACTGGTTAATTCGTCCACTAAATCATTTCGCGTTTGAGCAACTTGATACTGATTCATCATGTACGAATCCTGTAAACTACCGAATAATGTGCTTCTCATTTTTGATAATTCATTAATACGTCTTATGGCTTGCTCTTGCTCTTGGAGAGACGGGGGATTAGGTGAGCTGGCACTATTTTCGATAGACGAATAAAGTGTTTTCTCCAGGTCCTGCAAGTCTTTTATATTTTTTATAGTTGAAGAAGATCGTTCTTTCATTTTAGAGACTTCATCTTTTGATGCTACAAGATTATTCATTTTATATTATACAAGGAAAATTTATATAATATGAAAACATTACTATCCGAATTCATTTCAATCAGAATTCATTTCAAGCACTCTTTTTATTTAATTTTACTATTGCAATAACAATTGCAATGGCTACAATGCTAAAGATCATGTATCTATTATTATTACTTACCAATTGAATTTCTGAATCATCGTTCCAAGCATTTATATTGGAAATCTCCTGCTTGTTTTGCGCGTATTTCGAGTATTCCTTTTTAAAACGTTTCAACTCGTGTTCAATTTTATTATAGTAATCGACGTAATATTTATTCAATTTAGTTTCTTTTTTGCCGAGATTATCTGTGCGAGCTTTTATTTTTTGAACCATACTATTCAATCTGTTTTCTGAATTTGCTAATTCAAGTTTATCTTTTGCTGTTATGCGAGCCAATCCACATTTTGTATTTCTTGACATGTCGCTACCTCTTTCGTATGCATCCCATCGTCCACTATTTATACCGACTACTTCTTGACTACAGCTTCCCAAAAAGGCCGATGTCCCACCACTTTCCAATTTAACATTGTACTCGTAATCATTATTGGTGGAAAAACCGGCTTCAGTATTTTGATCCGAATAAGCAGAATCATTTTTCAAGCAGCCAGTTTTGGCACCTTCGTTCCAGTTAAATGCCGCACATAATGGATCTTTATCACACAAGTTTTGTAAAGCTTGTTTTGTAGCCACTTCTCCTGGGGCAGTACATTTTATATCATTACCAGGACTATCCTTGTGTTGATAATTTTTATACGAATATTTATGACCCAATGGACCTTTCATACGTAAATACGCGTCAGTACCTTGTTGTTCTTGAACAGTTCCACTCGTATAAGCAGTGCCGTTTTTAAGAAGACAATCTCCGTCACTATTCGTTTGATATAAGCCACAATCGCTACGCGCATTACAATTCTTTTCACAAGCATCTTTGCCAATTGCACCAAGATTTGAAATATCATGGCCTCCATTCACTGCCACGTTTGTATTGGGAATTTTACTATATTTATTTTTATATTCAGTCATACTTGATGGATAATTATGTAGAGTTCCATCTATATCAACGTATCCAGTTTGAAGTAAATTCTTGGCTGGTTTTTTCGGATTAATTTCATATAGTGCAAAACTGGGTTTATCTCCACCAACACCCATAATGTTTCCTTGGGCGTCTTTTTTCTGATTTAATTCATATTTATCTATTTTAATATTACCAGTATCGTCAATATAAAATGTTCCATTTTGGTTAGGATTGGTTATTTTTTGTCCAGGATATATTCTTGAACTTGTGGACATGTTTGAAAATATTGTTTCGCCTTTTATTAAATTGGTTCCTTGTGTATTCGACATTTTACCACCAGTTTTTGTAGACCATTTAGCAGATTTTTTATTAGATGAATTAGTTCCATTATATATTACAAAATTACCATCATTTTGCATCAATCCAATTGTAGGATTATTATTACATATTTTTACTTCATCACTACAGTCATAAATGGCTTTTTTTCCACCAGATTCTCCATCCATATTGATTGATTTTATCTTAGTTCCACACATGTAGTTTGACACAAAATTCTTTGCACATCCATATGCAGGATCACCTGGTATATCAGAGCCTATAGTAAAACTACCACTCTCATATCCATTTAATTCCGATAATGGTTTATTTTCATTTCCTATATATAAATATTCTACATTTCCAGACATATTTTATTATATATAAAATGAGAATAAAATATATTAATTTTATTTGAGCGATTTATTGCCTTTTAATTGAAGATGTTGTAAATTAGCTGGGAGAGGATCTGTTCCGCCTAAACCAGTGGATGCGAAATTTGGTTTCACGTTCCACGCTGAACAATTTTGACCATATGTTGCTGAAGCCCCCGAATCTGGTCCCACATAAATATTGCCACCACCAATAGGATCGCATCCACTCGTTGGTTGATTATCAGAGCTCCAATAATTATTATTATTACTATATGCGTGTAATCGACCATCATACCCCATCATTAAAAATGGACTATCGCCGTCGGCAGGTATTTTAACTCCATAATCTTTGATTGTAGAAGTATTTATAGCTGTTCCACTATTTTCAACTGGAAACTTATCATTACCAATATAACATGTTGCGGTTTTTCCGTCATAGTCGCTCATTGCAAAGTAATCCGCGTTCTTCAATGCTGCGCGCGAATGACATTGTTCAATGGAAGTAGCACCAAGATCGTCTTGTATTTTCATATCAGATCCTGCAACGTCATTATATATTCCAATGTAAGTTTTATTATTTGGCGTAAGTTGCGAAACAAAGACATTCTTTCCCTCATTACCACATGCTTGACCGGTTTTCATAGGAAGACCGTTAATAATTGGTTTTGGACCAGGTATTGATTCGAATAATTGATTCGAAAAATCTTTCGGGAAGTGGTTATTGATTTTAGGAGCACTTGACCAATTTGCGGGACAATAATTTTTCCCCGAGGTGTTGTTCCCAATATATTCCGAATTGTATTCTTTAAATAGTCCTGCGTCAGTTATATATCCTTTCTTATTACCAATCTGTACATTTTTACCATGATTCGTATTGGAACCATATGATGTTTCTAAATACCCTCGTGTATTATCTAATATTTGTTTTTTAATTTGGTTATAGGTCTGCAATTCTCTCTGGAATTCAACGTCCATATCATGTAGTTGATTGATTTCGCGTTCGTTTATTTCATTTACTGGACCATTATCAAAACCTTCAATGACCGTTTTTTTATTACCATTACTCGATAATAGTCGAGGTACAGTATTTTTATCTTGATGATTGCCGCTTTCACCAAGACTTCTGTTCGCTCGATTAGATAAAAAACGGATACCTTGATCTTGTATATTATTTCCATTGGGGTTATTATTTCCAGCGGGTATATTTCCAGCGGGTATATTTCCACCAGGTTTATTATATATTGATTTCATCTATATAATAAATAAATATATAATAAATAAATATTATTTCTTCAACTGTTTTGCTGTAATTACTAAAAGCATTGCCATTAAAATTCCAATTCCAATATAGGCACTTTGTTTTTGTGTCATGATTAAGCTGCTGCTTTCTTTTTTCCCATCCAATTTTTGATTTTGTTTTTCTAATAAAATTATCTTGCTTCTGTCTGCTTCAAGGTTTTGTGCGTAAGCTTGCATTTTTTTTGTGATGGCCGTCTTTTGTTTTATCATGGATTTAGCAGCAGCATTATTGGGTATGGTCATGCGTTCCAACTCTTTTGTTCGGAGTATGAGCTCTGCATTTACTTTTTTCATTTCATGTAATAAAGCTACACCTTCCATCCCACCAAGTTGCGTCATTCCATACGGAGGATACCCAGTTGTTACGTTTGAATCTGATTTATTTTTAAAAGTACCTCCGATTTTGTTTCCCCAGCACGTGTTTTTTAAATTCGGGCTATTATATGCGTCATTAAAGTAAGTAATCTTATCATACGGTTTTTTGGTATTTAATGATGCGAATTTACACCCTTGATAATTATTAAAGTTTCCGATAAAATCCCAGTCGTCCGTAGATGTTTTATTGACATTTTCAAGACCAACTGTTGCATTTATACCTTTCTCGTCGCGCCATTTTTGATAGGGTGGTCTTAACGCAATTTCTATATTGTTATTTGGCTCGATTGTCCATAGAGTGCCTTCAATATCTTCATTTATCAGGTGTTTGGACGATGTATCAGACATGCTCATATTGGATATGACTTTGTTTGTCGGCGTCCACTCCTGTCCCCACTTATTTTTATCGCGCTCCCATAGCATGTTGTCAGATCCAATCACGCGCAAGGCACGCTTCCCACTTGCATCCACTTTTTTTGCACTACCAATCGGATCTTTTTCCCAGTGTCCTGAACCACATGTGCCAGCACAACGCCACAACATGTCATCCTTATCTGTCATATAAATATAGCTGTCATCGGCAGAAATGTCTTGTATTTCTTTGTCCGTGTCTATATTCGCCCATTGATTATTAGAACATGGTTTTGTGCATTGAAACAAGCTGTGTCCGATTCTTATACCATTTCCCAATGAAACGCCGTAATTGCCATTTCCACCACCAGTTGATACATTGATGTTGCTTGCGTATAATGTATTATATGTCCCACTTTCAGATAATATTTCTATTTTTAGATAGGATAAATTCGGATATTTTACATGATCTGGTTTGAACGGATTTTCAAAATGAAATCCATGACGATTACGATTGTGTTTACTATTACCTACACCGAATACTATGTAATTAATCGCCGTGGTTGTTGAATTAAATGTTATAGTGCTTGTATTGGGATTATTATCGATGCCCACACTAACTGCTTGATTATGGACCATTTTATCATCTAATTTTATTGATATATTAGTTAACACAGTTCTAACTGATTCATCATAAGTATCCTTTTCACCCGAACCTTTTAACGTTATCCTTAAATTAACACTAAATTGTCCTTTGCTTCCAATAATAGAGGTGGACTTATTGGTTGTAATCTTATCTAATTGTTTTTTACCCACCATCTTCCATTTCGACTTGTTCGTTTGAGTTCTAATATATATATTATCGTCCGTACCCACTCCGTAAATATGCTTTCTATCGCCCGCCATGGCTTTTACTTGTCCATCTGTTTTTTCCCATTTTCCATCTAAGCATGGTTTTTTACATGTATATACATCTCCAGATGAATTATATCCCCATACATTGGAATTACCAGTCGCGACTACATCTTCTAATTTTCCAGGAATAATGCTCCATTTAGCACTGACTACTTGTTTTTCAACTAATTTATTATATTTATCTTCTAAAGATAGATAATAACTTAGTCTATCATTGAATATATTTTGTGCCTCTTTATATTTTAATAGAGTTGGGTATTTTTTTGGATAATTTAAATAAGACATTCGGTATAATAAAAGTGGATATTTTATATTTAAACTTCAAGGGTGTAAAAACTGGGTATTTATAAATATCCTTGAATAATAGGAAAAAAAGTTTATATATTTGTGTTTTTTATTATCCTTTCTTCTCATTATCACCCACTACCTCTCCCTCTCCCTCCTATCGTCTGCCCTATCTTGCCACAAGTCTCTTATATCTTCTCCATTATCCATAAGGTAATACGAAGCTGGGTGTGGATCTACTGGTTCTTTACTACAAAAATCACGGCAATATGGACACACATTATTCTTTCTTATTATTTTATCCAAACATTCTTTACATGTTTGATGTTTATTTTCACAACCCGTTTCTACTATTTCTTTTTTATTTTCCATACAAATGGAGCAATATTGTAGACCCAAATCTTCATTACATACAGGACATTCTGTTATATCATCACTACAATTAGAACATAAATTGTGTTCTGATTTACAACCAGATATTGTAACCATGGCCATTTTTTCACAATGAGCACATTTTCTATAATGTTTGTAAATGTGCTTTACTTGTTTTTTTATTTCATATATTTTATATTGAATATCATCCATTATTTGGTCATAAAAATATTGTTCGCATAGCATTACTTCATATTCTTCATCTGCTTTACGAAATATCGGAACTAATGCTTTCCGTTTTTCTTCATTTTCAGGAGTAGGATTATGTATTAGCGATATTCTTTTTGCTCGTTGCCATTGCATATATGCTTCATCTCGTATGTTTTCTAATACTAATACTTTTGGTTGTATATCAGTGTAATATTTCGTGTTTACATACTTCACATATCTACAAAATTTGTTTTTAAGATTTTGCAATTTCGTTTTATTGAAAATTGTATTAATATCTACATCATAATACAATTTTTGAATACGATTATCTTGATCATCGGGGAAAACAATTCGTTTTTGTTCCATGTTATCTTACCTTTGAAAGTTAAAATTTAAATTAATATTTAATTATTATACTATATTAATAATAATAATTAAAGGTCTCAATTTTATTTTATTATTGTACGATAATATTTTATGTACAATTGCTCCCATCTTCATTACATGGACTATTCATTTCTGTCCATTCACCCGGTATCGCCCATGCACACGATCTTTCTATACCTAACTGATTATCTCCTAATACCAATCGCATAAATCCCATTTCACCCCAATAGGAACCCCACGAGTTTCGAATTATCCAATATTGTTTATCTATTTTTTTATCATATCCCCATCCGACAATACTTATTATATGATTGATTGTTTTCTTTGCATTAGGCACGTCTAATACTCCTCCATGATAGTCATCTATCTCTGCTGCATTAATTCCACAAGCTATGGGTCCATTCTCTATGATTTCACTTTTCATATTATCCGCACCTCTCACAGCACCATATTTCGAGATTGTTGCATTTGGATAGGTATTTATTGATACACATTTACCTCCGTGATTGCTAAATGTATCACATGTTCGACATATATTGATGGGTTCGCATATGAAATTATTTGTGTTTGCACATGCCGTTTCCTTTGAATCACTACTACATGCTTGATATACCATACAATCTTCAAAAGGAATATTTCCATAATCGTGAATTGCTTTATATGCGGCTAAATGATCTCCACCCATACAAGACCCTCCAAATTGACAATTCAGTAAGAATTGGATTGATAAATTTATATCTGGAAATGTCGCTTTTCTCATGATTTTTATTCTATCTGATAATGCTGATACACTACCATGTGCCCAACACGAACCACAATAAACAGGTATATGCTGATTTAAATTCTTTGTTAAATAATTTATTCCATTTTGCTCCTGCCAAGTAAATTCATCTGGGAGAGTTGACGTTGACGTTTTTAATACATTTTCACTTACATAGTCTGTAGTATTTAATTGTGGAATATATTCGTTCATTCTTCCTCCAACCATCGTTGTTAATGAGATAAATAGTAATGTTAGCGTTCTTAACATTAATTTTATATATCAAAATATATTAATTTTTATTACATTTTGATATATTATATATTGTATATTGTATATTACACATTTGCATATTTAAAACGCAAGTTTAATATAAAATTGATTTAAAGTTATAGTAAAGTTATAGTAAATTAATTATTAGAAATGGAAATTAGAACCGAACAATATACCCTAAAATTTGATAGCAATAGTAATGTATGTCTTTGTTGTAATAATAAATTACATAAAGAAATAAAGCGCGGAAACTATTTAATTGGCAATGAGTGTGGATATTGTGGATATTCAGATAGACCATTTGGAGGATGTGGAAATACAGCATCATCACACTATGGTGGTTGTTCGTGTGAATATGGTGAAAAAAATTATTTATATATAAGTTGTAAAAAATGTTTATCTCCAAGTTGTGTTAAATGTGGATGTAAATGTTATTGTAGTGGTGAAGGATGTAATGAAATTATATGTAGTAATTGTCTTAAAACAGAAAATTTCAATAATAATTGGAATAAATCAACACCTGCTGAAAAATTAAATATGTATGGTATTAAAAAACTACAAATATTAGCAAAAAACAAAGAAATAAAAGGTTTTTCAAAATATAATAAGATGGACTTAATAAATATATTACAACCTTTTGTAAACGAAAAGGATTTTCCAATTAAACTGGCGATTTAAATGTGCAAAGGTGTAAAAAAAATTGACAAACCAATATTGTTCGTATATATAAATGGGCCACTAACTTGGCTCAAGTATGGTAAAGTTAGACACAGATAGCGTGAAAAACACTCCATCGAAAGTGTAAAAAAAGGGTTTTACTTACAAGGTTAGATAGTTGATAGTGCCGGTTATGCCCGGTCAAGCAAACTAATTGTTAGTTGACACTATTATGTATCAGCGCGCAAGCTACCAACTATCCATCTACTATTGTGAAAAAATACCTGGGCGAAACCACCGAAAATCGCCTCGTTCCCTCTGTGTAATATGAAAATATGATGCTACTGTTTTAGTTTAGAATTGCACTACAATAGTTAATTATTACGGATTTGAGATCGGCTATATTTCCGGTTGCGGATGGATATCCAATGGTCTCAATTTCCCAGTCAAGATCCATTTTATATTAAATAGGACAAGGCGAAATCCGTGTCGAAAGTGGAAAGCAATCCCAGGGGACGCCCTGTTTTTTTTATATATTACATAAAAAAACAATATATATATCGACTGCGCTTTTTTCTTATATTATTATGATTGATTCTCTATTTTGAATAAGACAATTGATGCCTACACATTGGGCAAGCCACAATCATTCGTCCAGTTGGTTCTCTATGAAACCGATTTTCGTGGTATTCGACCTTGCTATTTGCCTTTATATGCATTTCCCAACAACCACCACAGAAGGTATGTCCACATTGAGTTCGAATATTATTATCAAATAATGCGGCTGGCAAAGGTGTCTTGGTCGAAATCTTGTCCCAGTCCAGTCTTACTGGATTCCACAGGGGAGTAGACATACAATCCATACAAATAGGACAATCATCGTTTTCCGGTTTTTCGTGATTGTAATTGACGCGAACTACTGTGTATATTCTCCATCGGCTGGTCAAATCTTTTATCATGCGAGATTTTGTGAGGGTTGTTGGGATGGGAGAGTATAAATACTCTACCAGACATGGTCTATCAAAATAATCACTCATATGTTGTTTCATTTTGCGCTTATTTGGTATTTTTTGGGAAACCTCGTATTTTGACGCGATAAATCTCAATTCGTTTATTGGAAACGACTTGAAATCAGGTAATGCGTCGTCTAACATGAAGTTATTTCCTATCTCAGTGAGAATTTTTCTGCGACCCTTCATGTTGCTATTGCAGTTAGATGCTACATGTGATAGACAATTACAATATATGCATCTATTCACCGATTGGTTAGATTTACATGACATTTCTATGCTATGCTGTTGCTTTTCTATGCTATGCTTTTCTATTGGATATTTAAATAACGTACACTATATAAATGAATCATTTTTTTCCATGGTCTCAATATTTACGACTTACTGGAAAAAAAAATTGACACATGGATATATGATCAAGTAATATGCGGGCTACTAACTTGGCTCAAGTATGGTAAAGTTAGACACAGATAGCGTGAAAAGCACTTCCCTCGAAAGTGTATAAATGGAATGATTTACAAATATAGATATATTTGATAGTGCCGGTATAATTTAACACGCACGATACGCCTGTTTATCGGTCAAGCAAACTAATTGTTAGTTGATACTATTATGTAT
>Ga0233415_10000611_pt1 | contig 16564 bp, 13 predicted proteins | sample Na_anoxic_12_MG_FD_188631 | JGI IMG/M metagenome (GOLD analysis project Ga0233415, IMG submission 188631) | Seawater microbial communities from Saanich Inlet, British Columbia, Canada - Na_anoxic_12_MG | ecosystem: Environmental > Aquatic > Marine > Inlet | place: Canada: British Columbia... | reverse complement strand
AGTTTTTGGACAAATTAAAGATAGTAATAAAAAAATAGATAAATTAATTCAAGTAGTTGTATTGGGTTATGGTTCATTATATAACCATTCCTTAACACCAAATGTTGATTATATAACCCATACCGAATTAGATATATTTGAATTTATCTCATTTAAGAAAATAAAAAAGGGTGAGGAGTTATTTATAAAATATGATAAGAACCCAGTATTTATTAAAAAGATAGTTTAGTTATAAGGGTTATATATTTATATGTATGGAAGAAAAGAAAAAATTAAAGGCTCTGTGTATTTCGGGTGGAGGTAGCAAGGGAGCATTTGGTGGTGGTGTTGCACAATACCTAATAGAGGAAGAAAAAAAAGAATACGATTTATTAATCGGTACATCCACAGGTAGTTTACTTGTCCCGTTTATCGCGATTAAAAAAATGGATACATTAAAAGAGGTGTATACCACAGTAACACAAAAAGATATTTTTAAAATAAACCCCTTTAAAGTTAAAAGTGATACTAATGGGGTAGTAAAGGTAGGTATAAATTTTAAGAATGTATTATGGAATATATTAATTAGAAGGAAGAAATCTTTTGGTGATGCATCTAACCTTAAAAAACTAATAAGGGGGTTTATGAGTGAAAAAGATTATCGAAAAATAAAAGATTCTGGAAGAGAGGTAATTTGTACCACAACTAATTTAACATTAGGTGTTCCGGAATATAAATCAACAAAAGAATACGGGTATAAAGATTTTTGTGACTGGACATTGGCTTCTGCAACTGTACCACCATTTATGGAGGTTGTTGAAAAGGATGGTTATGAATATGCTGATGGTGCAATATTAGAACATGCTGCAATACAAGAAGCGATAAATAGGGGTGCTAAGGAAATAGATGTTATTATTCTTAGGAAAGAAGAGTCCGAGTTACCCCCAGAATTAATTAGAAATGCTTTTCATTATATATTCAGAACAATAGATTTAATGATGTTGGAAATAGGTAGGTCAGATATTCAGATAGGAAAATTAAAAGCTAAAGATGAAGATGTTAAATTAAATTTTTATTATACACCAAGAAAACTTACAAATAACTCATTAATATTTAATAAAGAAAATATGGCGTCATGGTGGGAAGAGGGGTATATATCAGCACAAAAAAGATTTTATAAAACATATACATTATCCGGTAAAAAGAAACCTAAACTTTTTTATGATGGAACAATATCTTAATGTTCACCATAAATATCCTTTTTAGGATCACATTTCTCCTTTATAATTCTTTCTACAAAGGCAAACATTTTAAATCCGTTTTCTTCACAATATTTTTTTAATATAGTATGTGTTGATGGTGTAATCTTTAGATTTTTAGTCCTTTTCATTTATTTTCTTTTTAATGGGGTAAATTTGATTTTATAGGGGTAAATTTGATTTTATAGGGGTAAATTTGATTTATTTGTGTTAATAATAACATATTATTGTACGTTATATATGTGTATTATACCCTAAATTTTAGAATAATAAATAGTAAGTATGACAAAAGTATGAAAAAAGTCATACTTATTTTGTAGTATTACCACAAAAAGAAATTTTTCTAAAAAACTAGCATATTTATAAATAAAAGAATTACATAATATAATATAAAAAATAAAATTAAATGGCATCAACAGATAGAATATTTGTAAGTCCAGGTGTATTCACATCAGAGAAGGACTTAACATTCGTAACTAGACAAGTGGGGGTAACATCATTGGGGTTATTGGGGGAGACACCTAAAGGTCCCGCTTTTGAACCGGTTTTCATCTCAAATTATGATGAATTTATAAGTTACTTTGGATCTTTGAATCCGGAGAAATTTAAAGGTACTGGATTTCATAAATATGAACTAAATTACATCGCAAAATCGTTTTTAACACAAACCAATCAACTATATGTAAGTAGAGTATTGGGAGTATCAGGATATAAAGCAGGAAATGCTTGGAGTATAACATTGGATGCGGCATACGACCCATCAACAGAGACTAGTGGTTCACCATCCGCACCGATAGACCCACTTTTAACATATTCCGCAACAACTGCAGGTACACCACTTACTATGACATTTGGGGATGCTAATTTACAAGCATTATATGACGCAGGAGAAATAACGTCATCATTTACCTCTATTGGTTTATCAGATACGGGTGATACAATATCAACTACTACCCCTTCATATATAAAGGATGAAACAAATTGCACTTTTAGTGGGGCAACTTTTGAAATGGAAGTAACCACAACAGGAACTTCTGGATCATTTGTAACGGGTACCACTTCAGGTACTGTTACAACATATAACGCTAGTTGTTATAGTGATATCGATGGTAGTGTAATTGCAACACTTAGATCTAGAGCTGCCTATGGTGGTGATCAAATATTAGACTTTGAAGTTAGCGGTGTAACCGATACTGAGATGACAAATACTACTGACATTGTTTCAGACCCATTTGCATCGTTTAGTATTACAGGTACCGCAAGTGATGGGGCAACATTTAGTTACTCAGTATCTATGGATAAATCGAAGAAAAATTATCTTCCAGGTGTATTTGGTAGTAAGTCACAAGATAAAGAAACAGAGTTATTTGTGGAAGAAATCTATCACAATGTATTAGATGATTTATACGCTGCTGGTAAGGTTAAAGGTTTAGATATAACGTTTAATGGTATAGGAGAAGGATCATCGAATAACTTAGATGATTACCAAGAACAATGGAAATCAGCATCATCTCCTTATGTGTTATCAGAATTACGTGGTAATAAACTACAGAGATTATTTAGATTTATAACAATATCTGATGGAGATGCAGCAAATGAAGATGTTAAATTTTCAATTATTAATATTAAACCAGATGATAAAACTTTTGATTTAGCAATAAGGAAATTTAATGATAACGATTCTAATATGTCAATTGTAGAAAAATATTCTAGAATTAGTATGGATCCAGCTAACACAGGGTTTATAGGTAGAAAAATTGGAACTTCAGATGGTGAATATCCATTAAAAAGTAAATATATAATGGTAGAGATGGCAGATAATTACCCAATTAATAGTATACCTGCAGGGTTTGAAGGATCTTTAAATAGGGAATACATTGGAACTAGAACATCATTACCACCACAAATTGAATACAAAACAGTATATGGTGAATTAAATTCGTCACAATTAAGAAAAACTTATTTAGGTTTAAATACACAAATAGGTGTTGATCAAGACTTCTTTGATTATAAGGGAATTAATAATGTTAATAGTGGTCTTTGGACTGGTAAAACTGACGGATTCCATTTAGATGTAAATTCATTAGGAGCTGAAATATCAGATGGTAACAATAGTTATTTTCCAATATTACAAGTTGGTATATCAGCATTTACAACAGATGCTAGTTTAATAGGTGGTCCATATGAAAGATTATCATCTAGGAAATTCACATTTGCACCTTATGGTGGATATGATGGATGGGATGTGTATCGAACACAAAGGACAAACAATGACAACTATACCAAAACAGGTAGTAAAGGTGCTGATGGGTTATTATCTGGAACGTTTACACCATACACCACAAGTGAAGGTGATGAAGGAATAACTTCAGATTATTATACATTCTTAGAGGGGTTATATACATATAACAACCCAGAAGCTGTAAATATTAATGTATTTGCATCTCCAGGGTTAGATTTAAGGGATCAACCAGGGTTAATTGAAAATGGGGTAGATGTGATTGAAACGGATAGAGCAGATTCATTATACATTATAACAACTCCTGATACTGATGATGATGGAGTTGCATTAAGTCAATCAGAAGCGGTGGCAATAGTAGATGATTCTGGAATAGATTCAAACTACTCCGCTACATACTGGCCATGGTTACAAATGAATGATACGGAAAATAATCAATATGTGTGGTTACCGCCAACATTAGAGGTTGTTAGAAATATTGCATTAACAGATAATGTCGCATTTCCTTGGTTTGCAGCAGCAGGTTTAAATAGAGGTACAACAAACGCAATTAAAGCGAGAGTTAAACTTACTTTAGATAATAGAGATACTTTATATGAAGGAAGAATTAATCCAATGGCAACATTCTCAGATGTGGGAGTTGTAATATGGGGTAATAAAACCTTACAATCTGCGGATACTGCACTTAACAGAATTAATGTTAGAAGATTGTTACTACAAGCTAGAAAACTTATTTCAGCGGTTTCAATCAGATTATTATTCGAACAAAATGATGAAGTTGTAAGAAATCAATTTTTAAGTATGGTTAACCCTATTTTAGATAATATCAGAAAAGAAAGAGGGTTAATTGATTTTAGAGTTGTGTTGGATGATACACCAGAATCAATTGATAGAAATGAATTGAATGGTAGAATATTTATTAAACCAACAAGATCATTAGAATATATAAGTATTGAATTTAACATCACTAACACTGGTGCTAGTTTCGATGATATTTAATAATTAATATTATTAAAACACTATAATTAAAACCCACTATATGTGGGTTTTTTTATTTCTAATAATATTTATAAAATATGAAAGTTAAACTTACCGAAGAACAACATAAATTAATGATGGAATTTCAAAAAAGAGCTTATTCTTTTGATTGGGATGATAATATATTATTTATGCCCACAAAGGTGTATTTAGATAAGAGAGCAGGTAAAGGATGGGTACCTGTGTCGGTATCTACTGAAGAATTTGCACAAATTAGAGGTGATATCGGTAAAAATATTAGATATAGGGGTAATAGTATTGCTGAAACATTTAAAGATTTTAGAAGTTATGAATCTTTTATTGCTGATACAAAAGAAGCTTTAAGTAAGAATGCATTCGGACCTAGTTTTAATAAATTTAAAGAAGCATTAATAAATACATACGATTTTTCCATTATAACCGCCAGAGGTAATCCACCTGCATCAATAAAAGATTCAATTAAACTAATAATTTCCACTTCTTTAAGTGATGAAGAAAAGGAAACAATGGAAAATAACTTAGGTAATACAACAGTTGAACAATATTTATCCCTTCAGGATTATTACCCAGTTACTTCGGATGATTTTATGAAAGAGTTTGGTATCGAATCATCCGCAACAGAACCAGAAATGGCGAAAACGGTTGCATTAAGAAGCTTTGTAGATAGAGTTATCGGTGTGGTAGGGAAAATTAAAGATGACCCAGAATTTACAGGCGTTAGTATAGGTTATAGTGATGATGACATTGATAATGTTGAATATGTGGAGGAATTCATTGAATCGACATTAAAAAAACTTTATCCTGACATTACATTTCTGGTTTATGACACATCTGACCCAAATAAAACAAAGAAAAAGAGAATTATTATCAAAAAGTAATTTTTTTATAAGAATATACTAGATTACCACAATCATATATACGATAAATTTTTCTATCATACATAATTTCCCTTTCAGTTTTATTTTTATCAAATCCATCTTTTATTAATAAATTTTTACGGTATTTGAATCTATGCACCCTTTCAGTATTAATAATATAAAAATAGTTGGGGGATGAGGTATGGGTTTTATTAAACCCTATCTGGGGATATAAATTACCTTGTGACCATCTTCTATCTGCATAACTTATAACATTATTTGGGTTATACTTTTTAATAAAGTGTTTAAATAGTTTACTAGCTCCTCCGGTAACAGAATGATTAATTTTATTACAGAACCTTAATAACTCCCATTCGTTTTTAACACCATTCATAACAACCCTACCTTTACCAAATGTCATTATCGATACTAATTCATCATTATAGTATAAACCTAAATTAACTTTACTACCTATTGTACCTTGAATATGGTTATCATTTAAGAACTTTGTTTTATCTTTAGTATTAACTTCTTTTATTACACATTTTCTACCATATACTTTATTATCAGTTAATTTAAATAAGTTTTTTAATCTACTTTTAACAATTTCCTTATTATTCACCCATTCATCCTCAAAAATATGTATCAGTTGTATCCCTTTAGATTCACACATATTAGTTTTATTTAAATGGTAATCTTTATCCACATATTTTTCACAATGCCAATACAAACCATTAAATTCTATACCAATATTAAAATCAGGTATTAATATATCAATCTCTTTACCATTAAGAATATCCCTATCACCCTTAATAAGGTTTAACCCCAAAGATAATAAAAAATCTGTTAGTTCTTTTTCTTTTATGGATTTTAACTCACTTACGGTGTTACATAACGTACAAGGGTTTATTTTATTTTTAAATCTATAAAATAATAAACTTCTATCTATGTCATATTCATTATTGCAGTTATTACATTTTAGTTTAACATAGTTACCAGAATCATCAATCACATTTAACCCCCCATATTTTTCGTTAAAATTTGTTAGTTTTGAAATGTGATTGGTTTTTCGAGAACCATTTAAAAGTAATGTATTAGTTACCCCATATTTTTTAAGGTTAGTTTTTTTTCTTTTTTCTACAACACTATTTAATTTGTTTGGGTTGGTTACCCCTAATTTCTCTTTGGTTTTGAGTTGGATATATTCATTATCTTTAAATATATTAGTGACACCATATTTTTTAAGGTTAGTATTGCACATTTTTTCCTTAATATCTTTTTCTTTTTGTTTCCATTTAAGTTTTGATTTTAAAATGTGACCATCATGTTTATTTGTGCACGACACCGAACAATAACTACCATACCCCTCTCTTAAACTTTTCTTAAACTTTAATTTTTTACCACAATTTTTACATATGGGAACCTCAGTTAAATTATTTACGAATATATATATTTTTTCTTTAAACGGAATACCCCCTTTTAAGTTTATATTATCACAATAAAGGTTAATTGAGGTATAGATTTCATTATAATTATTTTCAATATAAGATTCTCTGGTCTTTAATCCAGCTTTATTATTTTCTAAAAAAAACTTTTTATAATCCACTTTTTTTGGTTTTTAGATATTTATTAATAAAGGTAATGAAAAATAATATCATATACAATAATAAATATAAAAAAAATTAGAAAATGGCAGATTTATTAATGCGGATGCCGGTTCCTTACGAACCATTAAGGAAAAATAGGTTTATCTTCAGATTTCCAGATGACTTGGGAATACAAGAATGGTGGGTTGCAACGGGATCACGACCAAAATATTCAAGTGAAGAGGTATCAATACCGTTTTTAAATACTGAAACATATGTTATCGGTAAATTTAAATGGGATCCTATAACAGTATCTTTCAGAGATCCAATTGGTCCTTCAGCGACACAAGCACTTATGGAGTGGGTTAGATTACATTCTGAATCAGTTACTGGTCGACAGGGATACGCTGCAGGATACAAAAAAGATGTAGAATTAGAAATGTTAGATCCAACTGGTGTTGTGGTACAAAAATGGATTTTACAAGGAACACAGATTAACGATGCAGATTTTGGTTCTCTAGGATACACAGAAAATGATTTAGCTACTATCGATGTCACTTTTAGATTTGATAGAGCAATAAATGTTTTTTAGAATTCCTTTATCGAATGTTTACTTTATCCCCTTTATATATGATCATATATAAAGGGGATTTTTTATTTTAATAAAAAAATACATATAGAATGTATAATATATAATTTTTACTACTTTACAAGTATTTATTATAAAACCGCAAAGGTATGGGTAAAAACAAACAAAGTTTAATCGAGGAGATTAATAGGATAAAATCTTTATTTAGTGAAGAACGATTATGGGGTAATTTAACTGAATCTACTGATGATGAGTGTATGGATCAATTAGAGGCGTCAGGGTATTTTATCTCAAAACCAGGGTCATCATCAAATGATTTAACTAGACAACACTTAGTAGGTTGTTTATACGCTGGGGGAAATAAAAACAATCCGACAGATTTATATAGAATATATGAAAAAATTAAGGGTGAATCTACTAACGTAAAAATAAATATTCAAGAAAGAGGAAGTAATTGTATGTTACTATTTACAAATAAATCACCATGTAATGGTGATGAATTGGTTGGGTCAATATGGGAAGACCCACTTTCAACCTGGAATCTACAGGTTTTATATAAATTTAAAGATTCTTTAGGTGGAATTCCGCTTTTCACTAGTAAACAGATTCACTTTTTTGGTTGGGAGGGGGTATTAAATCCTGCAACTTTTGATTATAACAATTTTAAATTTAAGGGGGCATATGTCGCTAACGGTGCATATATACCAGGGTCATATGCTGTTAATCAGAATTCATTGAAAAAATATATTGGTAATAATGAGATGGATGATGATGAAGATGGAAAAAACGACCTGGATACTTCAGTTGATACAACACATCCGAATCCTATAAAGGATTTTTTAACCGATCAAACAGGTATTGGAAGCCCTACTGGGAATTTTATAGACGATATACTAAAAAAGACATCTGGGTTTTGTATAAGTGGAGGTGCTCCATGGAAAAGAAAATAAATTAATATGAAAAAATTACAAGAACAAATTAAAAGAATGAAATCTCTTATGGGAGAAGAGAGGTTATGGGGAAATTTGGTGGAGAAAGAAGTGTTAACTGAAATTAATTGGAGAGCACTTGTAGCAGCAGCTAAAAAACAAAAAATACCAGTTAATGGGATAACTCGGGCTACAAGATTAAGATTGAAAAACGCGTTGACGAATGCGGACCAACAGACCAGACTTCTTGCATTTGATAATCTTATATCTAGAGTTGGTGATCAGGCATGGAAAACCGAACTTAGGAGGGTTTTAATGCCAATTAAAATCAAGGGAGATTGGTTGTCTGAAGATGCTGTTGAAAAACTTATTAGGGATATGGAATTAAAAGATAAGTTTTTACTTATCAATTTGAGAGATGGTAAAACTGCTGATGATTTGGTTGCTTCTTTAAATACACTTGTAAAACCAGGGGAAAAGGCATATGATAAATCTGTGATTAAAGATATGGTGTATTTGTTATATGGTAATGATAAATATATTTTTGATAAATTAGGGATTACACCAGACGTTACTGTTAAAAAAGTTAACCCAGACGTTTCTGTTAAAAAAGTTAACCCAGACGTTTCTGTTAAAAAAGTTAAACCAACTGACAAGGCTCCGACCAATCAAAGTCAAAAACAAAAAACGGATAGTTTTTATTCGGATCATAATATTATGAAGAATGTGAAAAAAGATAGATGGAGAGGAGAGTACTATATGACAAAAAACGGAGATATTAGGAGAAACTGGAAAGATGGTCGTTGGGCGCGATTGACAGAAACTATATTCTGGAAATGGAGGCTTAAAATTAAACCGATTGACTGGATTGCAGATAAAACTAGAAAAATTTTTAATAAGGTATCAATATATAAACATAGGCGGATTCCTGGACTTGGAGATGCAGTTGTTAACGCGTTTAAATACTCCCCCATTATAATGGAGACTTGGGCAATTAAAAATTTTTGGGCAGATAGATTACAGATATGGGGTGAAGATGCGGATTTATGGGACCCCTCTACTTGGGAATTTGATCTAGATTATACAGGGAAGATGAATTTGACATGGGATGAAGATACGGGGGAAAGGAAGTGGGTAGAAGAGGATAATACAGTTGCAGGGATAATTGGAGATTTTCTGTTTGTAACTGTTACAAATAACCCAATATCTTATCTAGGTTGGTCAGTGCCAGTCCGTTTGGGTAAGATGGTCTACAGTCAAGAAGTGACAAAACATAAGAAAATAATGGCGCAATGGATAAAAAATAAATATTTATGTTGCCAAGCTAAAGAACCCGCTACTCAGAATGCAGATGGGGTTGTTTTAAAGAAAGAAATAACTGGATGGTCTCCAGGATGTGATCTACATGGACAAACAGAAGATGGTGTAACTTTTGGTTGTGCATATCCGGATGGGCCACCTAGTTGTGAAGAGCTGTATGATGACATTTTCGTTAAGAAAAATAAAGATGATAAAACAGCGGCGGAAGTAAAATTTGAAAGTGATATGTCAAGTGACGAGAGTTGGCAGAAAACAGCATGGAAGTCTGCAAAAAAAGCCTTTGAAAAGAACTACGGAATAGAGAATGAAGATTGGGTAGAAGAGACAGTTTCCGGTATTTTTGGTGATCCCAGTGAACTTTGCCCAGAGATGGGGAAACTTATTGATATGGAAAAAATACAGGAAGATGTTGATGAGGTTGTAAAACAAGCTAAGGCGGAAACGGAAGAAAAGATTGCTGAGATAGAATATAAAACGAAAAATGCGACAGAATTAGCGGCGTGTGAAAAGATATCAAAATTAAGATCTCAAGGATGGTTACAATGTGATGATTGGAAATCAAGCTTCGTTGGAGAGTGGTGGGGAGAACCTCGCAAGTTGACTTTTGCTGATGATTATACCGGGTTTTCCAAATGTTGGTGTAGTGATAGCTCAAGTAAATTTGGCAGATCCGATATGGCACAATGTATTAAAGGTGCCAATAATGCGTGTAACGGGAAAGGATGTGAGTAGTAATAAGAATAAACTAAAATAAACTATGAAATTATTAATTACTGAAGAACAATATAAAAGGATATTTCTTTTAGGGGAACAAACCAAAAAAGTTATTGGTAACCCCTCCAATGACCCTTCTTATGCTGCTGATGAGTATGTAAGAAAATATGGTGAAGATGGTATGGGATATGATAAAGATGGTTTTGATGATAGAGGTTATGATAAAGATGGGTACGATAAAGATGGGTATATTGACGATGACCTGGAATTACTTCCTGGGACAAATATAACAGTGGGCGAATATAATAGTTGGAGTGATAAGAAAAAAGAGGCCTTTGAAAGGAAGTCATCAGATAGTTGGGACTTATCTAATTCGGGTTTGGGTCCTGACTGGAAGGAGAATATGCTTAAACAAGCTGCGGAGGACAGGGATAAACGAGATACAGAATGGGAGGCAAGCCGACAACAAGATATTAAGGATGGGGTAATGGGGTATGGTATGCATTATTATTCCCCAACTTTAAAACATAGGATTCATAAACACATGTTTGCTTGGGATGAAAATGATAAAGAATACGAAATAGAAAAAGAAGCTTATTACAATATGTTTAAAGAATACCCTGCCGACCCTATATGGAAAAGAAAGGGGTTTAAGAATTCAGAAGAATATTATCGTTGGTGGAACGATGAAGGAGAATATTCATACGGTGTTTTTGCAAAGGATGTTGTGAAATTTAGTTATCAGAAAATGGGTGAGACAATATATAGTATCTTTGACTGTGGTGAGCAAAAAGGTATAGAATATTTTCACTGTGTTATGGGGAATGCATCTATTGTGGTTTCTTTGGTACCTATATTAGGTACACTAGCTTCTGCAGTTATAGATGCTGTTGATGCAGTTGTTTACGTAGGGGAAGCTAGTTGGGATCAGTTTGAAAGCGGTTATTATTTTATGACGGGTGATTATGATAAAGGGATGGATAAACAGAAGGAGGCTAAAATGAATTTGATTTGGGGTGGGTTATCCGCTATGGGTATAATACCCGGAGTTACTGAGGCTAAAGCGATTTGGAGATATGCACCAAGAGTTCAGAAAGCAGCTGATAATATAATTAAAGAATTGGCTGAAAAAGGTGTTAAACAGATAAATCTCGAAGAATATACTACAATTATAGTAAAAAATACGGAGAAGTTAGATAAAAAAACAACAAAAAAAGTTACTGATCTTATGGACGTGTTGACATCCAACCCCACAGTTTCAAAGGAGTTAAAGGATATAGAAAAGGCAGTATTAGAGTTTAATCAATTTAATGATAAATTTATGGCAGCGAATAAGTTGACAAAACTTCAGTACGCTTCATTTATAAATGGTAGTTCATTTGGAAAATTAATGGCGAAACATGGAAATGATTTTTATAAGGCAATTAAAGATGACACAGTAAGAAAATTAATAAGCACATTTTTAGTTCAGGCAGGGTTATCTACCGGAATAGGTGGAGGTGTAAAATATTATGCGCATACAAAAGAAGAGAGGTTAAAACAAGACGCTAAAAAAGGTAATATTGCTAGTATTGTTAAAGTTGCAGGATATAACTGGGAATTAACAAAAGAGATATTTGGGGTAGACCCCGATTCAAGTTATAATGATAATATATTACTTAAAAAAGCTTGGACAGCTGGGTGGAGACCATTTAAAGACAAAAATAATGTACCAGAAGCAGAAGATATTATAGTGGTTCCAGAAAAATACCAAACAGAATACTATAAAGAAGTTTATGGTTTCAGTGGAGAGGATGTTGACCTTGACCTTGATAAAATAAAACCTAATGTTTCTGTAATAGATATAGTTGATGATGAAGATTCAGAAAAATTAAGGCGAAACCTGGAATTGTTGATAGATAAATCTCAAAAAGAATATGAGGAAAGATTAAGACAAGAAGCGGGCAAAAAAAACTAAGTAAAAAATTTGTATAATTAAAATTTTTTTTGTATATTTGTATTAATATTAACAACTTAAATATATAATTATGAAAAAAATAGTAAAAATTGTTTTAATTGTGGCTGGAGTTTATTTAATTTCACCTACTTTGGTTATTAACATTTATGAATTAGTTAAAAAGGAAGTAATATCTATATTACCTACTGATAATAAACCACCCACTAATTTCGAAAGTGAAAATCCAGTATCATATACAGAATCTACCGATACATATGAGGGGGCTAATCTTCCATCTAATACTGGTATGAGTGTAGAAGATGTTATTAATTATTAATTTCATTTAAAAAATTTACTTTTATATATTTATAACTATAATATATAAAAAGTTTTAAATGGAAGAAAAAATTAATAACCCAGTATCACCTGATTACATTCCTGCAGAATATCAGGTACCCTTTGACGTTATAGAAATACCCTCTCAAGGGATTTTATATAAAAATAAAAATAAATCAATTAAGGTAGAGTATCTAACTGCTTTTGATGAAACTATTTTATCGTCACCAAACATAAGTAATAGTGGTAATATGACCGATATACTTATTAATCGTAAAGTCAAAGACTTGGGTTTTGACCCTTTAGATTTATTAGTATGTGATAGAATAGCTATTTTACTATTTTTAAGGAGTACTGCTTTTGGTCACGAATATAAACAACTAGTTGTAAATAAATTAGGGGATGTTGTTGAAGGTACAATAGATTTATCTTCATTAAAACAAAAAAAACTATCTATAAATCCAGATGCGGATGGTCTTTTTGATTTTGTTTTACCTACAACCAATCAAATAGCTAAATTTAGATTTTTAACGGGTAGAGATGAAGCGGAAATCGATGAGTTAGATGCCAACTACATTAAAAAAACAAATGATGGTATATCCAATAAACTATTTTTTAGGTTAGAAAAACAAGTAGTATCCATTAATGGTGTTACCGATAAAATAAAAATTTCAAACTTACTTAAAAATTTATCATTAAAAGATTCTAGACTATTAAGGAAATATATTTCTGAAATTGAACCAGGAATTGACTTTGATACTACAGCTGGGATTCATGGGGGTGAGTCCGTATCTTGCTTTCTTAGGTTTAACTCATCTTTTTTCTTTCCTGAACTCTGAATACCTACTTAATATTCATAAACAAATAAATTTTTTAGTTAAAAATTTCGGTTATACATACAGAGATGTTATGCATATGCCTACTTTTTCTAGGTTAATTTTCATTAATGAAATTAAAACTGAAATAGGTAATAAAACAAAATAATGATATATTTATATATAAACATTATGTTATGATAAACGAAAGATATAAGTCGATGATACGTTCTATTTCCACAATGAACAAACTAATCGACAACTTAACAGAATCAAAAAACCCATATGAAGATACACTCGGGGATGAGAGTGTTACGAGTAAATCTGATGCACAAAGAAAAGTAGGGGAAAAAGCAAAGGGGTTGTTCCAAAAGATTAGAACTAACTTAAGTCAATTTAAGGAATTGGAAGCGGAGGTACCACAATCTAAAAATAGTAGCATTACAGCTAATTTTAGTGAAGAAATAGGTAATGATACATTATCACTTACGTTTTCTGCGGTCAACCAACCTAAATTATCGGATAATGATGGAAATGAAGTTACACCTGTTATTAGTGAAACGTATCAATTTGATGTTAAAGGTTATGGTGGGGGAAAAGGTGATTTTATTAAAATCAAAGGGAAGTCTGGTGTGTTAGATAGACTTGTTTTCTTACTTAATTTTCAAAAAATTGTCAAAAATAATCAACCTAATGAGGGGAAAATTTTTTATTGTAATAATGACGCGTGCGATTTGAGAGGTCCTTTTTCCACTTGGCAAGGTAAAACTCAATGGTAGTAAAAATATAGAATATGGGATCAGATGATGACGCAAAAGCATTGTTAAAAACAATGAAAGAGACTACCAAAGAAATGGGTAAGCAAAAAAATGTGTACGATTCAATTGCGGGTGTCACCAAGAAAATCAGGGCGGGTAGTCAAGAGGAGTTAGATGACTTTAGACTAATGGTTGAGGCAATGGATAAACGTAGTGATTTATCGGGTACGTATAAAAAGGATTTGCAGGATCAGTTGGATTTAATGGTGAGATTGAATGATGAGTATGTGAACTCTTATAAGGCTGGTGGTAGGATACTAGGTGAACTTAAAAAGGTAACATTTGAAACCAGAAAGTTTGCTTTTACTCAAGCCGCAATATATAATTATGGGGAAAAAATAGCTCACCAGTATAGAGATATTGCTAGAGATGTAGGGTTAAGTAGGGATCAAGCACACGCAATGGGGGCATCCTTTAGAGCAGCATTACCTGAAGTTTTATTAATGGGTGGGGAGATGTCTGATATTACTAATACATATTCCTCTTTTATGGAACAAAGTGGTAGGTTAAGATTCTTCAGTGAGGATGATTTAGTTACGGTTAATAGTATTAGTAGAGCAACTAAAATGTTACCATCTGATACCGCAAAAATGGCTGAATCTTTTGATTTAATGGGTTTATCTGTAGAAACTATGAATGAGTCATTAGTGGACGTATACACTTCATCTCAAAAAATGGGTTTAAACTCAACAAAAGTTATAAAAACATTACAAAATAATATGAAATCTATGCAGTCATATTCTTTTGCCAGTGGAGTTAGAGGTATGACAGAAATGGCTAAACAAGCTGTTAAAATGAGAATTGATGTAAGTGATGTTTTAGGTATGGCGGATAAGTTCTACCAACCAGAAGCTGCATTAGAAGCGGCTGCAAACTTACAAATGTTAGGTGGTGATATTGCTAAGGCGTTTGGTGATCCTTTTGAAACTATGTATTTAGCTCGTAACAAACCAGAAGAACTGGCAAAAAGGTTACAAGAAATGACTGAAAATATGCTTCAATTTAATGAAGAAAGTGGTCAATACGAACTCCCTGCAGAGGGTAGAATGCAATTAAAAGCTGCTGCTGAACAATTAGGTATCATGCCAGATAAAATGATAGAGCTGGCTCGGCAATCATCAAAAATAAAAGATATTAAGATGAACATCTCTGGTAATGCTTTTGATGATGACGTTAGGGAAGGAATTGCTGGTATGGCAAAAATGAAAGATGGTAAATGGGTTGTTGATTTTAGAGATGAAAAAGGGAAACCAATGGAGATCGATATTAATAATACTGGAGAACTACAAAATGCTATAGATAAAGGTCTTTTATCTGAAGGTCAAGAAACAGAAATGGATCTTTTTAGGCAAATATCTTTAAATACCCAAACAATGACTGAGAAAATGGGTAATCAAGCTGAAGCATCGAGAGCTAGTATAACCGCTGCGGTAGATTGGCACGCAGTGTATGAGAAAGCACTTGGACCTTCGATATCAAAAATGCAAGAAGGAACACAAAATTTAGTAAAAAAACAAATTGAAACTTATGGGAATCTTACTGGATTAATGACGGGTCAATTAGATACTTTTAAAAATTGGGTAGAGGCAGAGGTAGCGGTACCTAATTCTGCTGATTTTATACCGATCGAGGGAGGTGGGAATGTTCCTAATAGTGATCCTGGATCTGGCGGTGGTAATATTGACGACAACACCTCTGTCGATATTGAGGATCTACTTAAGGGAGGAGGTGATCTATCAATGAACACCCATAATACCTTTGACCCTTTGATGATTAATATAAATATAACTGGTGATGATAATATGAAAGGTATAGTTACAGTGGAAATGGCTCAAGTAATAGCGAAACAAGCGGTACAACAAATAAAAAATAATGGTGGAGTTACAGATAGTAAAGAAGCATATGATAATATAGGTGATAATATAACTGTAACGTAATAAAAAAATAATTTATTTTCATTTTGACCTTTACTTACTAAATTTTTCCTTGTATATTGGACCAACTAGAACAAATTAAAAATAAATAATTAACTAAAACAAGAACAAAACAAGAACAAAACAAGAAAAATATACTTAATATTCTTGTAATTATAAAGTTCTCATTAATTTATTTCCTGAAATTTACTCTTTAAATATTTATATAGAAAGAATAATATATGTCCGGGATTTTA
>Ga0233415_10000609_pt1 | contig 16569 bp, 13 predicted proteins | sample Na_anoxic_12_MG_FD_188631 | JGI IMG/M metagenome (GOLD analysis project Ga0233415, IMG submission 188631) | Seawater microbial communities from Saanich Inlet, British Columbia, Canada - Na_anoxic_12_MG | ecosystem: Environmental > Aquatic > Marine > Inlet | place: Canada: British Columbia... | reverse complement strand
AATTCTATAATAAATTTTGCACCCCGCGGATGGTTGTCCTGCACACGTATCATGCCGTTATGATCAGCGACAATCGCGCTTACAATCGCAAGTCCTAAACCCATACCGGCCTTTTTTGTTGAAAAATAAGGTTCAAAAAGACGAGTCTTGTCTTCATCGGAAATGCCCGCTCCATTGTCTGTAACTTCTAATCGCACGATCTTTAAAATTGGATCATGGTCTAACGTAATTAAAACGCTGCCGTCATTCTTTACAGATGCAATGGCATTGTCAATAAGATTGATCATCGCCTGCTTGATCTGTTGACGATCAAGGTTAAGAAGTGGAATGTCGTCTATAATGTTGAACTCAAAATTAGTATTTTGATGCCCCTCTATGTAAAGTGCCAGGGTCTCTTCAATTATCGGCGGCAAATCACAGGGTTTTGGATTTGCTGTGGGAAATCTTGCAAAAGCTGAAAATTCGTCCACAAGATTTCGAATCAATTCTACCTGATCAGTGATTGTCTGTGTACATTCATCAAAAACCGGCTGGTTAAGCTCCTTGGAATACTTTCGCTTAAGACGCTGGGCTGAAAGCGATATCGGTGTCAATGGATTTTTTACCTCATGTGCAATCCTGCGAGCGACTTCACGCCATGCAACTATACGCTGGGCCTTTTCAAGTTCCGTCAGATCATCAAACACCATTACGATGCCCACGTGCTGACCGGAGTCATCTTTAAGGGCATTTACATGTATCAAAAAACTCAAAGGGCTTCCCCCTACGGTCAGTTTTAACGGTAACTCCACGGCACGGTTTCGTGTTGTTTTAAGATTCTCCATGACCTCTTCGGCAAGATTCAGAAGCTTTCCATCTAAAAGTTTTTTATAACTTTTATTGATGATCTCATCTGACTTGAGGTTTAACATTTTTTCAGCCGACTTGTTGATCGTGGAAATGAATCCGCCTGCGTCAAGCGTAATTACACCGGCAGAAACATTTTCAAGAACGATTTCCATGTACTGCCGTCTTTTTTCAATCTCAACATTCTGTTCTCGAAGAAGGCGAGCAGAAAGCTCCAGTTGATCCCTGCCGATCCGCAAATCTCTGGTCATTTTATTAAATGAATCAACAAGGCTCCCGATTTCATCGTCAGCCACAAGGCCGATACTGAAACTCAAGTCTCCTTCTGCAACTCTGTGGGTTCCTTCAGCAAGTTCCATGATCGGTATGGTGATCGTTTTCGCCAGGAAGAAGCCAAACCATACAGCACAAAACACAACCAAAAGCCCCACAATTGAGAGGGTGATATAGTAGGTAACCTGAATCGGTTTCTTAAGAAGCTTTATCTGCTGGTATTCTTCAAAACCTCTTGAAATGGATACCATATTTTCGGAAAGGTCCGGCGGCATCAGTCTGGTTAACACAACAAACGCCTCTGCATTAGTACGCTTTGCTCCAAAGGGGATGGTTCCAATAGTTCTGATTAGCTCTCCTGCTATCATACTTTCAGAAATTGACCTGACACCTTTTTGCAGCACTTCTTTTAGAAGATTATCAGCAGAAACAACCCCAAACGGAACATTTTCCAATTCTGGAGAAAGGGCAAATGTAAGGCGACTTGCATTGGCGTCATAAAGTTCAACGGCATTAAGATTAAACTCTCGCTGTACAACCTGAATGTAGCGGGAAAGTGCTTTTTTCTTTGTGGGATCCAAAAGTTTTTTTGTTTCTATCTGATATGATATTCTTTCCATAAAAAACTGACTGCTCTCTTCAGCTTGCCAATATAAACTTCGGCCCACAAGCAATGAATTTTCAAGAGCCTTTTCTACAGGAACATTAAACCAGAATGCAATGCTGTTTGTAATAAAGTTGATGGAGAAGAAAAAAAGTATAATGGTCGGCAAAAGTGAAAGCGTTATAAAAGCTACCACAAGTTTCGTTCGAAGCTTTGCGCCCATTACTTTGCGTTTTCTATCATAAAGCAGCTTTACCAAATTTCTGAAGACAAGAAATATTAGCAGGATAAGCAGCAGCAAATTGATGTTGATCAATATAAACATCAGGATTGTATTGGAAATGGGGATGCCGGCTCCAAAATGTATTATCCTGCTCTCGGCAAAAGTCAGTAGGGCAACCACTGCAATGATGACAAAAATAATAATGACTTCGCGCTTTCTTCTGTTGCGCTCTTCTTTCGAGATATAAGATGCCGGCTTTTTATATCTTTTATTTTCCATGATAACTGGTCGATCTAGTAGATGAAATCTATGGTATACAAATCGGTTTCAAAGTCCCATAGAGAAACAAAAAAGAGGACATAATGCAGATAAAAAGGAAGGGTTACTTTGCTAAGTTCAGCCTCAGTTCTTATTTGATAATGCCCACCTTTTTCAAGCTTGCCAAGAGAGACAACTTTCAGGCTGTCAATTTCAGCCATTAATTTCCGGGCTTCTGCGAAAGATTGTATAACATGTGGTTTACCACCATCCCACGATCGTTTTACAACAAATTCTTCTTTCAGATTATTGTACTTGATGGTATTTGTAGTCGTTATATCAGCTATCTTTTTATCGAGCCATAGATTGCGCACCTTGTACAGAGTAATGAAGAACGAAAATGTGGTGGGAACACCACTTAATACAGCCTTTTCCATTTCTTCTCTAAAAGCGCCCTCAACATTAAGATAAACAAGAAGGTCGTCCCGTGTATTTGTAACAATTATGTTTGTTAACCTGGCATCCTGGGCAAAAGATAGATTCTGGGCAAAAAAGATTATGCCAAGGAGCCAGATACATATTTTACGATTCCTTGATGAGATCATATAAATATAATGCTCGAAATTTTAAAGATAGATGAAAATTTGAAAGCGAAATAAATTGTCAGTCTTGTAAAAAGTTACAATCCGACGGTAAAGTAAAAATCTCCAAATTCAAGGCGCGCAAATCCTGAGGAATCGGCTATCCACCGGTCCCGTGGGGAGCGTACTTATAGTACGCTGCAATGACGAAGAATGCAGTACAACGCAAAAGTTGGACTTTTTACGAAGCCGTCAAATTGGACTACTCACATTGATTAATAGCGGATACATTGTTAAATGGCAAGTTATTTTGATTGATAGGAGGGCAACTCATTTACATTATTGACTGTACGGGTCTCCCATGATTCTTTTTGAGAAAAAAATTCCTTAAGAAAGGCATGGTTGAATTCATGGCCGGATTTACTGACCACCACATGGCCTAAAATAGGCATGCCAAGAAGTGAAAAATCTCCGATGCAGTCAAGGATTTTATGCCTCACAAATTCGTCCTTATAGCGCAGGCCGTCTTCATTAACGACATCTTTGCTATCAATTACAACTACATTATCCAGTGAAACTCCGCGGGCCAGACCGTAGCGTTTAAGATGTTCATATTCATGCAGAAAACCATACGTTCTGGCTCTGCATATTTCATGCTCAAAAACCTGGTCCGATAGATCTACGGAATAGGACTGTCTTTTGATCAGGGAATGATCGTATTCAATAGTACAGGTTATTTTGTAAGTCGAGCATGGATATACGCCAACCATTTTGCCGTCTTTTTTAAGCTCAACCGGATTTTTTACTACGAAAAAATACCTTGGCGCGGACTGTTCCCTGATCCCCGCAGATCTTATCATGGAAGTAAAGGGACCGGCGCTGCCGTCCATTATCGGCATCTCATAGGTGTCAATCTCCACCAGAGCATTGTCGATTGAAAGGCCGGCAAAACTGGCCATAAGATGCTCTATGGTTGAAACAATAAAGCCTTCATACCCTATTACGGTCGCCAGACTTGTATCCACAACCATATTAAAATGGGCAGATATGCCCGGACAGTCAAGAAGGTCTGTCCTTATGAACTTGATACCATGATTGCTCGGTGCAGGCTTAATAGTCAGATTTACTTTTTTCCCCGAATGAACGCCTACCCCAGAACAACTGACCGGCTGTGCTACGGTTCTTTGTTTAAAATACATGAGAATTATAAGTTTTATGTAGCTAAAATTTCTAAAGTATCGATTGAATAAATACGAAAAATTTATTTAAACCTATTAAAATAATTATGAAACATCAAAAATCAAGCTGAATCTTTTATAATCTATAATATATTTTATTGTTTATGTTTTACAAGAATTATCTATAATTTTAAGTTTCATCGTTGTTTTGGTAACAAAACATAAAAAGATTGTTCTATACACAGCCATTTGTTATGAATTGCAAATTTTTAAGTTAATACATTGAGTATTTCGAGGATTAACCCACTAAAGTTCGGTGGCGGGTTAAAATTTGAGCTTGACCCCAGAGAAATAAGCTACGCATTTCACGGGGCAGGCGCCGGGATTGGGCAAAAGGGAGCGTTTTTCAAAGGTCTCTGGACGCTATCTGAAAGGAGGAAGCGTGCTCGCAATGGTATTAAGCAGCGCTGTTATTGGAATTGATGCGTTTTTAGTTGAAGTGGAAGTAGATATAACATCAGGACTCCCTACCTTTACCACGGTCGGACTCCCGGAAGCTTCTGTCAAAGAGAGCAAGGAGCGGGTCAAGTCTGCCATTAATAATTCAGGTTATAGATTTCCTGATGACAGGATCACCGTTAATCTTGCTCCTGCCAATATTAAAAAGGAAGGGACCGGTTTTGATCTTCCGATAGCTTTAGGAATACTTACGGCAACCCAAATAATTCCCCAACAAATCATATCCAAATACCTTGTTTTGGGTGAACTGTCGCTGGACGGTCGTATTAAACCTGTCAATGGTTCCCTTCCAATGGCTCTGGCCGCGAAAAGTGCCGGTTATGCAGGAATAATCGTACCTTATAATAATGGTCTCGAAGCATCGGTTGTAGAGGACATTACAGTTTTACCTGTAAAAACCTTGTCACAACTGGTAAATTTTTTTCGTGGATTTACTCAAATAAAACCTGCAAAAACCGATATTTCTGCCATATTTAAAGATGCCAAAGGTTTTGAAGTCGATTTTTCCGAAGTCAGGGGCCAGGAGCATGTAAAACGATCTCTGGAAGTTGCAGCTGCAGGGGGACACAATCTAATCATGGTCGGCCCCCCGGGCTCGGGAAAAACCATGCTGGCAAAACGTCTCCCGACCATACTCCCTCCGATAACATTTGAAGAATCCATTGAAACTACGAAAATATTCAGCGTAGTTGGAATGCTCGCAAAGAACCAGGCGTTGATCACAAAAAGGCCTTTCAGATCGCCTCATCACACCATATCAGATGCTGGCTTGATCGGCGGCGGTCATATCCCCAGACCGGGCGAAGTAAGCATGGCACATAACGGCGTTTTGTTTCTGGACGAACTTTCGGAATTTAAGAAACATGTATTAGAGGTTCTTCGACAGCCTTTGGAAGATACCAAGGTAACCATTTCCCGGGCCGCTTTGACCTTAACTTACCCTTCAAGTTTTATGTTGGTAGCGGCAATGAACCCGTGCCCCTGCGGATATTTTTCCGACCCCAAGCACGAGTGCCGATGCACCTATCCGCAGATTCGCCGCTTTCGCTCAAAGATATCAGGTCCATTGATGGACCGAATCGATATTCACGTCGAAGTCCCGGCAGTTCCCTACAAAGACCTGAGAGGGGAAGCCGACGCAGAATCGTCTGAGGAAATCAGAACACGCGTTACTGCAGCACGAGAACGCCAGTCCGAAAGATTTAAAAGAACAAAAATCTACAGCAATGCCATGATGATCAACCGGCATATTAAAAAACATTGTAAAATCGATGAAACCTCATGCAATATTCTTGAATCGGCTATTGACAAACTGGGGCTGTCCGCCCGCGCCTATAACCGGATATTAAAAATCGCCCGAACCATTGCAGATCTTGACGGCGAATCCGACATCCGTGTAGATCACATCTCCGAAGCTGTTCAGTACCGGAACTTAGACAGAGGCAAACGATTTGTCTGACCCCATTCCCTCAAAAGGAGATAATAAAATGAGTGCAAAAATACCTACCCGTGAACAGGCCTATAACCTCTTAAGAGAATACAATAAAAATGAAGGCCTTATAAAACACGCTCTGGCAGTTGAAGGGGTGATGCGCTATTTTGCCCGAAAACGAGGAGAGGACGAAGAAAAATGGGGTGTTATCGGTCTGATCCATGACCTTGATTATGAACAGTTCCCGGAACAACACTGCCAAAAAACCGAGGAGATTTTAAAGGAAAATTCATGGCCCCAGGAATACATACGAGCGGTAGTCAGCCATGGTTGGGGAATTTGTTCGGATGTGGAGCCGCAAACAGAGCTTGAAAAGGTTCTTTATGCCATCGACGAACTTACCGGACTGGTGGTGACAACGGCCCTGGTTCGCCCTTCCAAAAGCGTTATGGATCTGAAAACCAAATCAGTCAAAAAGAAATGGAAAGATAAAAGATTTGCGGCCGGAGTTGACCGGTCGATCATTGACAAGGGCGCTAAAATGCTGGGCATGGAACTGACAGACATTATTACGGATACGATCATGGGCATGCGGGAAGTGGCCGAGGAAATCGGCCTTAAAGGGGCCGATTAATGGAGAAATTGTCCGGGGGTTCAAATGTTTTGCGCCTTGCGCCACCCAGCTTTCTTGAGTTCAGCAAACTGAGTCAGACGTATCCTTTTTAATTCATTGAAATACAACAGCTTATCTTTTTTTTGTAACGGCAATAACTCCTGATGGACCCGTGCATTGTCTTCCAGATCGTTTGGGCTCATGCCGTACCAGGTACAGTACCCCTCATCAAAAATGAATTCCGGAGTTACGGGATGATCAACCCCTTTAAGATCTAAATAAAACCGGGCAACCTCCATATCGTACTCAATGAGCCATCCCATATCTTCAATCATTGTTGATTGGTCCCTGCTGGCCCGGTCCCGGCATTCCGGACAATATAGATTGATAACAACCCGTTCCGGAAGAACATTATCTCTGTGAAAAAGATAGGCCTTATTCCTTTTGCATACACATGCCAGTTTTTGATGTAAGCACATTTATTCACAGCCCTTTTTAAACTATTTCAGCGGTCAGGGTGTTTTTCTTATAAAGCTTTGAAAATAGCGTAATGAATGATCAGCAGCGAAATCATACACTGTTTGAATCGAAAAAACTCCCCGACCCCTTAACTATTTAGTAAGATCAGAAATGGTCTTCTTTATTTTTTGAATAAGAGATTTTTGAATTTGAACTTTCAGATAAAGGTCTCCGGGCGTTCCCCCGCCTTTTCCATCGTCACCCATTCCCGCCAGTCGGATTCTCTGACCGTCCCTGACTTCCGGCGGTATTTTGACGACCAGCTTTTTGGACTTTTTTTTAAGAAAATACGCGTAAGGACCTCCTTCTTGAGCCTGTAGTGGACTCAGACGAATAACATCATTAATGTCGGCGCCGTTTCCAGGCAACTCAACACCGCTAACTTTTTCTATAACATACCGGGACAGTTTCCCAACTTTGCCCGGCAGTGGAAATCGGGATTGATCGTATTTGCCTCTTCTCAGAGGACCGGTAAAGACAAATCCTCCGGCAAACATGCCGGGTCTCTTAAATTCAAATCTCCGGTATTCTTTACCATAAAATTCTTTGAAGATATCGTCAAAACTCCTGAATCCAAATGCTTTGGCCATTTCCTCAAAAACATGATTGATATCCGAACCGCTGAAAATATCCTGTTGGGAATAATTGTTTCTAAACCGGCTGTAGGCATCAGAGCCGAACTGCTGCCTCAATGCATCATATTCTCGTCTTTTCTCCGGGGACGAGAGAACCGCATAGGCTTCATTAACTATCTTCATTTTTTCAGTAGCTTCCGGATTCTCTTTGTTTCGATCCGGATGATATTTAAAGGCCAGCTTCCGGTAAGCCTCTTTAATCTCCTTTGAAACGGCATTTTTATCCACACCTAAAATCTGATAGTAATCTCTTTGTGTCATTATGAAACCTTTGAAAAATGATCAATTATGTTCAGAGCTCTAGAAAATCGCCGGGTTTCATGACCGTGACCTTTGCCGAGGCTTCCTTTTCAACTTTGGCGGCCCAGCTATACGGATCCTGTTTGATCAAATCAAAGGTGTCATAGTGAACCGGAACCACCTGCTCCGGTTCTATAAGCTTGACTGCCCGTAGGGCGTCGTCGGGTCCCATGGTAAAGTTGTCACCAATGGGCAAAATTGCCAGGTCGATCCCTTCTTCACCGATCAGTTTCATATCAAAGAAAAGGCCGGTATCGCATGCGTGATATATCTTTTTACCCTGTATGTAAAACAAAAAACCACACGGATTGCCGCCGTACGATCCATCCGGAAGGGCGGATCCATGATGGGCAATAGTTAATTTTACACGGCCCCAGGGATAATCAAAGCCTCCACCGATGTGCTGAGGATGAACTTTTTCGATTCCATGGTTCACTATCCAGTTTTGAATTTCAAAATTTGAGATCACGGTTGCCCCGGTTCGTTTTGCAATTTCTATGGTATCCCCCAGATGATCCCCGTGCCCGTGTGAAACAAGGATATAATCCGTCTCGACCTCGTCTGCTTGAACAGGAGACAAGGGATTGCCGGTAAGGAAGGGGTCTACCAGTAGTTTTGCTTTGTCGGTTTCAATCAAAAAACAAGCATGCCCGTACCAGGTAATCTTCAGTGTCATTTAGGACCTCCTTTTGTAAAAACTTTTTTATCATTTAAAACCTGGATAAACAATTTAAAAGAATCATAAATCATAAAAGCAAAGTCAACACTTGCTTGATTAAGTTGTCAATAAATCCCAGATAAAAGTCACATCAACATAGTTCCCAAAGATCTAATTTGTTGGACATATTGAATATATTATGATATATTTGTATAACCTGCAAGAAATTATGTTTAAAAGTAAACCCTTAAAAAATGATTTGAATAGAAGTTTTTATGCATAATCCGTAACAGGCGTTGAATATATATTTCAAATTCTGACTTTTTACGAGACCGTCAATGTTTGCATTCTTCTCAAAATCATCTGTCCTGAAAAACTTACCCCTTGAAACCTATTCGGTAGAGTTTCCCTTGGATAAACTGATTCCGGGTGTGGATAATATTCATTATGATGTTCACCTGAGCCCCTCTCTTTGCACATCAGCCAATAAAATTATACGCCGGCTTCTTGGCAAACATGCCGGTGTGGAAAAGCTTTTGGACATAGATAGAGCATCAAGCCCGGTCACTGAACGAGATGACTTCAGACGTCTTTGCAAAGATGTGTTGCAAGAAGCGATCAATAAAGCAAAGTCAGACTCCGAAATCCAAATCGACCTTCTGGCTCAGATTGCCATTGTCAAGATGTTAACAGAAGAAATTCAACATCAGTTTAAAGCATTGATAGACTATCTTAACAATTATGCTCGAAAACTAAACGCTGTTGCTCAAAAATATGAAATATCAAGAAACCTGAGTCTTAGTAAATACATAGAGATTAAAGAAAAACTGTCTGATATCCAACAGAAGAAGAAATGGATTTTGCTTAATGTGGGGCAAGAACTTTTCGGGTATCTGCTTGATATTCAGCGTAAAGACTTGAAAGAAATGCGTGAAGCAATTTTCGAGCTCGAGTTAAATCTTCCGGATGATGTCTTTTCCAACCCCATACTCCATGTAGAAAATCCCTTTGACGATTTCTTTATGATAAATGAATACATATTGCTGGGCCATCGTTTTGAAGAGCCCGATAATTACAATAAATTATTATTTTTAATAAGAGGTTTTTTAAGAGATATTATCTTGAAAATTTTCTTGAAAAATTTGTCTGCTTCGGAACGATCAAAACAAAGTACAAAAATTTTCAACCAAAAAATTGAGAAAACAGAAAAATATGATCCCAATACCCGCTATCAGGAAATAGATGTCTGGTTAAAACGCATTGAGAACATTGATATTCTGTTCAACAGTTTTCAATCAAAGGAGCGCTATAAAATCCTAAAAACACGAAATGGAACTAAAAAGGAGCTAAGCAACTTAAAGAAGCAGGCAAAACAACAAGAAAAATTTTTAAACTATATTTACAGAAAATTTAGGAAGGCAGGCCTTATCAAAAGAATCACAGCTGCTTATGAAATGCAACCGGTTTATCTTGACTACTGCCCTCCGCTGGTACCCCACCAGGTTTTACAATTTCTGACCAAGCCGAGACAAAGAAGGGCAATTGTAAGGCAGTTTAATCGATTAAAAGGATTTTATGATAAATCGTTTTCCCTGGCGCCTCTGAAAAAGAAAATAACGCATCTGAAACAAATTACCACACAGGACAAAAAAAAGCATTTAATACAATTTCTTAACGGTTTTGCCCGTTATCACAGAGATTTTCAAAATTTTACGATGCTTAAACACGCCATGGATTCCATGAAGCTGGTTACGGAAAAAAAGATTATCGATCTGTCTCGCGAAAATCGTCTCCTTTATGAGTTTTTACTGCCCAACGAACAGGTACGCGAAGCAAAGCCGATCATTAATCATGTGATCATCAAGGCAGATTTGCGCAACTCCACGGATATTACCTTCCAGATGAAGAAAAGAGGATTGAACCCCGCATCATTTTTCAGCCTTAATTTTTTTGTTCCCATAACCGGAATCTTACGTAAATACGCTGCCGAAAAGCTGTTTATTGAAGGTGATGCCATTATCCTGTCGATAATCGAGCACAAAGATACGCCCAAAGGACATTACTGCGTTGCCCGTGCCTGCGGACTTGCGGTCAAAATGCTTCTTATCGTGCAGCGATATAATAAAAATAGCATACAACACAACCTCCCGATACTCGAACTGGGAATCGGCATTTGTTATAATGACAGTCCTCCTACTTTTCTTTTTGATGAAGACAATCGAATTATGATCTCACCGGCAATCAATGCCGCTGACCGGATGTCCGAATGCGCAAAGCCTTTTCACAAACCGACCTTCAATAATAAAAGACCTTTTAATCTTTATGTCTATAAATCAGCATCAGAAAAAGGTCCTATTGACGCAACAGATGATATGTTATTCCGTTATAATATAAATGGTATTGAATTGAACGCCGATGGTTTTGAGAAGCTATCAAAAGAGATCAACTTAAAGTCAATGGAAAGTTACATCCCGGACCTGCAAAAGGAGAAAATTAGAATTCATACAGGAAAATTTCCCACAGTAACAGGAGAGTATCAGAGTTTGGTAATACGGGAGGCCCGTATTCCGGAAATTGCCCCTGATGAATTACGTGTTATCCGGCTGACGGATCAAAAATACTATGAAGTGTGTACCCACCCGATGCTTTATAAATATGTAGAAAATTTGTAACCCAAATCCGATATTAACTTTTTTCGAAAAGCACCTATATAATTATAACAAAGATAGACCATAAAGTGGGATCTTCTATTTGCAGGTTAAAAGAACAGGGGTATTCTCCCGGAAGCTGCCTGGTTCAAGTCCAAGGGAAACGTGAGCTGGCCTGTAAAGCCACACTAAAACATGAAAACAATCAAACGTATCGGCTGATTACCACCATTCATCTGTCACGCCCGGAAAATTATCTTTCCATTTATCAGTCGGGATGTAACTTTTCCTGCCGGAAATGTCATTCCTGGTCTTTCAGCAAAATAAAAAACGGTACCTGGTACACGCCCAAGCAAATCCTAAAAAAGGCGATGATCTACGAAAAGTCGGTAACGCTGATGGAACCCAGGTCCAAAGCAACCGCCTGGCATGCCCATAATACCTGCCGGTGCTGCGGGAGTTGTGTACTTTACGGGAGACGGTCGAGTTCTTGCCCCGGTATGCTTAACCCTGAATCGATTGTACTGGGCCCACAGGGATTCGGCCCCGTGCGTAATATCGTGGCATTTACCGGTGGTGATCTGACCTGCTGCCCCGAATTTTATGGAGAATGTGCAAGGTTAATCCATAAGCATACAAGGCTCTGGGTATTGATCGAAACCAATGGGTACGGGCTCACCTCGCAACATCTCGATTATTTACGCGATTGTGGTGTGGATGCCTTTTGGCTTGACATTAAAGCGTATAGCACCGACACGCACAAATGGCTTACCGGATGTTCCAATGAGGCGATTTTGAGACTACCGGAAAAAATCCTCAAGCGGAATTTTGTACTGGAAGTTTTATCGCTCTATATTCCCGGTCTTGTTGAAACCGACCAACTCGAACGTATCGCCCGGAGCCTTAAACAAGTGGATCGTTCAATCCCGTTTACCATCCTGGCTTTCTTCCCCGAATACCGCATGAAGGAGTTTGCCAGACCTGCCGTGTGGGAAATGATAGAAGCATATAACCGGGTAAAAGCAACCGGACTTGAGAATATACGTCTGGGAAATGTGGGGGTCTTTGCCCCCACTAAAGTGGATCAAGAATATTTGATGTCTTGTGTCGGCAAGGGTGTATTTTAATTTTTCATGGATGATGAGAACGGAAAAAAATTAGAAGACTCTCCACCAGTTCGGCCATAAAGCCGTAGTCCAGCCTGTCCATGGTATCTGATGCCCTGTGATAATGAGGATTTCGGAAAAAAGCTGTATCCGTAATCATGACAGCCTTATAACCCCGATCCCAGAAGGAAGAATGGTCGCTGAGTCTTACCGAAGGAAGCAGAAAACCTCCCAATGGAACGGTCAGCTTAATCACCGGAAGTTTCGGGTTTTTGTGAAAAGCATGGAATAAAGCCTCTGTAAAACCTCTGGAGCTTAAATTTCCCACAATGCCGATAAAATCTCCCTGCTCGGGATAGCCTAAAAACATCAACGGAAACGGATATTCCTGGCAGCCCGGATCATGGCACGTGTAGCCGACCATCTCCAGACAAATCATGCCGTCTATCTGTTCTTTTTCTTTCCAAGCCTTCATGGCATAAACCCTGCTGCCCATATGCCGTGTGCCGAAAACCGGCGGTTCTTCCAAAGCAAAGGAAACGAATTTCACCGCCAAGTCAAGTTCCTGATGATCTTTCAGCATCTTTAAATTCCGGGCAGTCTCCAGTTGGACGGCGATGGCGCTGGCGTTATCATCAGCGCCAACCGTTCCGGCTACTGAATCATAGTGGGCTCCCACAATATAACGTTTTGCGGGATTTTCACAAAAAGAGATTTCCGCCACCACATTTGCAACCGTATAATTCCGGTATTGGTAGGGTTCGCAATATGCCGGTATGTCGATATCTTGATAGAATGTTTCGATGTATTCTTGAGTCTTTTTAAGGTTGTCAGGTAATAAGACACTACGTTCACCAATGGTCAGCGTTAACATCCTGAGGTGGTCCTGCAATCGTTCAGTGGTCTTTTCAATGTCAATCATTAATATCTCCTTCTTAGCAATGCCGCCTGAGCACATTGTAAAAATCGTAAGGAAAATATAAAATAAAACAATACACAATTTCATTAAATAGAAGTTAATTGAAAACCGATCATATATCAATTATAATTCATTTTCATGGGCACATGCAATGTTTGTAAAAAAAGAGCGAGAACGATTTCAAATACAATCGGATTTTGTGCCGACTGTATCAAGGCCCATTTTGATATTGTCTGGCCACAAATTAAAAACGTTCACCGGCACAGCCGAAGGGCTTACGGCCTCCCGGAAGATCCTCCCCGAGCAGATCACGGCATTCTCTGTGGTCTGTGCGTCCATAACTGCCGAATTCCTGAAAATGGAACAGGTTTTTGCGGTCTGCGGAAAATGCAAAACGGCAGGATCCATGGCGGAAGGCCTCACGAAGGAAATCTGTATTATTATTACGATCTCCTTCCCACAAACTGCGTCGGTGATTTCGTATGTCCCGGTGGTACCGGTTGCGGATATCCCAAATATGCGGTCTCCAGAGGGCCAGAGCACGGTTACAGGAATCTGGCCGTATTCTACCATGCTTGTGCATTTAATTGTCTGTACTGTCAGAACTACCATTTTAAGGAACAAACATTTTCTACCAAAAAGATTCCAGCAAAAAACCTCGCCAAAGCGGTAGACAAAAAAACCAACTGTATATGTTATTTTGGTGGCGACCCAACACCACAGATTCTCCATGCCATAAAGACTTCAAAAATTGCCCTTAAAGACGCCAACGGCCGCATCCTGCGGATATGCTGGGAAACGAACGGAGCCATGCAGGAGCCTTTTTTGACAATGATGGCTGATCTTTCTTTAAAGTCCGGCGGCTGCATCAAGTTCGACCTAAAGGCATGGGACGAGGGGATTCACCATGCCCTTTGCGGGGTAACGAACACCAGGACACTTGAAAACTTTCGAACATTAGCAGGATGGACAAAACAAAGGCCTAAACCACCTTTACTCATCGCCAGCACGCTGCTAGTCCCGGGATATGTTGATAAACCCGAAGTGACTGAAATCGCTGAGTTTATTTCAAGTCTCAACCCGGATATTCCTTACAGCCTGTTGGCATTTTACCCGCAATTTTATCTCAACGATCTTCCCACCACGTCCAGGTCTCATGCACTCCGTTGCCATGATGCTGCCAAAAAGGCCGGCCTGCGCAATATCCATATAGGAAATGTGCACCTATTGGCGGAAGACTATTAACCAGGGCTAACGTCGGAACAGAATAATCGGTTCATATGAAATAAAACACATTTTATCCATCATCCCTTTTGCTTCAACAACTTGCTTTTTTATAAATTTTTGATATGCTCTATTCGCTTATTGATAAGGTTCACATCCAACGGGACAATGTTTTTTTAATCAAATAAAATTAAAAGGAGCCGCTTACATGGAAAAAACCGACGACATTTTAATAGATCAAAAGGGGGTTTCCCAACAATTCACTGAAGAACAACAGTCCGTCCTGAAGGCCATGGACAAATGGATTGAGGCCGTCACCACCACTGATCCGGACACGGTGGCAAAATTATATGCCAAAGATGCCGTTTTCTGGGGCACGGTATCCCCTTTTCTGCGGACAACCCCCCAAGGAACAAAAGATTATTTTGAACATTTCATGGGGTTGGGACATTTAAATGCCATTTACTACAAACCCATGGTAAGAGTGTATGGGAATATCGCCGTAAACTCTGGGTATTACACATTCTTTCATGAAAAAGATGGAAAAATGATGAGCATACCCGCTCGTTATACGTTTGTTTATCGCAAGGACAGCGATGGGGAGTGGTATATCATCGATCATCATTCTTCGGCAGTGCCTCAAAATGAGTAGCATTATCATAGCCTAACCGTTCTATTTTTTATTTAATCGGCTTTGCCGAAGTTGCTGGAGAGAAACCGGGCACTATCCGGTATATTTTAACGTAACATAGAGGCAATGGAAACCCAGGTTTCTTTTGTAAGAATATCTATTACTTCAAAACCCAAATTTTCCATTTTCTCTATAACGTTATTCTTATCCTCTTCAATAATGCCCGAGCAAATAAATATACTGTTTTTGACCAGAACCTTTTTGATATCATCAAGCAGCAATAAAATACCCTTTGAGGTTATATTGGCAGCAACAACATCAAACCGTGCCCCGACCTTTTCCACAAGGTTGCCGGTTATGACATTAAAGGTTGCCGTTGCGATTCTGTTTTGCATCAAATTTTTACAGGCCACATCCACGGCAACTTCATCATTGTCCGTGCCCCATACTTTGCCTGCTCCGAGCTTAGCTGCTGCAACCATAAGGATGCCTGAACCGGTTCCCACATCCAGAAAAGAATCACCCTTTTTCAGATATTTTTCAATCAGTTCAATGCACATGCCGGTTGTAGGATGGGTTCCGGTACCAAATGCCATGCCCGGATCGATCTCAAGTATAATTTCATCATGATACCGGGAATATTTTCCCCATGTGGGTTTCACTACGATATTATCGGTTATTTTCTCCGGCCGGAAATGGGCTTTCCATACATGTGCCCAGTCTGATTCATTAACATCAGAATAAACAATTTTAGATATAATCCCGTTTTTATTTGCGAGCCTTGCCAGATTGTTTTCAATTATTTCAAGCTGTTTTTCAGTCTGCTCATCATGGAGCAGATAGCCGATTACCGCATAATGTTCGGGCGTTATGGCATCTTTCCCCCAATCTTCCGGATGTTCAATATCCGGCTCTTCCACAACCAGGCCCGTTATTCCCAGTTCATAAAAAATATCGGCAATAAGATCTGTTGCCAATTGTTTATCATCGAAATCAAAAATAACCTTTGCTTCGATCCATTTCATGATTTTTTCATGCTATTTTGCAACCATTAGGGTAAACTTTTCCTTTGGAGGATTAAAGTAACCGTATTTTAAATTCGGAAAAGATTCTTTAATTCGGCGAAGAACATTTTGCATGCCCAAAGGACTTCCATTCTTCGCAACACTCGACATGACATTCCAATATCTTACAGGGTCAAAATTTAAATTCCGCCACTGGATCATGTTTATCGGATGCTGTTTTAAAAACTCGGTTAGTGCTTCCACTTCTTCCGGGGTGTCGGTAAAACCGGGGCAGTTGAGATAGTTTATAGATACAAATTTGCCCCGGCCAATTGCAATGTCTATACTTTTTAATACATCAGAAAAACCATAACCTTTGGGTTGAAAATATGCATCAT
>Ga0233415_10000608_pt1 | contig 16575 bp, 13 predicted proteins | sample Na_anoxic_12_MG_FD_188631 | JGI IMG/M metagenome (GOLD analysis project Ga0233415, IMG submission 188631) | Seawater microbial communities from Saanich Inlet, British Columbia, Canada - Na_anoxic_12_MG | ecosystem: Environmental > Aquatic > Marine > Inlet | place: Canada: British Columbia... | reverse complement strand
GGCCCCAAGGGGACCGGGGCCCTCTCCGCCTTTGAGGGCTTCTTCGCCAGCCTCCCCCTCCAGACCGGGAAGACCGCGACGATCACCGGCGGGGGGGCGGGGCGGCGGCCCCGGCGGGGGGGGGGGGTCTCCACGGCCCCGGGAGAAATCTCCTCGGAACCCCCCATGCTCGAGCAGGGCTCCGTGGGGGCCAACGTCGTCCCTCTCTGCTTCTCCAGCCCCGGCTCCCTCCGCAGCGCCATCGACATCTGGCGCACCCAGACCCTCGTCGGCGAAGACGGCACCAAGGCCGACGTGGGGACCCCCGAGAAGGTGCGCGACACCTACATCGCCTCCTTCGCCGAAAACAAGTTCCCCGGCATGCGGCCGGTGTTCCCCGACATCACCCTCCAGATGCTGCGCGACCCCCTCCGGAAGGTCTGGCAGGACGAGCTGCGCATCGTCGTCCACTGCGCGATGGAGATCCTGCGCCGACAGCCCTCGTACTCAGAACAAGAGTTCACCGAGGTCGTGCGGATGCTCCGCTTCACCCGCCCCGGGAACGACTACTCCGTCGAGGCCTCCATCACCAACGCCCACGCCCTCAGGACCAACGTCGACCGCCGGGACGAGTTCGACTACCTTATCCGCTTCATCAACAGCACCGACTTCCACTACTTCGCCGTCCCCTCCGATAAGATCGGCGGGGGGTGGAACGGCATCCCCACCTCCTCCAGCGGCTCCGCGTTTCAGGACCGGGGCGATCTCAGCATCGCCAACACCGAGGCGAGCAAGCAGGAAGCCCTCAAGAAGGCCCGGGCCGGCGGCGTCGACGACCCCCGGGGCCTCCCCGGCCCCTGCGTCGACGCCATCCGCCGCTACGTCGATGCCACCGGCCGGCTCCCCCCCGAGCTGGGCCTTGACGACTTCGTGCAGGGCCCCCCCCCCGCCTCCGACGAGGAGGGGGCGCCCGACGACCGCCCCGCCTCCGGGGGGGGCGCCCGGCGCGGGCGGAGGTGAGCCCTTGCGCGGCCAAATCTCCAGGGAACCTTGATCCGCCGCGAGGCGCGCCTTTTCCGCCTCAGAGGAGGAAATTGAAGCACCCAAGGGCTCAGTACCGTACCCCCCTTGGGGCCAAATCGCCACAGCCATCCGCGCAGCCATGTGGTCACCACTTACAGTTCAGTTCGCCTTGACTGGCAGGGGGGGCGGCCGTGGGGCAAGAAAACGAAGAACCAGTGGCGCTGGTGTTACACGTTGGAAGGGGACGCCTTCATCGAGGTCCAGCTCCAGGACGGCGAGAAGGGGGACTATCTCATCTGGGACCCTCAAGATCTCCCCCTCGTCGAAGCTACCTCCTGGCGCGCACACAAGGACAATCGCAACACCTACGCAGTCGGCGGAGATCCATACGCGAAGCGCCAAGTGAAATTCCACCGACAGCTCGTCGAGTGGAAAAAGATCGACCACATCGACCACAACGGGCTGAACAATCGACGTTCAAATCTTCGCGACGGGACAGAAGGAGAGAACGAAAGGAACCAACGGAGGGCGGTGAACAACACAAGCGGTTATAAGGGAGTTGGCTACGACCGCAGCAACTTCGCTTACCGCGCCCGGATAATCAACCCAAACACGAATCTCAGGGAGCAAAAGCTGTTTCCAGGGATCTTCGACAGTGAGGCGAAGGAAGCAGCCGTTCAGTGGTATGCCGAAAAAGCCAAGGAATTCGGCTACTATGTCGACGATCCCCCTTCGGGAGGGCTGAGCCGATCGTGCTTTTTTAAAGCTCGACTACCTAATTAGGCCACGAACCACCGGCCAGTGACGGGAAGGCTAATGGTCAGGGAAAGCGGCCCCGCCCCAATCTCCACATAGTTTGGTGTCGATGACAAGCCGGAGGTGCTTAAACTGCCCGGGGCAGGGGTTGAAGGAGATCTTCCGCTTGGTGGTCCAAGAGGCGGGGTTGGGGCGGTTGGCGATGATGTCCGCGGGAATCGCCCCCTCCTTCTGGGGCCAGAACCATACGGTGATTTTTCCGTCCTTGGTGCCCCCGTCGATGAGCTCGCAGGCGAAGACCCCCCCGCAGGCCTGGTTGAAGCCGGCCCCGGCGGTGTCCGGCCCCCCCGGCATGGGGACGGCGCAGCCCAGGTTGGGGCAACGCTTTGTCCCGTCGCAGCCGCAAGCATCGTACCCCTGCGGGGGAGGGTCCCCCTTGCCGCAGTCGGGGTCGGAGACCCCGGGCACCCCGTCCTGCATGCAGGCCGTCCCGTTCGGCTTCACGTTGGTGTGGAGGGTGGAGATGCTGGTCCCTTTCCCCTGCTGCCCCGCGTCGTTGGCGTACTCCAGGATGTCGATCTCGCCGTTGCAGGCCCACTTCGCGCCCCCCGGCTCGGCGGCGGTGAGCCAGAAGGCCGGCCAAACCCCGTACCCGGCGGGCACGTGGTTCGCCGCCAAGATGAAGAGCCCCGAGTCGAAGAGCTTCGTGCTCTCGAACTTGATCCCCCGAAGCTGCGGCGAAGCCCCGGCACGGATGATGGTGTAGCCCCCGGAGTAGGAGCAGAGGTCCTCCTGGGGGCCGAAAGCCCCTATGCTGTGGTTCGGGGGGTCCTTGGCGTCGTGCCACTGGAAGAACCCCCCGCTTTTCGAGGGGCGGACGCGGTCCCCGGAGCCGTCGTAGAGCACCCGGTAGTCCCCCCCCCCCTGCTTCTGGAAGACCTTGACGAAGAGGATCGACCAGTAGGCCTCTTTGAGGTCGTTGGTCCCGAGGTAGCTTGCGCAGGCCCCCGCGCCCGTCCCGGACGGGCGGGGGAAGGCGCCGGGGGGAGTGGGGATGCAGCTGAGAGTCTCGCCGCCGTTGCCGTGGGGGCCGTTGCCGGGGCCGCTGCCGGGGCCGGGCCCCCCCCCCCCCGGGCGCAGGGCGACGAACAGGAGCACCCCCAGGGCGACCACGAGGAGCACCGCGAGGACGGCGACGAGAACCCCAAGCCCCCGATGGCGAACCGGGGGGGGCTTGGTGGTGGGGACGGGGGGCGCGTCCATTTTCGGCGGGAAGTATACCCGGCAGAGAGACCTGGCGCCGCCTAAATTGAGCCCGGAGCGGGAGGAGAGTGAGCCCCATTTGAACTCCGGACGCCAACCCCACAGCCGCGCTCGAGCCCAGCCCCGGTACGGGCCGACTCGGGCCAGGATGTTGCCCCCGGTGGTCTGTTTCACGTGCGGCCTCCCTCTCGGGGACCTGGCGCCGATATACCGGCTCATCCTTGAGAAGCGCATGGGCGCCCGGTACGGGGACGGGGGGGGGAGCCTCCCGGCGGTCGCCCCCCCCATGGCGACCCTGGACCCCGATCAGACCGACAACCTGATGGCGGACGTCCTCGGCGCGCTCCGCCTCAAACAGTGCTGCCGGACCCGGATGGTCTGCGCGGTGGACTTCCGGCGTTACTACTAGGTAGGGGCGGCGGGCCCGGACCCGCTTTTCGGGGGCCGAAAATGAAGCTCGGCGCCTGATCTGCCCGGGCGGTTTTAAAGGGGCATTCCCAATATTGCCGCTTCCCGAGCCCCGGGCCCGGGCCCGCTTTTCGGGGGGCGTTAAAACTGAAGCCCGACGCCCTATTGAACAGCACCGAGGGGGGGTATTCTCTCCTCACCAGCCCCGGTTCTCCCCGACAGCAACCAGATTTCCGAAGCCCGCCCCCGACCGCCCCAGACAGCCCGATGCCCGCCAAAGTAATCTTCACCTCTGAAGAGATCGTCGCGGCCTGCGAGGCTGCCCACCACCAGGACCCCACCTATTCCAGCGTGTTCAGTATCGCGACCTCCGGCCGCACCGCGGGGAACGGGGCGGTTCGCTACTTCGACCTCACCGCCCGGGCCGGCGGCAAGGAAGGGAGGCTGAACCTCCGTTTCAAGAAGGAGCGGCACGTCGGCCAGATCCTCCCCCTGTCGGAGGCCGACGCCGCCCCGGCGGGCCCGGTCGCCCGGGGGGGCGCCGGCGACAAGCCGAGGACCCGCGACCCCGCCCGCACCTGCTCGCTGGGGATTCAGAAGTACAACGTCTCCGTGCAGATGAACGAGAGGGGGGAGATGGTGGGGGCGCCCCCCCCCGCCTCGGCCCGGTCGGTGTACTTCAGGGCGATCGAGTACGTGGACACCTTCTTCCAGGCAGAGATGGAACGGCTGATGAGCGAAGGAAAGATCGTCACGAGGGCGTCGAGGACCCGCGCGCCCGACGCGATGCTCGTGGGGAACTCGCAGGTCGTCCGGCTCTACCAGGACACCGTCTCGCACTCCGCCACGACGAACGCGGGGATGCTCCTGGTCAACCCGATCACCCGCGTCACGATCAAGTTCGACGAGGCGACGGGTCTCCCCCGGAGGGGGACCGAGTACTACGACTTCGAGCGGCAGTACCCCAACCCGAAGGACCCCACCCGCTTCCTCTGTGAGGAGCTCAGGTTCGACGGCGAGCCCCTGTGCGCGAAGAACGTCCACAACATCCGGGGGGGGTCGGAGATTAGCGGGATCGCCAACCTCGGCGCGATGTGCGTGAGCAACATGGGCATCTCTGTCCCGGTCGCCCTCGACTGTCTCTACCTCAAGCTCGCGAGGCCGGAGGGGTACTCGATGGGCGACATCTTCGACGACGACGACCTCCGCGAGGGGAGGGGCTCGGTCGAGGCCTGGGGGAGCGACGCCCCCCCCCAGGTCGGGGAGGCCCCCATCCCGGGGGTCCTGCTGCGGAGCCTCACGGCGGGTCCGGAGGGCGCGGAGGGCCCGCCGGCCGCCGCCTCCATCTCGGCCGACGCCCTCGACGAGCTCGCGGGGGGGCTGAACCTCGACGGGTGAGGGCGGCCCCGGGTCGCCAGCTTTTTCCGCCCCACGATAGAGCCCGGCGGGACGGCCCGCCGGCGATGCAGGCCCGCCAGGCGGAACGCCTGACCGAGCTTCCCGGGATCGGGCCCGCCCTCGCGGCGCGGCTCGTCGCCCGGGGGATCACGACGCGCGCGCGGCTGCTCGGCGCCGAGGACGAGCTGCCGCTGGAGACCCGGATCTTTCTCCGCTACGAGGTCTGCCGGGCGATCCCCGCGGCCGCGGGGGCCGCCGCGCTGGCCGAGCTGTGCCGCCGCCTCGTCTTCGCCAAGAGCGACGGGCGCCCCTGCCGCTGCGCCCTCATCGTCGTCGGGAGCGCCCGGCGGGGCGAAGGAGTGCTGAAAGACCTCGACTTCCTGGTCGTGGCCCCCGACGCGCGCGCGCTCCCTGGGCTCCTCGCCGGCGCGCGGCTGCGCCCCCCCCGCCCCGGCGACCGCGCCTCGGTGGTGGCCGAGTTCTCTTCGGGGGAGCGCCGGAGGACCGTCATCGTCGCCTGGGCGGGCCCCAGGGGGGGGGCCGCCCACTACGCGGTGGACTTCTTCGCGGCGACGGCCCAGGAGAGGCCCTACGCGCTCTATCATTGGACCGGGAGCTACATGTACAACGTCCGCACCCGCATGGCCGCGAAGCGCAAAGGCTGGAGGCTCAATCAGTATGGGCTGTGGTACGGCGACACGAACCGCCGCGTCCGCGGGACGGCGGGGATCCGCACCGAGCGTGAGCTCGCAAACTTCCTGGGGGTGTCTTACCGCCCACCCGCCGCCCGGGGGCTGTAGGCGGCCGGCCAGAACTGAAGCCCAGGGAGGCCAAGCACCGTAGCCATTTTGGCTCAAGCGCCGCGATGCCGCCCCCCGAGCCCCCGATGGCCGTCCAGGCCGAGGCTCCGGAAGCCGCGGCCGGCAGGGAAGCCGACTCGGGCGAGGTGGAGGCCCCCCCGCCCCCCCCGCCCCCCTGCCGCTTCGGCCTCGGCTGCGTCCGCGCCGAGTGCGTCTACGACCATCCTCCGGGCTGGGTGGCCGCGTCGCTCCCCTGCCGTTCCGGGGGGCGCTGCCGCCGGACAAGGTGCCCGTTCGAGCACCCCTTCGACCACGACTTCGAGTGGTGCATCTTCGGGCCGGGCTGCGCCGAGAAGGGGTGCGTCTTCGACCACGACAGGTCGCGAAGCCCCCCCGCGGCAAGGGCGCGCCCCTGCCGTTACCGTGGCGACTGTTGCGTGCGCACCTGCCCGTTCGCGCACCCCCCCGGGTGGAGCCCGGTCCTCGTCGCGCGGTCGCTCTACGCCCGGAACGTGGAGCTCGCCGAGGCGGAGGGGGGCCCGCCCCCTTGCCGCTTTGGGCGCGCGTGTCTCTTGCCGGGCTGCGCTTACGGCCACCCCCCCCCCCTTCGGGGGGCTTGAGCCCGGCGCCGCTTTTTTCCCCGGGATTATACGGCCACCCCGGCGCCGCGAGGAGCGGACCGGCGCCCCAGGCCCAGGATGAATGGCATCAGCGCGGCGACGGTCATCTTCGTCATCGTCTTCCTCGCGGTGATCGGCCTGTTCATCGGGCTAGCGGTCGCGTCGAGCCGCCAGGCGCAGAAGGCAGCGGAGCAGCGCCAGGCGCTCGAGCTCACCGCCGCCAAGACCAACCCGGAGCTGGCCAAGAAGATGGAAGAGGACGATGAGGCAGAAAATAAGCGGCAGGCCCAGCTATCCCAGGACGCGATGATCGCCTCGGTCGCGAGCGCGGCGCTGGACACCGCCGCGAGCCAGAACACGATGAACGCGCAAATGGGCCGGCAAGAGGGCGAGAGAGAAGGGAGGGAGGAGGGGCGGAGAGAAGAGAGGATGGGGATGACGTGAAGGCGGCGGAAAAAGGGCGCCTACTTCACCCACGCTCCCCGTTCTCGTTGCCGTCGAGGATGGCACGTGCTTTTCGCCATTCACAGGCGGCGAGGAAAGCCTCCTCTGACTCATAGAAACTCAGGAAGCAGGCCCGGTACAGTTTCGTTTTGATCCTGATCCGACCCACCCAGGCCCCCCAAAAGTAGCTCACGCCAGTCGCGGAACTTGTGTTGTTTCGCTGCATCGCCTTGTTTCGCTGGTTCACACCTCCACCACCATCACGCAGGTTCGATTCCCGATTGTCAAGACCATTCCCATCGCGGTGGTCAACCATGTTCCACTCAGGGCGAAGGACCTGGTGAAGCAGCTTCTTTGTCCCATTATCGAGACAGGTTTGCGCATAGAAGGCGGGTGTTTGAAGGTGCACCGCGTGTTTTCCTCGATCAGAGGAAGGGCTGCCACTTCGCATAGGAAGGGGTGTTCCGCGCCTTGTCGATTTTCGGTGTGAACCTGGTACTCTTCGCCCTCTGGACCGAGGACGCGCCAGCGATTCTTGGTGCGATCGTGGTCCACGGCATACTTGAACTGATAAGCTTTAGCGACCTTCTCCGCTTCATCCTTCCCCCAGATTTCGAGTAAGCAAATGCCTTGTTGTGCGCGGCATGGAGAGTGGTCTTGGTGAAGACTACTGCCCAGCTGTCTCGACCGGTGCGCGGGAAGCACGTGCCCGCGGGCCTCCCACCTTGCCAAACCCCGATCTCAATCCCGTTCATGGTAGGGACTCCTTGAAACCCCAGATGGATAGGCTTCAGCCCCATTCAATTGCCCCACGGAGCCCAAAAAGAGACGCGCATGATCTAGGCGGAGCCAAGGTCGGCGAGGCCTTCAAGCACGTCATCGACCGTCTTCGTGTTGCTGCGTACGAACTCTTCATCCATGGCGAAGGAGTTCCACGTGGTCCCAAGTTTGGGAGCTCTCCCCAGCAAGAGGTAGGGCGAAACTCCGTGCAGTCTGCCGCCCAGATTTTCCACAGCGGCCGAGGTGAGAACCTGGGTCGGAAAGGACATGGCCATGCGCAGCAGCACATTATCTTTTTCGCGAAGGGTGATCCCCCCCTTCTCGAGGCTGGTGACCCGGCCGGTCCGGGTCATCTCGTCGGCGTAGATGAGCAGGTGGCGGACGTTGGGGGCCTTCGCCCCGATGGCGCGGCGGACCTCGCGCACGATGGAGGCACGGGCGGCCGCGACCCCGAAGACCTTGGCGGTGTCCCCGATCGACGAGCTCACGGCGCGGAGGGGGTCGATCTTTTTGTGGAGGAGGACCCCGTAAAGGTTGGTGCCGGTGGTGTGGATCGCCCAGACCTTCCGGAGGGCGAAGCTCCCGTCGCTCCCCCAGCGGTGGCGCTTGGCCTCGACGACCTCGGCGAGGTGGATGCCGCGGACGCCACGGATGGTCGTGCCGAGGAGGGGCCCCCGGATCAGCTCCTCGACCTTCTCGGAGGTGAGGGCGGCGCCGCGACGGAACTGCCCCCCGCGGAAGTAGACGCGGATGACGACGAGGGGGACGTTCTCGGGAGTGTGGACGACGAAGGCGTTGGGGTGCCGGGCCCGGAGGCGCTCGACGATGGCCTCGAGGCTCATGCTCTTGAGGATCATCGTCCCCTTGTCGAGCTCGAAGCGGGCGCACCAGTTGGTGAGGTCGGCGGGGGGGGTGAGCAGGGGGTGGTTGCGGAGGAACTCGTCGATCCACGCCCGGTCGCCGCGGAACGGGGGGAACAGCAGGGCGCCCGGCGCGGGGGCGCGGAGGAGCGAGCTGTCGACCGGCTCGAGGAGGAGGGCCCAGCGGACGACGAAGCGGTGGAAGGTCATCAGCTCGATCTGGTTGGCGATCTGGAGGACCTCCGCGCGGTCCCCCTCGAGCTCGGGGAGGACCCGGAGCATCATCTCGGAGCTCTGCTCGGCCTCGACGGGCTTCGCCCCGAAGATCTCGGCGGGGCGGACGATCCCCGCCTTGTTGGTCCCCCCCCCCACCGAGCGGTGGTGGGAATCGAGCATGTACTGGGTGAGGGGCTCGGAGACGGCCTGGGCGGCGAGGATCCCCGCCGCCGTCCCGTAGTCGGCGAGGGCCCCCGCGAAGCGGAGCCGGACCTCGGCGAGGATGAACCCGAGGCCGGGGGGGGCGAGGCCCAGGAGGGCGGGGCCGCCCAGCTCGAGCCGGACGAGCATCGAGAGGAGGCCCACGGCCGCCCGGAGGTGGGCGGGGACGGGGGTCCCGCGGCGCTCCTGGATCTCGTTGATGAGGGCGTAGGGGAGCCGCCGGCAGAGCTCGTCGACCTGGCCCTGCATCCCGACGAGCTCCTCGGCGTCGGGGGCGGGGGGGGGGGCGTCCTCGGCGGCGATGCGGGCGTCGCGGAGGAGGCGCGCGACGTTGACGGGCATCTGGCGGCGGTTGGAGACGACGTTGCTGAAGTCCGAGTCCTCGTAGCGGAGGAAGACGCGGCGGTACCAGTCGCGGTCGGCGCGGACCCGGGCGAAGGCGGCGTCGAAGACCTCCTGGGCCCCCGGCCCCGCGCCGGCCACCCCCGCGGCGGCGAGGTCGAGCCGGAAGGTCCCCGAGAGCGCGGCGTCGTCGAGGAAGACCGAGCGGAAGGGGACGAACTCGACGTAGCGGGCGTCGAGGCCGTCCTCCCCGTAGAGGAGCTGGACCACCCGGGTGTCCTTGGCGACGCGGCGGAAGTTGTCGATGATGTCCGACTGGAGGGCCATGACCGCCTTCCGGTTCTGGTAGCCGGTGGAGGCGGTGGAGAGGGCCTTGTTGATGAGGTCGAACCGCCCGTTCATGTCGCTGAAGACGTACTCGGGCCCCGTCATCCCCGACACGTAGCCGTTGGCGACGAAGCCGAAGGCGGCGGGGCTCGTGGCGAAGCGGGGGAAGTAGACGTTGGTCCGCCGGAAGGCGAACTGCTCGGGGATCCGGCGGGTGTTGATCTCCACCTGGCCGATGAGGGCGGTGACGTGGAGGAGGTTGGGGGTGTTGCCCTTCGACCCCGTGGCGATCATCTGGAAGAGGCCGTTGTCGTCGGGGCGGATCGAGGTGAGGACGGGGCGCAGCAGGTCGTCGGGGACCTTGAGCGCCTCCGACTGCAGCCGCTCGTAGTACTCGTGGGTCGTCATCCCGATGGGGGGGGTCAGCTCCCCCCGGAGGAGGCGCTCGGTGATCCCCTCCGAGTCGCGGAGGAGGCCCGCGGTGATCCGCTGGACCTCGTCGAGGGCCGCGGGGGAGATGACCATGTCGGCGGTCCCCACCGTGAACCCCCGGTTCCCCACGAAGTCGATGGCGATCTGCTGGAGGGCGAAGATCATCTCGAGGGCGCGCCCCGGGCCGTACTCCCGGGCGATCAGGTGGAAGAGGCCCCCCCGGGCCCCCTCGCCCACGCTCTTCTTGTCGAGGACCCCCCCGAGGAGGGCCCCCCGCTTCATGACCGTCTGGATCTCCGAGGGGAGGTAGTCGACGAAGGGGGCGAAGCCCTCGTTGTACCAGCTGGGCGCCGCGTCGTAGTTGATGGGCGTCTGGGCGAAGAGGCGCGAGACGACGTCGCGCCCCGTGATGCGGGCGTCCGGCCCTTCCTCGCTGAAGTCGGGGAAGCCCACCCGGGCGCCGGCGAAGAGGCGCATCGCGTGGAACTTGCTCATCACGGCCCCCGTCCGCGTGAGGAGGAAGCACCCGATGTTCGAGTCCTGCACCTGGCCGTTGACGGGGCCGCTCGACTTCGTGCTGATGAACCAGTTGGCGACCCCCGAGATGTGCTCGGCCTCCACCCGCGACATCACCTCCCCCGGCACCCAGAGGTTCATCTGGTCCCCGTCGAAGTCGGCGTTGTAGTACGAGCAGGCGACGACGTTCATCTGGAAGGTGTGGATCCCGGGGTCCTCCAGGACGACGATCCGGTGGACCCCGATCGACGACCGCTCGAGGGAGGGCTGGCGGTTGAAGTAAGCGAGGTCCCCCGTGACGATGTCGCGCTCGACGATGTCGCCCACCTCGAGGAGGAAGTCGCGGCGGAGCCCCTCCACCCGGTGGACGACCCCCGTCGCGCGCTTGATCACCCGGCTGCAGCCGGGGTACTGCCGGCGCCCGTTGAGGAAGAAGGTCATGAGCCGGTCGCGGTTGTACTCCTGCACCCTCTCCCGGATCGACACCGTCCGCGCGAAGGCGACGGGGTACCCCACCTCGTCCACCCGGAGGAGGGGGTTCCCGCTGATGGTGCTGCGGCTGATGTTCCAGACCCGCTTCCCCAGGAGGTTCTTGCGGATCCGCCCCTCTTTCCGGGCGAAGGCCCGGACGATCGACCGGACCCCCCGGCTCCCCACGACCAGCCCCCGCCGCCCCGAGGAGCCCTGGGCGGGGTTCGTCGCCGCCGCCCCGAGGACCAGGTCGTAGTAGAGCTGCTGGGCGTTCCGGATGAGGCGGTCCATCTCTTTCGTGATCTGCGGGGGGGGGGCCACGGGGAGGTGGAGGTTCCGCTTCATGATGTACTGCACCATGTTCGTCAGGTCGTGGTACGAGGCCGCCCCCGCCGGCCCGTACCCCATGCGGACCCCCGGCCGGATCGTGTTGGGCGGGATGACGATCGTCTTCAGGATGAGCTGGCGGGGGTGCGAGGTCAGGGGGCGCCCCAGCGCCACGACGGTCGCGTCGGTCACCCGCTCGAAGGCCGCCCGGATCGTCTCGGGATAGAGCACGTAAGGCTTCCCCTTCACCCCCGGCACCGCGGAGGGCCCCTCCGCGTTGAACGAGAAGTAGTCGTCGTCCGCGGGGACGATCTTGGGGTGGATCACCCCGCAGACCGGGCAGCGCACCCCGTCGGTCGAGACGAGGGAGGCGTCGTTGAGGCGCTGCGTCGGCGGGCGCACCCCCGCGAACTTTTCCAGGTTCACCACCGGGTAGCCGCAGTTGAGGCAGACCACCCGCAGCCACCGCCGGATCTCCGCGATGAAAAGGGGGCTGGCGAGGGGGGTGTGCGACCGCATCCGGCCGAGGTGGCCCGGGTCGTCGCGCCGCCCCAGGCGACAAGTGGCGCAGGAGTAGTGATGATCCGTAGTACCCATCCGGGCATCGAAACAACCATCCACGGCTGGCACTCCTTCTCCGGTAAAGAGCTCATAATTCTCGATAGTGACGACCGCGTCGCGCTCATTATCGGCATCGCCAGCTATGCGGAACGTTGCCCTCTCAATCTCCGCATAAGGCGCTGTTGGAGGACCAATCTGCATTATCGACCTTTTCCCGGTCCGGGCGCGCTAGGGCTGAGCGGCGGTCCACTCAGTGCCTAGGGTATAAGGGGAGGATTTAACGTTTAAATCCACCACAAAACCCGCGCGGGTGCGTTACTCCCTCAGAGCAGCTTCAAAAATAAAGGCCTCTACTACCCGTTGGCATTTCCATGTTCTGCGGCCATTGCGGAACGCCAGGCGCAGGCGGCTGCGAAGGCAGCCTCGCGGCTCCCCAATGCTGCGTCTGTAAAGACCCTCGACTGCGATTGATTATTCGTCCAAATCTGGGCTTGGTAGCGCTGCCGGTCATCATTGCGGTATACTCCGTGGCCCGCTACTGTTCACTCGTATACGCCTGTTCCTTTCGTTTACCCCTCCAGATCCATCACGGAGATTGGTCCTCCTGTGGTTAAGACCATTTCGATCGATATGATCGACCAGGGGCCACCCAGGCCCAACCATCTGGTGGAAGAAATGCTTTTCCTTCCTCCGTGGATGGTGATGTGGGTGATTGCGTACGGCGTAACCACCCCCAACGAGCTAGGTCTTGATGCGCTACTCCAAGTGTGCCCCGTGACTAGGGGAAGTGCCTCTGGACAGCAGATGAGGAACTCCCCCATTTCACCTCCTTGAAGCTGGACCTCGATGAATGCTTCACCGTCCAGGGTGAAACACCAGCGCCACATGTTGAGGACGCGCCCTCCCCATGGTTTCCCCCCTTCCCACTCAAGGCGGAGGGTAAGGCTCCAGGAGTCTGGGCTTGCCATGGTGAGTAATTGCTGTATGGGATCTCCCAGGAGATTCAATATTAAACCCCCGAGACTAGCGATCCCAGGCTATCTGGGCGGGGCGAGCAAATTAGGAGGACACGGGGCCGATACTAGCCAGGAAAGTCGTGGGAAAACTGAACGTCTGTGCGGCAGAGCACCGTAGCCATTTTGGCTCAAGGACTTCTGGCTCAGGAGCTTCTGCCGCAAGAACTCCTGACACGATGTACGACTGCGCCAGCGACTTCCGAAAGGTGTCCAGGAAGATCCACCCCGACAAGGGGGGGCATGACGCCGAGGCATTCCACTCCCTGACGGCGATCAGAGAGAAGCACGAGGCCCAGGCGAAACAGGTGCGCACGCTGGAAGCGACCGTGAGTCGCAACCAGGAGATTATACGTTCGCACGCCGCCGAGCAGGCCCACCATGCCCAGGAGATGGAATACGCGAATAACTCCCTGGGCGAGGCTCGTCGCCTGTCGTCCTACTGGTGCAATAGGGCTCAGGGGGCGGAGATGAATCTCCAGCACTCCCAGACCCAGGCCCAGGCTGTGACCGCGGAGATGAATACCGCGAAGTGGCGCTCCGAGACTAAAGATCAGGCCTTGAAGAAGGAGAAGGGCCGCTCCGAGGAGCTGGAGAAGCGCATCCACATCTTGGACGAGAAGCTGACAAAGGCCGTAGAGGGGGAGAAAAGCTCGGCCGAAAGCCTCGTCAATGCCCGGGAAGACGTCGAGTTCTGGTCTACCCGCGCCGAGGAGTTCCTGCGGGCAAAAGACGAGGCCGCCTTCGCCGAAAGCGCGCGCACCAAGGCCTTCAAGGAGAGAATCGCCGCCCTCGAGATCACCGCGGATAGGCTCCGCGGCGCTCCAGAGATTGTGTGGCGCCGCCGTCGCGGCCGCTCGCGCCCTCCCGAGCCCCAGCGCATGGACATTTCCGAGCACAGCTCGCCTTCTCCCGAGGTCCGCTCGGTGTCCCCCGTTCCCCGCCGGAAAAGGGCGCGCCGGGGGCCGAGGGGCCCGGCCACGGCGCCCAACCAGGAGCGGGGCGACGTCCGGCGCCAACGGAGCCAGAGCCCCCGGGGGCCAACCGGGCCCCCGTGGAAGCGGTACTAGGGCGCCCCCGCTTTTTCGCCCTGAGTGGCAATTTTCAGGGCCAGGGATAGTGGAGCGGCCCCAGCGGGAGACAATGGCCGACAGCGCCCCCCGCTCCACCCACTGGACGCCCCGGCTCGAGGCCGTCGCGCGCCGCGCAATGATGCAGGCCACCGGGTTCTCCTGGATGTACGAGCGCCAGGTCTCCCGGGCGAAAAAGTGGGGGAACGCCCTGACCATCGCCGCGGGGTTCCTCGGGGCGCTGGTCGGGACGCGGGGGGTCTGCGCCGCCGCCGCCCCCGCCAGCCAGGGCCCTTCCTGGGCCTCCTTCGTGGACGCGGGGGCCGGGTACCTCATCGCGGTCCTCCTCGTCCTCGACGGCACCTGGAAGCTGGACGTCGTCCGCTCGCAGGGCCTCGTGGCCCAGGTGGACTTCGCCCACCTCGCCCGGTCGGTCCAGTTCCAGCTGGCGCTTCGGCCGGAGGAGAGACAAGACGCGCGGGAATTCGTCAAAGGGGTCCTGGGGGAGATCGAGACGCTCAAGCTCAGCAGCCCCACCCTCGACGGGGCCGACAAACGGGCCTACGCCGCGAAGTTTCGGGACAACCCCATCTATGGCTCCCCGCGCCCCTGGGAAGGCCCGCCCCCGGAAGTGGGGGCCCCGCTCGACGCCGAGGAGCCGCCCGCTCCGCCGGCCGCGCCCCCCGCCCCGCCCCCACGCGACCCCCCGGGCCCCGCCACCCCCCGCACCGAGGGGAGGGAACCGCGCGCCCCCCCGCCCTTCGGGGACGACTCCCCGCCCCGCGGCGCCGACGGGTGCCCGCTGTGCTCCTGGTGCCGCGAGCCCCCCCCTGCGCGCCGGGCGCGCGCGGCGCCCCCGGCGGCGCCCCCCCCCGCCCTCCTCGGCCGCCCCCGGGGACCGGAGGCCCGCGCGCCGCCGGGGATCCAGGCGATGCTCAGCGGCTACGAGGATCGCTGCTCGGCGGCGACGCCCTAAAAAACGCCCGATCGCCGCTAGCCCGCGCCGGGCACCCGGCACTCATCGAAGAGGCGCCGGAGGGGGTCGTCGGCGGGCCCCCCCTCGTACGTGCGGAAGGCCACGGCCTTCGCCTGGGTGGGCTTGCCCGTTTTTGCGCTCCGCTCGAAATACTCGACCGTGAGGGGCTTCCCCAGGAAGTCGCGGACGAAGCGGGTGACCCGGGGGCCCCCCCCCTCGGCCACGGCAGCAGGAGCGTTGGGGACCAACTCGCCCAGGCAGCGGTAAACGAGGTAGCGCTCGTCGTAGGTCATGCCTTTCGGGACGACGCGGAAGAGCCGATCTTCCCCCGCGAGCGCATCGCCGGCGGCGACCTCGCAGGTCCACACGACCGCGCCCGCGTCCCGCCCCCGGTCCCCCTGGCCATAACCCACCACGGCGAACTCGTCGTCCCCGAGGGGCTTCATCTTGACGACGTTGCTCGAGTGGTAGTTGTTGATCCCGTACACGTAGCCGCCGCAGTTTTTCCGGACGATGGCCCCTTCGTACCCCTCGGCCAGGAAGCGGCGAAGGAGGACCTGCAGCTCCTCGCCGTGGTCCGCGGCGAAGTTCTCCACCCGGCGGAGGAGGGGGCTGGGGCGGGCCCACCCCCCCCGCCCCGCCTCGGCGGAGGGGAGGCTGAGGTACGCCTGCCGGTGGACGCTCGCCATCTCGTGCCCGGCCGCCTTCGCCTCGGGGAAGAAGCAGTCGAAGACGTGGAACTCCAGCAGCGATGAGTCGGTGGCCCGGCGCGCCTGCCCCGAGATCCAGCGGAGAGAGTGCCCGTGGAGGTAGAGCTCCCCGTCGAGGTAGACCCGCGCGCGGGAGTAGAGGTCCCGCAGGGCGGCGGGGCTGGGCCCCGCCGGCGGCCCGCACCCGGGGAGGGGGCGGAGGAGGTCGTCGGGGACGGGGGGGGGCGCGGAGAGGGGGCCCAGGAGCTCTTCGCGGATCAGGTCGAGGCCCGGGTAGTTGCCCGAAGACCGGGAGTAGAGCCGGATGGCCGCTCCCCCAGGGGGGGCGTGGGCGACGAGGCGGACCCCGTTGAGCTTCTTCTGGACCTGGACCCCCTCGGCGAAGACCCGCGCGGAAAGGGTGGCGTCGCGGGTCGTCCCTTCCTTTTTCACGAGCATGGGGGCGGGCTGGGGGGCCTCGGCGCCCTCAGCGGCCGCCTCGCCCGCCGGGGGGAGAGGCGCGGGCGCCGCGGGCGCTGCGCGGCGCAGGCGCGCGTTGTAGAGGCCGAGGGCGGCCCGCAGGGCCTGAGTGGCGACGTTGGTCGCGTTGACCTTCCCCGCGTTCTTCCCCGCGGCGACGTAGGTGGGCGTCGCCCCGGCGCGGGGGGGGCCGCAGACCCCCTGCGGGTCGACGCGGCAGCACTCGGTGGAGACCACCCCGACCAGTCCCGCGGGAGCCGCGGCCCCCGGGCGCAGCAGCTCGGGGGCGAACGGGGCGGCGTCGCGGGCGCCGTCGTCCCGCCGCCGCTCGAGCCCGACGGAGATGGTCCACCGCAGATGCTGGCCTCCAGAGGTGCGGGTGTCGATCGGGGGGAAGGCGAAGACCCGCCGCCCCTCGCGGAAGGCCCCCGGGATCCGTCCGTCCCCGAGGGCGGACTCGTAGTCCTCGATGTGGAGAGGGTTACCGGCCATCGCGCGGAAGGGGGGAGGTGCTGTTTCCTCGGGGGTCCGCTTCAATTTGGGCGGGCGGGGGCTTTGCCGCAATTCCGACGGCGGGGTCTGCGCCGGATAGATAGACCGGC
>Ga0233415_10000607_pt1 | contig 16578 bp, 30 predicted proteins | sample Na_anoxic_12_MG_FD_188631 | JGI IMG/M metagenome (GOLD analysis project Ga0233415, IMG submission 188631) | Seawater microbial communities from Saanich Inlet, British Columbia, Canada - Na_anoxic_12_MG | ecosystem: Environmental > Aquatic > Marine > Inlet | place: Canada: British Columbia... | reverse complement strand
TAACTAGGGTATTTTTTTACTTTTTTTTAAATAGCCGTCCCAAACACCTTTTTTTTCTGGCACCATATAATCAATAACGCTTGCATTACTTTCCTTTAATAGGTACACCTCCTTTGATATTCTGCCTTTATTCCAGTTTGTGGTGGCCGGGCAGTCTTTATTTAAAACCTCCAGCTCTTTGAGCTTATCCAACCAAAACCAGTAGCTCCCTTTCGGATCTGAAACAAAGTATATTTTTGCAACGTCGCCCGGTAAAGACATTAACAGGTCGTACTTTTTTTTTTCAATCATTTTAGTTTCGTAATATTTGGTGCGAAACTTCATCTCTACCACACACTTATTACCTTTCGGAGTATAACCCATTGCATCATAAGGTAAATTTTTCTTACCTACCCAATCTAATTTCCAATTATCAAAAGTGTTTAAAAATAATACAAACGCTTTTTCAAACTTATTTGTTTTCGTTATTTGATTCATACAAGTCATCTATTTGAGCAATCCATTGTTTTATAACTTTTGGATTACACGTGCAAGGTTTATAAAATTTATGATTAAAATACTTGGAATGTAATTGACAAACTAACTCAAATTGATTTCTGTTTAAAGAGTGTTTTACCTCTGACTGAAATTTATACCAGTCTAACTTGTCTTCTTTTACCATAGTTCTATGTCGTTCCATTGTTCCTGTCTTTTTTTACAACCACAATCTTCAATGTCAAATCTTTTTTTAATTACATTAACTAAAAATTGAATACCTGTGTAGTATGTTATTCGTTCTACTAGATTACCCAACTTCATTTTAAAAGGTCTTTTATAGGGTTTAAATCTTTGTTTTTTATCTCATAAGTAGTACACTTCAATATTGTAACCGTTCCGTCGTCCCGGTACCTCTTTGTGCCCTTTTTAAACTTCTCCGCCCTATCAAATAGTTCTTCCTTTGTAACCCAGCCACAAACCGTTATTTCGCTCTTTTTTTTGTTTAGAGAAGTAAAGATGTAAATATCGCATTTAAAGTGCTTTTGCAGCCCGTTAAAGTTGTGTACATAATCGGGCCTCATATCCACATTTCTGCCCATAGTTTTAACGTCAGCTTTAAGGCCGTTAATCTCCATATCAAAACCGCCGTCAAAACCCTCACTAAATTTAAATGGTATTTTGAATAGTTGATGCACTTTCATTTCTCCAAGAAGTCCGATATACTGGTGTACCTTTAAGCCGTCTGCCACCCCCCTGTTAGCCACACTATTTGTTCTTAAATAATCCCAGACCTCGTTTTTTTCATTTTCTGATATTGTTACCCTCATTTTTCTAGTTGTTTAATTAATAATTTTTTTATTTTTTTAACCGACCTATATATGGAATAATAGTCTATACCGGACCTATTACTTAATTCCAGCATTGACTTATTTTCTACAAACACCCAGTCATAAATTCTTTGATCGTAAAGGTGCCAGCTGCTAATTTCAATCTTAACCTTATTTAGCCTATTATGGTAGTCAAATGATATATCTGACGCCGAAGGCTCATAAAGCGCTAGGGTTTCCAGGGCCACGCTTTTATGCTTTTTCTTTTTTACTTCGTCTAAAAATAGGTTTCTTAAAACCTTAAAAATAAAATAGTAATTAACCTCCGCCTCGTTATACATAAGCGTTTTGTCGTATTTACCTTTCCAGTCGTAAATTTTTAAGTACATATTTTGAACAATATCTTCTGCATTTTTCGCACCAAATGACTCAACTATTCTAGTCCATTTCTTGTGGTCCCTTGCTATTAAAGATATTACCTTATTCATTTTCTTTTTTACTTTTTTCTTTTGGCTCTATTTTGTTAACAATATGATGAATGCTAATATAAATTTCTCCTATTGCCTTTTCAATTCTTTTTAGTCTTTGCTCAATACTATACTTTTTTGGTGCTTTCATTTTTTTTTGGTCTAGCATAAAATGCCATTCTGGTTTTATCATTACTCAATTAACGGTTTAAATTCCTCTTTTATTGGCTTTTCTAAAATAGGCTGCCCGTCAATTTCAAAGCCCACATTTCCAACAATACTGCGAAACCGTATAGGCTCGTCAATAGATGTAGGCTTTCCTCCGGTTTCAATTTCCTTAACCTTCCTAACGTGTATATGGCTCTGCATCCAATCTGCCGGGTGCTGGATATACCTGTGTATTACAACGAAATCGTCAGCACGATTGACAAATTTACCGCCACCCTCAACATCGCTTGCCATTGGTGGAATAGGATGCCCCGCATACTCGTGGCCCACCGGGTGCTTTTGTCGTAATGCGGCAGTGTTTGCGTGTGTGTTTAACCAAGTACTGACGTTATACGTTTTGCAAAACTTTCTTATTTCAGTTGTTGCCTGGTAATCGTACTCGTGGCCGCCTAAACTTTTCATTATACTTGGATCCTTTATTAAGCTATTATAAGGATCAATTAGCAGGCCGCCGTAGTCCCAGGCCTTTTTGTAGCTAGTTGCAAGCTCCACAATATTTCTGTACGTGTATAAGTTATTATTATCAACCACCTTAAAAAAGTCATTTATGTAGCCCATTTGTTTTTCAAACGCCGCCTCTGTTACCTGCGTTATTGGCTTGTGCTCTAAAAATTCTACTAGCTTTCTATAAATAGAATGTGGCTCGTTCTCGCTGCTAAAAACTAGCCACCTAATATTAAGCCTTTTAGCGTACAATAACATTAGGTATAAAATTACCGTTGTTTTACCAACGTTAGCGTGTCCAAGTATTACATTAAAATTCCCCTCTTTAAATCTTATGTAATTATCAATTTCCGGTATTCCTACTTTTTTACCCTCTGTTATTTCTCCAGTTCGTATCTTATTTAATTTGTCTTTTACTTCGTTTAAATTTATTAGCATAATTTTGTCTTTTAAGTTTGTATAAATGTATTAAAAATTTTTGATAAAAAAAAATGATATAAAAAAAAGGGTAACGTTATCAAATCGCTACCCAATTTTATGGTATTAAAAAAACAGTTTACCACGGTAAGTCATCTTTTGCCACTTCTCTACTCGCCAGGTGGTCCTCAACCGGGACCTCCGCCTTTCGCGTTGGTTTAAAGGTTGATAGCGCGGCGTAAAGCTTACCCCCCTTACTTTCACACACCTGTATTTTACCATAGCCCTTATTGGCCTCAAACACGTCTTTATGGGTTACCAGCAACTCCGCTAGTTGATCCACCTTAAACGCTAACTCCATTTTTACCCACTCAACGTTTCCGTCATTGATAAACATTCCTTTTATTAATTCACTTGATTTACTCATATCTTTAATTTTTAATTATTTGTGGTTTGCTTGATACTGTTTTTTTGAAACTTTCGCTTTCATCTTCTCCAAATACTCCGAGCTCATAAAATCCTGTAAGTTTTAAAACGGCTCTACTCATTGCTCGCTTCTCTGCCATTTCGGCAACATACCAGCTGTTAGTGTTCCCGTCTTTATACCCCTCTCCTTTTAGCGCACTGCCGAATGTTTGAATTACTGCCTCGCCTTTTTGGGCAGTCGCTTTAAAAACAGAAAAAGCAGGCTCGCATCTTATTACGTCATAATGTATTTGTATTTGTGCAACCGCCTGTATTTTATCTATCCCCTGTCTTGTAATTATGGTATAGTGTTGGTGCTTAAAAAAGTCGTCCTTTTCTAGGTTATACTTTTTGTATAACTCAATTAACTTGTCTTTTTTCATTTGTTTTGATTATAAAGTTCTACTAGGTTAATTTCACTCTGCGCCTCTAAAAACTCAACGCGCTTTTGCAAGGCGTCAATTCTAAAAAGCAAAAATTCTTGGTTTTGTTCTGCCGACCTAAAACGCGGCACGTCTTCTGAATGTGTCATAAAGTTGTCTTTTAAATTAATATTAGGTAAATATATTAAAAATAGTTGATAAAAAAAAATAAAAGCAAAAAAAAAGAGCTGACTAATAGCCAACCCTTAATTCCATTACCCTAATAGATAACTTTAAAAGACAATCAAAGATAATCAAATTTTATAAACCTGCAACTTTTTTTTCGTATAAGTCAATTATAGCTAAAAGATCGTTATTATCGTACTTAACCGTTTTGCTACTTAAATTGTTTAACTCCTCCGCCAGGCCTTGTTTTATATGGGCGTCTAAATTTTTACCAAAGGTGTACTGCTCCCCGTACCTAAAAACATTGCAGCCGGCACACTGTACCTGGCAGTTATCCTCGCTCCACCTGGTTGAGTAATGCCTGCGGCTCATAAAATGCCCGCATTGTAAGCTTTTCCAGTGATCGCGTTTTCCACAAGTAAAACACTCGGCCACGCCGCTGTCGTCCGCATTTCTTTGCCTTATAAATTTAGAAAAAATGGCGTCCGCTTTTTTAATTAGTGAGCTTCTTTTTGGTTTTTTACTTTTCAAAAGTTCTTAAATATAGGTCTCCAGACCTTTTGTCAAATTCTTTTATTGCCCTGTAGATGTAAACCGAATTACTTTTGACTGTTTGCCTTTCCGCTTTGGTGGAGTCTTTGCCTAAATTAGTATATTGACCGCAGTCAATTTCTAGCAGCCTATCTTCTTTTTGTTTTGGGGTATAAGTCTTATAATTTTTTATTTTGTCTACTTTACTTCTAAACAGTATTTGTGCCGTATCCATATAAAAATATCTTTGTAATTTTTTTTAAAAAAAATTTGTTAGTAAAACAATTTGCGTCAAAGGTATATAAAAAAATTTTAATAATCAAGCTATTTTTTTGCTATGACAATATTTTTTGAAATTTTCTCTGCACTACGCCCAACAACGTACCCTCCAATTCCTAGCTGTAATAAGTTCCAGAACTCGTTTTCTAGTGGCGGTATTGGTAGCTGAAATAGCGGCGCAATAAATTTTACATATATTACAATAAACCCAAATGCCAGCATAAGTATTGGCCGCCAGGATCGTTGTAGCCAGTTACCGTTTGCCTCTGTTACTATAATTTCTGTTTGTAATTTTTGTAACTCTAGTTGCTGCTCCTGTAATACCTTAAAAACCTCGTTCTTTGCCTTAATTCGCTCTTCTTCTGACGTAAATAGATTGTCTATGACTTTACCTATTTCTTTAATTACGCCACCTGTAAACCAATTTAGTATTTTATTCATTACCAACGTATTTGTATTTGTATCATTCCAAAGTATAGATTTATTTCTTCATATTCAAAACCCTCTTCTGGTTCCATATATCCAATACCCAAAAGAAATGATTTAGGAAATAGTACTATTATATTAAACTCGTAATTCATATCTTAAAATTGATCTGAAATCCATTCATACTCTTCTCTTGCATCAAAACTAGGACACATCTTATCGCTAAAATCTCTATGCCCGTAAATTTTTGCTTTTGAATATAATATTTTTAAATAACATAAAAGTTCCTCTAACGTTTGTTTTTGTGCTTCATTTCGAGTGTCGTGCCAGGCGTTATCCGATCCCAAACCTCCTGCATAAGCAACTCCAATACTGTCAAAGTTTTGTCCTTTACTATGTGCACCTGTTTTTTCAATCGGTCTGCACTCGTGCACCTCTCCTTTTAAATCTATAAAAAAATGATAGCCAATGTCAGACCAACCCCTTTCTTCAACGTGCCATTTTCGTAGATCCTTAACTGTTACATCGTGGTCTCTTTGTGTAGCCGTGCAATGAACTATAATTTTATTTATTTTTCGCATATACAATTTTTGCAATAATGTATTTTAACTTTTCTTTTGTCTAAAAAATCGTTCCATTTTATGCCTAAATAACATCTTTTAACCTCCAACCAATCTGCTAATTTTCTTAATCCTTTAATCATAATTTATTTTTTATATTGGACAATTAATTGTTGTTTGAAATGACGTGAATTCAAGCGGTGCGTAAACATAAACGTAAACAGGGCTTAATGTACTAACTGTAAATGTCGCTGATCCTTGACCGATACCCTGTATTGTTTCTGGAGGTAAACCTCTGTCAGCCAAAGCATTGTTTAAATCTGTTTGGTAAAATGTGCTACCCCTGTATCCTGTGTCTAAAATTACAACTCCGTCTTGCACTATAACCCATTTGTCTGGTATGTCGTACGCTTGATATATCAAAGTCGATGTGCCTGTAACTCCTAGATTAAACACATATCGTTCAGGATAGTCTTGATTACCTGTGTACGTGTATTGCGTTCCACAAGTACCCTCGATTAAAGAACAAAATTCTGGAAACTCTGGAGCGGTAAATTTGTTGCTTTCATTACCCCACCAAGAAGAGCAATATATTTGTCCCCAATTAATTTGATTTGCCATAACTTTTTTCTTTTATATTCACTAATAGTAATAACTATTTGTCTTTATTTTTATCCATTAACCACCACTTATGTAAAGTGTATCCTATTGAAACTAACATCAGTGTTAATTTTAATACCACGTCTATATTTGTGAAACTAATCATTAAGCTACCCCCATTAAGTGCGTATATTTTTAAATCTGTAAAATTCATTATTCTGTGTAATTATAACCTGCAAAAGTGTGAGCACCATTGCCGTCTGTTTCTATTTCTTTTGACCTCCAACCATATGGCTCATCAAGTTCTTCATTCTCATCTGTAATTAAATCTTTTTGCCACAATACATCAACCGAATACATATTGCTATATTTTGCATCTGTAACCACCTCCTCGTTCTCATCAAATGTAGGTTCTTCAATCATAATAAAACCCAACTCAACAAAAATATGTCTTGGATCTAAATCTTCAATCCTTTCCTGTGCCTTTTCTTGCGTTTCGAACTCGTATTTTTTAAATATATGTGTCATTATCTTGTTAATTCATTCATTTGGCTATCCGACAACAATTCGTCAAAAACCATAAATTCTTTAATATGTCCGTTAAACCAAAAGTCCTCTTCTGGTCTTCCAAAGTTTATTTTTTCCAAAGCATTATCTGAAAACGTAGCAGAACTTGGTACTATTGTTTCAGCAATCTTTTCTCCGTTTACATACAAAGTATGCAATCCCTCTTGCCAACGAAATGCAACCTTAATAAACTTGGTTTTATCGCCCTCAAATTTGCCAATAGTATCATAAACCTCTGCGTTGTTTTTAACATATTTGGCTCGTATCTGATAACCACTTCCTGCATAGTACCCTATTGAAATTCTATCAAAAGCACTTGTTCCGTAGATATTTATTCTATTTAATACACCATAATTATTTCCATCACCCATAGCATACTCGCCATATAATACACCTTTTTTGCTATTGATGTAATTTGATACATTTAGTTTTTTAGTGGTCTCTGCATTTCTTGTTACTATACTACCCAATGTTGGTATGTATGAACTCGGACTTTTGTTATCATAGTATACTTCTTCAACTTGACCACCATAGGCATAAATATAGGTCTGTCCGTCTCTTGGTATGTAATCATCTCCGTTTGCTTCGGCTAATCTAACTATACAATTATAAGTGCCGCTTGTACTTAAATTGTAAAAAACAGATATCGCACATCTGTACCAACCATTCGGATATTGTTCAATAAATACATTGTTTGTATTTCTATTTCCTACAGCTCCATTTTCTAAATCAAAAAAAGCATAAAACACACCATTCGGTGCAGTCATTTGTAACTTAATCCAATTCGTACTGCCTTTTCTAACAAACTTGCTAAATGTATAATATTGTGCCGCTTGTGGTGTAAATGGTTTGTAAAGCGAAGCATATCCTGCACCACCTGTATTTTCTACTTGTAATTTAATCGCTTTATTATTTCCAAACAAATCCTCTACATCAGTCGTTTGTATTGTTGTTACATTATTTTTTTGCCATTGCCAGTTATAATTCTCCGACCAATTAAATAGATTAGTACGTTGAGGCTCTTGCAACAATGCAGGACAACTGCTTTTTGTGTAATCTAAACGAGGTGTGTCAGAACTTGAAACAAACTCCATATAGCCGACATTATTTACTCTCCACGCACCACCTGTTCTCGTAAAATCTAAATCTACACCTCCGTCTTTTGGACGTGGACAAAACAATTTGCCTGTGTCATATCCACTAGGTATAAAAGCAATACTTGCGTCTTTGTACAAACTCATTTTCTAGTTTTTTTTTAATTTAGCTAAAAACTTATTTAACAACTCAATATTTTTCTTTTTTGGTTTGCTAACTCTTTTTTTAGTCTGTTCTTTTTTTTCTTTTATCATAATACCCAACCTACAAAATTTGCATCAGTATCTGGAAACATATCTGCATTTTGATTTGCATTATATTCTGGAAACAGATTGTTATTAAAACACATATAATCAATAAAACGTCTAGTATAAAATTGTGCAAAATTTCTATGCTTATCTATTAAAGTATCTACTTCATTTTTTGTTACGCTTTCGCTATTTTCTGAAATATGTTTAAACACTCCACCATTAGCTACTTGGTACGCAGCAAAAGGTAAATAATCTACCATTGAAAAATGGATCAACATATCTTTTATATACTCGTCTACTAAAAATAAGTAGTCCCCGGTTAAAGTTCCCGCAATAATATCCGCCGAAATTCTATCATACAAAGCCGTGCCTAAATAATTCTGAATATGTATCTGTTGTGATATTTTAATAAATTGAATAAACTTATCCACGTCCACATTTCCGTCAACTAATGAGTTGCGTTTTAAATCTGTTGGTGTTATAAATAATGCCGTTGCCATTTGCTATCTTTTTTTCTTTTTACTCCTCTTTTTACTCCAGCTTGGGTGATGCCCGTTATTCGGCATATCAACAGGTGCGATAATTGACTGCGCCGTTCCCCTTGGGTTTATATTGTAACTTGCCGGGATTGTTCTTGTTCTCCTGTAGTTAGAAAACTCGGGGCTTTCTATTGACTTACTTTTTAGCCTAAATAACACCTTTTTCCATACGTGATGACAGTAAACCCCGCCCTTAAATTTAAATAAATCGTACGGTTGCGCGTTATGCCCTAGCTCCGAGTTAACACCCTTTCTACTTGCCTGGTCAATATCCTCTAATCTATATACGGCAGGGTAGCCTTTTGAGTCAAATCTACTCATCATTGTAGAGCAAAAGTCCCTGCTATCTCCACCCGTTTGCTTTTTCTGGTGGTATTTGTATCTAATCTTGTAAAAGGACTTATCTAAATAGCTAAACCCGCCCGGCTTTGCCGTAACATACCCGGCCAACTTTTGGCCTAAATTCTGCTTTTCGCTTATAAGGTAGCTTGCCCAAACTTCATCTGAATACTCCGATCCGTCACATTCAATTTCATCAACAAACTCCCAGCTGTCGCCAAGCTCGTCAATCTCTAAATTACTTAAAATACTGCTTGAAATTTCGTCTGTAAGTTCAACCTGCTCCGATAAGCTCATTTTAACTCCCGTTTCTTCCTCCTGCGTCTCCTTGTCAATTAGTTCCTTGTCAATATTTGTAAACTCCAGCGGTTGAAGCGTTTTAAAGTACAAATTAAGGCTTATTTCGTTGTAGGCTAGTATATCATCAAAGGCCCGAACTAAAAGGTCCTGAAACGGCCTTATTACGGTGTTATCCATTAACGTGCTGGCCGTCATAAGTTCTTCCGCATTATTTCCTAATCCACTCTGGTCTTTTATTCCTAGTAGCATTGGACTAACTACTCTATGAGATACCATTATTTTACGCATACTTTCGTCTGATAAAAACTGGTACTGGTTGTGCGCGTCCGATAATTGCACCGCCTCAATACTAGACTCTGCGTCTTTGTTTTCGTTAAAGCTTAATATAAAACGCCCGGCATTACTCGTCCCGGAGTACTTTTCTAAAATTCGTCTTTCTATACCCTCTCGCTCCTCCTCATTTGGAACGCCATTATTAAAGTTAATTAGCATTGACGGGGCCAAGCCATTCATAATATTGTTTAGGTGGTAATTACTCACCTCCTCTTCCAACTCACAGTACTGTAACGATCCTTGGTAGTCTACAGGCGCAAAGTAAAAGTGCCCCGCAACGTAAGGCTTAACATAAAGAATTTCAATACTTTCTTTTGAACAGCCAAATGACGGTATTCTAGTCGGTTTGTCGTTAGGCTTTAATACGCTCCAATCGTGGAAGTAGTAATACGCCTCAATTTCTCCGTCCTTGTTACACTTTTCTGGTGCCAGCGTTTCAACCGGTATGTGGTCTATTGCTGCAATTGTTTTTCTGTCCTTTGAGTAAATTACCTGGATTGCACATTGGCCCATTAGTTTAAGGTCATAGCAAAATTTTCTGACGCAGTCATCCCTTAACAACGTTATTGCCTGTGCGTACTCGTTTGGCTTTTTATTACTGTCGGTTGCGTCAAGCCCCTTGCCAAATATCATCTGTGATATACCGTTAACAATTGCGTTGTTTGTGGGGCTACCGGAGTACCTGTCTAATAAATAGTTAAAGTACTCGTTATTATTGCCATAGGTCACCCAGTCTTTGGTTTTGTTTATGGTAATAACTGGACTTGTGTAGTTGCTTAAATTTACTACATTAATTTTACCTTGTTCTGGTTTTCTTCTGCTCATATTACAATGTAATCATTATTACTTTCAACTTTATCGTACTGATCTTTATTTATTGAATAACTCTTATTAATTTTTTGATCTATAACTTGATCCGTTACAAAAATCTTGTCTTTGTAAATGTTTTTAAATGTTATAGTTTCGTTTATTCTAAAAGTGTAAAATCTGTCTTTAACTAATCCGTCAATTGATGCGCCAATTTCTAAATAATCGCCTTTCATTACAGACGTTGATGTATATGTCAACAAGTTTCCTGTAATATCGTCAATAATACTTAATTCAATGTTTGTAGAATTTAACGCTAGTCTAGGTATTACATAGATAATTTGCGCTGTGTCTATTGGTTTTAATACTATCATAAATCTATAACGTCAAAAATCTGTTTTTTTGCAAATAAACATAAAAAAAAAGGGCAACCTTCTGGCCGCCCCTTTGTACTAACTAAATAATTATTATTAAATATCTGAAATTACGTCTGTCGATACTGTTATACCAACTCCTGCAACACCGCCACTTAAAAAGTTAGCAGGTTTTTTCTCCATTCCTTGAAGCGTTAAAGTATATCCAGATAAATCGCCCATAGCTGCTCCGGTTACTACCGTTCCGCCATTTACGTCTGCTCCCCATTCTAGGCCAACTATCATTGCATTCCCGTTATTATCTTCTACAACAACGTGTGGTCTTGCAACTGCTATTAACGCCAGCTCGTCATTTGACTGTGCCGATAGTTTTTTTAGTGTTAACGTAACAATTTGATCGTAAAATGTAGTCCCATTCTCACGACTTGATGTTACTGTTTGCTCTAATGAACTATTACCTTTTAGCGTGTATTTGTACGCAGTTGGAGATCCGTCAAATGCAGTAATTTCGTCACTACTTGCTCCGTATGTTACATTTCCTAGTGTCCCGTAGTCAATTAGATATACGGCGGTAAGTCCCCCAACGCTGTCCTTGCACGGCTCTAGTCTTCCCTTATTTATTAAACAACTCATTCTTTTATGTTTTTATAAACTTACCCTCGTTATTAAGACAAGGGTAAATTTGATTATTAATTATGCTCCGTAAAATACAATGTCAGATGCAATTCCATACTGCACACCTGCCGTATAACGCATTACAAATCTTAAATTTTTACTCCCGTCTAAATCGCTCATATCCAAGACCTTGACCTCATTTTGGTCATTTAATAAACCAGTTCCAAAAAATAGGTTTGACTTTTCTGCGGCCACCATTCTGTCGTCAGCAAGTCCATTTGCCGCTACAACTTTTACTCCGTCAAAAAACTGAACGTCAATATCTTGGTTATTACCTTGCCCATTGTATCCGTTTGCTCCTTGCCCGTTAGCTTGGAAACCGCCTAAACTTCTTTTGTACGCTCTAAAAATATTTTGAGATACATAAATATGTAGGTCATCTTTTCCATAAAGTGCTGCAGGAATTGCGTCTACTACTTTACCTAATTCTGCTATTACATTAGCTGCGTCTACTGCCGCCGGTGCGATAGTTGTTCCACCGTCTGTTGCAAATTCTGCTGCTAAAAATAATCCTGTAAATCCGTCTGCTCCCCAAATTCTTTGCTCTGTACCTTGTGCTACATCAGCAGAAAGTCTTGCAATAAAAAAGTCTGAAAATTTTGGTGGCATTGAGTCGTGAGCTGAATAACCCATTGACTCTGCTTCCCAGTCCGATTGAAACGGGGTTTTACAAAGTTCTAAATTTACTTGTAGTTCGTCCGGTTGTAAAATACGCTCTGTTAAAGTTACAGTTCCTGCTGACGTAAAGTCGCAAGTTCCTGCTGCTATTGAAGATGCGTAATCTACTTTTTTAATTACCTCTTTTAACTTAATGTTTGGTTTGATAGTAATTAGCTGGTTTGCTAGTGTATTGCCAGATAATAAAGCTGCTCCGATATACTCCCCTGCAAACTGTCCTGCATACGTTGTTGTGATTGTTGGTTGTGCCATTTTTTTTAGTGTTTAATGTTTGAAATTTTTGCAACGATCCTATCGTATGCAGTTTGTTTTTTGTTTTGATTAAAATTGAATTTTGCCTTATAAGTCGACTCCTCTTTTGGAGCGTGTTTTAAAGGCTTTACCGCTGCCTCTGATAATTGAGTTTCTAGCTCACTTTTTTCTTCGTTTTCTGTGAACTCTTCTTTTACCGTTCTAGACTTTAAACTTCCAGAGGTTTCCTCGGACGCCTCAACGCCTCCATTTTTAAGCTCCTCAATCATATTAACGATTTCGGTAAGCGCCTCTGTAAATTCGCGTTTTGAAACGTACTCCATTTCAGTTTCTTTTTCTTCTGCCTCAACCTCTTCTTCGGCCACGTCCTCCTCAACTTCTTCCTCATCTACTGTTCCGACTGACGCAATAATTCCGTCCTCCTCAACAACTAGTTTAGATCCGTTTTCAAGTTCGTACTCTCCAATTGGTAAAGCAACTTTCTCATCTTCGGTTACAATAAAAATAGCCTCTCCTGCCTCAAACTTTTCAGCCTCTAAAACAGTTCCGTTGTCTAATTTCATTTGCTCCAAAGACACCTCAATACCTAGTAAGGTTTTTACTTTTTTTAATGTGTCTGTAGCTGCATTCATAAAAATTGTGTTTATAGTTAATTAACGATTTTATTTATTTATTTTGCGTTTAAGCCTTTTTCTGTAATATAAACCATTCCACACCGTCACTCCATACTGTAATACCTTCATAATCTTTATTTATTCTATAATGTCCGCTGCTTCCGTCTAATGTTTGCCCAGCTGCTGGGGTAACGTCTACGTGGTCTGATGACCTAAATGTACTATCTGATATAAACCTTATTTTTCTATTTGCGTGTGCTACTGCATCTGGTAATGTATAAACAGAAGTTCCATTATCACCAGTCCAAGAAATTTTAAACATAAAAGTATCGTCATAAATAGACTGGTTTAAATCTACATCAACATCAGCTTCTGCGGTTATGTCAGTAGATACAAAATAGTTTTTAATTTTAGATACGGTTGTTTGTTTAGTATCTCCGTTTTGAACGGTTGCAATTAATTCACTGCCTTGTAATTCTGTTGCTATTGGTAGTTCACTTATTTTTGAGTTTGCCATTATATTTTTATTTTAAAATTATCTTCTTGCAATATTAAATCACTATCTTCTTTTACCAAATAATCTTCTAGTGGTAATGCAGTTATTCTGCCAATACCTTGTGCCTGTAAACTTCCGTCACAACATTTTGTTGAATAAGTATTATCAGCACACAAACAACCTCTCCTGCTATTCTTTGGACTTGTCCTGCTTGGTGTTTTAAAGGTCTTATTTCTCATTTGTTAAAAGGTCTTTAAGTTCGTTTAAAAGTCTTTCGTCTTCACTTTGTTTTGACATTTCAGCTTTGTCTGCAAAATAACCCTCAATACTAAACCCCTTTACCTTTCCGTTTTTTACTTCGTTATTCCAGATGTCGTCATTGTCGACTTTAATAGCCCCCACCCAAGTTCCCAGGGGCAGGTTCATACCGTACATATTAGACTTGTCGTTCTCTTTATCCTCCACAAGCCAACTCTCAACAAGCGTTAAACCCTCTAATTTATTTTTATGCTCCAAAGTGGAGTTACCTTGGTTACCCTGTTTTAAATATAGCTGTGAGGCTCTTTTAACAGTATCCCTGCTAAAATATATGTAATACTCTTCGTCTTTATTTTTTCTATAAATTGGTTTGTTTGGTATTAAAATTGGGCCTACTAATATTTTTTGCTCTTTGTCAATTTCTGCAAACTCATATTTTTTTTGGTCCTCTTTTAAGGCAACAAAGTCCGACTCAATAGCGGGGTTTTCGACAACAGAAATTGCCTCTACAAAATTGTCTTGATCTTCATCTAAAATTAACTCAACTATTCTCATATTTTCTATAACGTATTTATTTGTTTATTTTGCGTTTATCCTATTGATGCACCGTCAATAATATTTCTTTCCATTGATTGTGCAGATGTTACGTCATTTGATACAACATAGGTTTGTATAGGTGTTTGTGATTGCCCACCAATTGCATCTGCTAATTGATTTGTTTCACTTGAACCAACTATATTAAAGGCAGGTGGTGCAGACCCTGCGTTTGCAGTCGGTGCAGAAATACTTCCACCGCCACCGCCACCGCCACCACCTGCTTGTGCTGCTACTGATTTTGCTTTTGAGGTTGCTGCTTTAATAGATGAAATTATGCCAACTGCCTGTGCTGCATATCCTATAATCATTGGTATGTTTTGTGGAAACCCAATACTAGCTGTTTTCCCTGCACCTGCTGCAACATCTGCTCCTGCTTCTGCTGCCTTAACTGATGACTTTTGAACTGACGATTTTGCCGACTGAATTGTGGATTTAATATCCATTACCATTTCTTTTGCTGCTAGTAATTGTTTAGCTACTAACAAGGCTTTACCCACTCCACTTTCTGCACCTGCAATTGCTATTGCATTGTCAAGGGTTTGTTGCCTGGACGCTCGTTTTTTATCTTCAATGGCTTCTTCTGCATCGGCATACTGTTTCATTAATTCTGCCTTTTGCTCTTCTGACAAAGTTTCATCTTCTAATAACAATGCTCTTCGCTCGTTTATAAGCGTTCTCTGCTCCTCAAATGACAACGCTTCTGTTTCCTTATCTAGTGCAAGACTTTCTGCCAATTCTGCTGCTTCCTTATCCTTTTGCTCTTTGGTTTTTAAAGCGTCTGCTTCTCTTGCTGCAATTGCTTTTTGGTCGTATAGGTCTTCAATTTTCTTTTTGGCTTCTGCCTTTTCAGTTGCAGATAATTTGACTGCATCTAATTCTGCTAACGCTCGTTCTCTTTGTCTTGCTACTTTTTGGGCGTTGGTTGTGTCTTCTAAATTTTCAGCTTCTTTTTTATATTTGTCCGTTAATTTTGCTAATTTTTCTAACTCCTTTTTTCTCTCTGCTAATCTCTTTTTTCTGGTCTCCTCATCTTCTTTTGCTTGAACTTCTTTTTGCTCTTGCAATAACTTATTTTGTTTGGCTTGTTCAACTCTTTCTGCCTTACCCTCTTGTGATGCATTAAATCTTGCGATAGCCGTTAAACGATTAACTGCCGCTTGTTTAAACTTCTCGACTCCTACTTGTATTCTCTCCGATCCTTTGACTAACGCATCTTTTGCCTCATTGATATTTGCTTCAACCTGTGCTCTGTTAATTGCTCTACCAATAATTGGAATTTTGGATATCGATAACATCGCCTTATTTACAAACAGTTTTATGCCGTTTCCTAATATGGTAAAATACCCAACAATAATGTCAACCGATCCACCTGTGGTTAGTTTAATATTCGTCCAATTTTCCTTAAATGAAAACGCAATAAAATCGACAACAGTTCCTAATTTGGTAATCGCCCAAGTCAATCCTTGTACCAACATTCTCTGTAAATTGTTTATTGGACCTTCTCCGTCTTCAATACCTAATAAAAACCCTTCCCACGCAGAGCCTAATTTAGTCATATCACCCTCTAGGTTATCCATTCTAACTTCTGCCATTCTGTTTGCAGATCCCTCTGCATTAATAAAGTCTTGCTCTAATTCATTTAATTTTTCTTTACCTGTTGATGCTAAACTCAATAATGCTCTACCACCATTAATTCCAACTAATTCAATTGCGGTGTTTAGTTTATTTGAAGATCCATTTACTTTGTCCATTGCGTCTTCCAACGTCATACCTTTTTTAGATAACTCAATAAAAGTTTTACCTAATCCAGTTCCTGCCATAGATCCAGAAATACCCCTGTCTGCCATAGCTGCTAATAAAGCAGTCGATTTTTCTATTGATATATTTGCTGCACTTGCAGTAGGTGCTAACAATTTCATTGACTCTCTTAACTTCTCAAAATCTAACGCAGATTTACTAGTTGATAAAGCCATTACGTCAACAATTCTTTGAGTTTCAGAAGTATCTAAACCAAAACCTTTTATTGTTGATCCTGCAAAGGCTGCTGCACTTGACAAATCAACCTCTAACGATGCTGCCAAATCTAATATTGCAGGTGTTGAGTTTTCAATATCTTGTAAAGTAAACCCTAATT
>Ga0233415_10000606_pt1 | contig 16593 bp, 22 predicted proteins | sample Na_anoxic_12_MG_FD_188631 | JGI IMG/M metagenome (GOLD analysis project Ga0233415, IMG submission 188631) | Seawater microbial communities from Saanich Inlet, British Columbia, Canada - Na_anoxic_12_MG | ecosystem: Environmental > Aquatic > Marine > Inlet | place: Canada: British Columbia... | reverse complement strand
TGATAAATATGAGTGTTGGAGCTGTCATAAACATCTTGACAATCACAAAGACTATGCTTATTGTCCTCATTGTCTGGAGAGCTTATGATTGGAATGTTATATTCCATGACACTATAATATATAGAGAGGGTCATTTGACCTTCTCTATTTAAAATATGTGCCCGACTAAATATCTGTGATAAGAGGCTAATGTGAACAACGCATGACGAAAAGTGGGTATCGCCACAGTGTCTGATCAATTACAGCCATAATTGAGTAGGAACCATCTCCTACTAAAATAAGTGTAGCTCTAACTCTATTGGAACGAGGACAGCTTAAAAACAGTTTTGTTATATACTATGTGAAGTTCATTAGTTATGTTGCATAAATAACTGTATTTGTTGGGCGATTTTATTTGAATAAAATAGGTCAAACCTACGACCTTGTGAGTAATCACTAAAAGAAGATAAACGAAATAGGTGGATAAGTTTCCGAATAAGTTTATCCAGTGTACCCTTGAAATGCCATTTGAGAGGGAATATAGACAAAACTGTGTATCAGTCATTGAATAGTCTTACACTGAGGAGTTGGCAGCAAGAGATATAAAGTCATAAAACTCGTACTGACTCTTAACTGAGAGGTGCAAGTATAACTAGAAGGCAGGTAAAGATCCTGAAATATCTCGTGACCATTGAAAGATGGTGCTAATAAATTAAAACTGATAAAACCATAACAAATGAAAAAAGAAGCACAGGTAGTAATGCTGCCAACAGAAGACAAGACCGATATATTGTTAAACACTTACATTAATGAGACACATAAATCAAACCCTTTTTGTATTGGCACTGCGGGAGATATCTTAAAAGAATTACCAGTTGAAGCAATAGAACGAAGAGGCTATAAATATCAACACCTCTACATCATTGATGATTCAGAGATTAAGAGCGGTGATTGGTGCCTGTTCTTTTGGGATGGAATGAAAGATGGAGAAATAGGACAAATAGGTAGTGAACCACAACAATATCGACCAGAAAACGGTCACAGACTTAATAGTAACCTTAGAAAAATCATAGGAACTACTAATCCTGAATTGAATGTAATCTATACAAATGAGGAACCGCCAACTAACCCTGTGGCACACTTCAACTATAACGTACCTCAACTCCAACAAGCATTCATCGAAGCTTACTGTAAGAATCCAGTTGATAAGGTGTTGGTTGAGTATACTCTACCTGATAAGATAAAGAATGCTCTTATAATGGGTAATCTTTCAAGACCTAAAACTTCTGATTATGTTCTCAAAGTAAACTCAAACAACGAGATTACAATTCATCCTATCAAGGAGAGTTGGAGTAGAGAGGAGTTTGTAGCTGAGTTAGAAGAGATTGCATCTTATTTCAATGCAGATGGAATATATGCTCTTCAAGGATTATATGACAGAATTAATCGGATAAAACAAAAATAGAATGACGCAATTTGAACAAATGCTTTTAGATAAAGGATACATAAAACATATCTTGAACTGCAAAACAATGAAATTTGAAATAGCTAAAGGACATACTATTTCAACTGTGACAAACCTTGACCACCGTTATTTTCAAAATACCGATACAAACATTTTGCAAAAAATAGCAAGTGGTAAATCGGTAATAGATAAAGATTTTACTTGGGAAGATAGAAAAGGAGAAATATGTTTTGGATTGCGCGAAGTAGGAAAACCACCGACATTAATTAGCCCAAGACCAAGAATAGAAGTGAAGCGAATTAAGGACGGAAAAGAATTAGTTGAAAACGAGCAATACGATGATAGTATGAATGTTGTTTTAAAAGATATTCCACACGAGGAAATATTTAAAGCGATGTATGACAAGAATATTGTCATCAAAATAGTCTTAGAGGAAGCCGAAAATCTTAAATAGAGTAGGCATTAACAAGCTAAAACAATAAAAATGGAAGAAGGCTTGTATCTTGATGACGATCACATTGAAAACCTGAACGATGAGATCAGAGAGGAGATTATTCAGGAATTATTAACCGGTTATGATGAAGAGCAATGAACAAGGATCTCTATAACAGCACTGTGACATTTGGTAAATGCCAGATGCGCAGCAGTGATCAACTGCATCTGAACAATATCACATTCGATGCTGAGATAGTTTCTCAATATGCTCGACATATAGAAGGGCAAATGGATGAAATCCTTTTCAACCAGAAGGATGATTCAGAACTTATGCAGCTTATACAGATGCATAAGGTTACTTTACTTTCACTTATAAAAATGAACTAAGATGGGGAGCGTAATATTCTGTACAATAACAATGGTAGCAGTACTAGGTATTGTCTATCGTGCATTAGGAGCAGTAGGTGTTAATAGACTTCAAATACCTACTGTGTTATCAATGGGTGCTGTAGCTTTGCTATCAACATCCATGTATCTGAGTCCTGTACCGGCTAACACATTACGTGTAGTGATAGGACTGTCTCTGCTTGCTTGGATGCTTTATGTATTCATTGTATCGCAGATAGAGCCAAAGCGTAAGTCTGATATCAATCTTACTGATAGTCAGAAGAAAAAGATCCAAGACCTCGCTAAAGAGGTAATGGAGCAAGTAGGTTCTGACTTTGATAATGCTGAAGATAAAGACCTTGAGTTTGAAGAGGTTAAGTCTGAAAAGAAACAACCATCAGGTCTTACTCCTGAGGATATGATGCCTATGCCTTCAGGTACAAGAGTATCTACTCCTGAGGGTGATGGTGTAGTAGATGTATACATTCCTACATTGGAGATGGTATACAAGACAGAAGACTATCGAAATGTCCGTGGTTATCGTATTCGTATGGATGACAACAACATCAGATACTTCAGAATGTCTGACGTACAAGAAAAGTAAAAGGTATAATGGCCACCTGTAACGGCCTATAATCTTATTCCAATAAAATATATAATGGAAAAAGATATCGAAAGAAAGCTCGGGCTTATGCTGGCGTCCGGGCAGATGAGAAGTCTAGTAAGAACAGCAATTAAAGATGAGATCAGTGATGAACGTATTGATTCTAGGATCAGTACATTAATAACTGATATTGAGGGCTCTATCAAGAACTCTCTTGATCAGGCAGTAAAGTCCATTCAGGATAGAACTGCAATCACACAGATCACTCTCAAGGATGTTACTTATGAGGTTGATCCGTTGAAGACACATGAGAGAACCTCTGAGGTTCTTATGTATCTACAACTATTCAAGCAGGCTATGATCGTGGGACCTACTGGTTCTGGTAAGTCTACTCTTGCTAAACAGGTTGCAGATATCATGAATCTCAGATATGCTACATTCTCCTGTAATGAGGAGGCAAGCAAGACAGAGCTTATAGGTTTCAACGATCTTGCAGGCTACAACTATCCTACATTCCTTGATTTCTATGAGAATGGCGGTGTAATGCTCATTGATGAGTATGATGCTATGTCTCCTGGTATGGCTATCGTGTTGAATGCTGCGTTTGATCGTAGTGGTATGCTGTCAGTTCCTACTCGTAAGGGTAATACTACGGCTAAGAAACACGAAGACTTCTACTGTATCCTTGCAGGTAATACTTGGGGTAATGCAAGCATGGATTACTCAGGTCGTGACATTCAGGATACTGCTTTCTTGGACAGATTCAAGATGTGTAGGGTTCATATCGACTATGACTATGAGTTGGAGAAGACTCTGACAAGTGCATCATGGATGGGTATGATGACTGCTGTCAGGAATCAGATTAAGAAGATGGGTGTCAATGAGGTCATATCTACTCGTACAGTTGTCGATTGTTATACCCTGCTTCAGAATGGTCTTAATACCTATAAGATCATGAAGACACTTACCTCTCATTGGGAAGCTAAGGAGCAGGAAGTATTCCTCAATAACGTAAAACAACCCTGTAAAGACTATGAAAATGGATTTAAAGAACAGGAGATTACGGTCTGATGAGGTAGAATACATCAAGTTCAAGTCTCTCTTTGAGTTTCTGGATATAGTCAATAACACTGAAGAGCTTCATGAAGACCTGGAAGATACAGGTCATGAGCATGATAGAAAGCGTATTATTGATGGGTGTCTTAGAGGAGATGATGATTATTGGAGATATGGTGATGATGGTGACTTTGAAACCTACAACGCAAGGTTGGAAAACCTTGATCCTCGAGAGGATATTGTAGATAGTATAAGGACATCATTCAAAGAGGCCATGAACTCCGATGGGCTTCAGCATCTGTTCAGTAAGATGATATCCAAACGCAAGAGACGTGAGTTTCGTGATGACCGTGGTAGATTCAGTATTCCCAGAGCACTCAGTGGTAACGCTGATATGTATGTATCCAGGAAGAAGAAGGCTGCTAACGGATTCAAGATCGGTGTGAAGTTGGGACTCAATGCAAATAACAGTGATAAGAACTTCGTAAAGCTTATTACTAACCTTACAGTATCTGTCATGATGATAGAAGCTGTAGGTATACCTGTTGAGTTGCACATTCTATTTGATGGTAGAGCTATAACTTCTGACTATCAGAGGCAGGGTATGATCATGATAGCAAAAGCAAGTTCAGAGCGTATGAATATCAATCGTATGGCCCTGCTTGGTAATGTTGGAATGTTCAGACATCATGTCTTTCTGAGTTGGTGTTATTTCCTGTCAGGTGAGATAGATTCTAGTCTTGGTTATGACTGCAATATCAAGTATGAAGAGGACGCTGAGTTTCTCGGACTTGATATAATACTTGGTTCCGAGTTCAAGGACAACACGCCAGAACAGGCGTTCAATCTATTAACAAAACAAATCTTTAATAAAAATGATAAAGAGATTTCTCAAGTCGATGCTGATGCCTAATCATACAGTGTCAGGAGGTATGGGTAAGAACCATATTTCATTCAAAGCCCTGAAAGATCATGGGCTAATAGTTAATAACTCTCTGGCGATTACTATAGCTTCCAGTAGTAGAATACGAAGAGCTTATCTTAATGCTAAGCTGCTTGGTTTACTCAATAAGTTGGAAGACGTAGAGTTCTATGCAGAAGCTGCAGAGATATGCAAGAAGATCATTGATCTTAAGCTTGACTATCCTGATTCTATTATGATAGGCAATCCTGTAAGTAATGGAGGTATTCCAGGTACAGAAGGAGGACATCAAAGAGATGGAGATATTAAATCTCAGATGATGGACGAGCTTGATGAGATGCTCAGTGTGGATGATCCTCGTAAGGTTCCTCTTGATATAAGACGCAGTATCATTGATCATTATGTGCATCTTATGCAGGAGATGCCTCTTATTACAGAGGATGACTTCAGAGTGAGTACTTATGCAAAGGATACTCTTACAGATAAACTTCTGGATGATCCTGAGTACAGATCAAAGGTTATCCGTACTGTAGTGGAATGCTCGTGTAATAAGCCTTTCTCTGATCAGGTTGCAAATGATATGCTGCAGCTCGGCCTGTCTTACAAGGAGATGATAATGGGAGGTTACTTCCTGTCTGTTATCAACAAGTGCAGACAAGGTATGAGGAGAACCAATGAGGAACAGGGTGTAAAGCATAACATCATTATGGATAACATATTCGATGTATGCATACCATATTCCTTAGGTATCGCCTTAAAAGAGTTCACGATCGATGAGCTTAGAGTAAAGTTAGAAGAAACCCTTAAAATCACAGAAGAAAATGTTTAAGACAGGTGATAAACTCGTATGCACCCAGACATCAGTACTTCACATGCCAATGTATGTGAACATGGGAAAGAAAGTAGTAGAGCACACTGATACTCTTATCAGTGAAAGCTCTATTACTGAGCAGAGGGAGTTTAACAAGAAGATGTTTGTTCCGGTATTGACAGTGATTTCAGTATTTACAGATGTAGATGGTAAACAGTGGCTACAGTTCCAGAATGGACAGAGAACGCCAAAGAGATATCAATTGCACCACCTACATCCTGCATACAAATTTCGTCATGCAAAAGTATCAGATCTAAAACCTAAAAAGTTCAATAAAAATGGATGAAATATTCAAAGACATACCTGATTACACGTTCAGGTCAAAGATCAACAGTGTAAAGATGCTCTTGAGTAAAGGCTGTCTTGTAGTATTTACCAATAATGAAAGCTCTTTTACTCCAGGAGTACCTTATATCGTAGATAGCGTCAAAGACGGTCATGGTAATCGTTATGAGATGACTGCTACCAACACTCAGACTCAGGACAGAATGAGCTATACCGTAGAGCGTAATTCATTCCAGATCATAGGTGCTCAGAGATCAGTAGTTGAGTCTACTATTAAGAGTCTTGATAAGGAGCAGAAGAAGCTTGAGTATCTTAAGAATAAGATGGATACTCTTGGTCTTGTCAATCCTACGGATTTCATTGATATCCGTAAGGAGATGATAGGTTCTATCCTTAATAAGATAGATGATCCTGATATTGACAGAACTGAAAAGGTTCAGGTCATTGCTGAATTGATGGACAGTATGCTGTCTATCTGATATCATTGGAGGAGGGGGAAGATCCCTCTCCTCTTTTCATTTGTAATAGTTTTATAAAATGGCTAATAGACAAACAACAATAGCCCAGAAGATACGAGGATTCGTAGGCTCTAACATGATAATGTACTTCAATAAGAAGGGAGGATTCGGTAAATACATATCTGATAACCCTATCAATGTCAATGATAACTGTGTATTTGAGCTATTGGATCCTCTTGAGATGGATGAACAGGCTCTCAACTGTATGGCCTACGATCTTGATATGTCAGAAGAGGATATAAAGGCAGAGATAGGTCTGTTCCGATACGACATATCTCAGAAAATGCCTGTATCTTTGGCGATCCTGCTTGCTCAGGGACGATATGACTCACCGGTGTATGGTAAGAGTCTTCTCAGTTCAGGTCTGGCAGTGACAAGTGTCGCACCATTATTAGAAGAATATGATAGAACTCATCAACACGAAGAAGAGATGCAGCCTTTTTGAGCATTTGCTTGAAGAGGAATGTGTGCAGGTGGATACAGAGACCATGGGTTTCGATCCACATACATGTGAACTTCTATCATTACAGCTTGGTACTGCTGACGGAGAGCGTCAGTATGTGATAGATTGTAAGGAGGTGGACATATCAGATGTACCTCTTATCAAAGAGATACTCGAGAGTGTTCCCTCCATCTATCACAATGCCAAGTTCGATCTCAGATTCCTGTATCACCATGGGATATTCCCAAGGAAAGTAATGGACACATTCTTGAATGAGTGTGTCCTTACTACAGGACTGTCACAGAGAGGACTTGGTTTGGATGTGGTAGCATTCAAGTACTGTGATGCTGTAATGACGAAAGATATCAGAGGTAGTATACATCGTGAAGGGCTGAGTCCCAGAGTGATAAGGTATGCTGCAGATGATGTTAAGTTTCTCAAGGGTATCTACGACTCCCAGATGGAGAAGGTAGAGGAGAATACCCTTGAACGTACAGTTTCCTTGGAGTCACAATATGTATCTGCTCTTGCATATACAGAGTATTGTGGATTCAAGTTGGATACAGAAAGATGGTTGAGTAATGATCAAGATCATCAAGCTCAGGAGAAAGAAGCTGAGCAAGAGGTTGTCAATTGGATATTTGATAACATGCCTCAGTATCGTGAGGCACAGTTGGATCTGTTCTCTGAGGACAAAACAATATCCCCTAAGATAACCTCCACAAAGGATATGACAGAGGTATTCAAGACACTTGGTGTTGATACTACTGTCACATTTAAAGGTAAGCCAAAGGACTCCATAGAGTCCAAGCACCTGAAGAAGTTCAAGAATGAGTTTCCTCTCATCCCAATATACCTAAGATACATGGAGAGGAGGAAACTGGTAACGACATATGGAGAGTCATTTTTGAAACATGTTAACAAGGGAACCGGTAGATTACACAGTAACTACTGGCAGATACTGAATACAGGTAGGATATCATCATCCGATCCTAATCTTCAGAACATCCCTGCTGACGAGAATATAAGAAAGTGTTTTGTTGCAGATGAAGGTAACACTCTTGTTGTAGCTGACTATTCAGCACAGGAGACAAGGGTACTTGCTGACATGGCAAACGAACGCAACTATATAGATTTCTTCAAGAACGGTGATGGTGATTCACATTCCATGGTAGCATCCAGAATGTTCTCTGAGATAGAGGGCAGACCTATAGTGGTCAGCAAGAAGGAGAACTCTGATAAGAGACAGATAGGTAAGATATTGTCATTCCAGATAGCCTATGGTGCATCAGCATTCTCCGTGAAGGATAGCTTTGGTATTACTGAGAAGGAAGCACAGAAGTTCATTGATGCTTATCTTGATTCCTTTCCTGATCTCAAGAAGTACTTTGAGAAAAGAAAGAAAGAGGTAATTGCTTATGGATATGTGACAACTGACAGAGTATCAAAGAGAAAGATATTCATGGAAGGCTTTGATAGATTCTCTGAGTTGCGTGAGGAGATACAAAGCATCTATGATAATGGATCAGTGCCTGACAGAACAATGATACGGGAATACTATACCATGAAAGGTAAGTATGAACGTAATGCTCTGAACTATCCGATCCAATCAGTCTCCGCAAGTATGATGAAGCTTGCAGGAGTAAAAGTGTTCAACTATATTCTGGACAATAACCTACAAGGCAAGGTTAAGATGGTCTCATTCATTCATGATGAGATGTGTTTGGAATGCCCTAAAGAGATGGCTGAAGATATGGCTACCATGGTACAAGATGCCATGGAATCTGCAGCTCGGGCGTTCTGTGATCATGTTGAGATCCCTGCTGTTCCGAATATTACAGAGTATTGGCAAAAATGAAAAAAAAGAATTAAAATGAAAGATCCCCGTGATAAAATACAACGAGAAGCATTCAAAGCCTGGCAGGATAGTGGCGGTCAGGGGACGATACAGGCCATTACAGGTATAGGTAAGACGTTCATTGCGCTCCATGCAATAGCTAAGACGAGAGGTAAGATATTGTTTCTTGCAGAGACACGTCAACGTGAGCAGGATCTCAAAGAACAGATAACCAAGTACAAGGATATCTTCAAAGTGGATCTCAGTAAGAAGGACATAGAGTTCATGTGTTATCAATCTGCATATCGTAGATCAGGTATGAAGCATGCTCTTGTTATTGCTGATGAGGTACATGATTCTCTGACCACTGCCTATTCACGATACTATAGTAATAACAGTTACACCAAGATAATGGGACTGTCTGCTACTATAGATAACGATGTGATAGAGATAGATGGGAAGGAGACCACTAAGATGGATCTGCTTAATACTATTGCGCCTATATGTTTCTCATACACATTGGATGAAGGACAGGAAGATGGTACTTCCAGACCACTTGATATCTATGTACTGCACCACAAGTTGGATGGTACTAAGAAGATCATACCTGGAGGTAGTAAGAAAAAGCCGTTCATGACGACTGAGGCTAAGACCTATGATTATTGGGACAAGCGATTCAAGAGATCGATGTTCTATCGTAATCCAGCTCAGAAAGAGGTGGAGTTCAGGATAAGCAGCAGACGTAGAGCAGATCTTCTGTATTCTCTTCCTTCAAAAGTAGAATTTATAAATCAAATACTTGCAGAACTTAAAGGGAAAACCATTATCTTTGGCAACGATCTTAATTCACTGGAGTTGATAACTCCTAATGTTGTAAGATCCGCAAAGAAAGGGGAGTCTGCCAAGGATCGAGAGTCAGAGAACTCAAGCATCAGGCAGAAGTTTGACAACGGGGACATAGATGTGATAGCATCATTCAAGATGCTTAAGCAAGGTGCCAATCTCAAAGGCATCGATAATGTTATTCTTATGTCGTACTACAGTAAGGAGAGAGATCTTCTTCAACGTGTAGGACGATTGAGGAAGGATGGCAATCGCATCGGTACCGTTATCATCCCGGTAACTGTAGGTACACAAGAAGAGAAATGGTTCGCAAAGATGACAGAGGGAGTGAACATAAGGATGACTCCCTGTTTGAACGTGAAGGATCTTGTATCCAGGCTGAAATAGAGAATGTTGATCTTATACAGGCATTCATTGATATCCTACGGGAAGAAATGGATGATATACAAGATGATCAACTGCCACTGTTATTGAAGAAAAGGTTCGGTATAGGTCTCAGTTATGAGCAGATACAGGACATTCTTTATGGCAGACCGTATATTGTAGAAAGAGAGGATACAAGGACAGTATATATATGATCCTTGTAAAAGAGTAGAATGATTATTACAATTAATACGGAAATTCTTGATGAACATCTTATGAGTCCTGATGAGTATGTGTATCTTGCCAAACTTATGGCAGATACTGATGCTTTGAAGAAAGTACTGTTGAAAGTTGACGGTAAAAAGCTTGTAAGACGTGGTTACATTGAGATAGACGATGGCGTTGCATATCTTACAGACAAGACCAGAGAGCTTTTCAAGATACCAAGGGAAGGTTTCGTTACTCCTAGAATAGAGTTACATGTTACTACAAGTGTAGAGAACATTAAAGAACTAGCTATGAAGTACAGGAATCTATTTCCTACAGGTGTCAGAAGCGGAGGTTATCTTGTAAGAGGTACTGCAGAGTCATGTGAAAAGAAGCTTAAGTCCTTTAGAAGAAAGTATCCTGACTATGATGAAGCTATCATACTTCAAGCTACCAAGAACTATGTGGACAGAAAAGCAAGAGAAGCCTATAATCATATGAAGCTTGCTCCTTATTTCATTGAAAAGGATGGAATATCGATGCTTGCAGCCGAGTGTGAGGAATTATTGGCTGAAGGTACAGCAGGAAGAAGCGATGATGACTGGGGAAAGGACGTATGATGCTGCATACAATCGAATAATTGGAAACCGTGACAGGGTTCTGTCAGGAAAGGTTAACTGTATACCTTTCAAACTAAATAGACTCCAAAAATTCGTACCGGGACTTGAACCAAAGACCTACACTATAATCACAGCATCAAGTGGTGTAGGAAAGTCAAAGCTTGCTAAGCTGTTGTACGTGATAAGAGCGTATGAATATGTCAGAGACAATCCTGATTGTGGGATCAAACTGAAGATCTTTTACTTCTGCCTTGAGGAGTACAGAGAGATATTCATGCAGTCACTTATCATCCACCGTCTTTACAGCCTGTACGGTAAGAGGGTGGACATCAAGGTAATGAACTCCATGCAGCCTGAGAATGTGCTGGATGAGGAAACTGTCGGACAGATAAGAGACCTCAAGGAGTATTTTGATGAGATGGAGCGTAACTGCTTGGTCATCTATGATAGGCTGAAAAGCCCTGAGAAGATATACCATGCGTTGAAGAGTTATGCTGAGAAGAATGGTAGATGGGAGAATGATGTTTACATTCCCAATGATCCTGAAGAACTGATAGTGCCGATCTTTGATCACGTATCACTTCTTCAACCCAGTAAGGGAGAGTCATTGCACGAAGCGATAAACAGATTCTCTTCAAACTTTCTTGTCGATCTCAGGAATACTTACGGAATGTCTCCTATAGTAGTTCAGCAGCAGTCTTCAGATAAGGAGAAGCAGGTCTATACTACATCAGGTTCTTCTGTGGAATCTAAGTTGGAGCCATCACTGGATGGCCTGGCCGATAATAAGAAGACACAGAGGGATGCAGATATGGTACTTGGTCTGTTTGCACCTAACAGGTATGAGATACCTCAACACAGAGGTTACAATATCCGTAAGATGCAGGACTTCTATCGATCAGTATCTGTTCTCAAGAACAGGTATGGAGCTTCAAATCTGAGAGTAGGGACATTCTTTGATGGTTGCGTAGGTGACTTCGTAGAACTGCCTAATGTATCAGATGAAGTACAGATGAGTAGAGTTTTCAATTTAATAGAAACACTTTAATGAGTGAAATTATTCTGCCAAAGGAGAAGGTGAAGGCCACCCAGGTAAATCCTAGACGGCTTGTGCTATATGCACCTCCTAAAATGGGAAAGACCACACTCGTATCAATGCTTGACAACTGTCTGGTACTTGATCTGGAGAACGGTTCTGACTTCGTTGATGCCGTCAAACTGAAGGCAAGTAGCGTAGATGAGATCCGTCAGATCATGGACAAGATAGATGAGGCTGGAAAACCCTATGACTATATAGCCATAGATACGGTGACAAAGCTTGAGGAAATGGTCCTTCCACTTGCCCTCAAGTTGTACAAGAACACACCTATGGGTAAGAACTTCAAGGGTGATGATGTCAGAAAGCTACCTAACGGTGCAGGTTATCTATATCTACGTGAAGCCTTTTCAAAGGTGATAGCACGGATAGAGAAGAGTGCATCAAAGGGTATCCTATTGATAGGTCACCTGAAGGAGAAGATGCTTGGTAAAGAAGGTAAGGAGGTAAATGCAAAGGATATCAACCTTACAGGACAGAACAAGAACATTGTCTGTGCTGATGCAGATGCCATTGGATATCTATACCGAGATAAGAACAAGACCATACTTAACTTCTCATCATCTGAGGAAGTACTCTGCGGATCTCGATCTGCACACCTGAAAGGTAAGAGTATAGTACTTGGTGAAGAGGTTGATGGCAACCTAGTATCCCATTGGGATGAAGTATATTTAATTAATCAGTAAAACTGATAGAGAATGAAGATCGATAACAGATCAAATGACGAAGGTGGATCAAGAAAATTGTACACCGGCCTTGCTAACATGAAGGTAGTAGCGATTAATCCTACAATGAGTGAGCTTACTGAGCTTGGTTATAATCCACAGCAGGAACCTGAGTATATTTCAGTGACTCCTGAGGGTAATGCTAAGGTAGTAATTGATTTCTTCCTCAAGAATGAGGAGACAGGTATGATCGCTAAGAGAAGATTCTGGTTGGAGAATCGTGATCGTGACACCAGAGCCGGTGACAAGAAAGAGTATATCAATAACTACGGACAGACAACATTCGTAGAAAGTATTGATGTATTGCAGCAGTGGTTCGGTAAAGAAGGAGCTCGTCCTGCTAAGGTAGGTGAGGGACAACTTATCCGTTTCATTGCAGCATGGGCCAATGTGAATCCTTATGCAGATGCAGCAGGTAACAGAGGCATGTGCTACTTTGAGGATGTTACCAAGTTGTTTACCAATGATCTAAGTGAGATACGTGATATCTTTAACCAGATCAAGGATGACAATGAGGTAAAGGTTCTACTCAATGTCATTACCTCAGAAGATGGTAAGAGATATCAGGATGTATATATGCATCACTTTGATAGAGCAGCATCTAAGTCTAATAAGGCTTGGGAGAATGCACTTGCCAATGATTACACTCAGTGTAAAGGTGATTATCAGAACTCTTTGGAGTTCAAGGAGTATGTTCCTAAACCAGTGGTGACCGCTGATACTCCAGATGTGGCCTCTGGTGTAACTGAGGATGTAGAAGCACCTTGGTAAGATGTTCCAGTCAAGGAGTGCGGAAGTACCATTAAGGATAGATATCCTTGAAGAGTACAGTGAGCTGCAGATATACAGACACTACTTTCCTGACATTCCTATCGGTGAGGTAACCTCCTCTCCGTTCAGAGAGGATAAGACTCCTTCATTCATAATCAGAGTGAAGGATGACCACACCTATTATCATGATTATGCATTGGGAGAGACGGGGGATATAATATCCTTCGTCTCCAATGTATATCCTGAACTGGACCGTGATGAACTACTGTTACAGATAACAAGAGATCTTAATAATGGTGAAGTACCTGACGTCACATATGTGAAGAAGAATCCTATCAAGAAGGATCTAAAGATAAAACGCAGGGAATATACTAAAGGAGATCTAGCATTCTGGAAGCAGTATGGTATCACACAAAAGACTCTGAGATTATTTAGAGTCAGTCCCATTTCATATTACTGGATAAACGAGACAAGGTTCACATGTGATGAGCCTGCATATGCTTATGATCTAGGTGGAGAGTACAAGGTGTACAGACCCACCAAAGTAGATTACAGGTTCATAGCAGGCGGAGTCAAGATCCAGGGTATTGACCTACTACCACAGACACATGACATTCTGATCATTCAGAAGTCTTATAAAGATGTGATGCTGTGCTATGAGTTCGGATATCCTGCAATGGCGCCACAGAGTGAGACGTGTCCGATACCTTCTGATATAATGGAGGACATCAAACAAAGATTCAAACGTATAGTTATACTCTATGATAATGATGAAGCAGGCATAAGAGCTGCTACACAACTATCAGAACAGTATGATCTTGAGAAAATATTTCTTACAGAAGCAAAAGATCTTTCAGATCATGTATTTTTGCATGGTAAGGAGTATACCAAGAATACGTTAAAAGAACTGTTAGATGAACAACAATAGAAGAAGAGGTAATAAATGGGAACTGGATTGCATAGCGATCTTGAAGGAACTCTTTCCTGATGCTGTCAGCTCTAGAGCTGAAAGTAGGATGAGAGATGCTGCCAAGGTTGACATATGTTATACAGGTGAGTTTAATTTCCAATGTAAGAATCTATCAAAGAGAGTTAATTACGATGAGATATTGGCAGAGATGCCAGACGAGGGGAGGATCAATGTCATACTCAGTAAGTTGACAGAGAAGAAAGGTAAGCGCTTCTATGAGAAGGGCAGATTCGTAATGCTTGATATGATGGATTTTGTAAGGATTCTAAATGGATACATTGAGAATAACAAACCTCGGTCTTGATAGGGATGTTTTGGAATATCTGGAGTCAAGGCTCGGGAAGGATGTATCTTTCACTGTAGCCCGTAACTATCTGGAAGACATGATGATAGAGTATTCACTCAATATCATGATACCTGAACCGGATGAAACGGTCATACAGTTGATCAAAGATCATCATACAATTAGTACATATTATTCACAACTCATAGAAAAAGAAAATGAGAACTATCACAGTAAAAACAGGAAGCGGCTCACAGAGCTATCAGTCTAGTGCAACAACCCTTGCAGAGCTATCTGCAGAAACAGGCACTAGCTTTACAGATCAATCAGTAATTGCTAAAGAAGCAAGACTGATGCTGGATGATCTGGCTACACCGCTACCAACAGGAGATATCACCCTCGTTGTCAGCCCTGCCCGTATGAAGGCAGGTGCCTAAAATGGAAGGAGAGGGAGGCGAAAGCCTCTCTTTCCCTTTCTTATTCACTAACTATAAAATCATATATAATGGTGGTTACACAGGCTATTACAGCCGACACAGTAAAAGAATGTGCTGATCAGTTCTTTGATCATGTGGAGATTACTCCAACACACGTTTACATATACTTTCCGGAGATTACAGTTACCAATGAGTATGATCTGAGTATAGATATCAAGGGCCTTGTTGTAAGGTTCAACTATCTTATACAAAGAGATAATACTATTCTTGTAAGTAATATATTTGGTATGAGAACAGAGTTCAATCTTATACAGTTTCTGGGAAAGTATTCTCACTCACATCTTCCTACGTTCCACAATGATGACTTTAATAGATTCTGTTTAGGCTCAAGTACTCCTATCAGAAGTATGATAGAAAATGCTGTAACTGATCTGGATATGCTATTTGCTACAATAAATGCATACGTGCATAATGAGTCTGTTGCAGGAGTCCCTCATATAAAGATGGATACGGTAATGGATCTTGGGAGCGTCATGTCAAAAATTACTTCAGGAAATCAACCTAAAGTAAAGCATATCGTAAAGTTTGCTAAGGCTTTATTGGATGACGGTTCTCTTCAGTATCAGTATGTCAATGAGGGTATACTTCCTAAAATAAAAATAAGGTCAGGTAATGATGAGCTTCTTAATGAGATGCTTATCAGTGCAGGTTTAGGTTCAAATCTATCACAGATGTCCATGCTTGATATCATCAGGTTGGCCAAAAATGATGTGGAAGAAGAAGAGGGAGAATACTATCTTCCATTGGAACAACCTTTACAGATAGGAGATCTTAGCTTTGACAAGCAGATTATTGTTCCTACTGAAGAAGAGATTCAGTTTATTGAGAGTGCTACAGTAGGTGCCGGTAGTGTACAGCTCTCTAAAACATACCGGCAAATAGAAGTTTTACTTAATAAATACTTGAACGTATGAAACATTTTGAAATGTCCCAAGGTTACACCTTGATGATCAGCCCAGAGCTGATGAATGAGATAGCATATCTACATTCAAAGAATGATAACAAGGAGTGGTGTGGTATGCTATTCTATGAGGAGGTATCAGGATCTCTGTTCGACTCAGATCTTATACTACGTGCAAAACATATCTATCTTCTTGACATAGGCAGCTCTGCTTATACATCAGGATCAGTTGATATGGAACTACTTGACTTCTTTGAAGAGGTTCCTGAGGCTGAGGATATGAGACGTGGATTCATCCATACACATCATAACATGAAGGCTTATTTCTCAGGTACTGATATGTCAGAGTTGTATGATAATACCAAGCACTATGATTATTATCTGTCTCTCATAGTCAATCATGCTACTCTCTTTGTAACTAAGATAGGTATGGAGGCTGAGATAGGAGTAACAGGAACCACATTAAAGGTATATAATCCTCCTATCCTTACGTTTGATGGTAAGATAGAGTATGAT
>Ga0233415_10000605_pt1 | contig 16595 bp, 11 predicted proteins | sample Na_anoxic_12_MG_FD_188631 | JGI IMG/M metagenome (GOLD analysis project Ga0233415, IMG submission 188631) | Seawater microbial communities from Saanich Inlet, British Columbia, Canada - Na_anoxic_12_MG | ecosystem: Environmental > Aquatic > Marine > Inlet | place: Canada: British Columbia... | reverse complement strand
ATAACACATCATAAATTAAATAAATTTGTATTTGATTATATTATTAAACAAATTGAAAATAAATTAATAAGTGCATTTGTACAACCCGGCGAAATGGTTGGACCAATCGCTGCACAATCACTTGGTGAATCAAATCAACAGTTAACTCTAAATAGTGTAGCATATAATGAAAAAATACTAATTCTTAAAGATGGTAATAATAGTGCTGATGTTAAGATTGGAGAATTTATTGATGAAATAGTTGAAAATACAAAAGATGAATCTTTAATTGAAAATCATCCGAATGATACTGTTCTAAGATGGACAAAAGATACAGATGATTATAAAGTTATATCGGTTGATGAAGATGGTGTTATATCGTGGAAAAAAATTGAAGCAGTAACAAGACATCCGGTTATTAATAAAGATGGGAGCAATACATTAATTAATGTAACTACGCGAACTGGTAGAACAGTGAAAGCTACAAAGGCAAAATCATTCTTAACAAGAGTGAATAATAAGATTGTAGCAACAAAAGGGAGTAAATTGAAGGTTGGAGATAAATTACCAATTATGAAAAATTTCCCTATGAATGAAAATACAAAAGAAATAGCATATGTGTCAGATTATGATGAAGATTTTGATATTATTCCTGGATTTAATACTGAATTAGTTAATGGTGAAATACATAAAAATGATTTATTAAAATTATTTGAGAATATTGATAATTCGCATAAAGATTATGAAGTATTATCTAAGGCAATTTCTTCAGATGTATATTTTGATGAAATTATTAAGATTGAGGAAATTGAATATGAAAGAAAATATGTATATGATTTAACTGTTGAAGATACTAGAACATTTGTTATATCGAATGGTTTATGTTGTTATGATACATTTCATAAAGCAGGTGCTTCAGCGGGTTCTATTGCTGTGACATCAGGTGTTCCAAGGATGAAGGAGATTATTAGTTTATCTAAAAATATGAAGACTCCTTCGATGAATATTTATTTAGAGAATGAATATAGCAATAATGAAGAAAAGGCTGAGAAGATAAGAAATAATATTTTATATACAAAGATGAATAGTATTATAGTTAAAACTGAAATTTTATATGAAAATATTGATGAAGTTGGTATAAATATAGATGAAAATGAAGATTTAGAATTTATTAAACTATATTATGAATTTAATAATATTGTATGTGCTAATAATAATGAAAATTTAAGTAAGTGGGTATTAAGAATTGAATTTGATAGAGAATTAATGATGTTTAAAAATATTTTAATGGCTGATATAGAAGAAGCTATAAAATCAAATTCTCATAATGAAGATTCAATACAATGTATTATAAATGATGATAATAGTTCTAATTTAATAATGAGAATTCGTGTAGAAAATGAGATTGAAGATGAGAACTTTTTATCATTTTTTAAAGAATTTGAAAAATGTATATTAAATATTACGCTTAAGGGTGTTAAGGATGTTAATTCAGTTGAATTAAAAACAGATAATATAGTTGGTTATGAACCGGATGGAAATTATAAGATTAATAAAGAATATTTTTTGAAAACAGATGGTACTAATTTATTAGATATTATGACATTAAATTATATTGATAAAACTAGAACTTCAACAAATGATATTATTGAAACATATCAAATATTTGGAATTGAAGGTGTTAGGACAAAAATTACAAAAGAATTACAAAATATTTTTATAAATGAGGGTGTTAATCAAAGACATATTAATTTATTTGTTGATATTATGACTTATAGAGGTATTGTTATGCAAATTGATAGACACGGTATTAATCGTTCACCAGATAATGGAATTATTACCAGAGCATCATTTGAGGAGGTGACTAAAGAATTTATTAATGCTTCTGTATTTAGTAAGGTTGATAAAATGACGAGTGTATCTGCGAATATTATGTTTGGACAGTTAGTTCCCAGTGGAACAAATATGTTTGAAGTATTATTAGATGAAGAAAAATTATTTAATTATGGAATACCGGATGATGAACAACAAGACTTTGAACCAGACGAATTGGGTGAAGATGAAGTTAATGCGGAATTAAATGAAATGTATGAAGATATGGATGATGAATTAGAAATTATGGATGATGATTTTGATTTTGGTTATAACATAGAAAATACAGAAGAATATAATTTAGGTATGATTAAAGAAGAATTGGAGGAAGATGTTGTTAAAGTAAATAATGATAATAAAAATGTTAAAAAAATTATTAAGAAGAAAAATGTTAATAAAAAGTAGATTATATTTGATTGTATTTTTCTGTATTATTGAATAATTTGTTTTATTGTATAATTTGCCTTGTTATAAGTGGACTGGTAGTTAGTATAAATAGTTTAATATTTTTTATTATAAATAGTTAATATTTCTTATCATAAATAATAAGAAATATTATATTTTTATTTTTTTATTATATTTTAGACCATAAGTGTCTCTAATCATATCTTTATTATTAAATAGTAATAAATTTGCGTTCATTTTTATTCTTTTGCATTCTTCTTCATCATTTTTACAATAATTTATTACACTGCGGGAGCGGTTCGCGTTAACATTTATAAATTGCGGGCCATATTGGTCTAACATTTTTTCTAACATTATATTTTTATTTATAATTAAATTATTTATAAATTCTTTTTTATCTATTAAATTCCATTTTTGATTTTTTAAAATCATAGCATATTTTTCTTTAACACTTGGAATAAATGCATTTCTATTTTCAGGTGGAATTATATGAATATATTCTATTAGTTTAATAATCATATCAAATTCATATGACATTATTTTTTCGCAATCTTTCGCATTCATAATTATTTTTTCTTCGCCAAAATTATTTATTATAAATATATTATTTATATTATTTATATTATTATTTATATTATTATTTATAATATTATTACAAATATTATTATTAACTTCTGTATAAGGTATTATTTTATCTTCTAAATGTTTTATTTTATTTTCTAATTGTGTTTTTATTTTATTTTGTAATTCTTTTTCTATTAATTCAGTATTTGTTTTTAACTTTTCTTCATATTCTAATTTTAATAAATTATATTTTGTATGTAAAAAATCATTAAATATTTCCCGTTTATTTATATTTTCTTTCATTTTACAATATTTTTTCTTATGAACATTATAACTATTTTTTTTAATATATGTTTTATCACAATAATAACATCTATATATCTTTTCTAACGGTTTCTCACCTTTTATACATTCTATATATTTATCATAATATTTATTATAATTATTAATTATTTTCTCCCGCGATATATCTAAATATATTATATTACACTCTTTCTTATTTTTCAAATGACTATTTAAATTACTCTTAGTTTTCGTCTCTTTTCCACATCTAAAACAATATTTCATAATTATTATATAATATATTCATATATTTATATGTTTTACAAAAATATCTTATAAATCTCAAATTTCTATATCACCGCTGTATCGATAAAAAATCACGAATTCTATTTTCTATTCTTTTTACTTGTTCCGTTTTTTCAGACATAGTTCAAATATTTAACAAAAAATAACTAATAAAAATAACAAGTATGACAAGATTTCTTGATGATTTTCACCGGTGATAAAAAATCACCGCTAAAATAGCTAATTTTATCACCGAAAGTGCTTTTTTCACATTACCATAATTTTAATATTTTTATAAATAATTTTATAAAAAATGGTGCTTATCAGTAAAAGAGGGTTGAAACAACAAAAAAGAATAGAAAATAGAATTCGTGATTTTTTTCTATTTTTCTATTCTTTTTCATTTTTCGGGGGGGGATTTTTTTATTTATTAATTTATTTGTTATAAAAAATTTTATAATAAATAAATATTTTTGTATATTTTTTTTTATAAATAAATAAAATTTAAACTTTTTTTACATATAGGGCGAATTTTTGGCAAAAATCAGCCATATTTTAGCGGAATTTGCGGAAATTGCCGAAATTAGTAGAAAATTGTGGATAAAATAGTGAAAAAAAATATGAAATATATAATTATATATTAAATTATACAAAGAAATGGGGAATACAAATAGAAAATATTGTATAACTTGTGGAGCCAATAATCATATTAATACCGACCACACACTATGTAAATATTGTTTAAATAATCATCTAACACGCGAGCATATATGTAAAAAATGTAATAAAACGGGACATACTATGAAAGACCATTGTGTATATTGCGATGAATTACATAAAAATTATGAACATATATGTACAATATGCGGGATTAAAGGCCATCAGATATGTAAAGAAAAACATATAATATGTAAAATATGTAGCATTAATAAAGATAAACAGCAATATACACATCATACAGATGGACATATTGCCTATATAGGATTAAAAAACATTCCAGATGAAGAATATAATAATTTTAAATATTGCGATAATTGTAAAAAAATATGTTATACAAGAAATATTAAATGTATAGAATGTTCTAAAAATGTACCTGAAATAGTTAAATGTTCTAAAAAGAATTGTATATATATAGAAAAAAATAGCGCAAAGAAATATTGCCCGTTTCACGCTACATCCCTTATTAAAAATTAATTTATATAATTAAAAATTAATTTATATAATTTTATAAAAAAAAGTATTTAAAAAAATACCTACGTATAATATATAGGTCCTCATAGCTCAATTGGAAGAGCGCCAGACTTCTAATATTTTTAGCTGTTATCTGGAGGTTGCGAGTTCGAGCCTCGCTGAGGATTTTACGGTCCCATAGCTCAGTTGGTTAGAGCGCGGTGCTTATATATTATATATTAGGTATACGCCGAGGTCGTGGGTTCGAGCCCCACTGGGACCATTTTGTACATTATTATATGTGCTATCATATTTATATATGATAGCACACGTGGCCGAGTTGGTCTAAGGCGTGGGACTTAAGTTCCTATGAAGGTAAATCTTCGCACAGGTTCGAATCCTGTCGTGTGCAAGTATGTTATTATTTAACATATAATAACATATAGAGTCAAAAAAAAATGACGGAAACCTAATTATAAGTGTACTTATAACTGTGAATGATGATGCAGTGTATTGGACACCTTAATCATAACAAATGGTGGTTGGTGAGGATGCGCATCAAGCTCTTATTATTGAGGACTCCGAAATTTGAGGACCATGAGGACCTTAAGGAATTCTTTTCCATCCTTCTCCGAAAGGGTACAGAATATCCAAAGAAATCTCTGGATATCTTAACTTTGTTGTTTTCTGACAAGTGGAAGGATTTGTCCACGGATGTTTTGGCATTCTTGTTGCGGAATGACGATGGGGAAATTTTTTCCTACGCGTTTTTGCTCATATTTGAAAATGATTCTCACCACCGTGAACTTGCTAACTTTGTCATGTCAAACTTAGCAATTGAAGACATTTTCGGCTTTTTCCGCAGAACTTACAAAGCGGAATACTACAGCAGGAGCAACCGGTGGTATATGAACCTGATTGAGTATCTGCGGCTTCAGTTAGAGGGCACATTGCTTGAATGCATTCCGCACAACACCATAGAAGAGCTTGAGAAGTGTTTTCGCTCGGGGAACTCCTTACAGATACGGGGCGCAACATCCTTATTTTTCAAGAAAACCATGAAGAATGCTTCTCACATAAAGCTGATATTGAAGATTGATTTCATTCAGCTTGTGTTCTTTGGGTATATTGTTTACCAGAGTTCTCCCGTAATTGTTCGCATGCGGATGATTGCTTATGGTGACTTGACACCACAAAATGCCGATTTACGAGAGAACATTAGGTATCTTATGTGCTACGTGTCCCCCACGACAGAGGGTGGGTATTACGAACGTATTATTAGGAAACTTCTGACACCAGAGTTGTGTGAGTTGTATCCGTTTCACGTCTTGGACATTTTGATGGAACTATTTTCATCAAAATGGGGCTATTTGACAGCATATTATGTCTACAAATACGCCAAAAAATTTTCCAAAGGTGACCGCTTAGTGAACAAAGCGGAAAAAAAACTCTTAAAATTGGAGGACATCTTAGAGGTGAAAAGAGACGCTTTTAATTTCTTCGAGAAACTATCCCTGTACAAGGGCAAGTGCAACCCCTTGCAGGGAAAAGAAGAAGCCTAAGACTAAACGTCCGCTTCTTCTCATTTATAATAAATTATTTACGCTTTCTTTGTAAAATATTTAGATAATTTTTCGGCGCATCAAGCGGTTTAACTCTTAATGCCGGTGCCATAGAATTCCAAGGCTCAATTAAAATTGGTTTTTGTTTTAATAATCTCTGTAATTCTCTTGATAAAAATTTCTTATGAACGGCTACTTGAAATACATTCTCTTCAAACCATTCATCACTCATAGTTAAAAATCCATCCATTCCTAATTCTTGGCTATCAGCATATCCCCACGAATTTTCAATTTGCCAATTAATTGGTTTCTCATCTTCATCCAGATTAACACCTAAAATCAACATTGCGTGATTCCCATTTGATACAAAAAATTCAACCCTATCTCCTTTTGGAAACTTAATAGATTCATTAAATAGTAAATTTGTATTAGAAATAACATTATTCAATGAAGAACTCGCGTGATTAAAACCGTGCGAAACATCAGCGGAAAACCATACCGGCAATCCTTGTAAAATTGATTTTTTAACATATTTTTTCAATTCATAAATTGGTAAATTTAAAAATGAAGTATTATTACCATCTGTCATATTTGAAGTACAATTAACTTCATAGATTTTTCTTTCTTTACAATCCTGTGTTGGAAAATTTGATAATACAACAAAATCATCCATATCTAAACCAGATAAACACATTTCCGTAAATTCTTTCGGCGAACTTTTTAACGCATTTGTACTATTTTCACTATCTTCTGTTTCATAATACCAAGTAAAATCTTTTGGCGGTTCACCCAAATATTTTACCAAAATATTATAAATTTGTTTAATAGTAGTGTTTTTTTGCACCATCAATTCATCATATGTCTTACTTTTATGATTTCTATAAATCCAATTAGCACACGCATATAACCTATATAATACTTCCTTATTTAAATCATCTGAATCTTGCGATTGCCAAGTTTCAGGCATTGCTTCTTTTGGTACTACACCATATTTTTTAATTAAATTTGTAAAAGAATGCCAATATCCACCATCACTCATATATGTACAATCCGACATCATAAATTGAGCTTCTCTAGAATCAATTTTATATTCCGGATGATTAATAAACCATTGAAGTAAATAATTACATCTTTCTAATTTATCATAAAAAAATAAATAGGTTTCTGAAAATTCAAAATTTTCTAAGTTTAACGCTTTAATTAATAAATGGCGAAATGTATTTAATCCAGAAAACATCCAACATCTACCACTATGGCCTTGGTTTGTTGCTTTTAAATTTTTCTTTTTTAAACTATTCATAAATAAATGTGTAATATTTCTAGATTCAGTTGAATCTACAGCAATATTACTCGAACCAACATTAATAATCGCATTTTTAACAATTATATTAGTTGGGTCATTATTAAATTCTTTTTCCCATTTATCTAAATTTTCATTTTTAATATGATATGCTTCAGTTGTATTTTTATTACTACTTACACATCTTTTTTTTCTGGTGTGTTCACTCATTATTTTAAATATTAATTGTTATTATTTTTTTAAGTAATATTATTTAACTAATATTATTTTACTAATATTATTTTACTAATATTATTTTACTAATATATAATTATATAATTATATAATATATGATAGAAAATTTAGTTTTAGAAGGTGGTGGGGTAAAAGGAGTTGCTTTTTGCGGTGCGATTAAAGCATTAGAAGAAAAAGATTTAATGAAAAATATTAAAAATATAATTGGATCTTCTGCGGGAGCAATTATTGCCTTAGCGATTTCTATTAAATTATCTTCACAAGAAATAGAAAAAATTATGAAAGATATAGATTTTAATAAATTTTTAGATAAAAGATGGGGTATAATAAATAAATTATATCATTTTATTTCAAAATATGGTATGTATAAAGGAGATTATTTTTTACATTTTATAGAAAAAATATTATTACAATATACAGGTAATAAAAATATAACATTTTTAGAATTACATAAAAAATATAAAACAAATCTTATAATTACCGGAACGAATTTAGATTTAGGGGTAGTACAATATTTTAATTATGTTGATTATCCAAATATGCCCGTTAAAACAGCAATTAGAATATCTATGTGTATTCCATTTTTTTTCGAAGCAGTCAAATATAATAATGATTTATATATAGATGGAGGTGTATTAAATAACTATCCATTTAACTATTTTACTAAATATAAAAAAACATTAGGATTTAAGTTAACTGGTGCGGATGAATATAAAGATTGTATTATACATCATTATGATAAAGAAGTTAAAAATATTAAAAATTATTCATATAATTTAATAAAAGCATTATTAAATCAAATTGAAAGATTATATATAAATGAACACTATTGGAAAAGAACTATAACAATAAATACATTAGGTGTTAGTACAACAGATTTTAATTTAGAAAATAGTGTTAAAGATAAATTAATTTCAGAAGGTTATAGAAGTACTATGGAATATCTTAATTTTTCCTCCAATAAACATTTATAATTTTTCACTATCTAAATATAATCTATATAGAATTATTTGATAAAATTCTATTTTTTATAATAATGATTAAATTCTAATATTATATTTATTCATTATTCTTTCTCTAAATATTTCAAGATTTTCTTCTAAAGATAAATTTGTCTTCATCGTGAATTTCATACCTTCCCTTTTATTAGTATCATGATTCTTTCTGTCATAAACTAATACTTTTTTATTAGTTCTTTTATCAATTGTTTCATAAATAAATTTAGGAAGTTTATTTTCTTTTTCTTCCTCTATATTATTTTCTAAATAATATAATTTTTTTTTGGTCATATCCAATTTTTCATTAATATCAATTTTTACAGATTTAGAAGATGACCATGTTTTTTCTAATTTAGGATGTTTCTCAATTCTAAAAAAATCACGATAATAAATTGTTCCATTTGTTTTTGTCATTTTTTCCTTATTATATGTTATATACTTTGGCAATTGAAGTTCAACTAATCCTTCAGGCAATGGTTGCGCATTTTTTTGCCTTTTTCGTTTATCTGTATTTTTATTTTGTGTTGATTGATCAACTATTCGTAAATTACTTAATCTATTATCTAATTTCTCCCTATTTATATGATCCACACTCATTTGTCCTTTTCCTTGACCATAATGGTTCATTAGCCATGCATGTAAATGTATAATTGTATTATTAATATGAGTACCAATATAACCATTTTTCATTCTTGACCATGTGGGAATTCCATTAACACCAGCAACAACCATAATTTTATTAATAGATTCTAATGAAAATTTTGTATAAGCATTTGTATCACAATACATAATATAATATATTTCATCATTATCTTTAACTTTCCAATATGGATTTTTCATCATACCAGCGCACTTTCCCTTACTCTTTGCATGTCCTATATATTCTTCCAAAATTTCGACATTATTTGGCAAATTATCACGCACTTTGGGAGATATATGTACATTTTTTTTTGTATAATTGAATATATTCATATCATTAAATGTGTAGTAATATTGTTTGAATGAATAACCATAAATAAGCTCTAATAAATACGATTTATTATAGTTTGTATCATGTGTATAAATAAATTGATTATCATCTACAAACCATTTAGGTGAAGAATATTTTGATTTAGAAAAATGTATCTTTTCTAAATATTCTGGATCCAAATATAATTTAGTGTTATCATTTATTTCCACTACCATAGATTTAGTTTCTGAATTATATGTGTAGTGATGAGGCATTATATGTTTTTGTTTATAAAATATATAATGTGTTATTTCTTTAAATACTTTCAATTTTTAATCTTGAATGGGGATTAAATTTAATTACTATATGCTAACCCTCCCATGCCCGACATAATTCTAAGAACATTATAGTTAACAGCGTAGACTCTTACGTTTGCGTTCTTAGCGACAGATTTAGGGGTAAGTTGCATTTGTAAGCATGCGTTATCAATTCTGGAGAAGTTGCATGTGCCCGATGGTTGATGTTCTTCTGGTTTAAGTGCGAAAGAATAGACGTTAATACCTGTTGAAGGAACGTTGGTGTGATGTTGGTATGGTTGGACAAGGTTGAAGTACGATCCAAGACGTTCTTGGAATCTATCATGTCCATTAAGTTGGAGTTTAGCTTTAACAACTGGGTTTCTACCTGCGTTAAGTGGGTAGAGAGCGTGGTCAGCACCGCCACCGAAACCAACATTGATGGAACCAAAGTTAACTGGACCACAGCCATCACCACCTGGGCCTGCTGGCATAGAACGAGGATTACCATTTGCGTCATTATCACAACGTTGGTAGCAAGAAAGGCAGACAGCGCCATCGGGACCTGCATTAGGGAAATTTTTAGGGCCTTGTGGGAATGCTGTGCGGCCACCATATGCGGTATCAACATTGGTGTTGAGAAGGCAGCAGTCGCTATCGCCGCAGACTGTGCAGCCTGTTGGACAATCATCACATCCTTCTTCGCAGCAATCATTATCATAATCATCAGTATAGTTATTCCATTGGTTAACACCACTGCAGCAGAAATCAGCGCGTTGAGCAACCCAGATAAGTTCTTTGACTGGGTGGTTGAAATTAAGTTTAATCTTAACGTTGGTGTTTGTTGCGGGTTCATCACCGGTGAATTGTAATTGTTCAATTAAATATTCGTGCGAAACTTGGGCGAATCTGCGTCTTTCATCGGTATCTAAGTAGATGTAATCAACGAAAAGAGATGCATATTCAAGAGAGCCAACACAGATATCGCATTCTCCAACACTGCATCCACTAGCTTTATTGCAAGCAACGTAGCATTCTTCTTTGTTTCTGAATTCAAGGCAGATTCTGACTTCGTGGTATTGGAGTGCAATAAGAGGAAGAGCTAAGCCTGGGTTTCTGCAGAACCAGAATTGGAATGGAATGTAAAGAGTTGTTGCTTCTGTGCTTCTTTGTGCTGCGCCAGTTAAGAAAATAGTATTACCAACCATATTGTCATAGCCAACTTGGTGGCCTGGTTCTTGGGTAAGTTCATTCCAGATGTTAAGCCAATCACCGTAGTGTTTGTCAATTCTTTGGCCGCCAATTTCAACTTCGACAGTTTTGACTAAAGCGTGGCCAACATAGTTAACCCATCTGAAGCATTTTTCGTTGAAGCCTGACATACCATCAGAGCAATCTGAGCCTGGGCATTCAACAGCTGGTAATGTTGCTTGGAGATACATACGGTGAATTAAATCACCATTGCGTGAAATTGTAGCTTGAACTTTCTTTCCGAAATCTGCTTGACCATTAAAGGTTTGTTCGATTGATTCCATTGAGAAATTAGTGTGTCTTCTGTAAACCACTTTGAAAACGTTAATACCCCTGCTTTCGCAGTATTTAACTATTTTAATATATAATTATTATCTAATTAAAATTAAAATGAGGGACTAGACTATACCTTAAGCCTTTTATAATATTTATATAATATTTATATAATATTTATATAATATTTATAAAAAGCCCACTACCATTTAGTCGTTGAACCATTAGCATGCCTTTATAAAACTCTTAAAAGAGACTATAAAGGTTTAGCACTTGGCTGCGGATTGCCCAATCTCTAACGTTTTTACCATTGGAGCCGGCCATTAACCGGGTTCTTCTTAAAGATTTCTCAATAAGAATGGGTAGTTAGAGCTCTAAGGGGATTCCCGCAATTGAGCAGTGTCGCATCATATTTAATTAAAAATATAATACTAGCAGCTATGGCAAATATTTTTATATAAAATCTAAAATATTAAAATTTCCTATAAAATAAATTTTATTTCAAAATATCTGGAAAGACCATTTAGTGTTTTATTATGTCAATATCTTTCTTATGACATACACGCTACTTTTCAACCCCTCTAATTTGAGGTAATTTGTGGATTACCAGTAAGATAAATATCTTGTGCGCCATAAGCTACGAGTTGCATTAATCCTCCTCCCATTTTTTTATAATATATGCTTAGAAAAAAATTTCAGATATTATTTTAATTTATTAATTAATTCTATAAAATAAAATAAACAAACAATGGTATATACACAAGTTTTTAATTAAAACTAAATTAATAATTAAAATATTAAATTAAATAAATAATTTTTTTATTTATTTAATAGATAAAAAATAATTTTATATTCTTAAATTTTCTATATTTAAATTATATTGTATAAATTTTCTTAAATAATCCGATAAATCAACTTCTCTTTTAATTGATTCTTTATCTTTTATAAATTCAAATTTATTCTTTTCAAGCATTCTTATTGTCCAACCATTTAATAATGCGTTATATATAAATATCATTTTTTGTAAAATTAAAGATGTGTCTTCTACATTATTTTCAATTATCATTAAAATATATTATTTTTATATATTTATTTATATAAAATATTACGCAGATTATAATAAAAATACTATTAATTACTTAAAGATTAAATATTATATAATATTATGAAATTTTATGTTTAAATCAAAAAATAAAAAACCTTTTATAGGCGATAATCGTATTACACTTGATGCGAAACACACAGAAATGTTAAAACATTTCAAAAATTTAAATAAATCTTTGCCAGAAAAGCGTAAAGAATTATCTTTATTAAAATCACAACATAATCAGCTAAAGAAAATCCCTAATAAAGCTTTGACAAATGAACAATTGGAAGAAAAATTTTCTTTAGATGAATCAATTAAAAACATTGAATTAGAAATAAAAAAAATAGATAAAACAGAAGAAGAAAATAAATATTTTTTGGAAACTAGTAATTTATTATGTGATTATTACAATAATCTTGATAAAATTTCTTCAAATAATAAAAAAAAAACATTAAATGTTAATAATGAATCTAAAAATTCAGTAATTAGTTTTTTTTCTACTACAGATAATCCAACAAAAGATAATACAACAACAGATAAAACAAATGTTAAAAATAATTTAAATAAAATGAGTGATTTTGTAATAACTAGTGAAAATTTTCAAAGAGCAGATATGTTAAATAATTATTTAAAAATTATTGATACATCTTATGTTGGTAATACAAGTTTGGATAAAAACTATACAATATGTCCTAATTGTGATGCCGAAAAAATATTAATACAATCAGAAGGTATAATGGTATGCCAAAGATGTGGTCAAACAGATTTTGTTATTATTGATAGTGATAAACCATCATATAAAGACCCTCCGCCAGAAATTTCTTATTTTGCTTATAAAAGGAGAAATCATTTTTCAGAATGGTTAAGTCAAACACAAGCACGAGAAAGTACAGATATAAATCAAGAAATATTTGATAAATTATTGCTCGAAATTAAAAAAGAACGGATTACAAATTTAGCATTATTAACACACGATAAAGTTCGAGGTTATTTAAAAAAATTAGAATATAATAAATATTATGAGCACGTACCTCATATTATTTGTAGATTAAATGGGAAACAACCTCCTACAATTAAACCAAATGTTGAAGAAAAGCTTAAACGTATGTTTGAAGAAATTCAAGAGCCTTTTTCAAAAGTTTGTCCGAATATACAAAAAAACAGAAAAAATTTCTTATCATATTCTTATGTTTTACATAAATTTGTTGAATTATTAGGATTAGATGAATTAAAAAGTTTATTTCCTTTATTAAAAAGTAGAGAAAAACTACATCAACAAGATAGAATATGGGAGGGAATTTGTAAAGAATTAAATTGGGAATTTATTAAAAGTGTTTAATTTTTTATTTATAAATACAATATAATTTATTTATAAATACAATATAATATCTATCTAAAAATTTTTAAGTTGTTCTTTAAATCCGCTATTTGGTTCAATAATATCTCTGCGATTTTTAACATATTCATATGCTTCATCGTATGATAAATTATGTTTTTTTATTAAATATGCGATTACTATACTAGCACTTCTTGAAACCCCATATGAGCAATGTACTAATACTTTACCACCGCTTTTAACAACTGAATCAATAAAATCAACAGATTCATCAAAATATTTATTTAAATTTTCGTGATTAACGTCTCTAACGTGAATATTTTTATATGAAAAATCATCTGGGAAAATAGGGTCTAATCCCAAAATAGCACATAATATATGTGTAATTCCATCCTCTTTTAATTTATCTTTATTACAAGCAGATGGAAAATCTGAGATATAAATATTATCTGTTATTTTAGATGGACTATATGTGGTATTAACATATGTTTGTAAATAGTATCTAACTTTACTATAGCAAACATCTTTATAATAATATGGTAAATCGTGATAATATTTAATATTCTCAATAATTTTTTTATTCATTATATAATATAATCTATAATATTTTCTTATATCTTATTTTTTATAAATTTAATTACAATATATACATAATAAATATACATAATAAATATACATAATAAATATATTATGTATTTATTCGCTCTTTGTGATAATTTTCAACAATTCGCACTAAATTATGCTTACGAACCATTTCTTGCAATTCTATCTTATTCGAATTTTCTTTAAATTTAATATTATTCCTTTTAAGTATCGCTTTCATATCATCACGTGTACAATTTATATTTTTAGGCGAAACCTTTTCATTCACCGTCTTTTTAGGAGATGTCTTTTTAGGAGACCCCTTCTTAGGAGATGTCTTTTTGATAAATATATTATTTTTTGTTGTAGATGTATCGCCTTTTCTCTTTGAAATTTCAGCATCAATTAAATGAATAAAAAATATATGTTTTTTCTTTCTTTCTATTAATTCTTCCAAAGTTGATTCCGCAATAGATTTGCTACTCATATTTGTTCTATTAATTTGAATTTTTTAAAAATTTAAATTAATTCATTTTTTTATAGTTATATCGCATATACCGTGGTATATAATTATCAAGGCGTTGTATCCACAATAGTGTTTTTAACACTAATATTATCAAATTTAATAGATTCAGTTCTTCTGGTAAAATTAATTATTGTCCTTGCTACAGGAGTTAATAATAGCGACCATTGTGTATCAGGGTAAATCTTTGCAAGGTCTTCATATTTAAAACTTTCATAAATATTTTGGATTATAAATAACATAAACATACCAAAAATATACCATATTTGTTTATTATATTCACCGCCAACATTTGTAATAATATCTGCTGTATCTTCTTTTAATATATCTTTTTCAAGATTTTTTGTATTATATGTAGTGTTATAAAAGGATATGATTAAAATAAATATAAATAATACGATCTTAATAATTGTTGGTAAAATATCACCATTAATAGATGTTGATAATATATATTTTTGTAATATTAATCCAATTATTACCAATTGAGGAATAAAAAATGCATAATAAGAATTGAAAAATAAAACAAGTGTCATAATAAGACTAACAAAAGCAACTCTTGCAACTTTCGCATATTTATTATTCTTTAATACTTCTGTTTTATATGTTAAAAAATTAACAATTCCTAATATAATTAAAATAACGAAAAATGAACTCCAACCTATATAACTTCCTGAATCAAATGACAATTTATTATCTGTATGTTCATATTTTTCATATTCTTTATCAATATTTTTCTCAATAACTTTATCTTTTATTCTGTTTTTAGATATTAAACCTATGTACAAACCTGTTAATAAAATTGACCCGAAAACTATGAAAGAACACCCAATAATTAAATATAGCATATCTGTTTTTTCTATATCAAATATTGTACTACTATTTTTACAAATAATTATTATATTATAACATATGAAAAGTACACATAATCCAAATGATAAGAGCCAAATAAATTGTTGGATAGGGTCATCGCTAATAAAAATATTTTGCTTCCACCAATCAATCGTACCATATCGTTCTGCTTCTTGGGATTTTAAAGATAATTTACAACTAATTAATTCGTATAATATATATATTGCTTGATTAATTAATCCTGATTTATCATTCTCACCATTTTCCGTTTTTAAATTTTCTAATTGATTTAATAATTTATTTAAAGTTGAAGAATCTTTGGATTTTATATACTCCTTATATAAATAATTACAATCTGTTTGATTATCTATTTTACATTTATTATCCATTTTAAAATCATTTAAATTTTTTAATATTTTTTTTAAATCTTTTAAATTTTTATCAGCTTCAAGTGGTTTTTTAAATATTTGAGGAAGTGGCAATATAAAGCTTCTAACATCTGTAAAATTACTAAAAATTAACCACGCACCAATTAAAATAAATGGAACTAAAACTGGCAATAAGTAAAACACAACAAATAACAATATGATAATAACTATACCTAGTACAATATACCAACCATTTATATTACTATCATCTTTTTCACTACTTTTTTTTTTACTTGATTCATCGTCGTCTTTCTCATCATCCCCATCATCTTTCTTATCTTTTTCATCATCGCCGCCATCTCCATCATCCGTCGGATTAAAATTATATATCAATATTCCTAAAAAAATATTACATACTAGAATTAATATT
>Ga0233415_10000604_pt1 | contig 16596 bp, 19 predicted proteins | sample Na_anoxic_12_MG_FD_188631 | JGI IMG/M metagenome (GOLD analysis project Ga0233415, IMG submission 188631) | Seawater microbial communities from Saanich Inlet, British Columbia, Canada - Na_anoxic_12_MG | ecosystem: Environmental > Aquatic > Marine > Inlet | place: Canada: British Columbia... | reverse complement strand
AGTGGTTATCAGGCTTTATTCTCTAACACCACAGGTAATAATAACGTAGCTAGTGGTTATACTGCTTTATATTTGAATACAACAGGTATTAACAACACAGCTCTTGGTAGGTCTGCTTTATACTCTAACACCACAGGTGGTTATAACACAGCTATTGGTAGGTCTGCTTTAGTATATAACACCACAGGTATTAACAACACAGCACTAGGCTATCAAGCAGGTGACAACATCACCACAGGTTCATCTAATATTATCATTGGTGCTAATATAGACGCTCCATCAGCTACCGCTAGTAACCAGTTGAATATTGGTAACACTATTTATGGTAATACTAGTACGGGTAATGTTCACTTAGGTGCTTCAACTACTCAGTCACAGAAACTATATGTGACAGGTGCTATTTATGCTACTGATGACATCACAGCGTTCTCAGACGAAAGAATCAAAGATAACATTCAGGAAATACCTAATGCTTTAGATGCAGTAGATAAAATTCGAGGTGTATCTTACACGAGAACAGACACTAAGAAAGACAGTGTTGGTGTTATTGCACAAGAAGTAGAAGCACTGTTCCCTGAACTAATTGCAGAAAATGCAGAAGGAATAAAGTCAGTAAACTATAACGGTTTAGTTGGTGTATTGCTTTCAGCAGTTAAGGAACTATCGGCTAAAGTTAAAGAACTAGAAGACAAATAACACGAGGATATAATTATGTCAGACGTAACAATTGAAGTACCATCAACAGAAGAAATCGCACAACATTACTCAGCAATGGGTGACAGTGTAGACCTAATCAACGCAGGACAACCAGAAGATATGTCAGCAGAAGATTGGGCAGATATGAAGTCTCGTAATCAAGAACATCTAACGCTTATGGTTGCTAAGGATTTCTGGACTACTGAGAGTATGACGGCAGTGACCGCAGCAATCGCTGTATAACTATAGAACAGGAGTAATCTATGGCTTTACAATCAAGTGGTGCAATATCCCTTAATGATGTTAATGTAGAATTAGGTAACTCTGGTACTGCTTCTATCACAATGACTCTTAAACATAAGGAGAAAGAATAATGGCAACTGAAATGAGTAATTTAGCTAATGGTACAGACATTACAGCATTAGCGGCAAGTAAACTTACGGGTGCTTTACCTGCTATTGATGGTAGTGCTTTGACTAATCTACCAGCTAGTGGTATGCCTAGTGGAACTAAGGTAGCCTTCTTCCAAGCGTCAGCACCTACAGGTTGGACACAGGACACTACTAATACAGATGCTATACTAAGAGTTGTTAGTGGCACAGGTGGTGGAACAGGTGGTACTGCTGCTGTATCTAGTCCTGCTCACAGTTTAAGTGCGGGTGCGCATACGTTGAGTACAGCAGAGATGCCTAGTCATACTCACGGCATTACCGTATCTACAGACCAAAGTACAGGAGGTATATATAAGAGGGGTTCTACTTCCAACGACCTTAGTACCGCATATACCGATAGTTCAGGTGGCTCAAGCTCTCACTCTCACTCATTAAGTGGAGCAATCACAACACCTAAGTATGTTGATATGATTGTCTGTAGTAAAGACTAATGGCATTAGAAGTAGAGTTCTTTTGCCCTCTAGGCTCAACCTGTGAAGAAGCTGTGGATGGTGTTATCAAGCGTTGTGCTTGGTACACTAAGATGGTAGGACTAGACCCAAACACAGGCAAGGAAGTAGATGATTGGGCTTGCTCTATGGCTTGGATGCCTATGCTACAAGTGGAGATGTCTAAGACCAACAGAGGTCAGACTGAAGCACTAGAGAGTTTGAGAAATGAAACAGTTAAAGGTCAAGCAGAGTTTAACGATATTGTAAGTAAAAAAAGTAAATTATTAGGAGAACACTAATGAACGTGTGTATTGTAAAAGAAGATAAAGTGGTAATGGTTGATGGTGAAGATATGAACTTTGACTTTGTATTACCATCTAACGTATGGGCTATTCAATGGAATGGTTCAACAGGTGAGATTGAATTTAATGATGGTACTCCTAATGAAACTATTACAGACTTCACAACTTACCAAAGTTTAGTTGATGGTCACGCTACAGAGAAGCAAAGACTTGCTGATGTAGCTGTTCAAGAAGAAGCTGATAGAATTGCTAATATGACTTACGCTGAGAAAAGAGCAGAAGCATACCCAAGTCTAACCGAACAAGCTGATATGGCTTACTGGGATAGACAGAATAATACTACAACTCTTGATGATGCTATTACTGCTGTTAAGGCTGAGTTTCCTAAGCCATAAGGATTATGAATGGAACTCTCAGAAATAATACTAGCCTCAGTAGGTGCTCTATCCACAATCAGCGCTTGGGTTGTTAAGAACCTAGTGGCTGATGTTAAAGAGTTAGAGCATACGATGAATAGTTGTCAATCTAATATGCCTAGAGACTATGTACTTAAATCTGACTACAAGACTGAAGCAAGTGAGATTAAGGCTATGATTACTGAACAGTCTAAGAAGATTGACCAGATATGGAAACACATGAGGATAGGCAGTGGCAAGGACTAATCAAAAAGTAAGAGATTCAAAAGGCAGATACATAAAGGTAACTCTGCTAACTAAGATTAAATCAATCTGTAATCGTTTTATTACTAAGTTAGAGGGTTGGTTGAAATGATGGGTCTGCTAACAAGTATAGCACCTATCATCGGAGGCTTCTTAATGAAGCTGTTTGCGCTTAACCAACAAGCCAAACAAGAACAACACACACAGATGTTAGATGTGTTGGCAGCAAGGTCACAATCTATTCAAGAGGCTAGAGATACTGCGAGTAAAGAGTCACCTATGGCAGCACTGAATCGTAGAGTCATTATCTTTGTTATCTTAGCATTAGTTGTATTCACTCAGATAGCACCTGTAATATGGAATGTAGAAACAGTCGTACCAACAGTAAGAGAAGGTTTTTCACTACTAGGTATTCAAGTCACAGCAGATGAGATTGAGTATGTAACAGTAAAAGGTATGCTCAAATTGAATGAGGTGTTTGAATGGGCTACACTTATCATTGAGTTTTACTTTGGCGCTCAGTTGGCAAAAGGTCGTTGATATGATTGATGAAAGATTGTAAAGGTTTAGAAATTAATAGGAGTAATAAATGAACAATGCAGAAAGACAAAAGTGTGAAATTTGGACACGCGTCATGGGCTACCATAGACCTGTAAGTAGTTTTAACCCAGGTAAACAATCAGAACACGCTGAGAGAGTATTCTTTAAAGAGAAAATCAAATGATTAAAGTAAACTTCGGTACTGAGAAACGACCTGTATGGCGTTATGTTCAACATCTAATGAAATCGAACAGGTCAAGTAAGGAGTGTTAAGTAATGAATAAATACATAGTGATGTACCTATCAATGATATCACTTGGTACTTATGCTTTCTTTAATATGCCACAACAGATGATGAGTACAGGAAGTCAGATGATGTTCCCTGCACCAGATGTAACGAAAGCACAGCCACAGACATTAGTATGTGATTGTAATTGTAATAAATAGGAGAAGATAATGCTAAGATATGAAATGCCTAAAGCACCTGCTAAGAAAGCACCTGCTAAACAAAGCAAGAAAAAGAAAGCTAAGTAGTTGATTTAACTACTAATTTAGTATTATAATGTCAACAAACGGAGAACCTTATGACCTTTAGAGAACTCATTAATGAAGTCCTAATCAGGTTGAGAGAAGACACCATTGCTACCGATTGGTCGGGTAATATCAATGATAGTACAACAGTAACTGATTATCAAAAGGTTATTGGCTCACTGATTAACGACTCTAAACGTAATATAGAATCATATCATGACTGGTTAGTCCTACGTGAAACTGTAGATGTAGCTACCGTATCAGGTACTAGAAACTACAACCTATCCTCTGGTCAAGAGATTAAGATTATTGATGTTATTAATCAATCTACTGGTGTTAAGCTAGTACAAGTATCAAGACAGTATATCAACTCCACGCTTTATCCTAGTGAGAACTCAGGTGAGCCTTTGTACTATGCTTTCAACGGTTCTGACTCTTCTAACAACCTCAAAGTGGATTTAGAACCTAAACCTAATTCAGTACAGACTGTTTCATTCGATATGGTCAAGTATCAAGATGAATTGAAAACTGCTTCTACTATAATTAAGATACCTGAGAAGGTAGTTATCATAGGTGCTTGGATGAGAGCTGTAGCTGAGCGAGGTGAAGACGGTGGTACTCAATCTAGTGTTATAGCTATGGAATATAAAGAAGTTCTCAATCAATCTATTATGGTTGATAGTGGTAATACTCAATATGAGAGTGATTGGTATGTCCGCTAACCTACAATTTAAACCTTTAGATAATGTAGGACTAAATGGTCTAAACCTCCAAGCAAATCCTTCTGCTTTAGACCCTAGTTGGCTAACTAAGGCAGATAACATTGTTCTTAGAGAGTCAGGTCGTATATCTTTCAGGAAGGGATTAAAGCAGAATGTCTTGGCTAACACTGATGGTGCTTCTTCAGCTGCATTAAAGATAGGAGCTATTGCAGAAGTAGGTTCAACTATCATTGCTGCGGTAGGTGCTAAGATGTACACAGTAGACTTTACTACCCCTGATACACCTTGGACTTCTTCTTTCACAGCTGGTACTGCTTCAGATTGGCAGATGATTCCCTTTAAAGGTGAGATGTATTGTGTTCAATCTGGACATATCCCTGTTGAGTATGATGCTGGAACTTGGGCAACACTTACTTCAGCTTCTGGCTACACAGCTCCCGCTAGTGTTACTACTTTCAACCCTAGGTGTGGAACAGGATACTACGGTAGATTGTGGGTAGGTGGTATTGCAGAGGAAAAGGATGTTATTTATTACTCTGATACTTTAAATGCTCATAAGTGGGGTTCAGGTGCTGCTGGTTCTATTGATTTAAAGACTGTATGGGGTACTGATGAGATTATAGCTATTGCACCCTTCTATGGTAAGTTAGTAATCTTCGGTAAGCATAATATTGTTATCTACAATGGACCTGATGAACCTACTACTATGGCATTAGATGAAGTCATTAGAGGTGTTGGTTGTGCTTCGAGAGATACAGTTCAATCTGTAGGTGATGATTTATACTTCTTATCTAGTACAGGTGTTAGGTCTCTAAGTAGAACTACTGAGAAAGATAATGTACCTTTACAAGATTTATCATTAACAATTAAAGATACGTTAACCAGGAACATATCACAGAGTTCAAATGCTAAGGCTGTTTATGTAGAGAACGAAGGTACTTATATCTTATCTTTTGTTGATAATAACATCACTTATGTCTTTGATATAAAACATGAGACACCTTCAGGTACACCTCGTTTAACTACTTGGTCTTTTGATAGTAACAGAGAACCGTCTAGCTTTGCTTATACCGAATCTAAAGATTTATTAGTAGGTCAACAAGCAGGTTCAGTTTCTACTTATGAGGGCTACTATGATAAGGACTATGTAAGTGGAGGTACTTATACCTCAGCTTCATATACAGGTATTTTTAAATCTACTTGGTTAGATTTAGGTCAAGGTGCTATTGCTTCTTTACTGAAGAAGCTTAAAGCCGTTATCGAAGGTGGTTCAGGTACTACTATAGGTATCAAGTGGTATAAAGACTTTAATGTAACACCTTCTAAAACTACTAACTTCTTATTAAACCCAGTAAGTACAGGTGTTGTAGCTTTATTTGGAGCGAGTACATCACTATATGGGTCTTCTAAATACACACCTGTTCTTGGTATGAAGGAATATAACATACCGTTAACTGGTAGTGCTAAATATTTACAAATAGAGATGAATGGTGAGACAGCTGGATATACTGCTTCTCTGCAAGATATGACTTTATTATTTAAACAAGGGAAAATACGATGAGTAACTATACAATAGCGGTAGCTTGGTCAGGTAAAGATGCCTTATCTGATTCCGATGCAGCCAAGGTAATATCAGGTGATGATTTTAATACTGAGTTTTCAGCTGTACAAACAGCGGTTAATACTAAGGCAGACCTTAATGGTTCAGCTTCAGAATCCTTCAGTGCTACAACAGCAACTGCTGGAACTAATACGACACAGGTAGCTACAACTGCTTTTGTTGAAACTGCAACATCAGCAGCAAATATTGTAGATGCTGTTTATCCTGTAGGTGCTATATTTACTACAGTAACAGCTTACGCTAACTCAGCAGCGGTTGTTGCAGCTATCGGTGGCACTACATGGGTCTCATTTGCAGCAGGTAAAATGATAATAGGTGTTGATACTGGTGATACAGACTTTGATACTGTTGAAGAAACTGGTGGTGCTAAGACACATACATTAACAACTGATGAAATACCTAGTCACGACCACGATTTAATTACAGGACGTAATGATAATGGCGACTATCACGCATCAGGCTCCAACAAAGGTCACGTAGGTAACGGATTCACAGCTGCCTACAATGCTGGAACTTCGTGGATTGGTTCAACTGGTGGTGGTGATGCGCACAGCCTTATGAACCCATATATCACTGTATATATGTGGAAACGTACAGCTTAAATGACAACAGCATTAGACAATCTAAAAGCTAATATGGCACAGCAGGGTATGCTCACTGCTGATGGTAATATACCTCAATGGCTACGTGGTGTTGAGTACGGTGTTCCTGAAGTTACCCCTATTCAGATTGGTGCTGATATTATAAATAGAGGTGGAGGTGATGGTGGTGTTGATACACCTCCAGGCGTACCTAGGACACCAGAGCAAGGCTTTAGAGATTGGTGGAATTTAGATGATGATTTAGTAGGTGGAAGACAAATATCTCAAGGTCTTAACTTTTTAGCTGGTGGTGGTATGCTGGGGCATGGTCTTATCGGTTACGGTGATTACTCTTATGGTGTTAATCCTTTAGCTGATTTATCTGCTATGACTGTGGCTAATATGGCTGTACCTTATGCTTCTAATATGCAAGAGGCTATAGGTTTAAGTAAAGCAGGTGCTTTTGGTGGTGATTGGTTAGGTAACTCTTTAATTGGTAATGAGATAAACGGTGAATACATCCCTACTTATACTGAAGGTATGAGTGACTCCCCTTGGCATGGAGAGGCTACAGCGATGGGTCTAGAACAAGGAACTAAAGGTTACGATAACTTTATGAACGCAGTAAGTGGTGGTTTAGCTAGAAATAAAGGCGTTGACCCTGAGATGATGGAAGCTTATGATAGACGTGGTGAAGAGAGATGGAGAGACCCTGAATATAGAAGCTCTCTGATGAACCCTAGTAAAGAACCTGAATCTGTAAGTGACTTCACTGGTATGTTTGGTGATATTGGTAAATCTGTCAGTAACTTCTTTGGGTTTGGTGATAGTCCTAGTATAGATTTAAACGAAATAGCAAGGAATGATACAGCAGTAGGTGTGTCAGATGGCGGTGGTTGGTCCTCTGCTGATGAACAAGGTTATGCCGATGTAGTCGGTGTATCAGAATATTAAGGAGTAATGTATGGCAGAATGGTGGGATAAGTGGGGCAAAGATGCCGCAGGAATAGGAGCTACTTTAGGTGCTGGATATCTAGCATATAAAGGGGCAGGTAGAGCAGCAGATGCAACTAAAGGGGCGTATGAAGCTGCTGCTGAAGCTGCGATGCCTTGGAATACAGGTGGTTTATTCGGAGCTGCTTCCTTCGACCCTACTACTAGGACTTCATTACAGACCCTCTCTCCTGAGTTACAGTCTGAATATGATGCTTATATGTCATCAGCTGGAGTTAATAGAGGTCAAGTATCAGCTTTAGGTGCTGACCCTTATGCTGCTGGTAAGAAGTTCTATGAACAACAGAAAGCCCTCTATGCTCCAGAGCAAGAGAAGCAAAGATTAGGTATGGAGAATAGACTTGTAGCTCAAGGTATGTTCGGTTCTACTGGTGGTGGTCAACAAATGAACGCTCTATTAGATGCTCAACAACAACAAGATGCTCAAGCACAGATTGCTGGTTTCGATAAAGCTCAAGCTCTTATTGATACTTACAGAGGAAGACAAGCTGCTGACCTTGGTATGGTTGAATCTCTTGGTTTATTACCTCATAAATACGCTGCATTAGGTAGAGGGTTAGGTTCAGACCAAGGTACTATAGCTGAAGCTGGAGCTGCTGCTCAAGCAACTGCTGCTCAAACTATGTCTGATGCTACTTCAGCTTTCGGTACTAACTTTGCAAGTAGTATTAATGATAGATGGGGTCCTAAACCTAGATAAGGAGAAGTTATGGAATATAAAACATTAGCTGATATTAGAGCAGCACGTACTAAAGCAAGACAAACACAAGGTAATGCTTTAGCTAATATGACACCTGGTAGAGGTGTTGTGTCTGCTATGGGTCAACTAGGTGGTATGCTTACAGACCAAACTATGGGAGCTTTCGGTCAGTTTACTCCTGAAGAGATGAAGGCTTCTTCTCTAGATAAGATTCTAGGTAGTAGGAAAGGACCACCTCAAACAGAGGAAGAGAATACTGCTTTAGTTACCGAGTTAGCACAAGCTGGACACGCTCAGCACGCTAGACAAGCAATGCTTAACTTCCAAGCTGATAAACAATCTAGGCTTAAGACTGATGAGATGGAGATGAAGAATAGAGCTATGCTTCAGTTACCTCAGTTAGAAGCTGAGTGGAACTATGGTCAAGCTGGTAAGAACTTCTACAGAGGATACGCTAAGAAACACTTTGGTATTAAAGATGAGGCTACCTTAGCTACTATAAACTCTGAAGATGACCTTATTATGTCAATGGAGCAATATACTGGTGGTCAGACTGACTCTAACAGTAGGGCTAAATATCAGAAACAATTAGGTATTTATGATAAAGCTAAGAAGATTGCTAAAGATTCTTTCTTAGGTAAGAAGTATAGGAAAGATGCTTTAGGTCATGTTACTAAGAAACTAGACTTAGCTAGAACTGGTAGTGAAAATACTTCTACTACTGCTGTAGTTGACCCTGATGCTGCTTCTAGTAGAGGTGCAGTGTTAGGTGTGAATGTAAAAGCTGGTTATGCGAATACGGCTAATATCCCTCAAGTAGACCCTAATGCTTCAGCTTTAGGTGAAATGTATCAAAAGAATAAAGTAGCGAATAACGTACTAAGTAGAGTACATAAAGTGCGGTCTTCTTTAGATTCTATTCGAGATAAAACACACACTTTTGAAAAGAATATGCCTAAAGATATGCTTATAAGAGAGAATAAAATAGACTATATTGATGATTGGCTAGGTAGAAGAGACTTTGTAGGTAGTAGTAGTGGAGGTGGTGAAGGTTTTGAATACTTTATGAATCATCCTAAAGACCTTGAGTTATTTGAAAAGAACCCGATACTATGGTTCTTCTCTAAAGGACCTGGTAAAGGTATGAAAGATAAGCAATTTAGTGAACATTCTTACTTCGGTAATTAATTATGGGATACAACCCTGCCGATTATAACTTCGACTATAAGATTCAAGAAGCTTATGATGAATTACAATCAGCTGGACAACCTGACCCTTTAACCTTTAGTGAAGGTTTTACTTTCGGTGATGTAGTTACTGGTGATAAAGGCTTCGGTGAATGGGCTACTTCTGGTCTTACTGGTCTATTCTTAAGTGGAGCTGCTTCTGAAGATTCTCAGAATAAATGGTTTGTACAACGTCATGCTATTGACTATGGTCTTACTGAGTTAGAAGAGAGACAAGCTGCTTACGAGAAGGCTGCTGAAGCTGGTATGAAGTTCTCTCAAGCTGAGGTAGATGAATACAATGAGATTATTGATAGGAAAGAATTACTAGAATCTGACTTAAACTACGTTGCTGATACTCTAGGTGGTGATATGGATGCTGTTATGGATGAAGATGGTAAATCATTCAATGATAGATGGGGTCTAGATAAAAAAGACGATGAAGGTCTAGGTAAGTTCCTAGAGTTACTTTACGAGAACCCTACTTATATTGCTGGTGTCTTAGCTGATGAAACCCTTAAAGATTTACCTTTATCAGTGATAGCTTACTTTGGTCTTGCTGCTAAAGGTGCTAAAGGTGTTAGTATGATTGATAGAATAGTTAGAAAGATAGCTGGTATTAAATCTAAAGCTGTTAGAGGGTTAACTATTGCTGGTTCTGGTCCTGCTGTGGGTGCTGGGGTAGGTGCTTTATATGAAGGTGCTTACTCTTTATTAGATTCAGGTTCTATAGATGCTGAAGCTGTTGGACAAGGTGCTAAGTTCGGTGGAGCTTTTGGTATCTTAGGTTCTCTTGGACTTGCTTACAAATCTAAGATAATTAACGATATAGGTAAACCTAGAACTAAGACAGCTAAGACAGCTGATTTAGATGTTACTGAAACAGTAGCAGGTGGTCTTAAGCCTAACATAGGTAAAGGTGAAGACTCAGCTTCTAAAGCTGCTGCTGAGATAGAAGCTGCTTTAGAATCAGGTAAGAAAGCTGATGAAGAAGCTAGAATGGAAGCTCAAGCTAAAGACTTAGGTATCTTAGGAACTTACTTACAACGTACTGAAGAGCGTACTAACCCTTCAGGTAAGGGAATGGAAACAATCTTTGATGCTGAGAAGCGTGAGATGATTACCTATATCGATAATAAAGCTTTAGAGCTTGAACGTAAAGAAGTCGTAGCTGAGTTAAGACAACAGCTATTCTCTGGCAAGAACAAAGAGTTACTTAATACCTTAACACCTGAGCAATACAGAATCATTAAGAACAGTGAAGGTTATAAAGCTTTAATGTTAGCTCAAGAGAAAGCTAAAGCTGTATTAGAGATAGAACACTTCCGAATGGGACCTGAACCTAAGGCTATTGATGCTGCTTATTTAGAACAGACAGCTAGGAAGATGGTTCAAGAAGAATTAAACAAGTTAGATGCTAAGACTGTAGAACCTAATAAGAGCGACTTGGCTGCTAGAGATGCTGAGAAGTTCCAAGCTGAAGGTTTACCTGAATTTACTATTGATAAGAATTTAGTAAACAGTGAGGGTACTAAGGTACTAGCTAAGACAGGTAGAGATGGAAAGATAGTTATCAACCCTGTTAAATCAGCTAGGGAGTTTAGAAGTTATATACACGGTAAGATTAAAGGTATTACTTCTAGGCAGAAGAAGAAGGTTAACAAGGTACTGTTAAGCTTAGGTTATGATATGGATTATCAACTTAAGAGTAACGCTGATAGAAATAGATTCTTAGTTCTACACGAAGCCTCTCACGTTAGGAATGGAGACCACGCTGCTTACCCTAGAGACGCTGATGGTAAGATAATGTTAATGGATGATGAAGCTATTAATATTGAAGTTAGAGCTTCAATAGAAGCTTTAGAAGCTATGGGTATTAAACCTATGAACGAAGCTGAAGTTATTGCTTCTGGAAACATTAGAGCTGCTAGACAATCTAAAGGACAGAAGGCAGGAATAGCTAGAGAAGAGCAAGGGACACTCAAGGGACAAGGCAGGATAGGTAAGTTTGTTGACTCTAGTCCTAAGAAAGCTATGTTGGGTGCTGCAGTTGCTGGTTATGCTTTGTCTGGTGATAATGAGAATGAGTTCTTTGGTCCTGCTTTAGGTATAGCTCTTGTAGCCTTAGGTCCTTCCTCCTATAGATTAGTTAATGCAGCTGCTTTAAAGAAGTCAGTAATGAAAGTTAAGATAGCTGTAGCTCAAGGTATTGAGAACTTCTCTGCTAATGCTAAGTTACTAGAGATGCAGATGCAGTATTTAACACAAGAGATGGAGGATGTATTCGATACTACAGATAAAGGTCTAGCTCTAATTGATTCTATTGAAAAAGGATTAACAGGTAAGAAACTAGAAGAAGCCTTAGGTGGTAAAGTTGAAGCTGACTTACAAAGAAAAACAGTAGCTTTCTTAGAAGGGATTAGAGACCAAGCTAAAGCAGTCGGTATTCTAAAAGATGGTAATACTAAAGCTATATCTCTTAACTTAAGAGACTTCAAGAAAGGGGAACGAGGTTCTGTTTTACATAATTACTTCCCTCACCTATTCTCTAATGATGTTGATGAGAAGATTATCGCTAACCTTGTTAAGACTTGGGGTGATGAAGATACAGTACACGCTAAGAAACGTACTATTAAAGGTACGATTGAAGAGATTCTTAAGAAGCATCCAGAGTTAGCTGATGATTTAATTACAGACCCAGCTCGTTCTTTATCTCTATATACACAAGCAATGACTAGAGCTATCTACGGTAAGAACATGGTTAACTCTATGATGAACTTATCAATGGATACAGTAGGTAGACATATACCAGCTATGATGTCTACTAAAGCATTTAACTCTTTAAAAGAAACAGATGCTAAACACGGTGGTCTTAGTAGACAAGATGCTCTGAATTACGAAACCTTCGACCATCCTTCCTTAGGAGAGTATGTAGCTCATACAGATGTTAAGAACTTAATTGATGACCACTTTGCTGTAATGAGAAAAGGAGCTGCTGGAGATATTATGGAAGCTACTTTAAAACTAAACAATGGCTTGAAGAGAGTATTCGTATTTGGTTCTTTATTCCATGCTCAAGCTTTGGTTATGTCTGCTATGTATTCTATGGGTGTATCTGGTGCTATTAAAGGTTTAGGTGGTAGAGGTAAAACTGGAGCTAAAGCTGCCTTTAAAGATAAGGATGGTAACACAGTAACTAGAGAAGTATCTTGGAAGGATTTAGAATTAGGAACTGGACAGTTTAAAGAGTTAGCAGCAGAAGCTATTAAAGATGGTTTACAGATTGTTAACATTAAGAAACAAGAGTTAGTCAACCCAGGTAAGGTTGAAATAGATAAGTTCATTGCTAAGTTTGGCTATGCTGGTAATCTAGCTAACACCGCTTTTGAGAAGATTGACCATATCACTTGGGAGTATCTACACGATAGATTTAAGTTAGCTGCTTACCTTAGACATAAAGAGAAGTTGATGTCTGATGGTATCCTCATGGGTGGTATGGATGAGAAGACTGCTGGTAAGTTAGCAGCTGAATTTGCTAATGATGCCTTCGGTTCATTAGATTGGGCTAACTTTACAACTAGGTTATACACCTATGCCTCTAAGAATCCTGATAAGTTTAGAGGTAAGGTAGCTGATAAGTTAGCTCAATTCCTACCTGTTAATAAACGTAGGTGGTTAAACCTTGGTTTGTTTGCACCTGACTGGACTATATCTAACATTAGAATTATTGGTAAGACCTTTACTGGACTACCTGAAGTATCTAAAGCTTTAGCTAAACGTATTCAAAAGGGAGAATGGGATTCACCTGAGGCACAACAAGTGGTTAAAGCTTGGAATATGTATGCTATGTATGCTTTAAGAGCAGGTGTTACTACTTCAGCTATGTATTGGGTAATGTCTGAAATGTTCTCTGAGAAGGAACCTAGTATGGAAGGTCTAGCTGACTTCTGGTACGGTGATAACTCTCATAAACTAGACCTAGGTAACGGTGAGTCTATGGTAATCTCTAAACAGATTGCTGAACCTATTCACTGGGTACAACATCCTATTCACACCCTAATGAACAAAGGTTCTGTAATACCTAAAACTATTATGGAAGGTATGTATAACAAGCAATGGATTTCAATGAAGAAGGGATTCCCAATGGGTCCATCTCTTATTGACAAGGATGGTAACTATCATTACCCTAAGTGGTTATTAGGTAAGGCAGTTCCTATTGTTTCTAAACCTATGTTCGATACTAAACTTAGTTGGGGTGAAAGATTTGAAAGAGTAATTACGGGATTCTTTGGTTTCCCTCAGTATGGTAAAGAAGCTAAAGGTAGATATTACGATTAATTAAACGGAGAAATAAAATGATACAGATAGGAACACAAACAGACACTTACTTAGAACAACATCCAGTAGGCTCTGTATATTATGAAGGTGATAAGCGATATTATACAGCTGAAGATGGTAATGTTTATGAACTAGAACACTTTGAGTATGTTGATAAAGGTGAAGTCTTTGTAGACCAAGACTACGCTGATTCATTAACCAGTGAGCAACAAGACACGGGTGGTGTTGATGAAGATAAACTAGATGAATTAGTTCAAGGTGATGAGAGATTAACTGAAGATAAAGGTATTGATTTGTCTATGCCTGAAGGTGGTCTTAAGTATGACTTAGATACAGAGATTGACCCAGCTATAGCAGGTATGTTAGGCGGTAGAGGACAAGCTCTTAGAAAAGGAGCGTCTTGGTTAGGTAATAAGATATTCGCTTCACCTGCTCTTAAAGCTAATCAACTAGCTAAAGGTGGTAAGGTAAGTCAACGTATTGAACCTGGTACTATCTCTAAGAATGTAGCTGGCACAGGTCTTAAGCCTTCAGTAAAGAAAGCGGTAGTTGATAAGTACAATACAATGGCTGGTAATGTAGCTAAGAAGAGGGCAGGTGAAGCTGCTACTGTAGCTGGAGCTGGTACTGCTATGTATTTAGCAGGGGATACACCTGATGATGGTGAGATAGTTACTGGACATCCACCTGTCAATAACCCTTATGAGGAACCTAAGACTCAGTCAAGGGACCTTACAGGAAGTAGAGATGCTAACGGTAATCTAATGACTGTAGATGCTGATAGAGAGCGTTATGCTAAAGAAGGTAAGGTTATCTTCACACACGCTAACGGTTCTTATGCTTTTGCTGAACCTGGTAGTGATATGGCAGATGAGTTAATGGCTCAAGAATACTTTGCTGGTGATATAGCTGCTCAGAACGCTGGTAAGTCACAATCTAATACAGGTAGTGATTGGTCTAAAGCTAAAGGTGAGGTTAAGAAAGAAGAACCTAAAGGTGAAGATGTAACTAAAGAAGAACGCCCAGGCTGGCACAAGAGAGAAGGTGCTAACTTCTGGACTGTTAATAATGACTCACCTCATTGGCAGACAGACGAAGGTGCTGAAGAAGCTAAAGAGATGTATGGTGAATATCCAGCTTGGGTTAAACAACCTAAGGTTCAAGAGGTAGACTGGTCTGGTTGGTTTAATTTTAATTAATAGGAGAATATTATGGGTTATGGTAGAGCAATAAGTAAGGCAGTAAAACAAGCAGGTAAACAACAACAAGCTAATACTAGAGGCTTGTCAGGTAATCGTAATGCTCAGGGTGATTTCATGACTGGTGAGAACCAGTTAGATACAGATAGATTCGCTGCATCTGAGATGATGGCTAGAGATAAGATAACTGACTCAGTTACTCCTGATATTCAGAACTATATTGATGATGTTAAAGCTCAGATTGATGAGATTGATGAGCAACTAAGTGATATCGATACGAATGTTGACACCCCAGGTATGTCAGAAGAGATTAAGAGATTAGAGAATGAGAAGTTTGCTTTAATTGAAGAAACATTAGAACGCTTAGAGAGTGAGGGTATTGAACCCCCTGAGGCTCTTATTAGAATGAAGACTGAAATGTATAATCCTAAAGCTTACGATGGTTATAACTAGACCCACTTAAACCCAGACGAATCCAGACCTGCTGCCTTATATTGAGATAGTAGGTCTTTTTCGTTACGGTTCTTACATCTTTCTAAGTAGTGGTTGTAGGCATCATCATAGTTACCCCCTGACTTAGCTACCTTATCTGCGTAATCTTCTGCTAATGCTTCACATAAGCTCTTCTTATTCATCTAATTCCTCTTGGGTATATTCAATACGTGGGGTCTCAGAGTAATATTTCCTTGCTCTTATCATTACTATCTGTTTATCATTCTCATAATAAGTACCTTCTAAGGAATCTAGGATAGCTTTAATGTAATTATCAATGTCTGCGTTGTTATCACAGAACTTCCCATTCTTAGCTAACTTCTTCTTCTTGGACCAAGACTTTGGTATGTGTACATAGAAGTCTAGTTGAGCGTATATGAGCTTTGTAGAAGGTGTGAAGGTAGTGTTACCCAGAGCCATCTCCATATCTTTCTTGAACTGGGTGTACTTCTTAGGAAAGAAGGTACTCCATCTGGTTACTCTTGCTCTAGATGCTGGAACTGGTGCTACATAAAACACTACTTTCATTTCTCCTCCTCCTCTCTTCCAAAGTATTCGATTAAGTAAGCAATGTATTTAGTTGGATAATTATTACCCTCTATTCTTTTTTTCCAAAAAGTATCACTAACAGAGACCTTCTTACCTTTATCTGTAATAACACAAAAAGACTTGTCCATCTTCATTCCCCTTCTCCCCTGAAAGCTTTTACTATACTCTACTTATCATCAAAGTAATCATAAATCTCAGGAACTTTAGGGTAGTTTTCTACCTTAGCCAAGAACCTTGGACCTGTTGAGTATGCAAATACCTTAACATCTGGGAAGCAATGCTGCTTGTAGATACAATAACTACACGCCATAGCTAACTTCATGTTTCCTGACTTACCCTCAGGTACTAAATCATAGCATTGGTCTGGTATGTTATCATCTTTAACCATACACTTAAGGTAATCAATCCGCTCAGTAATAGGGTCATCATACTTGAAGTTCTCAAAGTGAGTACAAAGATGTCCTGCTGCTTTATCAATAACTAACCAACCCCCTTCTTCGTGTCCTAAGGATTCAGCATACCCTCTTAACTGGTCGATATAAC
>Ga0233415_10000603_pt1 | contig 16607 bp, 36 predicted proteins | sample Na_anoxic_12_MG_FD_188631 | JGI IMG/M metagenome (GOLD analysis project Ga0233415, IMG submission 188631) | Seawater microbial communities from Saanich Inlet, British Columbia, Canada - Na_anoxic_12_MG | ecosystem: Environmental > Aquatic > Marine > Inlet | place: Canada: British Columbia... | reverse complement strand
AGATCATCAAGAAATCAGATGCTTCTATCCGTAAAGCACTAGTTCTCCTAGAAAAGGTGCTACCGCTTTCAACAGAAGATGCTTTGAAATCTATTGAAGAGGATTTGTCCCAAGAAGATTGTGCAAAAAAACTTATTAAAGCACTTGAATCAGCTTCTAGTTGGAATATAGTATCATCTCTACTTAAGAATATTAAGAAGGGTGAAGAAGAATCCTTCCGCCAATATGCTCTAGTTTGTTTTGGGAATGGGCTGTTGCGAGGGGAAGAGCGATATAGCTACTTGATAGATAAATTTAGCTACAACTACTTCGAGTCGGGGAAGGCAGGTTTGATTAATACATGTTTTGAAATAACAAAGGGGATATAAGGAATGAATTTTAAAGAAGAGATTGAAAATCTGAGTGATGATTCAGCAGTTAAGTTTTTGGATGTGATAACATGCGACCACATCAACCACATAAAGAATATGTTTATGAGCGAGGAGCTAAGAGAGATTTTCGAAAAAGCTCTTTGTGAAGCTGAAGTTGTAGTTGATCGTTGGGCAGAGGAAGGTGGTGAAGATGCCGAATAGAGATGATATGATAGATGCGAGGGGTTATTGGTCGATGGCTAATATCGCTAATCACACCCACCAAGGAGATATGAACTGTAGATGTTCTACTAGCGCACCGATTGATGGGACGATTAAATTGACAATCAACCCCGACACAAGCACTAATTATGGAAGTTCAGTTGGTACGTCAAAATGGTGGGATATAAATAATTTCAATAATTTATCACCAATCTACTTGACAAAGGATGGTAGTGGTATTACATTTGATAAACCAAAAATTAAGGAGAAGAAAATGAGTGAGTTTAAGCGAGAGGATTTTGGTATTAACCAAGGTCTTAAAGGGCGATGGAATGTAAAGCTTAAAGATAAATATCTGTTCCTAACGACTGATGGGGAGTTGAGCTATAAAGGAGATCGTGTTTATAATTTCCTTACTAAAGGAGTGGCAGAAGAGGCTTTGGAGCGATTTTTGAATGGAACACCTACTGTTAAAACACTATCATTCGCAGGAACTAGCGACCACTATGGTAATGTTGGAGATGAGACAGAGATTAAAGATCTTAGAGGGGACATTCTTCATGTAGGAGATGTTGTCGAACTCTTCAACACAAATGGTAGTTGGCGTCAAGGAAGTTGTGGGAGGAAAATGATCGTTGAGGATTGGGAGAAGCAGTTCGTCATGGGGGTTAAATGTGTCGATTTCACAAGTGGGATTGGAGGGTCATACGCCATCCTAAAAACTAAAAGTTACAAAGAGCTAAAGGTTGGAGAGAACATCGATGGAATTGTCGTAAGAGAAATTGAGACCAAAGAACTAACAATCGAACAAATTGAAGAGAAATTAGGATATAAAGTAAAGGTGGTAGGAGATGTATAGAAACGATGTCAGATGTGCAATTGAGTTTTTTCACAAATTAGCTCACGAACAAGAGAATACGTATTATATACAACGAGCTATGGAAATCGCAACTTATTATTCAACAAAGGAGTTGGGATAATGTATAAACGAGAAGATTTTGGGATACCCCAGAATGGGCGATATAAAACTTATGCATCTATGAATGGGTTTGAGGGAGAACGCTACCTAACCACTGAAGGTAAAATTGGGACTTGGCAGACAGTTCGCCCTTATGATGGGGATATTGTAGCAACGAATGAGAATGCATATTTCCCAAACCAACAAGAAGCAGAAAAAGCATTAGAAGAGTTTATCAATAATCAAAAAGGAGAAAAAGAAATGAAAAAGAGTGATTTGAAAAATGGAATGGTGGTGGAAATGCGAGATAGGGATAAGTATATGGTTCTCAAAACTCGATTCTTCGAAGCGATTGTTAGTGGTGAAGAGGGGTATGAATATTTATCTGACTATGCCGAAGACCTAACATTCGAAGGAGTTGATGAACTAGACATCGTAGCTATATATGAGCCACAAAACGCAGGTGATGCGCTAGAGAATGAGTGGGATTACCTAGAACCAATTTGGGAGCGAACAGAGCTCAAAGAGCTCACAGTCGCAGAAATCGAAAAGCAACTAGGATATAAAGTAAAAATCATTAAATAGAGGAGAGTGGAAATGAGCAAACATCGAAAATGGGTAGCGCAATGGTCTATGGGATATTGTGGTACGGATGAGTACGAAGAGATTGATCTAATTGACGATTGGGGTTGGAGTGAAGAGCAAGTAGAGGAAACAACTGACGAAGAAATTCAAGCAGAGCTTGACGAGTATGCTTGGGAGCAAGCCATTGAAAAGGTTAGTGCTTACGCTAAACCATTAGAAGAAGAGGAAGGTGACTAAGTGGGATATAAAGACGATTGCAAAACCAATCCAAATAACCTCCCAAATGAGTGGTTGGATATGGCAGACATTTGGTTTAAGCACGGAGAGGATCACGTTAATGCTATAAGGAAGCATCAAAAACTTGTTGACTCATTGGCATTCCTAATCTCAAAATATGACAAAGAGATTCGACTAGATCCTTCGCAGTTTGGAGCAACGAAGCTCAATGAAACCGTTGTTCAGCGAATTATCGACAGCCGAAAACCCGTGGCTCTTAAGAAGGAAGAGGTTGCTGATGCAAAAAGGGAAGTTGATCTCTATGCCAAAGTTGTTATCCCAGCACTAAAACTTAAGGTGGATACCTTAAAGGAATTCTCTAGAAAAGAGGATGCAGAAACTTGGGCTCACCGACTAAGCCACAAAAATAGTGGAGTTGTAGATGAAGTGAAGGGTCGAGCTAAAGCTCGGAAGAAAGCCACTCCACAGAAAGATAATTTTGATGATGTAGAATTTGGAGATTAATTAAATGGCAACTGTAGAGAAAGTATTAAAGGATCTTATTCAAAAATATGATGGTGAGATCGGTCATTATATTTTTAACGTGAATCTAATTGGAGTTGTAGCTCAAGCCTTAGATAATCTTATTGGTATGGATGAACTAAAAGATAAGGTTGGTGAACTCCTATCGGATGCGATAGAAGAAATAACAAATAAAGAATTCGAGGAAAAATCCTCTAATTAATAACAAACAATAAACAACAAAGGAAAAAAGAAAGATGGCAAAATCAGCAAGAGATGCAAGGCGTGCGAAAGCAAAAGCAAAAATGACAAAAGTAGCAAAGGTGGATTCAACTAAAGCACCATCAATGGGCTACCTCAAACTCCCAAGTGGGATTGAGAAGTACGAAGTTGAGGCTAAAACAGTTGAGTTCGACATCATCAGCTATCCAATTACGGTTGATAGCGCAATTGATGGTGGGTTCCTAATCGAGGATGAATTCGGGTACAACCGACTATTCCACACTCACGCTAAAATCGGCCCAAACAACCTAACCGTTGTTTGCCCTGCAACTGTCGGAGATAAGTGTCCGATTTGTGAAGAAATTGTTAAACTTAAGCAAGATTACGAAGCAAATAAAGAAACGATCAAGGCGATCAAACGCAAGAATCGTGGCCTATACAACATCTATGACGAAAACAACAAACTTTCTGTTCTAGATATGTCTACATTCTGCTTCGAGCAACCACTACGCAAAGAACTTGATGGTGGGAAAGAGGAGTATCAAGACTTCCAATTCCTAGATGATGGTAAATCTCTACGAGTTCGTTTCGAGGAAGTTGATAATGGCGGTGGGTTCACCTTCATGAAAGTTGACCGTGTCGACTTCGAAGACCGTGAAGATATTGATGAAGCAATTCTTAAGGATATTGCCAACCTAGATGAGTGTCTAGAGATCAAATCTTACAAAGAGCTCAAAGAGCTCCTATTCTCTGTGGAGGAAGATGAAGATGAAGAAGATGAAGTTGTAGAGGAAGAAGCTTCAACAAGACGCTCACGGGCTTCTAAAGTGGTAGAGAAGGTGGAGGAAGTTGTTGAAGAGATCGTTGAAGATGTAGTTGAAGCGGTTGAGGAAATCGTGGAAGAAGTTGTTGAGGAAGTTAAAGACGCTTTTGACGCTGATGAAGATTGGGATTAATTAACTAAGATTGAGGGGGCTTGTTAAGCGAGTCCCCTTTTTTATTGGAGGGATATAAATGGGTTATTATACAGAACATTCGATTGAAACATATATCACAGAAGAACAAATAGTAGAACTAGAAAGAATCAGTGGCTACTCTAGGGAGAGTTTACTTTATGGGTGTGAATGCAAATGGTATGGCATGATGGATAATGTTCAATTGCTTTCATCAAAATTCAAAGATCAATTATTTGTTTGGGAATGTAACGGTGAAGAGAGCGGTGACATCTACAAGGTGTTTGCTAAAGGTGGGAAGGTAGAGAAGGTTGAAGCTAAAATAACGTGTGACGAACCAGAGTGGGTGAAATAATGACACCATTAGGAAGCAGAGTATTTTTAAAGAAGATTGAGAAAGAAAAAGAGAGTGGTGGGATTGTTCTGCAAGCCACCAAGCAAGATGATTCAATTAAGTGTATAGTTGAGGCTATCGGAAGTGGAGTTGAAGATTTAGCTATTGGAGATGTAGTGTTTATCTCTAAATATGGTGGAGTTGAAGCAAATGGTGGGCTACTTATTAAGGAAGAAGATGTTATTGGGTTGGTGACAGGAGGTGATAAATGAGCATTCAAATCGGAAAGAAGGTTTTGTTAACAACGAATGATTGGTTTAGAGCTCCAGATGGAAACAGCTATAAGGCTGTTTATGGAACGATAAAGGCTGTACTGTCGGATAATGAGTTTCTAGGAATCAAGACAAATCGCCACTCAACAAATTGGTATGTTGAAATTGGAAATATGACTGTGGCAGGATGTCAAGTGTTTTATGCTGTTGAAACTGACAAATGCTCCTTTGGGACATACACAAATTGGAATGTTGGGGAGAAGGAAACGAACATAACAGATAACATCCCTTGTGCAATTTATAATGCGGATGTGGAGGACTAATATGGCTAGAATAGCAATGAACGCTAGCCAAGTGCTAGATGCTCTAGGAATTAGATTCGAGGGCTTCTCTCCCGAAGAGATCGTTATACGATTGAACGGAGAAGAAGCAGAGATAGAGTTTTACGATGGATTAATATTTAATGGAGGAGCTATAGATGCCACCAAAGAAGACAAAAAAGAAGTCGATTGAAGAAGAAATTGAAGAGAGGGTGAACGAGGAGGTGGAGATTCTTGATGATATTGGGGATAACAAGAAGAAGGCTCAAGATCTAAATAATCTACTTAGCTGTGGAGATGCTGTTCTTAATCTCCACTTGACGGGAAATGCTAGGGGTGCGTTTTTGGCAGGGAGTTCAAATCACTTGGTTGGTGCTAGCTCGGCTGGTAAAACGTGGTTAAGTTATAGTATCATGGCAGAGTCGAGCCTACACCCTAGATTCAAAGATTTTGACTTAATTTACGATGACCAAGAAGATGGTTCTCAATTTGATATTGAATATTATTTCGGGAAATCTACGGCAGAAAGAATTCAAGCTCCGAACGAAGATGGATCTATGTCAACTACTGTTGAGCAATTTATGGACTCTCTAGAGAGGAGGGTTCGTATTGCTAAAGAAACAGGGAAAGGTTTTCTTTGGTTCTTAGACTCATTTGACGCATTGAGATCAGAAGCCGACATCTCCAAGATGGAAGACAACATGAAGGCTCGTGAAGCAGGTAAGCAAACAGGTGGTACGTTTGCAATGTCCAAGCAGAAAGAGGGCGCTCAAAGATATGGACATATTGTTGATCGACTAAAGGAAACGGGCTCGATGGTATTTTTAATTTCTCAACAAAAAGAGAAAATTGGATCAATGGTTCCGACAAAAACGTGGTCTGGCGGAGTTTGGCTAAAATTCTATTCCACTATACAGCTATTCTTAGATGTTAAGGAGAAGATCTATAAAACGATCAAAGGTAAGAAGAGAAATCTCGGAACTAAATCCAAAGTGAACATCACAAAGAATCGAATTACAGGGATTGAGCATAAAAATGTCCCTATGATAATCAATAATAAGTTTGGAGTTGATTTACTACTAAACGCCATTGATTATCTTTGTGAGGAATCATATTGGGGCGGAGGTAAAACAGACTCGGCAAAAGTCGATAGTAGTGTGACATTCAAGACAGAGCCAATGACGAAAGAGAAATTGGCTCAATACATAGATGAAAACGATAAATACGAAGAATTGTTTGATGCTATGCAGAATTGTCACAACGAAATCGAGGATGAAATCGAGAAAAGAACAGTAAGAAGTAAGAGGTACAAATAAATATCCGACTATTTTCTTAAAACACTGTATGTTTTGATGTTTTTGGAGTATATTATATAGACATAGGGATATCAGTCCTTATCGTCAAATAATGTCAGTACCAACTGAGACGTTAATAAATTATATAATAAACCCAATGTTTTGAGAGGCTTCTATACCGAGTGGTGTCGATGGAAGCTAGAGCTGATACTCGTTCTCTGAATATTGGGTTTTTTGTGTTTAAGGAGTAAGAAGATTATGGGAAGAAAGAGAATTGATTTGACAGGAAAAAGGTTTGGGAGGCTCATCGCCATAGAGTATGTTATTGGTGGGAGGTGGGTTTGTAAATGCGATTGTGGTAACGAGATTACTGCAATCACAAATAACTTGACTAGAGGTGGTCACACAACAAGCTGTGGTTGTTTTCGGTTAGAGAGGGCTATCGAAGCTTCAAAGACTCACGGAATGTCAAGCCACCCCTTATATTTAGTTTACGATGGAATAATGTCAAGGTGTCTAAATAAAAAAAATAAAAGACATAAAGACTACGGAGGTAGAGGGATAACTGTTTGTGATGAATGGGCTGAGGATAAGGTTAAGTTCTTTGATTGGGCACAAGCTAATGGCTATGAAAAGGGGCTAGAAATTGATCGTAGAAACAACGATGGCAATTATGAACCTTCTAACTGTAGGTTTGTGACTCCAAGAGAGAATTCCTTGAATAGGAGGAAGAGGTCTGACAACAAGTCAAGTTATGTTGGGGTATCAAAATCTAGCAATAGGGACTTGTATATATCAACATTAGGGTCAAAATATCTAGGGTGCTCGAAAACGATAAGGCAAGCACTAGATGTGAGAAATAATTTTATAAAAGAAAATAAACTAGAACGCGAATACAAAATTCAAGAATGGAGAAATTAATATGCAAAAAATTAGAATGAGATTCACAGACCCAACCGCCAAAACCCCAGTCCGAGGTTCTGACCTCGCTACGGGATATGACCTAACGGCTACAGGGATTCACGAGGAAACTGATATTTATATCATGTACAATACGAATGTTCAGATTCAACCCGAAAATATTGATGTGGATATTCAAATACGCCCACGATCATCAGTTTATAAGACAGGTATGGTTTTAGCTAATTCCGTAGGCAGTATTGATTGTGACTATACTGGGAATTTGATGGTGGTGTTTTATAAAGCCTTTAGCACAGAAGAGACACGCTATAAGGTCGGTGATCGAATAGCCCAACTCGTTTGTGGTGGGTTTTATGAGATGAAATTCGTAGAGGAAGAGTTTGTTGGGCTTAGTGGTAGAGGCGATGGCGGATTCGGATCAACGGGAGAGAAGTAAATGAAATATTTGATAGTGGATTTCTCCGCTGTCTTTTGTGGCGCTAAGTATAGTTTGGGGACAAACGACCCATCCGAAGAGAACATGGATCAAATCGTTTATAGATTCTTTAAAACTATCTTGTCAATATCAAAGAAGGTGGGTACTAACAATATGCTTTGGTGCTTCGATAGCAAGAAATCAATAAGAAAAAAGTACTACCCCGAATATAAGGGTACACGAAAAAAAGACAAATCGGAAGATGATATAATCTTTGACAATGCTTGCTATAAACTAGCAGATGAAATTAGAGATGAAATCCTGCCTAATATTGGGTTTAACAACATTTTTAGTCAAGAATATTACGAAGCTGACGATTTATGTGCTAAGTTGATCGAACAAGATTCATCCACTTTCCACGATTTCGTTTGTATGACTTCTGATGAAGACTATTTTCAGCTACTCAGAAATGATAATTTGAAAGAGCTCTATCTCGTTGGTAAGGCTAAATTTTATAGGAAGAGTGATTTCGTTCGTGACTATGATATTGATCCCGATAAGTGGCACCTTGTAAAAGCCTGCGCTGGTTGCAAGTCAGATCATGTCGTTGGTGTTAAAGGGGTTGGAGAGAAAACAGCAATCAAATTTCTTAAAGGGGAAATGAATCCTTCCGCCAAAAAGTATGAAGATATAATGGCTTTTAAGCACAAGGGTAGGAATAAGGCTCTAGTTACTCTCCCCCATAAAGGAACTAAAGAGATGACCATTGTAGACGACAAATTATCAATGGAGAATTTCACTAAATGGGCTATGGAGATGGGTTACGATAGCTTCCTAAATGATATGTTCGAAGATTGGTCTGATTTCCTTGGTGGGAAGAAGGATGTTACTAACTCGATGAAGGATAGAGCGAAATCTAGGAGAGGTAAATAATGATATATGATATATACGAACAAATAGAGTGGGCTAGAGACGAAAACGACCCAACTACAATTATTGTTATGACAAACGGAATGGAATATCATAGTCTGATGGAAGCCATCCAAAAGGATCTTATGGGTCATCTCTATTGTTGCAATATTTATTTGAGTGGGGCTATGGCAAATCAATTTGGTAGAGGCTTAGAAGGTAAGAGTTTCGCTACTCATCTTGGGAGCTCTATGACAGGTCATATATTTGATGTTTTCTTGATAGCTAATTCTCAATTCGATTGTCCCCGACAAGAAGATTGGCTCGGTCAAACACTACTCACTAGATGTAGAGCTAAAGATGGAGTGGTTCGGGTCTTCTTTGTTGACGAGAAGGATAGTGATTTTTACAAATTCGCTTGTTCGCTTAAAGGTAATCGTAAAATAATGTATTTGGAGGAGTAAATGACACTACCAAAACCGAGTCAAATTAAGGCTCTGAAAACTAAGATTGAGAAGCTGAAGAAAAGAGATACGGGGATTAACGAGAAAGAAGCATGTAATATTGTACGTTCGGCAATAAGAAAATCATGGATGAGGCATCCAATCAAATTGTTAGCTGTTGATTTAGTTACAGAGCCCGATCTAGATCCCGACACTAGAACCATTTGGAAAGTTAAATGCTCTAGGTGTGGGCTATTTCATAGAAAGGATTTTGTGGAGGTCGATCACGTTCGAGGGGAACACTCCCTCAAAACACTAGCTGATCTTCCTAATTTTGTATTGTCCATCTTGGACGTTACAACCAAGGATTTACAGGTGTTGTGTAAGCCCTGTCACAGAATCAAGACTTACTCAGAGCGTTACGGTCACAGTGAGATAGATGCAGAAATCATCCTTAACGCTAAAGATTGGCTGAAAGCAACTAAAGTTGAGAAGCAGAAAGATCATTACGCTAAATTGGGTTATGCTGAAAAAGATTATTCAAATGCGAAGAAAAGAGAGGCTTTAGCAATTAAATTGAAATTAACTCCTTAATTTTCTTGACAAGCTGAATAGAGAGTATATAGTGGGTGATGACGAAGGGTGATTTTGTTGTCACCCACTATTTTAATTTAGAGGAGAGAGGATTATGTATTGCGAATGGGAGGACATCGATTTCGTACAGTATGCGAATCGACCAATGAGTAGAGAAGAAGTAGCAGACTATATAGATGAGTTTATAATGCCAATGTTTGAGGAGGAAGAGGAATAAATGCAAGATTTTTTCAAGAGGTTTCAGTCGCAACAATACGAAACTGCTTTCAAGCAAATGATAGATGACACAATTTCACAACTCCCACTCAACTCCAAGGAGGAGAAATGTGAGATTGTGATGATGTTGGCTCAAGCGATGGCGAATTCGTGTCACAATAAATTAGAAGAATTAAAAGGAGAGGAAGATGCTTTGTTATAAAGATAAAACTTTTTGCGCAATTTATGAATCCTGTAAACACGGGTCTGAATGCGACAGTGCGCTCACAGAGAAAGTGAAACAGGATGCAAAAAAGTGGTGGGGTGGAGATGATGCGCCTATAATGTTCACTACTGACAAAATGCCATGTTGGGAGGAGAAAGATGCTTAAGAGGCTCAAATTATCAAATCTGCAAGGGCATAAGGATTCAGATATTGTATTCTCCCCTCGCGTGAACGTATTGCTCGGAAAATCCAACGCAGGGAAGACAACAGCCTTTCGCGCATTAGATTGGATCACAAACAACTCCACAAGTGGAGCTAAGTTGCTTTCATCTTTTGCAAAGAGGGGAGATGTCTGTTCTGTTAAACTTCTTTTAACTGATGGTCAAGTTGAGCGGTTCTATTCTAAATCAACAAATGGATATAAACTAAACGGAACGGAGCTTAAGGCCATAGGTAAAGGTGTTCCAGATGAAGTAGCAGAAGTTCTTAACTTTGGTGAACTTAACGTAAAATCCCAACACGAGGGCTTCTTCATGCTCAACGATAGTGGTGGGAAGATTGCCAAACAGCTAAACGAATTAGTGGATTTGGAGATCATTGACACCACCATCGCCAACCTCAACAGTAAATCTAGAGCGATTAATAGTAAGATTAAATTCAAGAAGGAGGAGTTGGAAGAGAAAGAGAAGGATCTCGCCAACTACAAGGAGGTAGACTCTGCCATCTCCTCTTTCAAGACGATAGAAAAGACAATTAGTGAAAAAGAGGGTTTGCAAAAAGAGATTACTGAACTATCTTCTTTTATATCAGATTTAGATAAACTAGATTTGAGTAGATTTGATGGGCTAGATGAAGCTAGTGATATGTTGGCTGATATTAGCGTGTTGAGGGTTGATATTGGTTTGAAAGAAACCCAGTATGAAAGTCTTCTACGTTTGATGAACGATGCTCGCAATCTATCAAACCAAAATAAGGCTCTTTCTAAGGCCATAGAGGGTGAAAGTTTAATAGATGACATCTTAGCCATAAATGATGAGAAAATCGCTCTAGAAGCCGTTTCTAATGAAATTAGGGGGGCTATTGAGAGTATTTATTCAATCAAAGAGGAGTTGGCTTCGTTTGAACACTTAGATGGGGCTTTAGAATTGATTGGCGAGATTGAGGAGATTGACTCTTCGATTGAGGATTTAGAATATTCTCACCTAGCCTTGAAAGATTATTTGATTGATTTTACAAATCACAAAAATATAATTAAAGTTTTAGATGGGAGGATTGAAGAGATGGAAGTTGAACTAAAAGAAGAGATGGGTGATAGTTGCCCCCTTTGCGGAGGAGCGGTTGAAAATGGATAATGGATGTAAATTTAATATTGGTGGGTTGTGTAAATACAATGGTTGGTTCGAAAGGGTAGCTCTCCCTATGAATCTTATTGGTGAATGCTGTGACGCTGATGAAGAATGCGCAGTATTTGAGAAAGAAGAATCAAAAATAACCCTAGTCAAAGAACCTTGCATGATGTCATTCCCGATAAGCGGAGGGGACGACATGCTTGATTTAATTTCTATATTAAATCAAGCGATGTATAGGTTCGATCATGTTGATAAAACAGAATTAAAAGCTGTCGTATCTTGGTTTACTACTAGATGGGGAAGTGAGGTATGAATGGGTTAGAAATTGAAATTGACTATCACAACGATAGGCATTGGGGTATGGCGGATAATTCTATTGAGGATATTGAATATCACGGCTTAACTAAAGTCCTAGCTGAATCTAATCCAAACAGCCCCATGTTGAATCAAGTTCACAATTCAATCCCTGCGGAATATTGGAGAGAGAAGCTCCTTTCTAGTTTGGGGAGTGGTGGTCAAAAGGATCTTGTGAAAACGAAAATTGAACTTCATAGTCAGTTTGAGGGGAAAAGTGTTCGCCAATTGACCGACGAGAAAGATGAGTATATTAGAAACATTGTGATCGCACATGACCTAACTAGAGATGAAATGAGAGAGCTGAGGGTTTGGGCGATAGAGGGTGGTGAGGTATGATAATCTTCTTAGAGGTTGTAGATTTTGCATTAGTTGTAATGATGTGTTTGACAATACATCGCTTTGATGCTAACTTGAGGACATTGCTTTCAAAACTACTTGATTTCGTCCAAAGAAATAAAAATAGGATAGATGGTGTTTTGGATGAAATTAAAGTGATGAAAAAGAGTATGAAGGATTTTAATCGTAAATTAGATGAATTGGAGGATGAGTTGAAATGAATATGTTAGGAAATAGAGTGCAATACTTTCTTTTAACAGGAGATGAAAAAAGAGCATTTAACAAAATTGGGAAACAGGGGTGCGAATATCTAACCCCAAATGAGAGTTGGCACACGCAAAGTACGACTATTGGTACGTTTAGGGATGATGGGGTCTATAGACTTGAACTAAAAAATGACGAGTGGTACTATTATGAGCTTAAGGGTAGAGACGAACCTCACATTTATAAATGTACTAAATATTTCAACCCAGATGTTCGATCATACTCCGTATTCAGACCTGCTACCCAAGAAGAGATTGATAGTGTTCAACCGAAAGCAAAGTTTATCGAGGTTGATATTGAGTGGTATAAGAACGGAGGTGAAGTGAAAGTCCCTAACGGGGAGATTGTTCAATTAGAAGAGTTAAGAAAAAACTTCCCAATAGGCAATTGCATCTTTCTAGGCTTTTTCTTTGAGGGAACTAAAGCGATCAACGCATTCCCTGTAATTGTAGATAACTATAACGAATATTCATCTTTTGAGATTACGAAGAGAGCCTCTAAAGCTCGATTTATCGAGGTGGGTTGAAATGATCGAACTACTAAAAGAAATTAATTGGAATTACGTTTGGTTTGCCTACACGATGCATCCAACATGGAAACTCGTTCGCAGGGAGACAGAGATTAAGCGACTAAAGGAGAAATAAAAATGAGTGAAAACAAAGAGGATAGATGTCCAGGTTGCGGAAGGAAATATCAGAGTAAGGGTAGGGCTATTTGCTATATTTGCGAAGAATGCCCATCCTGCTGTGCTTGCGAAGTACCTGTAACATTGACGTTAGAAAAATTCAAAATAGAGACTGAAAAGGGGTGGTTGAAATGAGTAAGCATTACTTAAGAATAACTTACACTTCGTACAATGACGCTTTCGAGGAATTTGAGTACTTATATGAATATGAAACTCTAGATTCATATGAGAGTGCTGTTAACTGCAAAGAAAAACGCATAGAGAAGGACAAAGAATTTAGATCGTGCTTTAGCTACGATCCTTCCTACGAAATAATCGACAGAGGAGATATTCTTCAAGAAGAGGTGGGCAATTTCAAAAATATGAACTTAGGACAATTTATGGAGTTAATTAAATGACAACAACTAAACAACACCTCTCTGCCTCCGAGCAACTAGACCTAGTGAAGCGATTTCAGAAAGGTGAGCAGAGTGCAATAGCAACATTGGTAGAAACTAACAAAGCATTCGTTGTATCTATGGCGAAGAAATTCAACTCCAATCACCTTACTTTAGAGGAATTAACAAATTTTGGGATGGCAGGAATTGTGATGGCCGCTCACAAGTTTGATTTTACTAAAGGAGTGGGGTTCTTAACTTACGCTCGTCATTATATCTATAGTCAGATTCAACAAGGGATTGTGGCAAGCACCCCTTGCACCATCACTATTCCTAAGCAGGTTTATGACTCAGTAATTAAAATTAAGAATTTAACCCTCGAAGGTTTTAGCGATGAAGACATTAGCGAGAAATTAGACATTAAGCTCGACAAGATCCCTAAATTGAGGGGGATTGGGAAAGAGGAGAGCATGAGTGTCGTTGTTGGAGAATCTGATTGCGGAAACACCACTTTATTGGAAGATATCTTACCATGCACTAAAAATAACATTGAAAAATATTTTGATGATGATATCTTAGACGAAGTTGTTACCTTTTTGGATGAACAAGGAAGGGTGGAGAAGATTATTTATTCCCACTACAACGGTTTATTTGGGTATGAGGAGATGACTTATAAGGAGCTTGGGGAGATTACAGGAAAGAGTATCGGAACTGTAATGAAGATTGAGAAAGAGATCACTAAAAAATTAGTAGATAAATTTAGAAAAGAACTTTAAAAAAGGAGAAAAGAAAATGAATATGTTAAATAACACAACCCCGTATGAATTGCTACGTGGTGAGAATAGGGAACTTTTTAAAAAACTTAAATTCGTTGATGGGTTGGGGTTTTACCAAAAGAAATGGATTTCTTGGGATGATATTCCATCTGATCTTAAGGGCTCCGTTGCTGTTCGATTAAAGCTAAAATATGGAGAATATTATTCGCTAGTGCCTCAAGGTGGTGGTAGTTGGATGCCGTTTCAGTACCTCGGGGTGAAGCACGATTATGATTTTTGCCTTTGCTTTCGCCCTGCGACTCAAGAAGAGATCGACAGTGTTAAGCCTAAGATCGAAGAAGTAGAGTGTCTAGTTAAGGGTTGCACAAATAAGAGGCACGAAGGTAAGTTTATTGGTGATCTTTGCGCTCCTTGTCACGAGATGATAACGACAGGTGAAATCGGTAGCGGAGCTACTTTTGTTCATCGAGTCTTATCGGATCTTCGTAGAACAGAGAAGATGAATGAAAAGATGTGGTCTAAAAATAATGCTATTTATGAATTGGCAAATGCAGGGGTAGGTAGGAATATAACTTTAGACCAAGATGGTGGAGATTTTGTTATCTCTGTTATTAACTAAACAAATAGGTGACTAAAATGAAAACAACCTTAACACTAGAATTTGACCACGAAGAACAAGACGATTTGAAATCAATAGTTGGGGTGAGAGATTTGCAGTGTGCTTGTTATGAGTTCGAGTCTAGACTTAGAGAATTGTGGAAGCATGACAATAAAGGGATGGATGATGGCACGATTGAGAAAATAAGAGAATTGTGGTTTGAGTGTACCGAAGATGCTCGGTGGGTGCTGTAGAGAATAGGGTATAAAATTAGAGTCTGTAAGATAGTTTAATTATTATCTTACGGATTTTTTTTTGCGTTTTGATTTGTAAAGTGATTTTGTGGTGATATTAGTAGGGTTATCAACTAAACACAAAAGGAGAATGAGAAGATGAAACCGAGCGAACTTTACAAAAGAGAAGTAGAAAAAGTGGACAACAAAATCGAACACCTATTTGGGCACTATTACAACCACGTCCCAGAAATCCACCAATTTGATGAGGGGTATTGGATAGAAAATGACCCTACAGAAGACATAGAGATACACTACTTTAAGGATTTTTGTTTTGATGGAAGAAGGACTTGGACTCTAGCAGGAGTTAAATTTAGAGGTGAATGGGTTATGATCACTCAAAATGCAGGAAGAGAGGGGGACGATCATACCGCTAGGTTCGTAACTAACATTGAAGTGTACAATAATATGCTTAACCATATTCAGAGCTTAATTGTTGGAGATGAAGAGCCACTTACCCACCAAGTTGATGTAGATGTGGATATAGAAGGGCTAGGCTCTTTTTATAGCAATTCGCTTGATGGTGTATTTAAAAGATTTTAAGGAGAAATAAAATGAACACTAGAGAATTTTACAACTATCTAAATGAATATATCCACAACTCTAGTAAACTAGAAGTCGTGAGCTTATATTCTCAAGCGATTCGATACATGCAAGCGTATAATGGCAGGACTGAATTTGGGTGCTTGGCTTTGGCTTTGGGGTTTGAAGTTGATAGAGATGACAATGGAAATGAAATTTATAGTAAGGGAGAGTAGAGATGAATAAGAAAATGATAGAAGTGGAACTAGAGTCTTGGAAGAGTGGGCTAGTTAGTGATAACTCTATCAATGAGATGATCGAGTTCTTCGAAGAACTTAAGTCAAAATATGGATCTGAAAATACATATTTCGAACAAACCCACTATGCAGATAATTATTCGGCAGGTATTAATACTCGACTAATGTACCTTAGAGAGGAAACCGATGAAGAGTTTGAGGAGAGGGCTTCGGAAAGAGAGATGAAAATGTCGAAGGTTGAGAAGAGAGTTCATAAATATAGTAAGGGAGAATAAATAATGGGTATCAAAGAAGAAATTGAGAAAATGAAGGAAGAGCGAGCAACATTCGACTCTATTATCGAAAGGTGCATCAACAATAAGCAGGAAGGTAGTTATCACTACGACTCTGTTGAGGATTATGCTTTTGATTTGTGGAAAGAATGTAAGAAGCTACAAGCAAAGCTTGATAAGGCTGATCGGTTTAGGGGCTTGATAAATCAAATTTCGAGTAGTTACAGTGGGATGGATTTTAAGGATATGACTTTTGATGGGCGATGGATGAGGGAGGTGTAGAGGTGGCTTATAATGAAGATGCAGGATACGATCCCGATAAAGAGAATAGGTACTGCTACTGTTGTAGTCAATTTACAACCTACACAGTTTATGACGATGTGTGTTGTGGGTGCATTAACAGCAAGTCTGTTGAGGAGGTGAGTGAGGCTAGGCGCGAAGCAGTTCATGATCGAGTGACACCATATATTGAGAAAACCCCCGACATAATTGATAAGATAATTGAGTGGTTTACGAATGATGGTGTATTGCGAGATCGAGCGAAGAAAGAGGCTGAAATCCAACGAGTA
>Ga0233415_10000601_pt1 | contig 16613 bp, 12 predicted proteins | sample Na_anoxic_12_MG_FD_188631 | JGI IMG/M metagenome (GOLD analysis project Ga0233415, IMG submission 188631) | Seawater microbial communities from Saanich Inlet, British Columbia, Canada - Na_anoxic_12_MG | ecosystem: Environmental > Aquatic > Marine > Inlet | place: Canada: British Columbia... | reverse complement strand
CGGAAAAGTAGCTGAAGGCCATAACGCTTCCGTAAAGGGAGACGCGTTAAAAGAATTTAAACCTCTAGCTCCAGATCCTGATCCATCGCCAGAAGTTAGCACTAAGTCATTTAAGTCCGCTACTAACCCAGTTGTAGATGTTTCCCAGAATATATCTAATAAACTTTCTACGGGCTCTGTCTCGTATACAGCTAATTGTTGTATACCAGGTGCACTAGCTGAAGATATGTTGACAACGTCTCCAGAATTTATAGAAACAGAAGATGTCACATCTAACGTTGCTGCGTTAGTAAATTCTACGGTTGCATTATTGCTTATGCTAGCTATGTTATTTATAACTATTCTCCATGGAGACTCTAGCTTTTCTAGAACATAAGAGCCCTCAGGTATACCAACACCAACAACAGACTGTCCAGCCACTACGCTAGTTCCATTGAATATCTCTATAGTGTTACTAGTAGTTGCTGCTGTAACATAAGTTGTAGGACCTGCTGAACCAGCGGTAAATCCTCCTGAATCTACTTTTAAGTCACTAGGAAAGCCTGGTCCAGAGACCATATCACCGACTTGGATACTTGATGTATCACCAGTAACATTGACTAATCTAATAAGATCAGTAGTACCTCCTAGAGATACCACAGAGCTAGAAGTTGAGTAATTAAATGTAGCAAATTGACCTATCTTAGAACTAGTACTTATTCTAGCGGTTAAAGGGTTTGATTCTAAAGAGTAAAACTGAGGAAACCTGTTTGGTTCTGGTAAACCATCCTTGTTGTAATCAAAAAGGTTGTTTACAGCTGATATCGTATTAACTGTATCGCTTCTAGAGCCTGGAAAATACTGAACGTTACCTTCACCTATGTTTGTAACTGTAATAATCTCAGAGGAGTTTTCTACTCTACCAAATAACTGAACGGAACTTCTATATAGTTTCTGATCAGGACCCACTTGAGAAAGATCTCTAGGCACTTTGTTTATGTTGTCATTTATTAAAACAGCATGAGAAGTATTACCTATCTCCAAAGTAGAGTCTTCAGGGTAAGAAGCCATTATACCTGGAAGATAAACATTGTAGTACTCTTGCTCTGTTTGTTTAACAACTATCTTAAAAGAATACCATCCAAGAGGATTGTAGTTTGCGCTAGAGCTATCTCCGTTATACACGCCTGGCTCTCCAGTTGTGTAGTTTTTACTATTACCTATTTGATTATTAAAAAGCAACTTTATTGAGTTACCTATCCACTCTATAGGGTTTATATTCTCACTTATATATGGAGAAAACAAGGTTGAGCCAGAATAAGACACGCCGTTTACAGAGAAAGAATCTGTATTGTTAGATAGTATTGTTGTTGACTGTCTGCCGTATCTGTCCGAAAGCACTACACCTACTTGATACGTTCTGTTTGTTTTCAGTGAACTACTAGGGTGTGAAACAGAGCTAGAAGTATTCTCTATATTAGAGCTTGGCTTGAAATTTATAATGTCTGAAACAGATAGTGTTACGTCGTTGTTGAATGTTATCAGTGATCCAGCTATGCTAACTACAACTGTTCCATCAGGGACAAAAGAAGACACTACTTTACTACCAACAGACACGCTGCCTTGCAAGTTAATTATAGAAACGGAGTTAGACGTGTCAATCACGCTGACTTCTGCTGAACCAGTCTTTATATTGAAATTGGATTTTTCTGAAATTAATACATTGTAATCTATGTGGTCAGGTGGTGTGTGTTTGTCTTGGTAGTTACCATATACTACTCTATTACTTATAACCTCTTGTGCTAGAGCTTTTACAGGTATCTTATCGTAAACCCTTATGATTTCGCTACTTGGTAGTGTTTTAAATGGTTTTTTTGATTGATAATTGTAGACGAAGAAACTAGGTTCTCCGACGGTTATATCAATGTTGTCAGCAATAGTTTGCACGGTACTCATGGTTATAACGCCGCTGGTTGTTGAACCTGCGTCATATTCAAAAGAGACAACTTTAGGGTTACCAATTATTCCATCGCCTTTTATTATTTGGCCAGCTATAACACCACCCTGTAAATTGTCGATGCTTAAGTTATTCGAAGCTACTGATGATGCATTCGTTATGCATACACCTGAAGACATACTTATCTCGTCTACAAGTAAAGTGTCAATAACCTTAACAGCTACTCCATCAGATTCTTTATATATTATATCTATTTCAGTAACTTTTAAGTCCTGTTTTATACTGTAGTTATTGAAAGGTAAAGGAATTCTTAATTTTATGTCATTGACTTTGTTTTCTACGAAAGAAACTACTGTACTGCGGAAAGCGCTAGACTCGTCGGATACATCTTTTATATCGTCTTTTTTCACATACATGAAATAACCATCTTGTTTAGGTATAAACGCTGCTTGAGTAAAGGTTGAAAACAATGAGTATTCACCATCGTCGAATCTATATCTATAGCCAAATCTAACAAACTTATCTTCTAAGTAACTTGTATCACCAGCAAACTTGCTGTCGTAATAAGGATTAGCGTTAAAAACTATTTTTTGCCCAGCAGCAAGAGATGGAAATGTACCGTTAACAATGCCTATACTCCAGGAAGAAGTAGCTTCGGTATAAGTAGCTGAAGACAATGTTGCTCCAGTAACGTTGACAATGCTACCGTTAGAATCAATGTAAGAAACAGATGCTCCAGAATCGTAATTGTCACTAGGCAACACTAGGTCACCAATGAAGCTATTTATAATAGCAGTATTAGCTGTGGCTGAAACGACACTACCAACACCTCCGTTAGGATAATACATGCTAATAACGTCCTTCATTGTAGATTCATAGTCGTTAATAGCGGCTCCGGAGCTAGTGCTTACGGCATACATCTGTATAGGTTGGTGAGGGTTGTATTTAGCTACAGATATTTGATCTTCTGTAGTGTAGTAAGTAGGGTTCGCTAACCCAGTACCGTTCGCAAGAGTAACGTTTATTTTACGTGGTTGGTTTCTGTTATCGGTCCAAAACAACAATTCCTCTAGTAAGTTTACACCATATATAGGGTTTGTTTTAGAAAAATTCAGGAAAGAACCTTCAACTAAAAGAGTCGACGTGTTTGATAAAGTATTGTAAGAAAATATAAAATTATTAGAAGCTGGATCATAACCTGGGTTTGTTATGAATTGCTCATCATAATCTGTAAAGAATAAATATACGATTGAGTTGGCGTCATCAGCAAAAAAACCTATACAGCTAATATCATTGATACCAGTTAATACACTAAAATCTTCTAACTGGGTATTACCTAATACATTTTCTAGCGCTCCGACATCAGAAGATTCTGATCTACTGACCTGAACATTTACAGCATCTCTGTATTCACCTTGTGGCAGTAGTCTGTCATCAAGATCCTTGTTCATTTTTGACTTTACAAAAGCATTTTTAACTTCAGCCATATTTTTATGATTTTATCCATTTAGATTTACCTCTCATTACTTGAGATATCTCTTCAAGTTTAATATTAGATAATCTTATTTTAGCGTTTCTAAGTTTTGCTGTTTTTTCTCTGCTCAATCTATTAATAACATATTCTGGCTGACCAGATCTTGTAGACATTATAGCGTGGCTCATGTAAGCGTACATAGCTTCTTCAGCCATCTTAGGCACTTTAGTGTCTAAATCATACGCTAAACCATCAGAAACGTATTCTAAAATGATTAGACGACCAACTAAGTCATTCGAGAAAGAAAAAGTATTTTGTCTTTCATTTATAGTAAACCATCCGTTGACTTGAGCTATTTTAGGATCTAGTCCATAAGCCCCGCTTCTAGTCTGCACGTTACCAAGCCCGTCAACTATAGGTGATAAGTCATCTTTAAGAGCTTTGTTTATTCTATTTATTCCGTTTGAATCCCATCTTTCTTCAGTAATAGAAGTACCTAATGTATTGTTTCCAAAATTATCTTGAGTTGGTATGCCGTTAGCATCTTGAACGGGGTTTCTGTAAGGATTGCTAGTTAAAGTTGTAGGGTATATAACATGCTTAATACCTGAATTATCAACCCAGCTCATTTTAACGTAGTTGACGTAGTCTTGAGGCATAGGTAAGCTTAAGCTTGGTGGTATGTTTAGTTCTTGAGATTTAATACTTTTTAAAGTGTCATAGCTAAACTCTTGCATTGCTCTTTTAGCAAAGAATATTAAGTCAGTTCTTTTAACACTTGGTATTAGTTTACCAGCACCAACGTAAGCTACTAAAAAGTTATTTATAATATCATCAAGTTTAGTATAAGCATATGATCCCCAGTTTTCTTGAACGGTATCACCATAAGCGTCTCTGTTTCCAAAGTTACCTCCTGTCTCCGTTTTCAATTGAACCACTAAACTAGTGTTCACGTCTAAGCCTCCATCAATTGTAATGGTGTTACCTACAACAGTATATTGATCTACGTACTCAGTGTAATCTAACACACCAGCTACCGCTGTATATAGTTTGAAGTTATTTAAAGCGTAATTGCTCTCTAGCGGGTCGTAGCTTCCAAAGACTAAGTTAGTGTCAAACGTTGTAGTAAAAGTACTAGTGTTTGATGCTGTAGCTATAAAGCTTTGAGAACCAGCATAGTACTGTTTGTTGTTTTCTGTTATTAATGACATCTATTAGCTTTTTTGATTTATTTCGTTGTTCTGTATTTCTTGAGCAGCGACTTGTATAACTTGAGGGTCTCTAATTATTACACCAGAATAAAACAATATCCTAGTTATAACCTCAACCTGTTCAGAAGCATTTAACTCAAATTGAGTGGAGGCCGCCGACGAGCCGTTGTAAACGTATTGACCAACTGAACCAGTGCTAAAGCCCCATACTACATTTCTAGGTTTTCTTATAAAACTAACATTAACGCTATCAGTGATGCTGATTGGTCTAACAGTTAGTTTATTAGATTCGTATAAGTAAGTTGGAAAAGCTTCAACCGAAGCCGTTAAGGGTGATTTTTCTATATTGTAAAAATCGTTGCGTTGTAGTCTTTGTATCTCTGTTGGGAAACCGCTTACTGGAGAGTATATTGGTGTACCTAATCTGTAGAATGATACTTCAGTAGCGTTAGCAGGTTCTGCCCCTGAATTTAAAACCGTATTGCCTTCAGCGTCTAGTACGGGTAAACTAAATTTACCGTTGCTATACACGCAGTCGCCACTTGTTTTAAAAGGAGATATTTTTTCGTCGATACTCATCTGTCTATCCGAGTAATCGTAATCTGATTGCGGCACTCGTAGTTGCTGGTTTAAGTCTTCGAAGTATTGTTCGAATATATCAAGCTGTACTTGAGTAGCTGTCTTATTGAACTCGTCAGGGGTTACGTAACCTCTCTGTTCTTTGTTCAGTATAAGTAGGACTGTCTTGTATACTGTGTCTACGTTTATTGCCATTTTTTTTATTTATTATAATATAAAGGCCCGAGTTAACGAGCCCTATATTAGTATTACATGTTATGAGAACTTTTTCTCAATTGATCTGTATATTTCTAAACCTTCATCGGTCTTGAAGAATGCTGCCATAGCAGAGTAAGGATGTTCGTCGAAAGGAACTGTCATTAGTTTTCTTCCGTTAGAACCCCAAGTGAATGTTCGTTGATCTTGAGCTAATTTAATAATCCCAAATTCAACCGCTTTAATAGCGAAGTTTCTCAAAGGAACGTTATCATCAGACGCTAGGTCTAAGAACAACTCTGGTTGACTTCTAGAAAACAATAACAAGTCTCTTCTAAGCTCCTTAGAACTCATCTTATCTACCTTAGATCCGATCTCAACTCTCATTATTGCTTCAGCCATATCAATATCCATTTCCCTTGCTGCTGTCATAGCGTCTACCTGTAAAGATAAAACATCAAGCTCTTCTGCAGCGACTTGCATAGGTTTGAATTCATTATAAATTCTACCTTTTAGCGGGTGATATAGTGATAATAACTTCTGTAAGTTTTGTTTTCGTTTAGGCACGGTTAAAATACCGTCCTTAAATACAATATGACCTAAAGTTGATTCTCCTTTTTGGTCTTCAACAAACACAGACGCTTGATTAGTAGCGTATCTTATCTCTTTTTGCTCACCTGACGCTTCGTCAAAATACAATAGAGAGTGTTTTAGTGTATGTTTTGAAGGTATTGTCATAGTTAAAGGACTCATTCCTCTAGCTAGTATATACGTTCTGTCTTTTATTTCCCACGTTGGTTTTGGTGGCGTAGCAACTCTAATAGGTTCTACGATTGCCTGAGGTGCCACCTCGGTTTTCTTAGCTGTAGCTTGTTTTGCCATAATATGATAAAATTAAATAGTTTGTTAAGGGTAATAGTTACCCCCGTTGATGTAACGAGGGTAAAGATTACATAATAATTATACTCCTTGAAATAATACGAAGTTGTTAGCTGCTTGTACACATAAACATCTTTCAGATAAGAAGTTTACTTCCATTGCATCTAAGTCAGAAGACATTGCTCCACCAGCAGAACCAGTTAACCAAGACTTCATTCTTCTATCATCAGCTTGAGAAGCTCTATATCTAACGTGCAAGAATGGACGTCTGATATTAGTTCCTAAGATTTGATCATAAACAGTAGAAGTTCCAGCAGGAACTAAAACACCTTCAACACTAGCTACAGCTCCTTGGATTGCTCCACGAGTTGACGCGTCGTTTAAGTATTTCCAGTCAGTCTTATAGAAGTCGTAAGATCCACGTCTGAAACCAGAGAAACCTAAGTTCAATGCCATGTCTTCAGAGTTTTCAAATACACCGTAAGAACTACCACCTGCATAAACACCACCAGAAGCAGCACCTACACCAGCTAACATATCATCAAAGTCTAAAGATGTTTGTCTGTTTAAGAATAACATGTTTTCTTCAATTGCACCTTGTGTATCTAAGTTTTTCAAGATCTCATCAAAAGTAGCTAAACCACCTGCAGCAGTAAACCCTACGTTTGTATTACCTCTATCTTTGATAGCAGCAAATAAACCTTGCGTTCCTTTAACAGCAGCTGTACTAGTACCACCTTTTAATTCTCCTTCAACTACAGCCATTTCTAAGTAATCTTCGAAACGTAATCTAGTTTCAGATTCAGCTTTCAAATACCATAAGTATCCTCCAGTTCCATCTTCAGTAGCAACTTCAACCCATCCAATCTGAGCCATATCAGAACCAGATACAACAAATTTGTTTCTAATAATGATAGGTGAATTAGAGAATTGTGTGAAAGAAGGGTTTACTGTTTTGTAACCTGTAGCATCTGCAATTCCAGTAGAGTTAGTAACAGATACTCCTTTGTCATATTCAGAACCGTATACAAAAATCTTTAACCCAGTAAGAGCAAGACCAGTTAAATCAGCTTGAGTATAAGGTGTAACTGTAATCTGCGCTTTGCCTGCAGCGGTAGAAGAACCTGTAACTAAAGCTTTTAACTCAACTCCAGCAGGATCTAATATTACAATAGTTTGATTAGCAGAAATAACATTTTCTACGAAGTTTTTTCCAACTCCACCTACAGTAAATTCTAATATATTAGAAGCAACGCCTGCAGCGTTTATTTCTACATCATTGTAAGCTACGTGTAATCTATTTTGTTCAGACCAAATTACTTGATCAGAAGACATTGGCATTTCAGCTCCAACCATACGTAAGAATCCAGATAAAGTTCTGTTTCCATAACGCTCTACTTCTTGTTCGTAGATCTCAGGTAAATACTGTTGTGCAAAAGTGTCAGAATCTCCAGTACCTGTTCCTCCGTTGAAAGAAAGGTAGTTAGATTCTAATAATTGTTGTTTTTGACTCGGTTTAATTGAACCGAATGTTGGTGTTAATGCCATAATTCTTGTTTTTAAATTTTAATTCTTTTTATACTCAATTTAGAAGAGTCTCTTCCGTCTTGGCCTAGTACCTTTGCTTTAATACCATTAACAAATCCATTTTTCTGAGCTGGTTGTCTAACATCCAAGCTAGGATTTTTAGAGCTACTAACAATCTGTTTGGTAGCGTCTGATTTTCCTTGTTCATAGAAATGATTAATGATTGTATCAGCATTGGAAGCCATATATAGCGCTTTGTGATAACCTTTCTCGTCTATTACATTACCTTTCTTGTCTAGGAACTTCCCTACAAAATTGTTAATATTAGATTGGTCTTCTGCTACTTTACCTGGATCTTGTACTCCATACCTAAATTTTCTCCCACTAACGTTGAAATCAAAACCTTTGAAATCGTCGGAAAAATATTTATTAGTTTTGGATTTAAAGTCTAAGTGTTGTTGCTCAGCTACTTTCTGGTCCTGATTATATCGATCGAAGAAGTCAGTTGCTTTCTGTTGCTTTTGAGTTACGCCGGGTCTCAACTTGATTTCGTCGTAGTATTTACTCTTTGTTTGCTCTAGAAAGGTTCTAGCCTCTGCAATCTCTTCTTTAATTGCTAGTTTCTTAAATCTAACGTCTCTTTCATCATCAAGCTCTTCATCGTAGGAGAATTTATCCTCCATTAAAAAAGAGATCTCATCAGCGTTGAGATGCGGCTTAGATTTTTTATAGTATTCTTTTAACAATGTGTTATCATCGACGGAAGAATAATCCGCGTTTAATCTTACGTAATCCTCAATATTACCACCTGTTTCGTTCATAAAAGAAACTAGTTTCTCTATGTTCTCAGGTAGTACTGCCGTTTCAGCTGTAATTTCCTCTGGCTCAAATTCAGTTGTCTGAACTTCTCCAATCATTGTAGGTTCTTCTTCAAGCTCTTCTGCTTTCTCTACAATTACTTCTTCTACAATCTCTTCTAGAATCGGTTTAACTTCTTCTTCTACAACCACTTTAGTTGGTTCGTCGCTAGGAATAACAACTTTAGTAGTTTCTTCAACTGGCTTAGATAAGTCTACCTTGATAGGTTCTCCAGAGTTTTTGTTGAATTTTTTCATTTTAGGTTTTGACTTTATTTTAAAGTCTCCTTCCTGTTTTGTTTCTGACATGATATAATATGATTAAATAATTAATAAATACTAGCTAGGTCCAAACTGTTCTAGTCCAAACCCATCTAAATTATCGTTTCCAGCAGACTCAAAGTTTTTTGGTAATAGATCATTCTGTCTTTGGTCTATAAGCTCTGATTGCTGGGTTCCTTGTATTTTTACTCTTTTGTCTTTACGGTCTTCCATTTCTTTTTCCTTAGAAGCTTCCGATTGTATTTTAGCTTGAGCTAACTGCATTTGGTAGTTAAACTCTTCAGCCATTAACTCTCTTTTGATTTGAGCTTCTGTCTGCATTCTTTGTATCTCAAATTGAGATTTAGCTTGTTCTATACTAACTTTCTCTTGAGTTAAAGCTTGTTGTTTTTGCACTTCAAACATAGCTGCTTTTTCCGCAGACTCAGCGTTGGCTTGTGCCTGAGCTTGAATGTTTTGTTGTTGAGCTGCTTGTTCTCTTTCAATTTTCTGACCTTGTCTTAGTTTCAGGAATTGATTAGCTAGCTTGGTGTTTGTTATTTCCCTTATGTCAATAGCGTCTGATAAAGCAATAGCGCCTGTCTGTAAAGCCATTTGAACGTTTTGCTCTAGTAAAGCTTTTTCCTCTTGCTCTGGTTCCATTTGAAGGAATATACCAAAATCATGTAGTTGCAGGCTTCTTAATTCTATTAAAGTTTCTTTATTAAACTTGCTAATAGAGTTAGTTAATGCGTTTTCGGTTAATGGGTTTTGTATTAGATCAGCTACTTTTAAACTTATATTTTCACACATTCTAAGCGTGATATATAACAGCGAATCCATTAAGTGCTTAGTGGCTGTGTTAGAAGCGTTTACTGCTAGTTTTTGTAAGCCAACTAAAGCGTCTTTATCTGGAGCGCTTCCGTCCCTAGCTTCGTTCAACCCTGTTACGTCACGGATCATTTGCAGATAGTACTGATAAGTACCGATTAAACTTTGTATCTTAGCGTGGCCTGAAGATGTTGACAATTCTTGAATAGGTACTTTACCCGCATTCATACCTCCTTCTTGAGTCAGCGACCTACCAACTACAGATCCAGTCTGAAAATACATGTTTAATGCTTCTGCTGGATTATAATTAGTTCCGTTACCTAGATCAACTTCAGCTAAACCATCCATATCCAAGAAAACTCCGTCAGGAACTATTCTAGACATAACTTGTTGTAGCTTAAGGTGGGTAAGCTGTATCATATCTGCGAATCCAGTTATTCTACTAACTATAGACTCTATACGTCCTTTGTACATTTTAGGAGCTGTAATACAGTAGTTCATCTCTACTTTAGTGGTATCAGCTACTGGCCTAGTCATATTCTCAGCCATCTTCCACTCCAGCATGAAGTTATTACCTAATACTTTTGCTCCTGTGTATAAAACCTCTATAGTCCTATATACTCTGTCAAAGTTATCATTAGGTGGTGGATTAAATTCATCTGTTTTTTCTAATGCTTTTTCTAAACCTTGATCAGTTTTCTTTATCTTAAAAACCTGATTCATATAAGTCTTGTACTCAAAGTACATAACCTGGACAGTGTTTTCATCGTAATTACCCCAACCAGTTACGAATTGAGAATTACCTGGCATTTTCTGTATCTTCTCTAATTCTTCTTCAGGAAGATCTGGAAACTGCTTCTTAAGCTCTGGTATTGTTATAGCTTTTACTTCTCCAACGTAATATATATCTTCGAAGTTAGGATCCTCCGTGTACGAGTAAACCATATAAGCTGGATCGACGTAGTCAATTTTTATACCTTCTGTTTTGTCAAACCGTGTTTTACACGCAGCAATACCAAGTACTGTTAAATCAGCTGCTAATCTCTTTTTAGTTTGATCGTATTTATTGTACTCTAATACGTTATTTATAACTTCTTCTTCAGCTATTTCAACATTCTGCTTAAATGTCATTTGCATGTGAATATCTAACTCGTCTTTAGAGGATGGTAGCTCCACCATGTTCTGCGTCATGGACATATCTTCTCCAGTAACCTCCATTAATTGAGCCAACTCTTCTCTGTTAGCCATATCGCTTTCTATAGCTCTAGCGTAATCAGTTTTGTTTTTTATTGAAAAAGGATCTTGAGCAACCGTTGATATTTCGTAAGACTTATTACTCATTCCATTAGCTACGATGTCTACGAACTTAGAGATAACTGGAACAGGTGTCCAGTCTAAATTAAGATAAGACAAATCACCATTGATGGATAATTCATCTTTATATTTTTGAACACTTTGCTCTCCGCGAGCGTATAATCTTAATTGATGAAAATTACTGTAACTTTGAACGTATCTGTTACCAGACCTACCTTCTTGAAACCATTCTCCTTCAATCGCTCTAGCGACTTGCTCACCGTACTCTAGGCTAGCTTTTACTTCGTCGCTAACCACTTGGCTAGGAAATGAACTATTAGTGTTAGTCTGTATCTTCATTTATTAAATAATTTTTGATGATGAACCGGTGTTATCATATTTTTTTATACCTAAGTTTATTGCCTTATATTCCTTCTTAGCTGTTGGTATGTATCTGTTCTTATTGCAAGCCATTAAAGCTAGTCCAGAGCTTATAGATGCATCGTGTTTTGTTCTATTGTTGATATTAAATCTAGCCCAATCTTCTAGCGTTCTTTGAAAGTACATATCACCAAACCCGTCCTTCGTAGAGCCAACGCTTGTATTTATGTATGTTTCAATAGCTGAAGCATGCGCTTGCTTGATATCCTCGCTGGAGTTAGGTATTCCTCCAATGTCTCTTTCTGTGATAGATAGTTTGTTCCAAACTTTATCAGGCCTATTCATTGAAAAACCTCTATAACCTCTTCTTTTGAAGTGATATAATAATCTAGGTTTATTGTTTTCGCATAACAAAGGCATTCCGTAAAACACACAAGCCATTAAAACGTCTTCAAAAAATATCTCAGCCGTCTGAGGTCTAGCTATATATTCTAAAAAGAAATGATTAGGTGGCACGTCTTCCATACTGAACTTAGTTAACCCGTGAAGAGATCCATTAGAACCTCTACCATCAACCGTACCTGATATATCATAGCTATCACAACCAAACGCTCCACAGTGATCGTTGCCTGGATACTTTGTTCCATTCTTTACTATTACACGATTCTGTAGATTATAAGGTGGAACCCAAGATATTCTGAAGTTACCGTCTTTATTTGGCATAAACATAACTTTAGAATCTCTAACTCCGTTTTCCCATTGGAAACTACCAATAGTAACAGAAGCTATGTTATTGAGGTCAGCATTGTGATCTATTTGCTCGTATATTTTAGTTAGATTAAATAAAGATTCTTTAGCTTCATCTCTAAAAGCGTGTTCAGTAGTTCTAGGAAACTGTCTGTAGAATTCGTTTAAACCATCTTGGTCATCTTTTAATCCTTCTACTTCATTTTTCCAGTACTCTAATACACCTATTTTTATTTCATCACCAAAAGCATCTACTACTTTTTCTTTCGGGTTTTCGAATACAGGAAATCCATAAGAATCAATGTATCCTTCGTAATTCCATTCCATAGGTATGAACAAAGAATATAGTCCTGAGCTAGTCTGCCCGTTGCTGTTTCTTTTAGTGACATCTGAATTGTTATATAGTTTTTTAAAATTAGCACCACCTTTATCTAAAGCGTTTGAGGTTGAACCCATCATACACTTTCCAATAATTCTAGAACCTAATCTTAGACACGTTTTTGTAACTCGCCAGTTATTTAATATGTTGTTTGGTCTTTCCCACTTTCCACTCTCGTCGTGTACTAGTAGTCTTAGTTTTTCTCCATCGTATGCGTTATCACCGGTGTTTTTCCAATCGACGGTGGTATCAAGACCGTCAAGACTCTCGGGCCTAACGGTTTCGGTGATGGATCTTCTTGTAAGCTTTGATGCGGGGACACGATAGGCAATCTCCGTTTTGGGCCTGTCCATACCGTCTTGTATCGGTTTGAAGAAGAACGGGTAATTAACGCTGATAGGTACCACTTTATCTGTGAACATTTTCTTTGCATCGGCTCCAGATTTGGACAGAATTCCAAACCGTGCGTCGGACGATATTGTTGCCATGTTAACGGTCTCAGCTGAAGCCATGAACGAAAAACCTGACCTTCTGTTCTTGAGATATGACATTCCATAACAACGGCCGTCTGCTTTGCAAGCTTCCCAGAATATGAAGAATAATCTGTTTGATTCTCTAAAGTCTGGCTTCCCAATATCAATCTTGGAGTACTGCAGGTAGACAAAATGAGTACCAGTAATATAAGTAGGCTTGTCCTTGTTAACAAACCAAAAACCTTGTTCTCTTCTTTTAAACTCTTGATCAATAAATTCATACCATTCTTCTTTAAAGTCTTCTTTATAATTCTTCCAATCAAAGATGGTTTTTATCCCCTTGAGCTCTTTAGGATATTCCTGAGCCATCCATTTATTTCCCTCAAAAGTAACAACGTCATTTTCTAGAGGTAAAGCTATTTTAAGATTTTGTATCTCATATACTTCACCGACTTCACCAGTCTTGCTGATGACAACCATGTCGTGTTCTTCGTTGTACCCATACTCCCATTTCTTATGCTTGTTCTTTTTCTTTAAGACGCTAGATTTTATATGGTTAGGTACTATTCTGTATAAACTCTGCTTATACATTACTTAGATCTTCCTTCTGCAAAACCACTGAAAGCTTTTTTCTCTTTCTTTTCTTTTGGTTTCTCGTTCAACAAGTCTTCTTCCTCTTCAATACGTTTTAATATTTCAAATGCATCAAAGATAGCAAGCTTTTTTGTAGCAGCTGCGTTTTTCAGTCTATCAGCTGAGATATCCTCTCCTCCGTCGACTATTGCTTCTTTAGCTACTTTAATCAGTTCTTGAACTGCCGCTTGCCCAGCTTGGATTATACTTAGTTTCGTTTCCTTCGTATTCATATTTAATTACAATATCATTTGATTTCATACAGTACAATCTCTCGTTATCTATTACAAATTCAAACTCACCATTAGGAGTGTAACCAATTAGATCACCAGGATTGATTCCTATAGCTTCTAAGGAACTATTACCGTATTTCAGTATTCCTATAAGCTTTCTTTCTTTATCTGCCGTTAAATCGTCATTATCTAAAATAGGATTTATAAAGCATCGATCTCCAAAAGCGTTCCACTTACCATCTTGTTTATATAAATAAACTTGGTCTATATCACAGAAAAACTTATCATCGATAAATTTTGATCTGCTATCTTTTTGATTGCCTCTAATATCATAGAATCTTCTAAAGACGTTGTGATGTATCACTATAGTGTCACCTTTACGTATCTTAGTAGTAAAAGCTTTAGGTACCTCAAGTACAATTGCTTCGTTACTAATTGATTTCCACGATTCTATACGACTGTTAGTTATAAGGGTTTTTTTACCAACTTTAACCTCGTTGTCATATCTTTTATTTACAGGCTTTACAATAAAGCTGAATAAACTTTGCATTAATACGCTAGATCGTATTCGACAGATACTGCCATGTTAGAATTAAACTTCTTCCACGGCATTACCTCGTCTTTTTTCTTAATGTGAACGCTATAAGAGTTATCAGATTCGTCGTGTAGTATGTGAGATATTTCGTGACCCCCATAAACAGACTGACCAACAGCATAATGCATTGCGTCAGTTTTGTAATCAGAACCTATACTAATTTTTCTTATAACAGATGACATATTACTCTTCTTCTTTCTTAATTTCTTCGAAGCTTCCGTCCTCTAGGTTGATACTGATTGCCCCGTACTTCTCCTCTAAGACTTTTTTGTTGTCTTCTACTTCTTTGTTCAATTCTTGAATGTGAGCGATCAAACCATGTTTTTGAGTTTCTAACACACCTACTTGAGATAATGCTTGACTCATTTTACCTTGGTTCTCTTGAACTAATTTTAGTTCTTCTGCTGTGATCTTGTTTTCCATTTGATTTAATTTAATTGTTTTCATTTATTTATTATCACTTGATCTTTTTGATTTTTCCCAAGTCCTTCCTACGAAGTAAGCTCCATACACTGTGATCAACAATGATTGGAATATAGGTATATATTGCTCCGCTACAGCAAAGCCTCCAATGTTACCATCAAAGAAAGATAAAACAGTAAAAATAAAAGTTAAGTATATTAAGACAAGCGGGCGTATGTTTTTAGACAAGAAACTATCGCTAGCCATATCTGACTTCCATCGATCCGTAACTTGAGCTTGAGCATCGCTATCAGCTTTTTCTAGTATCTCTTGAATTTGCTTTTTTATTATAAGCTTTTCTTCTTCAGTAGTAGTAAGCTTATCAACGACGTCACCTATGTTTTTGATGACGCCGCCTGTAAGCCATTGAAATATTTTATTCATTGATTAAAGACAACCTTTAAACCCGCTGCTTCTAGTTGATCTTCCGTTGAAAAATCCTGGAACTTTTTTAATACCTCTGTCAATTTTTTCCAGACCAGACTGACCGTGTATTGGCTCAAATACTTTGCTTCCTCTTGTTGGTGTTATTTTTGTAGGACTTAATTTTTCTGGGACTGTTACGCTTGACACAGGTTTAATGCCAGCCGTTTTACCTGAGTAGATTTTATTTTGAACGGTCCCACTAATCGCTTTTCTTTTGTTTGCCCTTCTAGTTTGTTCTTTAGTAGGTTTGAAATCTGGACCTAAATCTATGCCATTAGGTCCGCCTTTGCTGTAATCTGTTGAGTAAACTGTTGCTCCAAAGTCATCTGTTGATTTTTTGGTTTTTTCAAAAGTCACACCTTCTGGTATTTTTCTTCCAGAGATAGCGTCTCTTCTTTGTTGAGCTGGAGAGGAGTCGTTTGAGTCATTTGTATTATCGTAAATCTCTCCGCTTTTCAAGTACTCATTTGAGTTGAATTTACCAAAGTCCTTTAAATGCTTTACAACTTGTTTTGTGCTAATACTGTCTCTAGATCTCATCAACCCTTCTCCATAGTTCATTAAAGCAGCGTTATTTATTTCATTAGCATCGTAGGCAGCTCCCTGCGTTTGACCTATAGTTTTTTTACCAATGTAATTCTTACTTTTTACTTTCTGTTTCCACCCTGGGCTAGTATACGCATTTACATTTCCTCCAGAATTATGAACACTAGCAACATTAGCCGCGATGTCATTTATTTGAGAACGTTTTTGTGTAGCTGGTGAGCACATGGTTTTAGGGATATTCCTACCTGTTTTTTGCATTGGTCCACGACCAGGGTTTTGCTGATAAGCCATAATATTTATTTATTTATTTATTTATTTTTTTATATAGTAAAGTAGCATTTGAGCTACCTGTTGTTACTCTCTTCATTAAAGTATCGTTAATAGATACAAACTTAGAATTAACAGTCCATTTGTATTTATCAAAATAATGCTTTGTTTTTAACGTGTTTGAGTCTTGAGAAACAATAGTTTCTATTTTATCGTCTTGTTCGTAATAACTATAACTATAAACTTTTTCAATCAAACCGGTTTTATTATTAATAGATATAGTCGTAATGTACGATGTATCATCGAACGATGACCAAGATCCTTCTAGTTTATTTGTTTGACAAAAAGCAATACTTGATAACGTTAAAGCCAGTAATAGTGTTAAGTTTTTCATTTTGTTTATATTTAAGTTTATAATATCTAATATA